>ERZ791914.15-NODE-15-length-180490-cov-55.227644_pt1 | contig 180490 bp, 161 predicted proteins | sample MGYA00510140_ERZ791914 | MGnify/ENA primary metagenome ERZ791914 (study PRJEB30046, sample SAMN00792079) | human gut metagenome | study: EMG produced TPA metagenomics assembly of the A metagenome-wide association study of gut microbiota in type 2... | reverse complement strand
GAAAGAAGGCTGCAACAAAATGAGCAAAAAAACTCATTTTGTTACAGCCCCATTATTTAATAGATTATAATAATGGTGAGAGTTTTGATTTATCTCAAGAAAAAATGGCATTTACTGTAATTACTCAATGTGAACTTTGGACGGATAATTAAGTGTAGTGTTATAATTTATTATAAATGTTAATGTATAGCATGTATTAGAATATATTTTTATATAAGGAGACGTATGATGGGGGCTTTAAGAGGTGTTACAGATCAACCAATAACATTATTGAAAGAAGATTTGTTTGATGTATCTATGTATATTGATGCTCTTACAGAATTTATTATTTCATGTGATACGCCCATGACTATTTCACTACAGGGTGACTGGGGTTCTGGTAAAACTAGTATAATGAACATGATTAAAGATAAGCTCGAAGGGCAAGTTCATCCTATTTGGTTTAATACATGGCAATTTTCTCAATTCGATATTGGTAATGATTTAGCCTTTTCTATGATGGATGTTATGTTTAAAGGGTTGGGATCTTCTCATCAAGAACGTAATAAAATTTTAAAGGGGCTTAAACGGTTTACTAAAACTGCTACAGAAGTCGCTACGGATGTTTTGGCTGGTGGCAAGGCTTCAGAGTTGGCGGGTAAAGTTTTTGATATAGGTGAAGAAACTGATTATGCAGCTGAAATTATGGAGCTGAAGGATAAATTCCAAAAAGAAGTTGATAAAACTTTAGAACAATCAGGAGTGAACCGTGTTGTTATTTTTGTTGATGATTTAGATCGTTTATTCCCTGGTAAAGCGGTTGAATTGTTAGAAATTCTTAAGTTATTTTTGGATTGCCGTCATTGTGTCTTTATACTTGCTGTGGATTATGAGGTCGTACAAGCAGGGATAAAAGAAAAATTTGGTGGTGATATCAGTCTTGAAAAAGGACGAAAATTTTTTGATAAGATTATTCAATTACCGTTTAGGATGCCAATTAATCATTACAATATCCAGCAATATGTAGAGACTATGATGAAAAAAGTTGGGATTTCTATTGAAAATAATGAAGTATGTATTTATTCGGAATTAATTAGCTATTCGACAGGGTGTAATCCTCGTAGTATGAAACGACTTTTTAATACATTCCAATTGTTAGATATAGTTTCATCTAAAACCTGTGCCCATATTGAGGATGATGTTCGAAAAAGAATTTTATTTGCTGTTATATGCTTGCAACAGGCATATGAAGAGGTATATGTTTATTTATCTAAAGTTAAATCAGATATAATGTTAAGGGCATTTTTTTCTGGTGCATGGTTTTCTTTTGATATTCAAAGTGAGTTTGAAGAGGATGATGAGGAGGAAGAAAGTGATGATGAAATAGAGGAAGAACAAGATGATGAAGACGATGATAATGAAAAGAAATGGTTTAGAGATAAGATTATAGCAATATATCCGGGGAAAACAGAAGAAGAGTATGATCAATTAGTTCCTAAGATTGCTGAATATCTAACGCATTTTGAAACTGCTTTACAATTAGACGATGATTTTGATCTTAGCAAAAAAGAACTACAGAATTTAAGAGATATCATGCATTCTAGTTCTGTAACATCTTTATAAATAATCGTGTAGTATTAGAGCTTAGGGCTGGATAGCAGAAATGTATGGTTTGACAATTGATGCTTTGAATACTTAGTGAGAATAATGTAGTGTGTTGCAATAAAGCATATCTACTACTCCAAACTGGCCGTCTCGGCTATGGCCGGCGCCTACCTGGATGTGTGAGGGAAGGGCCGTTGGTCGTAGTTCGTCGAAGGAGATAGTCCGCAGACCGCAGGCCGAGATTTTTGATGGAAAGTTGTGTGGTTTCATCAAACTTCAAACTATGTTTTATTACTTTCTATTTCTATCATCACAATCTCCGGCGAGGGGCCGGTCCGGAAGGGGAAGCCCCAGGAGCCGTAGCCGCTGGAGACGACGGCGTCAATGGAGTCTATACGGCGGCTGCCGTAGTTGAGCAGGTACATTCTGTCTGTAATCCAGGTGACAGGGAAAAACTGTCCCCCATGGGTATGACCTCCCAGGTAGAGGTCATACCCTTTTTTTGCGGCTTCCCGGATGCGCAGTGGTTCATGGTCCATGATGATATTGAACCGGGATGTGTCGCAGTCCGGTATCGTTTCCGACGGGAAATGGATGTAGTCGTTGAGGCCGGTGAGAGCTATGCCCGGGGCCAGTTCTGTATGGTCACGGCGCAGGAAGTGACAGAAGGAAAAGGCCTTTTCCTCTTCGTCTATATCGCCGTCAAAAAAGTCGTGGTTGCCAAAGACGGCCCAGACGCCCAGCGGGGCTTTGAGGTCCTGCAGGTGGCGGTAACTGCCGTCGCGGAGGACAAAGGCCAGATGGGCGTCGATGAGGTCTCCACCGAAGAGGACGGCATCGGGCTGGAGCGCCATGACACGGCGGACGAGGCGCCGTGTGTACCAATGGCTCTGCAGGGGCCCCATGTGGATATCCGTAAGGAAGGCCAGCCGGGCCGGTGTGACGGGCTTGTCAGTCTGTATGACGACGGAGCGGATGACGGGGTGGACGGCTTGATGAATGCCCCGGGCCATGATGGCGAGGACCAGGAGGAGCAGTACGAGGGCAAGACGCCCATGGTATGTCTGCCAGAGAGGATCATATCCCATGAAAAGGCCCAGAAGATACAGTACGGCATAGACACAGGAACCCATGGTGGCATAGATGGTAAAGATAAACCAGAATCCCCCGGTCCAGGAGAACAGTTTGGCAATGGGAACGGGAACGGAATGGATGGCATTATAGGCCAGAGAAAAGCAGAAGGGAAGCACCAGAAAGGGGATGAGGGCTGCACACGAGACCGCTGCAGGCAGGGCCTCCTTATATACATACCAGTTGGCCAGTCCCAGTAAGGCTCCGAGACCGCCGATTTTCCAGAAAAAAACAATGCGGTTGAACATGAGGGTACTCCTTTATGTGGGAAAGATAGCAGGCCGGGAAAGACAGTTTGAAGTTTGATGAAAAAGCTGCGTTTAGCTGCTGTTCGCTGACTGCTAGCTGCTGACTGCTGGCCGCTGTAAAACGCTGGCCGCTTTCACTTATTGCTAATGCAAGCGGAGGCTGCCCATTTTGGCAGCCTCCGGTTCGTGTTACTGATTTTTATTGTTGCGGGCCGCCTGCTGTTTTCCCTGCTGCGTGTCCTGCTTTTGTTTTTCTTTCGTCGTTGTAGATTTTGTGCTCTTTTTCTCTGACGTCGTACTCTTTGTCTCGCTGGCACGGCTGGCTTTCTGCATGCCTGCCGGGACGGAGAAGTCCGACGAGTCGCTGCTGGCAGCTTGTACCATGTAATCGTGCCAGATCCGGGCCGGTACGGTACCGCCGTAGATTTCACCCAGGCTGTGGGCTCCCGTGTCGTCGCCGACCCAGACGGCGGTGACGATGGTCGGGGTGTAGCCGACGAACCAGGCGTCTTTGTTGTCATCGGTCGTCCCGGTCTTGCCGGCTGCCGGCTGGCCGATAGCCGCCGCCGTACCGGTACCGCTTTCGATGACGGCTTCGAGCATGCTGGTCATTTCATAGGCTTCCCGTTCGGAGAGGACCCGTGTTTCTTCCCCTTTGCCGGAGCTGTTGTCTTCGATGACATTGCCGTTGCGGTCGAGAATCTTTGTGATGGCTACCGGTTTGACGTGGACGCCTTTATTGGCAAAGGTCCCGTAGGCGCTGGCCATTTCCAGAGGGATGACCCCCCTCGTCAGGCCACCGAGGGCCATAGCCAGGTTGTTGTCGTTGGTGCTGCCTTTTTCTACGAGAGTCGTAATGCCCATCTTCTTGGCGTTGCTGATAATCTTGGACGTGCCAACTTTATCGGCCAGCTGGACGGCGATGGTATTGACCGAATGGGCCAGAGCCTGCCGCAGGGTCATGGTCCCGGAATAGGATTTTTCTGCGTTCTGGGGGCTCCATCCGCCGTAGGTGACTTTCTTGTCTTCCATAGTCGAGTCAGGCGTCATGTCGTCCTGCAGGGCCGTCATGTAGACGAAGGGTTTGAATGCCGACCCAGGCTGGCGGACGGCCATGCTGGCCCGGTTGAAGCTGTCCTGTCCGCGTCCGCCGACCATGGCCAGGATGTGACCGTTGCGGGGATCGATGGAAACGAGGGCGCCCTGTGGCTGGGTCAGGCCGTTCTTATCAGTGTAATTGTCGGGCAGGTTCTTCATGGCCTGTACGGCTGCATGCTGTTTTTCCGTATCGAGGGTCGTATAAATCTTGAGCCCTTCTTTATACAGGGCATCGTCGCCGTATTTGGCGGCTACCTGCTGGGATACATAGTCGATGAACGATTCCGATTCAGAGTTTTCCGCTACCTGCTTGTTGTGGGACAGGTGGAGGTCGGCGTTTTTGGCTTCCGCTGCCTGATCGGATGAGATGTAACCGTATTTCACCATCTGGTCGAGGACGACATTTTTACGGGACTTGGCTTCTTCCAGATTATTGAAAGGCGAATAATAATTCGGGCTCTTGGGAAGGCCTGCCAGCATGGCACACTGGGCCAGCGTCAGGTCGTTGACATCGCGGTCGAAATAGGTCTTGGCCGCTGTCTGGATGCCGTAGGCGCCCTGGCCGAAATAAATCTGGTTCATGTACATTTCCAGAATTTCTTTTTTCGTGTACTTGTGTTCGATTTCCAGGGCCAGCATGGCTTCCTGTACTTTTCGTTTCAGCGTCTGTTCCTGGGACAGGAAGGCGTTTTTGGCCAGCTGCTGCGTAATCGTACTGCCGCCCTGGGCGATACCGCGGTTGGTCAGGTTGGTGACGATGGCGCGGAGAATGCCAATGGGATCGATGCCGATGTGTTCGTAGAAACGGTTGTCTTCGGCGGCGATGAAGGCGTTCTGCAGGTTGGCCGGTACTTTGTTGATATCGATGGGAAGACGGTTCTGATCGGAGTGCAGAGTCGTGATCAGGCGGCCGTGGCTGTCGAATACCTGGGATGAAACGGCTGGCCGCATGTTGTTGCTTACGGGCGGCAGACTCTGGTAGGCGGCAAAAATATAGCCAAAACCGAGTCCGGCTGCGACGACGAAAAGAAAGATGATGAGCACGCGCAAACTGTGCAGGGGTCCTTTCTTTTTGGCGTGTTTCGCCCGGCGTCTGGGTGTATACATAGTTTTTCCTGTGACTCCTTTTGTGATGGATTTTGTATTAAGAACATCTATTATATATAGGACTTTACTAATTTCTAATTATAACACACCTCTGTCCGGTATGAATAGAGGAAAGACGCGTCATTTTCAGTCTCTGCCGGGCCGTACGGGTCATGAGGGGGGCCGCTGTGCGCGTAGTGTATACAATTAAATCAGGATAAACGATATACGCTACATTATTGTAGTATTTCAGGAGAACAAGTATAAGTAGAATATCTTATATATCAAAAAATATACTAAATACCATAAATCTGTTGACTTTCCATAGGAAATAATGTACTATAAACGAGAAATCACTAAAAATTAGCATATATGATTTGCACGCTTCAGGAGGTAGGAACATGGACAGAGATAAAGCATTTGTATTATGGTTTGATGAATTGCGCCGTGCCGATGTGGCACTGGTCGGTGGCAAGTCGTCGTCACTGGGCGAACTGACTTCCCAGACCAAAGTCCCCGTACCCTATGGATTTGCGACAACGGCAGAAGGATACCGTCATTTCATGCATGCTACCGGTCTGGATACGACCATTAAGGAACTGCTCAAAGGCCTGACCGACGTAGAAGATCCGGTACAGCTCCGCGATGTCACGGCGTCTATCCGCAAGGCCATCTGCGATGCCAATATGCCGCAGGACCTGGCAGATTCCATCCGTACGAGCTATGAAGAACTGGGCCGCAAGATGGGCGTCAGCGATCCCTTCGTAGCCGTCCGTTCCAGCGCTACGGCAGAAGACCTGCCCGATGCCAGCTTTGCCGGCCAGCAGGACACCTACCTCAATGTCAAGGGTGCCGATATGGTCATCCAGAAAGTCAAAGAATGCTATGCTTCTACCTTTACGGACCGCGCGACCTACTATCGTACGAAACAGGGATTCGACCATCTGTCTGTCGCCCTCAGTGCTGCCGTTCAGATGATGGTATTCTCCAAAGCGGCCGGCGTTATGTTCACCGTCGATCTGGTGACCGGCGACGATTCGACTATTACCATCGAAGGGGCCTGGGGCCTCGGCGAATACGTCGTACAGGGTACGGTTACGCCGGATAATTTCCGCGTACGCAAAGATGACTTGTCCATCATTTCCAAGATGATCAATACGAAACCCATCAAACTGGTCCGCAAGGATACAGGCGATGTGGAAGAACAGGTCGTACCGGAAGATCAGCAGAAACAGCCGGCCATTACGGACGAACAGGTCAAAGAACTGGCAGGATATGCCAAAGCCATTGAAAAACACTACGGATGCTATATGGATATGGAATGGGGTGTCGATGAACGGACCAATAAGATCTGGCTCCTCCAGGCCCGTCCCGAAACCGTATGGTCCAAGAAGAATAAAGAAAAGAAATCAGCCAGTGCAGAAAGCGGTGTCAGTGCAGCTATGACGAAAGACAGAGTTACGATTGTAAAAGGCCTTCCGGCCAGCCCGGGCCATGCCGCAGGCAAAGCCCATGTCATCCTCGATCCGTCCAAGATCGAAGAATTCAAAGATGGTGAAATCCTGGTCACGACCATGACGGCCCCGGACTGGGTACCGGCTATGAAAAAAGCCAAAGCCATCGTTACCGATGCCGGCGGTATGACCTGCCATGCATCCATCGTCAGCCGTGAACTGGGCATCCCCTGCATCGTCGGCACCAAGAGCCGCAGCCAGGAAGCGACGACGACTATCCAGGACGGCCAGGAAATCACCGTCGATGCGACGAACGGCATCGTCTATGAAGGCATCGTAGAAGATATTGTCAAACCGGCTGCTGCTGCCCCGGCCGCTGCAGGTACCACCGTCGTTGCCGAAGCGGCTCCTGTTACGGGAACGAAGATTTACATGAATCTGGGCAATCCCGATCTGGCAGAAAAATACGGCGTTCTCCCCTGCGATGGCATCGGCCTCATGCGGGAAGAATTTATCTGGACGACCTTCATCCATGAACACCCCTTATACCTCATTGAAATAGGTCATCCCGAACGCGTCGTAGACCAGCTGGCCGACGGCATGCGCAAGGTCTGCCAGGCCCTGGCTCCCCGCCCGGTCACGTTGCGTTTCAGCGATTTCAAATCGAGCGAATACCGCAACCTCAAAGGCGGCGACAAATACGAACCCCAGGAAAGCAGCGCTCTCCTCGGCTGGCGCGGTGCGTCCCGCTACTATGATCCGAAATACATTGAAGCCTTCAAACTGGAAATCAAGGCTGTACGCAAGGTCCGGGAAGAATTCGGCTTCAAGAACCTCAATGTCATGATTCCCTTCTGCCGCCGTGTCGATGAAATGGAAAAAATTGTCAACCTCATGGCACAGGAAGGCCTGCACCGCGGACCGGACTTCAAAGTATGGCTCATGGCAGAAATCCCGTCCAACATCATCCTCGCCGACCAGTTCAACAAGTTCGTCGATGGCTATTCCATCGGCTCCAACGACCTGACTATGCTGATCATGGGCTGCGACCGCGACAACGACACCGTTGCGCCTCTCTTCGATGAACGCAATCTGGCCGTCAAACGCGCTATCCGCCATCTCATCAGCGTCGCCCATAAAGACGGCAAGACCGTTTCTATCTGCGGCCAGGCGCCCAGCGTCTATCCGGACTTCACGGAATTCCTCGTCAAGAGCGGCATCGATTCCGTATCGGTCAACCCCGATGCTGTCGTAGCGACGAGAAAGAATGTAGCCCAGATCGAACAGCGGATCCTCATGGATTCTCTGACCGGCAAGGGCCGTGCTGATACAGAAGATTATACATGGTAATACGTTCCTGACCAGGGCGGCCCTAAAAGTATAAACTACTCAAAAGGGCCGCCTTTTTATATTTTCTATTTCAGCCTATTGTATATCCTATACATATAGTATATAATTATTGGTGTATACTTATAGACTACGTGTGGTCCGGGAGGTGACGAGAGGACATGTTATCGGAACGCCAGGAAACTATTTTGAATATCGTAAAGGATCAGAGCCCTATTACGGGCCAGCATATCGCCGCGCAGCTCCACGTGACGCGGGCGGCACTGCGATCGGACCTGGCAATACTCACTATGTTGGGATTGATTGATGCGCGTCCAAAACTGGGGTACTTTTTTACGGGTAATAAGGAAAAAGATCTGCTGGCACGGATTATTACCAATATCCGCGTCGAGTCCTGCCTGTCCCAGCCGGTGATCGTGGGCGAGCATACGAGTGCCTATGATGCGGTCATTGCCATGTTCACCGAGGACGTGGGCACCGTATTCGTGGGGACGGACAATATTCTGGCAGGTGTCGTCTCACGGAAAGACCTTCTGAAAACGGCTCTGGGCAATAATGACCTGAAGGCCCTGCCGGTGCGCATGGTCATGACGCCGTCGAGCAAGCTCATTTATGTGGAACCGCAGGAGCAGGCTCTGGTAGCGGCACAGCGGCTCATGGAATATGAAGTGGACTGCCTGCCTGTCGTCCACGCCCTGGACCGCGATGAAGAAGACCGGAAAGAACTCCAGATCGTCGGACGTATTTCAAAAACTAATATTACCCGTCTATTTGTAGAATGTGGCTTGGGGAGGAGATCATAAGTGGCCAGACCGATTGTCTATGCCTGCTCGGATTCACTGGGTGAAACGGCGGAACGCGTAGCCCGCGCCGCTGCCAGCCAGTATAATCAGGAAGAATTTAATATTGTCCGCGTTCCCTATATCCGTTCGGAACAGCAGATTGAAGACATTGTAAAAAAGGCGGAAGAAAATCACGCCATGATCTGCTATACCATCATTTCACCGGTCCTGCGGCGCAAGCTGAAGACGCTGACGGCGAATTCCGATGTGACCGTCGTCGATATCATCGGCCCAATGATGGATGGCATCGGCAAGATTGCGACGACGGAACCGACCATGAAGGCCGGCATGATCCACCGCCTGGATGAAGAATATTTCAAACGGGTCGAAGCCATCGAGTTCGCCGTCAAGTACGATGACGGCAAGAATCCTATCGGCTTTTTGAAGGCCGATATCGTCATCGTCGGCGTATCCCGTACGTCCAAGACGCCTCTTTCCATGTATCTGGCCCACAAGCGCATCAAGGCCGCCAATCTGCCTCTGGTGCCGGAAGTGGCCCTGCCGCCGGAACTGTTCCAGATTCCGGCCCGGAAAATCGTAGGCCTCATCATCGACCCCTTCAAACTGAACTTTATCCGCAGCGAACGGCTCCGCAGCATGGGGCTCGATTCCAATGCCAGCTATGCCAATATCGACCGCATCAATGAAGAGCTGACCTATGCCCGCGGCGTCATGCGCCGTCTCCATTGCCCGGTCATCGATGTGTCTTCCAAAGCTATTGAAGAAACGGCGAACCTTGTGCTGGATATTGTCAAACGCAATCGCGAACTGTACGATGAGTAATATATAGCAAAAGACGCCGTCCTGGCGTCTTTTTGCGTATGAGGAGGAAATCCTATGAACCGTGAAAGCTCCTTAACTATCCAGGATGCCCTGCGCCACGCCCTGAGTGACAAATCCTTTGCCCGGCAGCCCCTGTATGAGTCGGAGCTGCTCCGGAACCTGCGCCAGCCGGCCATGCTGGCGCCCCTTTCGGAGGAGCTGGCCCATACGGCGGATGAAGACGGCCGGTTTTATGCGCCCGCTGTCGCTGACTGCCTGGCAAAGTATCTGGACGTCTTTGCTGCCGTGCCCGAAGGCGGCTGGCTGTCGTACTGCTATTATTCCATCCTGGCCCGGCTGTTCCCGGAAAATACAGCGGCCTGGGACGAACCGGCTATGACGGTTGTACTGGCCGATGCACCGCCGTACCGCATCGGCCGGATCCTGCTGCTGCAGATCCTGCGCGGCCTCTATCTGTATGAACGGTATACCCTGCCCTTTGACCCGACGAAAGACATGATGCTCCTGTCCCGCGACGAAATCCGGGCCAACGGCTTTATTCCGGAATATCTCCATATGAAAGAACTCATACGGGATAACTACATCTACGAATTCATGCGCATCGGCATCGACATTACGCCCTTTAATACGCTGGGCCATATCGGCGGCGTCCATTATGTGGCCATGTACATGGCCCGCCAGCTGCGCCAGTGCGATGTCCCTGTAGATCTGGGCCTCATTTCCGGGGCCGCCGCCTGCCATGATATCGGGAAATACGGCTGCCGCAAGCAGGAAGAGCGGCGCGTCCCGTACCTGCATTATTTCTATACGGGATTGTGCTGCAACCGCTTTGAACTGCCGGCTATCGGCCATATTGCTGCCAACCACTCCGTATGGGATCTGGAACTGGAAAATCTGTCTGCCGAGTCGCTGCTGCTCATCTATGCCGATTTCCGCGTCAAGAGCAGCCGCGATGAACAGGGCCGGGAAATCGTCCATTTCTATACCCTTTCCCAGGCCTTCGACGTCATCCTGGGAAAGCTCGATAACGTCGATGAAAAGAAGAAGCAGCGCTACCAGAAAGTCTACGCCAAACTGGCGGACTTTGAAGCGTTCATGAAAGAACGGGGCGTCATTACGGACCTGCCGGAGGATTTCTCCCAGGCGCCGCTCTTTCCGCCGGAACGGATCCACCGCGAACGGGTCCTCATGGAAGGGAACGATGTCGTTTCCGAGCTGAAATATGCCGCCATCGATCACAACCTGCGCCTCATGGCCATTTTCCGCAGCGAAAGCGATTTTGGCAATCTCATCGAAGCCGCCCGGAGCGAACGGAACTGGAAAAACGTGCGTACGTACATCAGTATTTTCCGGGAATATTCGACGTATATGACAGAGCATCAGAAGATGATGACCCTGAAATACCTCTACGAGCTCCTGTCCCACCGGGAAGGGGATATCCGCATGGATGCGGCGGCTCTCATGGGCTCTATCGTGGCCGATTTCAATGACCGCTATACGAAGGAGCTGCCCGAAGGCGTTTCCCTGCCCCAGAAGGAAATCACCAATCTCGTCCTGTTCCGCCATTACCTGTCGCTCATCATCAAGCCGGGGCTGCGCTTTACGGCCCAGCACCGCATGTGGATCGGCTACTGTCTGGGGACCTTTGTCAGCACGGTCCTAAAGGACTGCTATGTCCCGGACCGGCCGGCCTATATGAATATCCTGCGTTCGTACTATGAACGGACGAACTACATGACCGAGCTGTACATTATCCTCCTGAAAGCCCTGAGCGATGTGGGGCCGGCCTATATGGACGATACATTCCTCCAGGCCGCCGGCTCGTTTATTACGGCAGCGGCCGGAGCGGAAGATACGAACCTTCAGATTGCGGCGCTCTACTGCCGTCACAGCCTCAGGCTGTGTCCGGACGAAGAATTCTGGCAGGACCTGCTGACCGTCAAAGGTCTGCCGTCCGAGCGGGAGGCGTTTTATCAGAAAGAGGGGAGCCTCTATCTCGATGACCTCAAGATGGGCACCCACTGGATCGTCAAAGTGGCCAATATCGACCTCATGATCCATTATCTCGACGACAGCTGTGACAGCGGCACGGTCATGCACTTGTGCATGCATCTGACCAACCTGCTCAAAGTGAGCGAATCCCTCTTTGTCCGCCAGGCTGCCGGTCAGGCGCTCATGTCTATCGCCAGCCGCATGACCTATGCCCAGCGCAACGAAATGGCGGTGGAACTCTTCAACGGCCTTGAGATCGGAGACCTGCAGATTTCCAAGTACGTGCCGGAATATCTGGGCCGCATGATCCTGAAACTGCCGCCGCAGGAACTGGATGAATTCGTCATCACCCTGGACCAGCAGATACTGACGGCCAGCACCCAGGTGGCGTCTTCCATGGTCAGCACCATCGGCGTCATTCTGGAACATTTCCGGGAATTCATGGCGGCCTTTCCCAATTATGAGGAAAAGAACAAAGAACGGCAACGCCATCTCCTGTATATCATGATCAAGGCCTATGCCCATTACGATAAGGAACGGAGCCGTGATGCTTTCCGTGATATCGGCCGCTTCGTCTTCAACAGCCCCTGCATGCCTCAGGAACAGACGGATTTCCTCTTTGCCCATTCCTACAAGAAACTGCTGGTCACGCTCTTTGAAAACAGCGAAGGGACACTGGATTTCTACAGCAATGCCGCCGTGCTGAACCACATCTACCGCTATATCAGCCGTCACCAGTTCCTCTGCGGCCCCTTCCAGTTCCCGCGCCATCATAAGGCCTGCTTTTATCCCGGCACCTTCGACCCCTTCAGTCTGGGCCACAAGGCCGTGGCCTGCCGGATCCGCGACCTGGGATTCGATGTCTATCTGGCCCTCGATGAATTTTCCTGGTCCAAACATACTCAGCCGCGGCTCATGCGCCGCAAGATCATGAATATGTCCGTGGCCGATGAAGAGGACATTTATCCCTTCCCGGACGACGTGTCGGTCAATATTGCTAACGAGGCCGACGTGCGACGCCTGAAGGAAATCTTTGCGGGAAAAGAGCTGTATATCGCCGTCGGGACCGACGTCATCGAAAACGCTTCGGCCTATAAAGCCGTGCCGACAGCCGATTCCATCCATACGGTGAACCACATCACCTTTGCCAGAGAAACGCGGGAAACGAAGAACAAGAAAGGAACCGGCGGCTATCCCATTACGGGCAAGGTCATCCCGCTGCTGCTGGATAAATTCTACGAAGATATCAGCTCGACCCGTATCCGGGAAAACATCGACCTCAACCGGGATATTTCCAACCTCATCGACGCCGTGGCCCAGAATTTCATCTACGATAATAACCTGTACCTGCGCGAACCGGCGTACAAACACGTCCTGGAAGCCAGGGAAATCGGCATCGGTGCCTTCCGGCCCAGAGGGGCAGAAAGTCTCTGGCCCATTTACAGCCGCCTCGGCGCCCTGGGCTACGATATCGACGTAGTGGACCGCTATATCGAACGGGACCGCAATATCGACAAGGAACGGGTCTGGACGATTTACATTGACAACGCAGGGAAGCAGAAGCAGATGATTGCCTATGCCGCCGTCCACAACGCCCACAGCCGGGACCTGCTGTCCGAATTCGGCGACATGCAGACGGCAGACCACATCCGCCGCCATGCCGCCGGCAGCATCGCATCCATCGGCTTTTTGTACATTGCCGACGATTCGGATATTTCCAATGCCGGCCAGATCATCATTACGGAAGTCCTGACGGAACTCATCGCCCGCGACTATGCCTATGCCGTGTATCATCCCGTCGATGAGGCCGGCTATAACGATACGGTCCTCGATGCGCTGGTGAAACAGGGGTTCGTCAATATCGCCCCGCCGGGGGCTTCTCATCCCCTGTATGCTGTCGATATGAAAGACCCTATCGTCATTTTCCGCGACGTGGAAACGATCATCAAGAATCCCTTCAATAAGAATCCCCGGGTCCTGCAGGCTCTGGAACAGGCCCATACCAATCTGCTGGCCGTCATGCGGCGCATTTATCCCGGCAAGCTGCTCCTGTCGTTCAATACGAGCGCCATGCATCATAAGATCATCACCAAGATGGCCCATATCAACGGCGTTTCCATCGTCGATGATCCGAAAAAGCGGCGCGGCCCCTATATGTCGGTTCCCTTCGGCAAGGCCCTGAGTGACGTCCTCGTGCCCAATACGGTCACGAAATCGCTCCATATCGAAAAGTATTTCAACCGCGCCGTCAAAGGCTTTACCATTGCCGAAACCCATCATTATTCGTCGGTGGAAAACCAGGTCCGGACAATCAAATCGTTCAACCGGCCGGTCATCCTCATCGACGACCTGCTCCACAAGGGGCACCGCATGCGCATGCTGACGCCGTATCTCATCAAGAACCAGGTGGAAATCAAAGAGGTCCTGGTCGGCGTCATGACCGGCCAGGCCATGGATATGATGGCGGAAAAGCACATTAAGGCCGAATGCGCCTATTATCTGCCCACTCTGGAAGTGTGGCTCAATGAACGGGACTGCTATCCCTTCATCGGCGGCGACAGCATCGACAATGCCCACGATTACAGCGGATACGACCGCAATCCGTCGGTCAATCTCATCCTGCCCTATGTCAAGCCGGCCTTTATCAAGCACAGTGACCCCGATGCGGCCTTCCTCTATTCTCTGACGTGCCTGAAAAACGCCCGGCTGATCATGAAGACCCTGCAGGACGTATATCAGGAAACGTATGAAAAGCGGCTGACATTGAAGCGCCTCGGCGAAGTCGTCACCTATCCCCGCTACCCCGATATCGACGTAGGGGTCGCTTTCGATCAGAATATGGACCTGACGCGGTTCATAGAAAACGATATAGAACGGCTCATCCGCCTGCGCTGGGGTGAATACTGGAAACTCGATGAATCATAAGGAGGAACGGCACATGAAAGAGGTATATTATATCCATGAACTGCCGGAAAGAGCCGGTATTACGGCGCCCCTGACGCTTTCCGGCCGGCCCTTTGAGCCGGGAAAGAAAGCGCGCGTCCATATACTGGCCCTGGGCGATGTGGGCACGACCATGCTCATCGGCCTGCGCCTCCTCGGGGCAGAAGACATCGCCTCCATTGGCATCTGCGACCTCAATGGGAACAATCTATCCCGGCTGGAAATAGAAATCAACCAGATACGCTATCCCTTTGCCGCACAGGGGGACGGCCCCGTCCTGCCTCCCGTCCATATCGTTACGGAAGAGCAGCTCTTTGACTGCGACGTCTTCATCTTCTGTGCCAGCAAAGGCGTACCACCTCTTTCGGCAACGGGAGACGTGCGCATGGCCCAGCTGGAAGCCAATAAGGGCCTTATCGGCCATTTTGCCGGGCTTGCCCGGAGCGCCGGGTACAAGGGGCTGGTCTGCATCGTTTCCGACCCCGTAGACCCCCTGTGCGCGGCTTTTCTGGACGCATCGGGTATCCGGCCCTGGCAGATACGGGGCTATGGCCTTGGCGTCATGAATGCCCGGGCCTGTTACTATGCCGAAAAAGACGGGCGGCTGGCCCATTACCTTACAGAAGGCCGGGCATTCGGACCCCACGGGGAAGATCTGGTCATTGCCGACCGCATCGAAGGCTATGACGACACTCTTTCGCGGGAACTGACAAAAAAGGTCGTAGAAGCCAATCACGTCGTCCGGAATCTGGGCTATAAGCCGTACATCGCGCCGGCCCTGTCGTCGGCGGCTCTGTCCATTCTCCTGACGCTCCGGGGATGCTGGCATTACGGGTCGGTATATCTGGGAGACAAGGACCGGGGAGCCTTCCTCGGCGTACGCAGCCGCTATAGCGAAGAAGGGCTGGTATACGAGGACCGGCCACTTCCCAGGGCGCTATACGACCGCATCGAATATGCTTATCTCCGGTTATGCGCGTTACGATAAGAAGGGATGTACCATGCTGTATGTTGTTAAAATGGGCTGGCAGGAGCCGGGCCATCCGGAACGGGTAGACGGCGTCCTGCGCTACGCCCTCCGGGGCGTAGCGCACACGGTGATCGATAGTCTGGAACCGTTCGTATCACTCTGCACGCGGCGCAGCGGCGGGGAAGACCTGCGCTTCCTCTTTGCCGTCAATCTGGCCCGGGGCGGCCTCAATATGGCCTATGCCCGTATGATTTCTTTCCTTTCCCAGCATGTCCACTGCCTCGAGGGCTGCTGCGGCGCCGTCGTCGTCGATGGGGCCGATGAGCTGTTTACTAAGAAAATCGGCAGGGAAATGATTTTTATGGCCAACCGGGCCGGCTGTGCCTTTCCGGGAAAGCCCCTGGTAGAGGCTACGGGCTCACTGTACAATTTCACCATACAGGCCCGGGTACGGGGCGTCGATAATCTGGGGGCCTATGAGGAAGGCGTCCGCCAGCTCGTACAGAAACTGATTTCCTTTGCCCCGCCACCGGAACGGGGGCGCCACGTCCTGGCTCTTCACGCCAGCAGCCGCCGTACCAGCAATACCCTCCTTTTGTGGGAAATGGTGCGTCGTCATCTCACGGCGTCCCGTGTAGAGGAGATATCCCTGCGCAACGGTACCGTCGTGGACTGCCGGGGCTGCAGCTACGAGGCCTGTCTGCATTTCGGCGAACGGGGGGACTGTTTCTATGGCGGCATCATGGTGGAACAGGTCTATCCTGCCGTGCGTCAGTGCGATACGCTGGTCCTCATCTGTCCCAACTACAACGATGCCGTCGGCGCCAACATCATGGCTTTTTTCAACCGCCTGACGGCTCTGTTCCGCACGGACTGGCAGACTTTTTCGAAGAAACGGGTCTTTGCCCTGGTCGTTTCCGGATACAGCGGCGGCGATATCGTGGCGGAACAGATCATAGGTGCCCTGAACTGCAACAAGAACTTCATCCTGCCCGGTCATTTTGCCCTCATGGAAACGGCCAACGAACCGAAAAGCATTCTCCGCTGTCCCGGTATCGAAGAGCGGGCGGAACTATTGGCCCGTCATATCGATATGAAATGATGATATATAAAAAAAGGGTATAAAAAAAGATGATTCACAGAAGAATCATCTTTTTTTATACCGGATTATACATCACGCTGTACTTTGCCGGAACGGAGGCAGCGGGTGCAGACGTTTACGCGTTTGACTTCGCCGTCTACGATAGCGCGTACTCTCTGGATGTTCGGCTTCCAGGTTCTTTTGGTTTTTAAATGGGAATGGCTGACATTCATGCCCGTTACGGTACCTTTACCGCAGATTTCGCAATAATTTGCCATGGGTTACACCTCCTAGTACTTTCGCAGTACAACATACAAATCTTATCATAAAATATAGGGTAAATCAAGGATTATTTATAAAAAGCCTACAAAATATGATACAATAAATAGTATCATATTACAAGGAGTATTTTTATGGATGTTTCAATTCGCCGGCTGCCCGGCATCGGCATACGCCGGGAGAAGCTCTTTGCCCGTCTGGGCGTTACGACGATCCCCGGGCTGCTCCAGTATTTCCCCCGCGATTATGAGGACCGGAGCCACGTCGTCCCCATCGGCCGGGCAGATCTGGAACGGAAGGAACCGGTCCTGGTCTGCGGCCGCGTCGGGACCATACAGGAATTGCGTCCCCGCCGGGGGATGACGATTTTAAAAGTCGTGCTCCACGATGAAACGGGAGCCGTAGAAATGACCTGGTTCAACCAGCCCTTTAAGAAAAAACAATTCCATACGGGCATGACCGTATCGGCATTTGGCCGCATAGAGTGGAATTATGGCAGGCGCCAGATGAATACGCCCGATGTGGAGGAAGGAGAGCTGCAGGACCGGGGATTGGTGCCCCTCTACGGCCTGACCGACGGGCTGCGCCAGTCCGACGTGAGAAAAGCCGTGCGTCAGGCCCTGACCCTGGCCCGGAAGGAACCGGATCTTCTGCCGGTACCATGCACGAAGACGGGCCATTCCCGCTTTCCACTTATCGAGGCTTATGAACGGATGCATTTCCCAAAAAGCAGGGAAGAACAGGAAGAGGCCCGGGAGCAGCTGGCCTATGAAGAACTGTTCGACATGCAGGCCGGCCTGTGCCTCCGGAGGCGACGGGAAAGCCGGAAACAGGGCATCAAGTGCGGCCCCAACGGAGCGCTTCTGAAACAGTTTTTCGACCGGCTGCCCTTTACCCTGACCCGGGGCCAGACTGGTGCTTTCCTCGATATCCAGAGCGATATGGAAGGCGAAGTACCCATGCAGCGCCTCGTCCAGGGCGACGTCGGCTCCGGCAAGACCGTCGTGGCGGCCCTGGCCCTGGCCAAGATCGTGGAAAACGGCTATCAGGGAGCCCTCATGGCGCCGACAGAAATTCTGGCAGTCCAGCATTATGAAGAATTCTGCCGCCTCTTTCAGGGGCTGCCCGTGCGCATCGCCCTGCTCACGGGACGGACCGGGGCAAAGGACCGGGCGCAGCTGCTGGAAGACCTGCGGGACGGAGCCGTGCAGATCCTCATCGGCACCCACGCCCTCATCCAGGACGACGTGCAGTTTGCGGCTCTGGGGCTCGTCGTGACCGATGAACAGCACCGTTTCGGCGTGCGCCAGCGGGAAGCCCTGCAGAAAAAGGGCCGGGCGCCGCACACGCTGTACATGACGGCGACGCCCATTCCCCGCACGCTGACGTTGTCGCTGTACGGCGACCTCGACGTGTCCTCCATCCGCGACCTGCCACCGGGACGGCAGGTCGTCAAGACCTATGCTGTGGGTGAATCCATGCGCCGGCGCATCTATGCGTTCATGGAAAAGACGATGAAAGCCGGTCAGCAGTGTTACGTCGTCTGTCCCCTTGTGGAAGAATCGGAAAACGTGGACCTCCAGGCGGCCACGGCCCTGTATGACCAGCTGCGGACGGCAGTATTTCCCCGGTTCCGCTGCGGCCTCGTACACGGAAAGATGGCCGGGAAAGAGAAAGAAGCCGTCATGGAAGCCTTTTCCCGCGGTGATATACAGCTTCTGGTGGCTACCAGCGTCATCGAAGTCGGCGTCAACGTGCCCAATGCGACAATCATGCTCATCGACGGGGCAGAGCGGTTCGGACTGGCCCAGCTCCACCAGCTGCGGGGCCGCGTCGGCCGGGGCAGCCTGCAGGCATACTGCATCCTCCTTTCCAAACAGGGCAGTGAAGAGACGAGACAGCGCCTGCACTATATGGAAACCATTCATGACGGATTCGTCCTTTCGGAAAAAGACCTGCTCCTGCGCGGGGCGGGCCAGCTGTTCGGCTATGCCCAGCATGGCCTGCCGGATTTGCACGCCGCCGATATTATCCGCGACGTGGCCCTTCTGTCGGAGGCCCGCGATGAAGCGGCATCCTTTGTGGACGGACCTGCTGCAGAGGAACAGGTCCTTTCAGCCCTGAAGCGGCGGTTTGGCGGGTCATTCCAGAAACTGCTGAATAACTGAACGGAGAGGGCAGGGAATTTCTGCATAAAATATGTACAGAACCGGGCGAATCAGCTATAATAAAGAATACAGTGCCAATGCGGCACGGTCCTGCTTGTTATGGCAGAACAGACTATTATAGAATAAGGCGGAGATGGAGTTGTCTAGTAAAATCGATATATTATCCGTTCCCATTGCCAATATCAGTTTGGTGGAAACGAAGGATTTTGTATTCCGTTGCATCGCCGAAGGCCGTGCGGCATCGATTGCGACGGCCAATGCGGAAATGGTGATGCGGGCCCAGAAAGATAACGAACTGGCACAGGCACTGCAGGAAGCCGATCTGGTGATTCCCGACGGCGCCGGCGTTCTCTGGGCTGCCGAGCAGAAAGGACAGAAATTCAAGGAACGGGTCACTGGCTGTGATGTGGCGGAACTGCTGCTCAAAGAGGCGGCAGCGCGCCAGACTCCGGTCTACTTGTTCGGCGCAGCTGCCGGCGTAGCAGAAGAAGCAGCGGCTAATATTGAAGCGCGCTATGGAAAACTGAATCTGGCCGGAACCCATTCGGGCTTTTTCAGTGCAGATGAAGAACAGGATATCATCGGCGACATCCGCAGCCACGGCACGCGGATCCTGCTGGTGGCTCTTGGCGTCCCCAAACAGGAAAAATGGATCCGCGATCACTTGTACGACCTGGGACCCTGTGTGTGCATGGGCGTCGGCGGCACCTTTGACGTGCTGGCCGGCCGCGTGGGCAGGGCTCCTGTCTGGATGCAGCAGAACCGTCTGGAATGGCTGTACCGTCTGTGCAAAGAACCGAGCCGCTTCCGGCGTATGCTGGCGCTGCCGCGCTTTATGGCTGCCGTCAAATTCGGCGGCCGCTCATGAAAGGAGCCGTGGTTACGTGAAAAAACCGCTTATTATAGAAGACGGTTATGTATTTATCCTGGTACCGGCCCTGCTGGCTGTACTGGCCTGGCATTTCCTCAGCCCCTATATAGCCGTACTGCCGGGAGTACTGGCACTGTATTTTGCCTATTTCTTCCGCAATCCGCCCCGTCGTATCCCCGACGATGAGCTGGCCCTCGTATCGCCGGCCGATGGCACGGTCGTATCGGTAGAGGAAACATTCGAAGATCTCTACCTCAATCAGAAATGCCGGAAGATTACCATATTCCTGTCTATTTTCGATGCCCATATCAACCGCACGCCTCTTTCAGGAATCATCAAGTTCCAGCAGTACACGTGCGGACGCTTCCGCCCGGCCTATGAAAAAGGCGTAGGCTATGAGAACGAACGGTATTCCCTGGGCATTGAAAACGAGCGCACGAATATCCTCGTGACGCTCATTGCCGGTGTACTGGCCCGGCGGGTCGTATCCTGGGTGACGCTGGGGGACGAACTGAAGCACGGCCAGCTGTACGGCATGATCAAGTTTGGTTCCTGCATCGAAGTCTTCGTACAGGATAATGTAGATATATACGTCACAAAAGGCCAGAAGGTCCGTGGCGGAGAAACCATCATAGGGAGGATTCAAGAATGAAAAAAGTAATTCCCTGCCTGTTTACCTCAGGCAATCTGGGATTCGGCGTCCTGAGTATCATGCTTACATCCCAGGGTTATCTTACATGGGGCGCTGTCTGCATCCTGCTGGCTATGGTCTGCGATGCCCTCGACGGGCGCACGGCCCGGGCACTGGGGGTACAGGGCGAATTTGGCAAAGAACTGGATTCCCTGTCGGACTGTGTATCCTTCGGGGCGGCGACGGGATTCCTCATCTATTCCTATTCACTCCATGAACTGGGCTGGATTGGCATGATACCGCCTGTCCTGTATGCCTGCTGCGGCGGCCTGCGCCTGGCCCGTTTCAATCTGAATACGACCGTCGTCCACGGGTATTTCCAGGGGATGCCCATCCCGAACGGCGGTTGCATCGTGGCGACCTATGTCCTGTCCGGCGTCCATCTGCCGGCCTGGATCATCGCCATACTGACCCTGGCCCTGGGATATCATCTGGTCAGCAAGGTCCATAATCCCGATTTCAAAGGCGCCAGCCCCGATGTGCTGCACAAATCGGCCCTGGCCATCGCCATCCTCTGCGGTGCCCTGGTCCTCTGGCTGGTAGACTGGCATCTGGTCCTCATTATGCCTTTCTTCCTGTATATCATTTTTGGTCTGGTCAATACGGCCATGAATGCCGCTGCTTCTCACTGAGTTCGTTAGGGAGAGTCGTGTATGGAACATCTTTTGGATATCATCATGATACCCATACAAGTAATCATCGTTTTTTATTCGCTGTACTATTTTATCCTGGCCTGCTTCGGCCTTATGAAAAAGAGAGACCGGGTCATGATGCCGCCAAAACATACCTTTGCGGCGGTCATCTGCGCCCATAATGAAGAACGGGTCGTGGGCAACCTCATCGACAATCTGAAGGAACTGAATTATCCGAAGGACATGTACGATGTCTACGTCGTGGCCGATAACTGCACCGATAAGACCGCCGACGTCTGCCGGTCCCACGGGGCCTTTGTCCGCGTGCGCACCAATAAGGAACACGTCGGCAAGGGCTATGCCATGGACTGGATGTTTACCCAGATGCTGGCCCAGGAAAAACAGTATGACGCCTTCGTCGTCTTTGATGCCGATAATCTGGTCCATCCGGAATTTTTACGGGAAATGAACAATCATCTCTGCAAGGGCGAACAGGTCATCCAGGGATATATGGATTCCAAGAATCCGACGGACACGTGGATTGCGGGGACGTTTTCCATTGCTTTCTGGCTCATCAACCACATGTGGCATCTGGCCAAGTACAATATTGGCCTTTCGACGGCTCTGGGCGGTACGGGTATGTGCATCGCCACCGATATTGTCCGCAAATATGGCTGGGGATGTGACTGCCTGACAGAAGATATGGAATTTTCCATGAAGGTCCTCCTCGAAGGGGTGCGCACCTGCTGGGCCCACGATGCCATCATTTATGACGAAAAGGCCCTGGGTTTCATGCAGTCCTGCCGGCAGCGCAAACGCTGGGCCCAGGGACAGTGCGACTGCGGCGAACGGTTCATTCCCAAGCTCTTTGCCCGGGGCATCAAAACGGGGAATATCCGCATGCTCGACGGCATCATCACCCTGTCGCAGCCTTTTTTCATGATGATGTCTACGATTTATGCGGGCATTGCCATGGTCAATTCCTATATTCCCTTGTACACGAATATACTGAATCAGCTCATTCCCGTCCAGATATGGACGGTTCTCGGCATCGGGCAGTATCTCATACCGGTCATCGTGCTGCTGCAGATCAAAGTACCGCCCAAATCGTGGCTGTACCTCATCGTCTATCCCCTCTTCATGTACAGCTGGATCCCTGTCAATTTCCTGGGATTCAAGGACCGTCATAAGATGGAATGGAGCCATACCCTGCATACGAGGGCCGTTTCCTACGATAATGCCGCCTTGCTGCGCAAGCAGAATAAAGAATAGGAGAGTCTATGCATATATTACTTACCAATGATGACGGCCTGCAGGCAAGGGGCCTGCAGATCCTGAAAGAAGAACTGATGGACTATGCCGGAAAAATCACCGTCGTGGCCCCGGCGGGGCAGCGCAGTGCTGCTTCCCATTCCATGACCATCAACCGTACCCTTTATTGCCACGAACATGGCGGGACCGGGGAAAAGGTACGGGAAATTTCCGTGTCCGGCACGCCTGTGGACTGTGTCAAAATGGCTATGGAATACTTTCTCTGCGATGACCGGCCGGACCTCATCATTTCCGGTATCAACGATGGCTTTAATCTCGGCAGCGATGTTCTCTATTCCGGTACCGTTTCGGCGGCCATGGAAGGACCGTATTATCAGGTGCCGGCCCTGGCCGTGTCCATGGGAAAGATGGACGAAGACCGCTGCCGGGAAACGGCGCGTCTGGTGAAGGCCCTGGTGGAACAGGTCTTTGTCTGCGGCAAATTCCCGGGCATACTGAATGTCAACATACCGCGGGAAGGGGAGATATCCCTGAAGAACGCCCGTGTCGTCCCCCAGACGGTGCAGATTTATCACAATGTCATCGCCGAGAAGCGGGACATTGATGGCAGTCTCTGCTACAAGATCGTCGGCGACCTGGACCTGACGACGGCGCCGGAAAACAGCGATGTTGCCTGCATCCGCAGCGGCCATATTGCCCTGACCCCGCTGAAATGGCAGCAGACAGCAGACCAGGCTATGGAATTGATACAGCAGTATATCTGATAAAATCATGTATACATGGTACAAAATGCAAGCCTCATATGGACAAATTTCCATACGGGGCTTGCATTTTTTGTGGGAAGTGCGTATAATAACAAATACATCATACATATTGCGTGGATGAAGCATGCGGGAGAAGGTACAGACCTACCGAAGGAGTCAAACTCTCAGGTATCCGGATCCGGATGGGACCGTATGCAGACACGACTCTGGAGAGTCCCTATTGGGCGCCGAAGGTGCACGGAAGTCATTCCTTATCTCTCAGGCAAAAGGACAGAGGCTGTAAAAAAGCGCAGATGCGTATTTGTGCTGTTATATTTGGCCTGTCTCCGGAGACATGATGGAGACAGGCTTTTTTTGTCATCATTTTTCTTTTTATTCGTTGTCATACTATGGGATAGAGAAAGGGAGAGAGTCATGAGTTTAGACACATTAAATGCGATTGACAGTTTTATCTGGGGGCCACCGTTACTGATCCTGCTGATTGGCACGGGCATCATGCTGACTGTCCGGCTCCGGTTGTTACAGGTGTTCCGTCTGCCGCGGGCTTTGAAACTGATCTTTACGGCGAAAAATCAGGGGGAAGGCGATATCGATAGTTTCAAAGCTCTCTGCACGGCTCTGGCCGCAACGGTCGGGACAGGTAATATCGTCGGCGTTGCCACGGCTGTTCATGCCGGCGGGCCAGGGGCTATCTTCTGGATGTGGATGGCGGCCTTCGTCGGTATGGCGACGAAATACGCCGAAGGGTGCCTGGCTGTGCGCTACCGGACCATCGATAAGAACGGCGAAGTCGCCGGCGGTCCGATGTACTACATCGAAAACGGGCTGGGAAAGAAGTATAAGCCCCTGGCCGTCCTCTTTGCTTTCTTTGGCGTACTGGTTGCCTTCTTTGGCATCGGTACCTTTGCACAGGTCAATTCCATCGTCGAAATTACCCGCCTTACGGCAGATGTCCCCGTCGAATATACGGCAGTCGTTCTCACTATCGTCGTGGCTGCTGTCACCATCGGCGGCCTGCAGTCCATTGCCCGGGCGGCTTCCAAAATCGTCCCGGCCATGGCTGTTATCTATGTCATCTCTACCGTCGCCTTTCTGGCCATCTTTTATGAACAGATTCCGGCGGCCATCTATGAAATCATTCACGATGCGTTTACACCGACCGCTGCTGCCGGCGGCTTCCTCGGTGCTACGGTCCTCGTCGCCATGCGCAACGGTGTCGCCCGCGGCGTCTTTTCCAATGAATCCGGTCTGGGCAGTGCGCCTATCGTAGCGGCTGCGGCCAAGACGAAATGGCCGGCCGAACAGGGGCTTATTTCTATGACCGGTACGTTCATCGATACGATCATCATCTGTACCCTAACGGGGTTGGTCCTCGTCGTGAGCGGTGCCTGGATGGGTGATGTCAACGGGGCGGCTCTGACCAATGCAGCCTTCCTGCAGGCTTTCCCGACCTATGGCAGTCTCATCCTCTGCGTCGGCCTGACGCTCTTTGCCTTTACGACTATCCTTGGCTGGAATTACTACGGCGAACGCTGCATGGAATATCTGGTCGGTGTCAAGGGCATTATGCCATACCGTATCGTGTTCATCATCCTCGTCGCCTGCGGTGCCTTCCTGAAACTGGACGTCATCTGGATCCTGGCGGACATCGTAAACGGCCTCATGGCTATTCCGAACCTCATCGCACTCATCGGCTTGTCCGGTGTCGTCGTAGCCGAAACCAAAGCCTACTTTGCTCATGTCAAAGCCGAAGAAATGGCGGCGGAAGAAGCGGAAAAAGAAACGGTCAGCGGCGACTGAGGCAGAAGCTGTCATCGCTCTGACAGGATAATCAGAACGATACTCCTGATGGAGCTGCCCGGCAAGGCAGCTCCATTTATTTTATCGCCGGAATGTAAGGATACCTCTTGACGTATGGATACAGTATGGTATAATTATTTTTGTTCCAGTATTTTATGCCGGAGTGGCGGAATGGCAGACGCACCTGACTCAAAATCAGGCGGGTAACACCGTGAGGGTTCAAGTCCCTCCCCCGGCACCATAATCAGAAGGACTGTGCCTGAAGGTCTATGCTTTCAGGCACAGTCCTTTTTTATCGATCGTTGAGGCACTGATGAAAAAGTTATTCCCTCTCATATCGGACTTCCCGCTTCAGACTCTGAACGAGGCCATAGCACTACGTGTTTTTTGTGTATTGCTATGGCCTTTTCTTTTTATGATTTTATTGCATAGACCATACAGAATAAACTGTTCTAATTTTTGGCAAAAGTGATAAATACAACAGTTCTGCAACGATAATAACCGAATGTAAAAATTACGTAAAGAATAATTATGCATATTTAACAAATTATAATCCGATTAAAGAAAATATGTAAATTTTTGTACGTGGTTGCATATCTATAAATAATGATTATTTTTATGCATTTTGTTATGGTTAATTTTTAATTTTATCCGATGACGAAAACGTTCTATTATGGTGATAATTATATGGTTTTCGTGATAGAAAACAAATTAAATTCCGTTCATATGAATGGAATAAAATATAAAATCACTTTGTATTTATATTTAAACATTTTATAAACAGTTTATAGTTTTGCAAGAACTTCTATTGATTTTTCTATGCCAATACATGTATGATTACAAGTAGTATTAACGCCTATAATTGTAAAATAAGTTAATATTATTAGTCGGATCGTCATGTAAAGGAGACCATTAGCTATGACAAAAAAACATTCATGGATTCTCAGCGCCATGCTCGTCAGCTCGTTCTGGAGTGGAACCGTTATGGCAGCGCCAGCAGCCAATCCTGCCGGGGATGGGCTTGGTGTGGCTATCGGTACGGGCAGTAGTGCCGCAAGAGATACGAGTGTGGCCGTAGGAAAGAATGCAAAGACGATGGATAGCAACGGTGAGGCCAATGGCGGCGGTGATGTGGCCATCGGGAGCAATGCCAGAGTCAATAATTACGTCAACCAGGGCGGAAGCATCGCTATGGGAGAGAATTCCTTCGCCGAAAATATGGCAGGGAGACAAGAAAAATTGTTCAATTTTAATCAGACAACATTTACCGGTTCAGGATTTCTTGGGTTGCAGTCTCCCTTCATTCCGGCTGATCCATCGAAAGTGACGGGAAGCATTGCCCTGGGGCAGAACTCCTATGCAAGGTCCGGCGGGACCGTAATCGGTGTCCACAACTACAAAGGCGCATTGGGTGACATGACGATCGACACCAGTACGGAGGCGAACAGGCGCAGCTACGGCATCAATGTGAATGCGACGACTATCGGGACGAACAGCTTTAACAATGCCGCCTTTGGCGTCGTAAACGGGGCCTATTCTATCATTTCCGGTGCCTATGACGGCAGCTCCTATTCGTCCAAAGCGGGGCAGAATTTTGGAGCTACCATCACGGGGGCTTTGAACAGTATCGAGTCCAAAACGGCAGAAAGCGACTACTCCGGCGTGGCCAACAGTATCGTCGGCACGGCGAACCGCACCTTTAATTCCAATGGGTCCCTCATTTTCGGGGCCGGCAATGAAATCACCAACTCCGTTACGACGATTGCGGCGCCATCAGGAGGCGGAAATTCAGCTAAAGAGCTGGCAGAGACGCTGCGAGGAATCATCCGCGATGCCAATGGCGGTGGGGCTACCCTGGCGGTAGGCGGTGGCAATAAAGCCGATTACACACGGGCTTCCCAGCTCATCGGCGTGAACAACACCCTTACGGGGACGGCCGGATCGGTCAGCGACTACAACATGATCAACGGCTATAAGAACACGGCGTCCCAGGTCAGCCACGTATCGGTAACGGGATCGGAAAATACGGTGAGTAATACGAAAGATGCCGTCGTCATGGGGAACAAGCGGGACCTTTCCGGCGCATCCGGCAGCATCGTGCTGGGGTCGGCTGACAGTACCATGACCACGGGGGTAACCGATGCCGTTTCTATCGGCCACAATGCTAATGTAACGGAAGCCGGCGGTGTCGCATTAGGAGCACAGTCCAAGGCCTCTACGGCTGCCGGTGTGGCCGGTTACGATCCATCGTCCAGGGCTCTGTCCCAGGATACGTCTTCTACGTGGAAAGCCACGGCAGCCGCTGTTTCCGTCGGTGACGGGACGACCATTACCAGGCAGATTACCAGCGTGGCAGCCGGTACGAACGATACGGATGCGGTCAACGTGGCCCAGCTGAAGCAGGCCGTGTTGTCTGCCGGTACAGGCACCGATACGAGAAACACCGTAGTGGCAGGCGACCATGTGTCCGTAAACGAAGCGCCGAACGCCGATGGCAGTTCGACCTACACGGTGAGCGTGAAGGCCGATGGGAAGGTAGAAAGTGGCAATACGGGCATCGTGACAGGAAGTACCGTATACAGTGAAGTACGGCCGGCAGCCGATGGCACTTATGTAAAGGCGGACAGTACGACCGGTCAGAACCTGACTGCTCTGGATAATCAGGTCAAGAGCAATGCTGATTCTATTTCCCATATGAGCGGGTCCATAGACAGACTGGGGACCCGTGTCAATCGTGTAGGCGCCGGAGCTGCGGCACTGGCAGCACTGCATCCGCTGGATTTCGACCCTGACAGCAAGTGGGACTTTGCCGCCGGATATGGGAACTATAAAGATGCCCATGCCGTCGCGGCCGGAGTCTATTACCGCCCCAATGAAGACACCATGTTCAGCGTCGGCGGCAGTTTCGGTGGCGGTGAGAATATGGTCAACGCCGGACTTAGTCTGAAACTGGGACAGGGGAATCACGTCTCCACGTCCCGCGTGGCTATGGCGAAAGAAATCAAAGACCTGCGCAGTGATGTGGAAAATCTGCGCAGTGCCATTGCCAGTATGGCTGCGGGAAACGTCCTCGATCCGGGGAAGACAAAATTATTCCCCGATATTCCGGAAAATCACTGGGCCTACGACGAAATTGCCCAATTGTATGGCAATGGTATCGTAAAAGGGTATCCTGACGGACGATTCGACGGAGATCGCATGATGACGCGGTATGAATTTGCCTCTCTGGTCTATGAGCAGATGCAGAAAGGGGCCGCACTGAGCAATCGCGTGGTGACGGAATTTATGCCGGAACTGGAACGCATCCGCGTCGATACGGTGGCAAAGACCCGCGATGGCAGGCCGGCGATCCAGCGTGTCCGGGTCATTAAAGACAGGGGATAATAGAGATAGTTTCAGAGTAACAGGCCCGGACATCACGAGTACTGGCAGTCCGTTTGCCGTACAGAATGAAAACGACAGGCCCAGGCATTAACAGGGGGACAGCGATGTTCGTCTGTATCTTTGACAGGCAGGTGAACGATATGAAGTATCAACGTCGCATGAAAGAGTTACGGCAGGAGAATAATATGTCTCAGGCTGACTTAGGAAAAGTTTTGAAATGTACACAAGTAGCGTATGGGATGTATGAAAATGGCAAACGACGGCTGCCTATCTGCGGCCTCATTACACTGGCACGGTTTTACGATGTATCGGCAGATTATATTCTGGGACTGACTGATCATAAAGAAAAAAAGTGAGGGAGAGATTCCGGCCGGGGCTATTTTTGTTTCGAAGTACTCTGCTTTTATGATATAATACAGGTGTGAGCCTATATTGGAGGGAGTGGAGTAGATGAATGAAATTTTTGAACGGCGCAGTGTGCGCAAGTTTCTGCCCCGGCCGGTAGAAGAAGAAAAAATTGAAAAAATGCTGCGGGCCGGCATGGCAGCACCGTCTGCCGGCAATCAGCAGCCCTGGGAATTTTACGTAGTCCGCGATAAGAAAATATTGCAGGATTTATCCCACTGCAGTCTCTATGCCGGATGTGCCGCCAAGGCACCAGTCGCAATCGTCGTCTGCAGCCGCGATGACAACATGCGCTTCCGTGCCTTTGCCAACCTGGACCTCAGCGCCTGTGTAGAAAATATTCTGCTGGAAGCTGTCTGTCTGGGCCTGGGTGCTGTATGGCTCGGAGTTGCGCCATATGCCTCCCGGGAATTGAACGTACGCCGGGCTGTCGGTATTCCCAAAGGTCTTACGGCCTTTGCCGTCATTCCGTTTGGCTATGCAGCCGATACGGTAGAAGAACGGGCGAAAGAAGACCGCTTCGACCCGGACCGGATTCATTACGTGTAAAAAAGACTCCTGCTCAGGCAGGAGCTTTTTTATAAGCTGTCACAGGGGGAAGAAACGAGATATGTTTAACGTAGGATTTAGTGAAATGCTGGTCATCGGCATCGTAGCCCTGGTCGTATTCGGCCCGAAAAAGCTGCCCGAAATCGGACGGGCTCTGGGACGGGGACTGCGTGAATTCCGCAAGGCTGCGTCGGACGTGATGGAAGAAACAGAGGGAGACATGACGGAGGGAACAAAAGATGGATCCAAGGGAAAAGAACGATGAGGCAGTGCTGCCGCTTACGGGCCATCTGGAAGAATTCCGGCGGCGCCTCATATACTGCCTGATTGCCCTGACGCTGGCAAGTGGTGCCTCCTATGCGTATATAGAAGATATTATTGTCTTTATTTCCGCTCCGGCAGGGAAATTGTACTTTATGCAGCCTGCAGAGGTGTTTTTTTCCTATCTCCATACGGCCGTCTTTACGGGCTTTCTGGTCACCATGCCCGTGTGGGCCTTCCAGCTGTGGTGTTTTATCCGGCCGGCCCTTACGGACAAAGAACGTCACTGGGTACTGTTTTTTGTACCGGCAGCGGTCCTTCTCTTTTATGGCGGAATGGCCTTTTCGTATTTTCTGGTCCTTCCGGCAGCCATCCAGTTTTTCATGGATTTTTCCAGTCCGTCCCTGCAGCCCATGTTTTCCCTGTCGGCGTACCTTTCTTTTTTTATGTCCTTTACCCTGCCTTTTGGACTGGCCTTTGAACTGCCCCTGGTCCTTCTGATCCTGTCCCGCCTTGGACTGGTCACGCCCCAGGGACTGCGCCGGAAGCGCAAGGCTTTCATCGTTCTCGATTTTATCTTTGCCGCGGTCATTTCCCCTACAGGAGATGCCTTTACCCAGACGATGATTGCCGTGCCGGTGCTGATACTCTATGAAGGCAGTATATGGATCATGAAATGGCTCGACAGGAACGGTCCTGCAGAGCCGTAACCATGTACAGGAAAGGCTCTTATATTGTATACAGTATTTATATTGTTCAGCAGCCGCCTTTCTCTTGTAAAGTTGCAGGCATTTGTTATAATTAAAGATGCAGTGATTTGTCTATGGGGAGATAATGAAGGCAGGCGCTGCCATCCAACATAACAGGAGGGACTATTCATGAAAAAAATTCGTTCGGTTTTAGTGGCCAACCGTGGTGAAATCGCTATCCGCGTATTCCGGGCCTGCAATGAACTGGGAATCCGGACCGTAGCGATTTACTCCAAAGAAGATTCGCTTTCCCTGCACCGCTTCCGTGCAGATGAATCCTATCTGGTAGGCCAGGGGAAGAAACCGGTTGATGCATATTTAGATATTGAAGATATTATCCGCATCGCACATGAACACGATGTCGATGCCATCCATCCGGGCTATGGCTTCTTATCGGAAAATGCCGATCTGGCCAAACGCTGCCAGGAAGAAGGCATTATCTTCATCGGGCCGAAAGTGGAACATCTCATCATGTTCGGCGATAAGATCAATGCCCGTATCCAGGCCAAAAAAGCCGGTATCCAGTATATCCCCGGCAGTGACGGTCCGGTCATGAATTATGCCGAAGTAGAAAAATTTGCCAAAGACGTGGGCTTCCCGATTATGCTGAAAGCCGTCAATGGCGGCGGCGGCCGCGGCATGCGTATGGTAGACCGTATGGCTGATCTGCGCGATGCCTACGACCGTGCCAAGTCAGAAGCCAAACTCGCTTTTGGCAGTGACGAAATTTATCTGGAAAAATGCATTGTCAACCCGAAACACGTCGAAGTACAGATCATGGGCGACGAACACGGCAATGTGGTCCATCTCTACGAACGGGACTGCTCCATCCAGCGCCGTCACCAGAAAGTCGTCGAAATTGCGCCGGCCTTTGCCCTGCCGCAGCAGCTGCGCCAGGATATCTGCAACGCCGCTCTCAAGCTCATGCGCAACGTCCATTATGTCAATGCCGGGACGGTCGAATTCCTGGTTACACCCGATGGCAAGTTCTATTTCATCGAAGTCAATCCCCGTGTCCAGGTTGAACATACAGTTACGGAAATGATTACCGGTATCGATATTGTCCAGACGCAGATCAAAGTGGCCGAAGGCTATGCTCTCGACAGCGACGAAATCGGCATCAAATCCCAGGACGATATCGAATGCCGTGGCAATGCCATCCAGTGCCGTATCACTACAGAAGATCCGACCAATAACTTCATGCCTGATTCGGGCAAAATCATCGTATACCGCAGCGGCGGCGGCTTTGGCGTCCGTCTCGACAGCGGCAATGCCTTTGCCGGTGCCATCATCACGCCGTACTATGATTCGCTCCTTGTCAAGGCGACGACCTATGGCCTGAATCACGCCCAGGCCGTACAGAAGATGCTCCGCGTCCTCGGCGAATTCCGTATCCGCGGCGTCAAGACCAATATCGGCTTCCTCATCAACGTCTTGAAGCAGCCGTCGTTCGTCAAGGGTGATTACAACGTCAATTTCATTGATGAACATCCGGAACTGTTCAATCTGCCTGTCGTCCATGACCGTGGCACGAAGCTCCTGAAATATATCGGCGATACGACGATTAACGGTTATACCAATGCGGGACCGCAGGAAAAACCGGATTTTGAACGGCTCGAACTGCCGCAGCCCGTCGATGGCCCTTATCCTGATGGGACGAAACAGCTCTTTGATTCCATGGGACCGGAAAAATTCTCCCAGTGGATCCTCGACCAGAAGAAAGTCCTCATCACCGATACTACTATGCGTGATGCCCACCAGTCTCTGATGGCAACGCGGGTGCGCTCCATCGATATGCTCCGCGTACTGGAAGCGGCTTCCAAAAAATTGCCGGGATTCTTCTCCTATGAATGCTGGGGCGGTGCCACCTTTGACGTAGCCTATCGTTTCCTATATGAAGACCCCTGGGACCGTCTGCGCCAGATGCGCAAGAAAGCACCGAATATCCTGCTGCAGATGCTCATCCGCGGCGCCAACGCCGTAGGCTATACAAGCTATCCTGACAATGTAGTCAAGAATTTCGTACAGCTCTCTGCCAAGAACGGCATCGACGTATTCCGTATTTTCGACAGCCTGAACAGCCTGGACAATATGTATGAAACGGTGCAGGCCGTCCGGGAAACGGGCAAGATTGCCGAAGTCGCTCTCTGCTATACCGGCGATATCCTCGATCCGTCCCGTCCGAAATATAATCTCGATTACTATGTCCGCATGGCAAAAGAACTGCAGAATGCCGGTGCCAATATCATCGCTATCAAGGATATGGCAGGGCTTCTTAAGCCGGAAGCGGCATATCAGCTCGTTTCGGCCCTCAAAGATGCCGTCGATCTGCCTATCCATCTCCATACCCACGATGGTTCGGGCAATGCCGTGACGACCCTCTGCCGGGCTGCCGATGCCGGTGTTGATATCGTCGATGCTGCTTATTCTGCCTTTGCCGGCGGTACGAGCCAGCCGAGCATGAACACCTTCTACTATGCCATGAGCGGCAAAGACCGTCAGCCGGACCTCAACGTCGATGCCATGGAAGAAATGTCCCGCTACTGGGCAACGGTTCGTCCATACTACAAAGGCGTCGATAAAGCCGAACCGTATCCCAATACGGAAACCTATTATTGTGAAATGCCTGGCGGCCAGTTCTCCAACCTCCGTCAGCAGGCGAAAGCCGTCGGTCTCGGCGACCGCTGGAACGACATCAAGAAGATGTATCACGATGTCAACCTCATGTTTGGCGATATCGTCAAGGTTACGCCGTCGTCCAAAGTCGTCGGTGATATGACCCTGTATATGGTACAGAACGACCTGACGGAAAAAGATATTTATGAAAAGGGCGATACCCTCGATTTCCCCCAGTCTGTCGTAGAATTCTTCGAAGGCCGTCTTGGCTTCCCGTACCAGGGCTTCCCGGAAAAACTCCAGAAGATCATCCTGAAAGGTAAGAAGCCGCTGACACAGCGTCCGGGCAAGATGCTTGAACCGGCTGATTTCGAAGCCATCCGCAAGAAACTGGAAGATGCCGGTTACAGTCATACCGATGAAGATATCAACGCTTACTGCCAGTATCCGAAGGTATTTACCGATTACAATGACCGCTATAAGAAATATGGCGATGTCAGTGTCCTCGATACACCGACGTTCTTCTTCGGCATGAAGCAGAATGAAGAAATAACGGTAGAACTGGAAGAAGGCGTAGACCTGGTCATCAAGCTGATCAATATCAGCGATCCCGATGACAGCGGTATGCGTACCATCACGTTTATGTTCAACGGAGCAGAACGTGAAATCCAGGTACAGGACAAGAACGTGGACCAGACCAGCGTTACCAGCAAGAAGGCTGATCCCGACAAGATCGGCGACATCGGTGCTACTCTTTCCGGTTCTGTCGTCAACGTCCTCGTCACCAAGGGCCAGAAAGTCAAGAAAGGCGATCCGCTGGTCGTAACGGAAGCCATGAAGATGGAAACGACCATTACCTCGCCGATCGACGGTACAGTCGGAGAAATCTACGCCGTCAAAGGCAAACCGATCATCAGTGGTGACTGCCTCCTGGAAGTATTGGAAGGCTGATCCCGATAGAAGTTATATACAAATCCGTGGCATGAACCAGCTGTCATGCCACGGATTTTTCTTTTTGCGTTCAGCCGCACCGGTCCCTTACAAACTGCCATCTTCAAACTCAAAAAGGAGCTGTCTTTATGCGACAGCTCCTTTTGGCATACAGGACTTGAATCTGTTTTTTAGTGATTGTACCGGGTGCGTTTGCGGTGCACAGTCCAGCTGATGGCCAGCAGGATGAAGCCGGCAGCGAAGAATACGTATTTCATGCCGATGAAGGTGGCGATGGCACCGCCCAGGATAGGACCGGTCATGGCGCCAATCTGCTGGGCCGAGAATAACAGGCCGAAGACCCGCCCTTTGGTGCGGGCGTCGGTGTGTTCTGCCAGGATGGCGTTGATGGAAGGGAATATGCCGGAAAAGAACAGGCCTACGGCAAACTGACTGGCAGCAAACCCATAGAGTGTCGTCGGCAGGGCCTGAAGGAAGAAGAAGACACCGGCCAGAATCAGGGCATAGCGCATGGATCTGAAGAAGCCGTGATGCTGTCCGAAGCGGCCCCAGAGCGGAGCCGTAATGGCGCTGGCAAATCCTCCGAGAGAAAAGACGAGGCCTGAGACGAAGACCAGATTATCCATGTCCTGGGCCATTTGAGAAATATACGTCGTAAGGATGGGCTGGACGATGAGGATGACGACCTGTACCAGGGCAGAGCAGACCAGCATATGAAAGATGATAGGGACTTTCCAGAGACTCCTGGTTTCTGCCGGTATATCTTCTTCATCAGGCTGTGCCTGTCTGGCCGGTACCCGGCTGAGGTCCGGTTCTTTAATGAAAAAGACGAGGACGATAAAGTTCAGGAAAAGAGCGCCTGAAGCGAGGAAGAAGGACATGCGCATGCCAAACAATTCTGCCAGGACGCCGCCAAATAACGGGCCGATGATGCCGCCTGCCGTCAGGGCGCCCTGCATGATGCCCAGGCAGATACCCAGTTTCTGGGGCGGTGCATAAATGGTCATGATAGCCAGTTCCATGGGCCAGAGGCCGGAGGCAAATCCCTGGAACATGCGCATGAACGTCAGCTGCAGTGGCGTCGTGACGATGCCTCCGAGAAAGTAACTGACAGACAGGAGCAGGCTGGCACGGATAGCCATGAGCCGCTTGCCTTTGCGGTCGGCCATTTTCCCCCAGATGGGAGCCATGATAGCACTGACCAAAAAGGTGGAAGAAAAAACAATCCCCGACCAGATATTGACCGAGGCAGCGGAAACACCCAGCTCATGGGTGAGATACATAGGCAGAAAAGGGATGAGCATGGTATAGCTTGAAGACATAAATACGACGTTGCACGTCAGAATAGCAAGACAGACTTTCCAGTTCACATGACCGCCCCTTTCACGTAATGGTAAGACAAGTAAGAACCGGAGCCATGACGCAGGAAAGAAGCGTCACGGCTCCGGCGTATAGTTCTAATATCTTACTATTATAATACGGCAGTTTTGTAATTTCAACATTATCCGTTGAAAATTCATACCTATACTTCTATAATAGAAACAGTGTCATCATGAAAAGAAAAGAGGATAGGACCATGTTTTTGTATATGATCAAGCGCATATGCGGCGCCGTTGTTGTCCTGTGGGCAGTCATTACCATTACCTTCGGGCTCATGCATGCCATTCCCGGTGGTCCGTTTACGGAGGAAAAGAAACTGCCGCCGGCCGTCCTTGCCAATATAGAGGAACGGTATCATCTCAACGACCCGCTGCTGACGCAGTATGGCGATTATCTGAAACACGCGGCGGTACTGGATCTGGGGCCGTCTTTTAAATACCCCGGGCAGACGGTCAATGAAATCATATCGGAAAGCATGCCCGTATCGGCCCAGCTGGGGCTGATCAGTCTCGTACTGGCCCTGGGGACCGGTGTGACAGCGGGCCTTTTGGCGGCGTGGCGCAAGAATACATGGATGGACTATGCCCTGATGCTCGGCGCGACCCTTGGCGTCTCGGTGCCGAGCTTTATCCTGGCAGCCGTCCTCATCCAGCTCTTTGCCTTTACCTGGCCGGTCCTGCCGGCGGCCATGTGGAAGGGACCGGCGTATGCCGTCCTGCCGGCGCTGGCCCTGGCCGCCCATCCTACGGCATTCATCATGCGCCTGACCCGGTCCAGTGTCCTCGATGCCCTGTCCCAGGATTATATCAAGACGGCCCGGTCCCGCGGCGTCAGTACGTGGCGCCTTCTCGTGCATCATGCCCTCCGCAACGCACTGCTGCCGGTGGTCAGTTATATCGGTCCGCTGGCGGCGGCACTGCTTACAGGGAGTTTCATCGTCGAGTCAATTTTTGCCATTCCCGGGCTGGGACGTCATTTCGTGACCAGCATCTATAACCGTGACTATACGGTCATACTGGGCATTACCATATTTTACAGCTTCCTCATTATTTTCATGAATCTTATTATCGATCTCATCTATCCGCTGCTGGATCCCCGTATCCGGCTGCAGAACCACAAGGAGGGATGACTATGACGCCAGATGATTTTGCGCCCCTTCAGGACAGGGATAAAGAAGTTCTGTACGTGCCGCCCCAGAAACTGCGGGAGCGGGGATGGCAGCAGATGAAACATAATAAACTGGCCCTCTGGGGGCTGGGCATCGTCATTGTCATGACTTTGCTGGCCCTGTTCGGACCACTCCTTGCGCCGTATTCATACGCCGACCAGGACCTTTCCATGGCCAACGCCTGGCCCGGGCCGGAACACTGGTTCGGGACCGATTCCCTGGGCCGGGATCTCTTTGTCCGCGTCCTCTACGGGGCCCGCATTTCCCTTTCCATCGGCCTCGTGGCCAGCCTGATCAATGTCTTCATCGGTGTGCTCTACGGCGGGTTTGCCGCTCTTTCCGGCGGCAGGACCGACCGGATCATGATGCACATCGTCGATGTCCTCTATTCGATTCCCATGCTGCTGTACGTCATCCTCCTCATGGTCGTCTTTAAGCCGGGACTGATCAATATTTATCTGGCCCTGGGCATTGCCTACTGGCTCAATATGGCCCGTATCGTCCGTGGTCAGATCCTGAGCCTCAGGCAGCAGGATTACGTCATGGCGGCCCGGTCCTGCGGGGCTTCTACGTGGCAGATCCTGCGCCGCCATATGATCCCCAACTGCGTGGGGCCCATCATCGTGACGCTGACCTTGTCCATTCCCGATGCGATTTTTACGGAAGCGTTCCTGAGTTTCATCGGACTCGGCGTCTCGGCGCCTATGGCCAGCTGGGGCGTCCTGGCCTCGGAAGGCATCAACAGCATGCGTTCCTTTCCGTTCCAGCTCCTGTTTCCGGCGATTGCATTATGCCTGACTATGCTGGGGTTTATGTTTCTCGGCGACGGTCTGCGCGATGCTCTGGATCCGCAGAATGAAAAGGAGGGCGGACGATGAACGACCATCTTCTTTCTATAGACAACTTGTCCATTTCCTTCCGTACCTACCGGGGCATACTTGAAGCGACCCACAAGGTATCGCTTTTTGTCGATGCCGGCGAAACCGTCGGTATTGTCGGCGAATCGGGCTGCGGGAAATCCGTTACGGCCCATGCGGTCATGAAGCTGCTGCCCCGCGACAGTGCTATCTATTCGTCGGGCCGCATCTCCTGGGACGGCCGGGATATTATTTCCCTGGACGAAGGAGAAATGAACCGCCTCCGCGGCCGCGATATGGCCATGATATTCCAGGACCCCATGACGGCTCTCAACCCGGTCCTGACCATCGGCAATCAGATAGAAGAGGGGCTTAGCCATCATGCCATGAGCCGGCAGGAAGCAGAGCAGAAGGCCCTTTCCTTATTGCAGGAAGTGGGAATTACCTCACCGGAACGGAGACTGCATCAATATCCCCACGAACTGTCAGGCGGGATGCGCCAGCGCTGTCTCATCGCCATGGCCCTTTCCTGTGAGCCGCGTCTCCTCTTTGCCGACGAACCGACGACGGCTCTCGACGTGACGACCGAAGCCCAGGTACTGCAGCTCCTGAGAACCTTGCAACAGAAGCACCAGATGGCTGTCGTCCTCATTTCCCACAACCTCGGCGTCATCGCCCAGATGTGCCGGCGCGTTTATGTCATGTATGCCGGTGTCGTCGTGGAAACGGGACGGGTAGAGGATATTTTTGATCATCCCGCCCATCCCTATACGAAAGGGCTGCTGGCTTCCCTGCCGGATCCGGCCCACAAAGACAAAGTCCTTACAGGCATTGCCGGTCAGGCGCCGGACTTATTCCATATGCCGAGGGGCTGCCGGTTTTACCCGCGCTGTTCTCATGCCATGCGCATATGCGCCCGTACGGTGCCACCGGCGTATGAACAGGAAACGGGACATACAGCGGCCTGCTGGTTGCTCTGTCCGGAACGGGAGGTGTGCCATGGCTCTCATTGATGTCCATCATCTGACAAAACAGTTTATCGTACGCACCGACTGGCTCGGCCGTCCCCGGACCGTACTGACTGCTGTCCATGACGTGTCCCTTACGATTCATTCCGGGGAGACCGTCGGCCTGGTCGGGGAATCGGGCTGCGGCAAATCGACCTTTGCCCGTACGGTCCTGGGCTTGTACAAAAAAACATCGGGCACGGTCCTGTTCAAGGGAAAGGATGTAGAAAACCCCGATACGGCAGATGCATTTCACCGCCAGGTGCAGATGATATTCCAGGACCCGTACGCCTCGCTGGATCCCCGCATGACCGTCGAAGATATCATAGGCGAACCGCTGCGCAACTATGGCATCTGTTCGTCCCCAAGCCAGCTGCGCCAGCGTGTAGCACAACTCCTCGACGAGGTGGATCTTACCCGGGAAGCGGCACAGCGCTATCCCCACGAATTTTCCGGCGGTCAGCGGCAGCGCGTCGGCATTGCACGGGCACTGGCACTGGAACCGGACTGCATATTCTGTGACGAACCGATTTCGGCTCTCGATGTGTCTGTCCAGGTTCAGATCGTCAATATGCTGCAGCGGCTGCAGAAAGAACGCAATCTGGCCTATCTGTTCATTGCCCATGATCTGGCCATGGTCCATCATCTCAGCAGGCGCATTGGCGTCATGTATCTGGGGCGGCTCGTCGAACTGGGCGATGGCGATGCCGTGTATCACAGGCCGCTCCATCCCTATACACAGGCCCTGATTGCCGCCGTACCTGTCCCGGACCCGCACTGCCGCCGCCAGGTATGCCTATCCGGTGAAGTCCCGAGTCCTCTGGATCCCCCGGCGGGATGCGTATTCCATCCCCGCTGTCCCCTGGCCGACGAACGGTGCCGCAGCGAAGTGCCGGTCCTGCGCGACATGGGGGCGGGACGGATGGCAGCCTGCCATCATGCCGGGAAGGAGGCCTTGTGATGAAGAAGATATGGATACTCCTTATGTGTCTGCTGATGCTGGTCCTGTCCGGCTGCGGCACAGAAAAAAATGATACGGTCAGTTATGCTCTGGAAGCAGAACCGGCCAGTCTTGACCCGGCCATGACGACGGGCCTTGCCGAAGCCAATGTACAGGCTGAGCTGTTCGAGGGACTGACCCGGCTGGACAGGGATAATCAGCCTCAGCCGGCGCTGGCAGAACACTGGGACATTTCACCCGATGGAAAGATTTACACCTTTCACCTGCGGCCGGGAATCACCTGGAGCGACGGTACGCCCATTACGGCCCATGATTTCGTCTATTCCTGGATGAGAGTCATAGATCCGGCTGTGGCATCTCCCAATGCCTACATGATGTTTATCATCGACGGGGCAGAAGCGTTCAGCAAGAAACAGGGGTCGGCAGAGGATGTAGGCATAAAGGCTCCTGACGACCGGACACTGCAGGTACGGCTGAAAAATCCGACAGCCTATTTCCTCAATCTGACATCATTTCATTGCTATTATCCCGTTCCCGAAGCCCTCGTCCGGGCCAATCCCGATACATGGGCGGCCAACGCCGGCGGGTTTGTCGGCTGCGGTCCCTTTACGTTGGAAAAATGGATTCATTCCAGCGAAATTACCGTAAAGAAAAATCCGGCCTACTGGGATGCTGGTCATGTGCGGTCGGATTATCTCGATTTTCCCATCAGTGAATCCCAGTCTACGCGGCTGACCCTTGTCGAAAGCGGTCAGGCCAATATGATGGTAGAACCGCCACCGGCAGAACAGCAGCGTCTGGAATCGCTGGGATTATATCAGGTGGCGCCCTATCTGGGGACATACTACTATGTCTTTAATACGCAGAAAGCTCCCTTTGATGACGTCCGGGTCCGCAAAGCCTTCGCTCTGGCCATGGAACGGGAAGGTCTGGTGAAGCATATCGTGCGGGGACGCAAAGAAGCGGCTTATGCCTGGGTGCCTCCGGGAATGAAGAATCCGGCTACGGGTCAGGATTTCCGCAAAGAGGGCGGAAACCTTCAGGAAGAAAATGCCGAACAAGCGCAACAGCTCCTGAAGGAAGCGGGATACGATGAATCCCATCAGCCGGAAGTGACCATTTTATTCAATACCAATGAAATGCACAAGGCTGTCGCCGAAGCAGTGCAGGCCATGTGGAAGAAAAACCTCGGTGTCCAGGCGGAACTGACCAATCAGGAAGCCAAAGTATATCTGGCCTCCCGGACCCAGGGAAATTATCAGGTAGCCCGGGCATCGTGGGTAGCCGACTATGCCGATCCCATGACATTCCTCGATGTATTCGCCGATGAAGACAATGACGCCCAGTATCATAATGAGGCCTATCTGGACCGGGTCCGTAAAGCGAAGGAAGAAAAAGATCCGGGTCTGCGTATGCAGTACATGCATCAGGCAGAGCAGATACTCTTCGACGATTGCGTACTCATACCGATTTATTATACGACACAGCCTTTTGTGGTACAGCCCTATGTCAAAGGCTATCATTGGAGTCCTCTGGGACTGATCGATTTGAAAGAAGCGTATATTGAAAAATAAAAAGTCAGAAAGGACTGGTTCGTTTGCAGCAGTATACATTAGGCCGGGCCTTGCAGGCTGGCGATACACTGGGAATCGTCGCCCCGTCGGCACCACTCGATGAAACACGTTTTCAGGCGGGACTGTCTTTCCTCCATTCTCTGGGCCTCCGGACACGGTGCGGCCGTTCGGTGCAGGAACGCTGGGGATACCTGGCCGGGACCGACGACGTGCGGGCACAGGATATCAACGAATTTTTTGCAGATCCCGCCATAGACGGGATTCTCTGCATGCGTGGCGGCTATGGGGCGGCCCGGCTGCTGCCGCTCCTTGATTTCGACGACATCGCCCGCCATCCCAAGCTGTTTATCGGATTCAGCGATATTACGGCCCTCCACACGGCCCTCCGCCAACGGTCCCATCTGGCGACCATCCACGGGGCTATGCTCACCGGACTCGGCGGAAAAGCGACACGCTATACGTATGAACAGTTTGCAGAAGGACTCGCCAATCCCGCTATGGCCGGTCCGGTCCGGATGCCACGGGGACACCATCTGGAAACTCTCGTCGAAGGAGAGGTGCAGGGCATCCTTGCCGGCGGCAATATGATGCTCATTTCATCGCTCATAGGGACGCCGTATGAACTGGATGGACAGGGACAGATTCTGTTTCTGGAAGAAATCGGTGAAGAAGCCTATTCCATCGACCGCATGCTCTGCCAGTTTGAACAGTCCGGACTCATCGACCGCATAGCCGGTCTTGCCTTTGGTGAATTCACCCGCTGTCACCCTGTAAAACCGGCAGAAGGCGAATGGACCGTACGGGAAGTCATCGGACAATACGTCCGGCGCTGGGGTAAACCGGCCATCTGGGGCCTGCCCTATGGACACGACCGCCATAACGGCTGGCTGCCCCTGGGAATGCCGGCTCATCTCATAGCCGGCAAAGAAGATGCCAGCCTGGTACTGGGGTAAGGACGGATCAGCAGAATAGTTCCAAAGAAAGAAGGACAGGATATGGATGGAAAGACGATGAAAGCGGTCAGTGACCGTAAAGTTGATGAAATAGAGTCGTGTATCTGGGGGATAGCAGAGTATCTGCACAGTCATCCTGAGCTGGGGACCCACGAAGTCCTGGCATCGGCTTATTTGCGCCGTGTGCTGGAAGAAGCGGGCTTTACGGTGAACGATTGCGTACCTGAAGCTTTTCCGACGGCTTTCGAGGCCGTCTGTGGCAGCGGTCCCGTCCATATCGGGTTCCTTGCCGAATATGATGCCCTGCCCGGTATCGGACACGGCTGCGGTCACAATCTGATTGCTGCCATGAGTGTGGGAGCGGCCATTGCCTTTGCGGCCGCAGCGGCCAGTGAGGCGACGATTCATGTCTATGGCTGTCCCGCTGAAGAAACGGCGGCCAGCAAGGCATATATGAGTGCCCATCATGTATTTGACAATCTTACGGCGGCGCTCATCATCCATCCCGGGGAAGATAAGACGACCCTGGGCGGAACGTCGTATGCGACTCATCCGCTGGAATTCACCTTTATGGGAAAGCCGGCCCATGTAGCCGACCCGGCCTATCATGGCATCAATGCACTTGATGCCCTTGTCGATTTTTACGGCCAGCTGAAACAACTGGAACAGACATTTACGGAACGCCATATCATCGGTGCTATCATTACCGAAGGCGGTACGGCGCCCAATATTATTCCTGACCGGGCGGTGATGCGGGCGACTATCCGGGCCCTGAAGACGGAGTATCTGGAACAGACCATGCTGCCTCAGATCAAGGCTTTGGCACAGCGTGTTTCCGATGCTCATGGAACGAAGCTCACTATGCGTCACTATGAACCGCTGCTCATGGATATGGTCAATGATCCCCGCCTCGATGTCGATTTTGCCGATGCTTTCAGTGAGCTCGGGGAAGAATTTGATATTAAAGACGACGACTTTGCCGAAGGCTCTACGGATGTAGGTAACGTGAGCTATATCACCCGGGTCAGCCAGCCCAGTCTCTGTATCGGCTACGATATATCGGCCCATACGCCGGAATTTGCCGCCGCTGCCGGGAGCCGCTATGCCAGAATACAGGCTCTTGTTGGGGCTAAGGCCATGGCCCGAGTAGCTATCGATGTGCTGCATGAAAAACCGGTGCGGGAAAATCCGGCAGATGAACGGGAAGCGGCATGGCGGCAGGCTTTCGGCGGATAGAATGACTATAGTCCCAGGGACATGCATAGAAGAATAGGAGAAAACTAAAAAACGGCAGCAACATGGCTTTGAAAGTCCATGTTGCTGCCGTTTTTTGTCAGGGAAATATATTTTCCTTATAGCAGGATATATTTTAGTACAAAGATAACAGCCAGAATGTACATGAGAGGACTGATTTTCTTTTGTCCCCCTGTCAGGACGTTGACGACGACATAGGAAATGACGCCGAAGGAAATGCCTTCGGAAATGCTGTAACAGAAGGGCATGGCGATGATGGTAATGTAGGCAGGAATGGATTCGGAAAAATCATTGAAATCAATTCCGGCTACGGAGGTGAGCATGAGGAAGCCGACGATGACCAGGGCCGGAGCCGTTGCAAAGGCCGGGATAGCCATGAAAATCGGCGAGAGGAACAACGAAAGCAGGAAGAGGACGGCAACCGTCATGGCGGTCAGGCCTGTACGCCCGCCTTCACTGACGCCGGTAGCACTTTCGACGAAGGTCGTCGTCGTACTCGTGCCGAGGACGGCGCCGATAGTGGTAGCACAGGCATCGGCCATGAGGGCCCCTTTGATGCGGGGCAGCTTGCCATTGGCATCGAGCATATTGGCTTTGGACGATACCCCGATGAGTGTACCCAGCGTATCAAAGATATCGACAAAGAGGAAAGCAAACATGACGACCAGGAAATCGAGACTGAATATATTGCTGAAATCGAGCTGTCCCAGAATCGGCGTCAGGCTGGCCGGGGCAAACGATGCGGCACCGGCAGAGAGGTTGGGGATGACACTGAACATTTTCAGTTCCGGATTCGGCACGTAGAGCCCGGTCAGTTCGCAGATGACGGCCAGAATCCATGTGCCCAGAATGCCCCAGAGGATATTGCCGCGCACCTTTTTGACCATCAGGATGCCTGTAAAGAGAATCCCAATCATAGCGATGAGGACCGTAATGCCGACGGTGTGGAATGTACCCGTTGCCATAGACTGCTTAAAGGAAAAAAGAGAAATCTTGGTAGCCGGATTGGCGACGATGATCTGGGCGTTCAAAAGCCCGATAAGGGCGATGAACAGGCCGATGCCGGCGGAGACGGCTTTTTTCAGCGTCATAGGAATGGCATTGAAGATGGCTTCGCGGACGTTCGTAAGGGATAAGATGATGAAAATAATGCCTTCAATAAAGACAGCGGCCAGTGCCATTTGCCAGGAATAGCCCATCTGGAGGACAACCGTAAAGGCAAAAAAGGCATTGAGGCCCATGCCGGGAGCCAGCGCGAAGGGGTAATTGGCAAAGGCTGCCATAAAGACTGTACCCAGACAGGAGGCCAGAGCAGTTGCCGTGAGGACGGCCCCTTTATCCATGCCGGTGACACTTAAAATTGCCGGATTGACGGCCAGGATATAAGCCATGGTCATAAAGGTCGTGATACCGGCCAGCATTTCTGTCCGGGCTGTCGTGCCATTGGCCGACAGGTGGAATATCCGGTCCAGAAAACCAGTTTCCGTTTGCATAGTATGTCTCCTTTCAATACAAACATAATGAATATAAAACACATACTTTATTATAAATTGATTGCCGTAAATGAGCAACAAAAAACTGATAAATATACGATGAAAGGTGGATAAAACCCGGCCCTGAAAAAAGAGACTGTCCATACAGACAGTCTCTTTGCTTTATTCTTTTATGGCTTCATTCAGACGGACCCCGTTGAGAAAAGGAAGGGTCGGTTTTTCTTTGGGATCAACCGGTTCGCGGATGTTTTCAAACGTCGTAGTGAGCATCAGCTTCAGGCGGTTGGTCTGATTGACCGAGCTGGCACTGGGATCGTAGTCGATGGCGACGATATTCGTTTCCGGGAATGCCGCTTTCAGCGTCTTGATCATGCCCTTGCCGGTTACGTGGTTGGGCAGGCAGGCCCAGGGCTGGAGGCAGACGATATCTTTGGCTCCCCGTTTGATCAGATCAATCATATCACCGGTCAGGAACCAGCCTTCGCCGGCTTCATGGCCGAGAGACAGGAATTTCTTTGCGTCTTCGGCAATGTCATAAATCGACGTAATGGGGTCAAAATGGCGGCTCCGGGCTACGGCTTCCCTGTAGGGCTTGCGGTACCATTCCAGCAGCTTTACAAAGGATTTGCTCTTGAAGTTGTTCCACCAGCTGCCGGAGAGATGGCTGTAGCGGAACTGGTCATCGAGGAGACCGTAGAAGAAGAAATCAGCCAGTCCGGAGACGATGATTTCACCGCCTTCTTCTTCGATCATGCGCACGATATGATTGTTGGCGATAGGATGGAACTTGACGTAAATTTCACCGACAAGGCCGATACGGGGTTTCTTTTCGTCACTCATATCGATGTTATCGAATTCCTGGACCATGGCGCGGATGTTCTTCACGAAGGTGGAACGGTCGGCCTTCTTCAGGTCGGCCATGCATTTATCCTGCCACTTTTTGAACAGTGCTTCCGCCGTGCCCTTTACCTTTTCATAAGGGCGGGTCCGGTACAGGACCTGCTGCAGGGTATCACCGTAAATCATGCCCATGACCAGGCGGTGCCAGAATCCGATATGGGGCTGGAAGCCCGGTTGTTTATTCAGCCCTTTGAGATTGAGGGACAGGATGGGGACGTCACCGAGATTGGCATCGGCCAGTGCCTTGCGTATCATGCCTATGTAGTTGGTGGCACGGCAGCAGCCCCCGGTCTGGGATATCATGACAGACGTATGTTTCAGGTCGTATTTGCCTGATTTGAGCGCCGTAATAATCTGGCCAAGGGACATGATGGCCGGATAGCAGGCATCGTTATGGATATAAGCCAGACCGGTGTCGATTGCCTTCTGTCCCTGGTGATGAATCATTTCTACCCGGTATCCTTCATAGTCAAAGGCCGGTTTGAATAAGGGGAAATGAATCGGCGTCATAGACGGTGCGAGGATGACATCCTTTTCCTTGTCTTCTTTGGTAAAGATGGCCTTTTCATAGGTATACGGTTCCGGTTTGTCTGAAACGGGTTTGCGGTGATTCATGACGAACAGGAGGGACCGGAGACGGATGCGGATAGCGCCCAGATTGGATCCCTCATCGATTTTCAGCAGCGTATGGATCTTGTGACCATGGGCCAGGATTTCCTGTACCTGGTCGGCGACGATGGCATCGAGGCCGCAGCCGAAGGAATTCAGTTCTACCAGTTCCAGGTTGGCATGTTGTTCGACATATTGAGCTGCCCGGTAGAGGCGGGAATGATAGGACCACTGGTCTACGACGCGCAGGTGTCCCGGGAACTGGCCCAGAGGAGCTACGCCGTCTTCGGTCAGGACGGCGAGGCCCAGGCTGTTGATGAGTTCGGGGATGCCGTGATTGATTTCCGGATCGACGTGATAGGGACGGCCGCAGAGGACGATAGCCCGTTCGCCTTTTTTGGCGAGCATGTCCAGCGTAGCTTTGGTCATGGCATAATACTGCTGCTTGTAGGCTTCTTCTTCCTTCCAGGCCGCAGCGCAGGCTTCTTTGATTTCTCCTTTTTCCAGCCCCCAGACGCGGAGTTCATCCTGCAGGCGCGGGACGATGCGCTTCGGGTCGTGGAGTGGCAGGAAGGGGCAGAGATACCGCGTATTGGTATCGCTCAGTCGTTCGGCCATGTTATTGCGGATGACTTCCGGGTAGCTCATGACCATGGGGCAGTTGAATGTATTGTCTTTACTGCCTTCTTTGGGCCCGTTCTGGATGCAGGGGTAAAAGATGCGATCGACGTCTTTTTCCAGCAGGTTTTCGATATGGCCGTGAACGAGCTTGGCCGGATAGCATGCCGAATCGGACGGAATCGTTTCCATGGCCTTTTCAAAGAGCTTTTTGGAAGACGGATCGGACAGGACGATGCGGTATCCCAGATGGGTAAAGAAAGTGAACCAGAAGGGATAATCTTCGTACATATTGAGCACGCGGGGAATGCCTACGGTACCGCGGGGAGCCTTTTCCGCTTCCAGCGGCTTATAATGATTGAACAGGCGGTTGTACTTTACTTTGTACATATTCGGCAGAGGCTTGCGCTTTTTAGCCGATGATCCGGCGGCACCCCGTTCACAGCGGTTCCCTGTAATGAAAGACCGGCCGTCATTGAAGGTATTGACCGTGAGAAGACAATTATTGGTGCACAATCCGCAATGGCGGATCGATGTCGTCACTTTGAGGCCATCGAGGGCTTCCCGGCTGAGCAGGGCTGACGGTGCATGATCCTCGTGATAGGCATCTTTGCAGATCAGGCCCATGCCGAAGGCGCCCATGAGGCCGGCAATGGCCGGACGGATGACGTGACGGCCCAGCAGTTTTTCGAACGCGCGCAGTACGGCGTCATTATAGAACGTACCGCCCTGGACTACGATGTGTCTGCCCAGTTTGGCTGGATCTTTTACTTTGATGACCTTATACAGGGCGTTCTTGATGACTGAGTAGGAGAGGCCTGCTGAGATATCAGCGAGGGTCGCCCCTTCCTTCTGGGCCTGTTTGACTTTGGAATTCATGAAGACCGTGCAGCGGGAACCCAGATCAATCGGGCTTTTAGCAAAGAGTGCCGCTTTGGCAAATTCTTCGATGGACAGATTCAGCGATTTGGCAAAGGTATCGAGGAAGGAGCCGCAGCCCGATGAGCAGGCTTCATTGAGCAGGATATCTTCGATGTGACCGTCTTTGAGGCGGCTGCACTTCATGTCCTGTCCGCCGATATCGAGGATGAAATCGACGTTGGGGCAGAAATGGGCGGCTGCTTTATAATGGGCTATGGTTTCGACTTCGCCCAGGTCGATATGGAGGGCTTCCTTCAACAGGAATTCGCCATATCCTGTAATGCCTGATTTGGCAATGAAGGCGCCGTCCGGCAGGAGCCGGTAGATTTCTGCAACGATTTTCTGGGCCGCCTTCAGGGGACTGCCTTCGTTGTTCTGATAATGGGAGTAGAGAATTTTGTCGTCTTCACTCAGAAGGACTGCCTTGATAGTCGTACTCCCGGCATCGAGACCGAGATAGCAGGGCCCGCGGTATGCAGACAGGTCTGCCCTGGGGACGGTATGCTCGCTATGGCGGCGGTTGAATTCGTCGAATTCTTCCTGGGAAGCAAAGAGCGGTTCGACCCGGTCCGATTGTGCCAGCGATGATTCATCGATGTTTTTCAGCTGCCGCATGAGATGCATGAACGAAAGGGGCTTTTCCTTGAAACTGCCAAGAGCAGCCCCGATAGCGACGTACACCTGGGCATTTTCCGGCGCGACGACCTGATCATCGCGCAGGTGCAGTGTCCGGGCAAACTGCTTGCGAAGCTGGGGCAGGAAGGTAAGAGGCCCGCCCAGGAAGCAGACCGTTCCACGGATGGGACGGCCGCAGGCAAGACCGGTGATGGTCTGCAGGACGATGGATTGGAACACGGAAGCCGCTACATTTTCTTTGCTGGCCCCGTCATTCAGGAGGGCCTGTACGTCTGTTTTGGCGAATACACCGCAGCGGGCTGCAATAGGATACAGCGTATCTGACTTTTCCGCCAGCGCGTTGAGACCGCTGGCATCGGTGTGCAGGAGCGTTGCCATCTGGTCGATGAAAGCACCTGTCCCGCCGGCGCAGTTGCCATTCATGCGGTGTTCGTTACCGCCAGTAAGATATGTGATTTTGGCATCTTCCCCGCCCAGTTCGATGATGACGTCTGACTGGGGATGATACGTGCGGACGGCTTTTGTGCCGGCGATGACTTCCTGGATAAAGGTAATGCCAAGATAGTCTGCCAGGGCAATGCCGCCTGAACCGGTAATGGCCATGGTGATCTGCCGGTCGCCAAAAATTTCATAAGCGTTTTCAAGCAGGTCCCAGACTTTTTGCCGGATATCCGTATAATGGCGGACGTAGCAGGCGTGGAGGCAGTGCTTCAATTCATCGAGTACGGCAATTTTTACGGTTGTAGAACCAATATCGATGCCGATATGTAATAAATTTTTCATAGATAAACCTCACACAATTAGTCTGTAGTAACTATATCTGGAAATTTATATAGATAGAGTCTACATTATATTTTACCATATTATAAAAAAAGAGGAAGCGTTCAAATGAAATATCGTAAAATTTTTGAAAAAAGATTCCTAATAAATAATTATTAGCTGATAAATTTGCCATGTGCACAGAGAAAATACAAAAAAATGTAAAAAATGTATTGACAGAACGTCAGGGAAATGATAAGATTATCTACGTTATCGGCACTCAATACTGAATACGCCGGTAGCACTACAAAATATGGCGGGTATGGTGAAGCGGTTAACACGGCGGATTGTGGCTCCGTTACGCTAGGGTTCGAATCCCTATACTCGCCCCATAGGGGTATAGCCAAGTGGTAAGGCACCGGACTTTGACTCCGCTATGCGCTGGTTCGAATCCAGCTGCCCCTGCCAGCCATGATCCACTAGCTCAGTTGGCAGAGCACCTGACTTTTAATCAGGGTGTCCCGAGTTCGAATCTCGGGTGGATCACCAGAGAGGAACTGTTGCGATTGTGACAGTTCTTTTTTTATGCCCGGAATCTGAAGGAGGCTGCCCGGCCGTTCCGGTTACCCGGCGTTAGATATATAAACGGCCTGCTGCATCGTGATAGAGACCATGATGCAGCAGGCCGTTTTGTACCGGCTGTATTCTTAAATGAAAAGCAGGAAGAATACGAATGTGTCGATGATAAATACGGGAATCAGGATGGAGTTGGACCAGGCCATGTAGCCAAAGAAGCTGGGCATCTTGATGTTATTTTCTTCGGCGATTGCCTTGACCATGAAGTTCGGAGCATTCCCGATATACGTATTGGCACCCATGAATACGGCACCGGCCGAGATAGCTTCCAGCATGATCTGGCTGACCGTACCGACCGACGTCTGGATACCCGTTGCAGCACCGAGAGCACCGGCTGTCTGCAGGAAGACGAGGTACGTCGGCGTGTTATCCAGGAACGACGAGAGGAAGCCTGTAGCCCAGAACATCTGCCAGGGCTGGTTGATACCCAGTTCGGCACCGTGGGTCTTGAGCAGCATGAGGGCCGGAATCATGGTGATGAAGATACCGATGAATAATACGGCGACTTCGATGATGGGGCCGTTGGTGAATTCGTTGAGTTCGCGGGTATGTTCTTTCGTCGTTTTCAGGGACAGGAATGCCGCAATGAGGATAATGATGACTTCTGCCAGCGTTGCATAGGGGAATACGATTTCATCGTAAATATGGATACCGGCGCCGTGGGCAAAGGCCGGAATCAGTTCGGGAAGCAGGCCGTTGGCCAGTACGCCGACGATAATCATGGCGATGAAAATCAGGTTATGGGCCCCTTCGATGCTGATCGGTTCTTTATGGCCATCTTTCTGCATGTCCATAGGGGACCGGCCGGCAGCGATTTCCTTTTTGTAATAATGATGGTCGATGAGGCAGAATACCGTGAAAAGAAGAATCATGTTAAACGCCAGGATGGGCAGCAGGTGGAACGTCCAGGTAAAGGGAACGCCACGCTGGAAGCCCATGAACAGCGGCGGATCGCCGAGCGGTGTGAGACAGCCGCCCATATTGGCGACGAGGAAAATGAAGAAGACCATCATGTGGACTTTCTTCTGGCGCCATGCATTGGCCCGGATGAGAGGACGGATCATCAGCATAGCAGCACCGGTCGTACCAATCCAGCTGGCAAGGACTGTGCCGATAAACAGTAGCAGGGCATTGATCTTGGTCGTGCCGGCCAGGGTGCCTCTGATGACGATGCCGCCAGCGGCGACGAAAAGGACATAGAGGAGAACGATGAATGGGATGTAGTCCAGCAGTACCGATTCGAGGAGGCGGAATGCGCCTTCACCGGCACCATAGGCTGCGGAGAAGGGGATGAGGAATATGAGCGACCAGCCGAGGGACACCCACTTCATATTCTTTTCCCACCATTCACCCTTGAAAAGAGGGATGATAGCAATAGACAGGAGCATGCCGACGAAGGGGATGATGCTCCAAACAGGCAGCGAAGTATTGACTAATTCATGAGCTGCCTCGTTAGCGAATACCGGTGGTGCGCTGAGTGTGAGCAGAGCCAGTGAGCCAGACAGTATCCTGCACAGTTTGTTCATGTAGATCACCTTTCTTATTAAAATTTTTAATAAACATAATTCTATTATAGCATAAATCAATGTCTCGTGGCTATGCATAAATAGCTATGAAAAGTGTACATCCCAGACTATACCTGGAAATAAAAATATATAATGGTATAAAAGAGAGCGTCCGGGAAGAATACAGATTTTTTTTAAAATTTTCGCTGGTTTTTGCAGGAATTTGATAGATAATAGCGAATACATATAATAAGAAAGGTCAGTACGATGGTGAGACGAGGAGGGATTTATATGAAAGCTTACAAAAATATCATTGTCCCAACCGATGGTTCTGTGAACTCCAAACGCGCATTAGAACACGCTGTAGTTCTTGCTTCTTCTTTGGGTGCGTCCATTACGTTGGTGTACGTGGCCAATATCGTATCCGTAATTTCTAATTTTGACCAGATTCCCAATGCCAGCGGCTATGTGACGGAACAGGTGGCCCTTGATATGGAAGAAGAGGGCAAGGGGGTCCTTGACGATTTTGCCAAGGAAGTGCCTGAAGGTATTGAAGTGAAAACGGTCTTTGAAGTCGGTTCGCCCGGACCGGCTGTCTTATCGGTTGCCAAAAAGTATAAAGCCGATCTGATTGTCATGGGAAGCCGTGGACTGGGACCGTTGAAAGGGCTGTTTATGGGATCGGTCAGCAGTTATGTCGTAACTCATTCCGGATGCCCTGTCCTGATTGTCAAATAAACGCCGGACGCGGTGCTGCTGCGCAGAGAAAAGGTCCGGACGATTTCTTGTACCGGTGGCCTGGTAAAAAGCGGAAGAAGAGACTTTGTTCTGTAAAATGTGAACAGAGTCTCTTTTTTTATAGGGAATTCGTATTTTTTGTGATATACTGTTATAGATAATAAGCGGATGATGCGCTTATGATAGATACGTACTCTGCCTGGGAGGCACATACAAATGGAACACATAGAAATGAAATGGCTGGGACAGCAGATCCGGGAATGGGAATCGAAAGGATGGGTTTCCCATGAAGGAGCTGTCCAGATACGTCATATATTGGAAATGAAGACCGGGGGGATTCCCCTGCCGCTGCTGATTATTGTGATGGCACTGGGCCTTGCTATTGCCGGCATGGCACTGATATGGGGGCTGTCCGGCTTCTGGTATCAGACCGGATTTGCTTTTCGTATCGGACTGGCGGCAGGACTGTTACTTTTTTCACAAATCGCCGTCGGCGCCGGGATGCTCCGCAGCCAGCAGGGGACGTGGGCCGGTGAAGCCATTGCTGTCACCCATATCCTGATACTGGGTGTTGCCCTGGCCATAGCCCTGCAGACCTACTACGTGGGCTGGGATACATCGTCGTATCTTGCCGGGTGGGCTCTGCTGTCTCTGCCGGTTATCTATCTGCTCCGGTCCGCCGGGGCAGTGATACTCTATGCTCTGGGGGTACTATTCTGGGCTGCCAGCGGTGGCCCGGTCAATGCGCCCGGCGGAGCCGCCTTTATGTGGATCCTGCTCGTCCTGCTGGTGCCGTTTTATGGCCTTCTGCAGAGCCATAACGATGAAATCCGCCTGTCCGTGTATTCCTGGACTCTTACGATTACGGTATTTGCGGCATTCGGGCTGGCTGCCCTTGATGCGGAATATATCCCGTTCCTCCTGCTGGCTACCCTGGCGGCAGCTATCATGCTGACGGGATATTCCATCGATATCCGCAAAGCCTGGGGCGTCCCGTTCCGCTGGTTTGGCCGCGGGGCGGCTGCCGGCTCTCTGCTCATTTCATCGCTGCCGGCATCGTGGTACGGTATTGCCCGTATCCAGGGATTTCACTGGACGACCATTACCGTTACGGTTATCTTATTCTTATCTATTATGGCTTTGCTGCTGAAAGGTGTCAAAAAACGCTTCTGGGGTCCTGTTTTGTATGCCGGAATTCCGGTCATCATTGCGGCGGAAACCATGCTGGTACGCAGCGGCCTTTATTCCTCTGTGCCGCTCATCGTTTCTTCTATCTACCTGATCTTCATCGGATTTTATGAAATGGTGCAGGGAATCCAGAGCGGTCATACGAAGCATACGAAATTTGGAGTCTGTGTACTGTTGTGTCTGGTGGCGGCCTTCTTCTGGGGCGGCAGCGTTTCCCCGCTGGTACCGGTCGTGGCCATTGTCATCCTGGCACTGGTTCTGGTACAGATACGCCGTACATCGGACAGCCGTCGTGATGCGGCCGAACGGGCACGGCACCGGACGGACTTGCGCCACAATGTAACGACGGTACGTGCAAACCGCAAAACCCGCAGTCGCCGTAAGAAACAGCAGACTCCGGTCAGAGTGACTGAAGATCCCGCTGTTCCGGCTGAAGAGACAGCAGATACGCCTGATACGGCAGGTACGGCCGATGCCGGGGAAGATATGCCGGAATGGATGAAAGCTATCCACATGCCGGAACTGAAAGAAGAACAGAAATCACCGGCTCCGCCAGCTGATACGGTAAAACCGCGGGAACCGGAATTATCCCGGTTTACGCCGCCCGTATTTCATAATCCCGATGATATTCCCCTGCCCCAGGCAGCGCCGGCAAGAGAAAAAACACAGACACCTGCTGCACCGGCACGGCCTCACGGCTCGCCGTGGGGCAATGCAGCTCCCAGACCGGAAAGAGAAAAACACTTTACTCATTCTCCCTGGTCATCAGAAGGAGGCGATAGTAAATGAAATTACCAGATATGACTCTTTCTTCTGACAGCCGGGTGAAATGGTTCGTCCTCATCCTGGTTTCCCTTATCCAGCTGGCTGTACTGGGGTATATTGGCTGGCGCTGGCACAATATTACTGTCGATGGCATTCCTTATCAGTGGCAGTGTGTACCCCGGCTGGAGGTATCCAGCTTCGGGACGGACTATATCCGCGTCGTCTTTCCCCAGGATACGGCTCCCTGGATGGACGTAGCGGAACCGGAAGAACATCAGACCATATATGTGCATATTGCCCGCGATGACAAAGGCATGATGGAAATCAAAGGCGCGTCTGCTTCCAAACCGCTCATCGGAGGCGATTATATGGAAGCCAGAGTCGTTTCCTATCATGATGGCAATGTACAGTTCCAGGTTGGTTTCAACCGCTATCGCATAGCCCCTGATAAGGCGGACGGCATCTATGACATCACATCTGGCGACAGCGTCATAGCCAGCATACGCATGAAAAAGGGACTGGGTGTGATTGAAGGCATTTATGTCAATGGGATTCCGCTGGAAGCATCCAGCAATGGCGCGGCCATGGAGGCGGCCCGGTCAGCCCGGCAGGGTGACGGAGGAAGCCGGACTTCCGGCCGGTCCCGTATCATAGAATCCGGGATGGTACCTCCCAAGGAAGAGTAATGCACATAGAAAGAGAGGGCTTTATGAAAACCTATCTAAAACTGGGATTAACCGTACTGCTCATAGCTGCCTTCTGTCTGCTCTCCGGCTTCCGGGCCCAGACGATCATCCACGATGATGGCAGTGAAACGCAGGATGTGCTGAAAGTTTCAGAGTCGGCGGCGGGGCAGAAGAAGCTCCGGGCCGATGCCGATGAATTTCAGAAACGCAATTACACGATTATGGATTATGACAATGACAATGGCAAAGGATTCCGGGCCATGAAGACCATTACCAAAGACGGTGCCAACCGCAGCTCCGTAGACCGCATTGTCCATAAGACCCATGATGGACTGTTTTGTTCGACCTATTATATTGATTACGATTTTACAGCCGATAGTATCAAGGAATTGCGCCTGGGCATGCCCATTGAAGAAAATGGGGCAGATCTGGAGTATATCGTTTCTTTCCCATCGGGGACCAACGTGAAAAGCAACGCGTCCAAAGCCGATGACCAGGGTAGTACCTATATGTGGAGCCTGAATAATTCTTCACCGGCGAAAATCAGCCTCCAGGCGACGGTATGGCATAAACTGGCTATTTATGTTGCACTCTTTGCGATTGCAGCTATTCTGCTTTTTGTTATTATCATGGAAATGCGCCGCCGGAATACCATCAGCTGGAAACGGGCTGCCCACATGCGCCGTATTGAAATCCTGGCCCTGATGCTTCCACTGATTATATTCGGGTATATGGGGTATGAATATTATACGGGTACACATATTACGGCCGATGCCCTGGCGAAAGTGTCCCAGCAGAAGCAGGAAGAACTGCTGGAAAACAGGGAAGAAGATAAGAAACTTCATGACGCCGACGCCAAGAAACAGCGCAGTGATGAACTGTCTATGAGTAAAATCCGTAGCAAGACACTGGAACTTTCCAGCGCTCTCCGCGATCTGAACCGGAATTACCAGTCCGGGCGCATCAGCCGCAGTGGGGCCCGTTCGGAAGCCGCCAGCGTCGCATCGCAGGTACAGGAACTGCTCGACAGCAGCAAAGGCCTGTCCCAGGCAGACCGGGATGAACTGCTGCACCTGATTGAAGAAGCGCAATCCCTGGCCAGCGAACAGGCATCGTCCAGTCAGGAAGAAGTCCGTTCCGCCGTTTCGGATGAACAGCGGCGGGCCGATGCCATTACATCCGATACGACGACCCAGACGGCCGAACCGGACAGTCGTGAAGCCGATACCGTCCGGGGAGACAGTGCTTCGGCCAAAACAGACCGTACGGCTGACAATAACAAGAGCAAACCGGCAGAAAAAGCCAAATCCGACAAGTAAGTTGATAGATTTTCCGTATTGATATTTATTCCTGCCTGTAAACATGATATGATACAGGTAGATGGAAATACTCTTTATATTTTAAAGGAGGTAACTATAGTTATGCAGATTACAGAAGAAATCAAAAATGGCATCTATTGGATGGGATGCAATGATTTCCGGACCGAATTATTTGAACGGATTTTCCCGATTCCGGAAGGAGTTACGTACAACTCCTATTTCATTGATGACGAAAAGACCTGCGTCATCGATGCCATGGACAAAGGTTGCCGTGATGAATTCCTGGAAGATGTTGAATATCTGCTTCATGGCCGCAAACTCGATTATTTTGTCCTGCAACACATGGAACCGGATCATGCCAGCTCGGCAGTAGCACTGCTGGAAAAATATCCTGATGCCAAAATTGTCGGCCAGCCCCAGACGTTCAAACTGTTTGAACAATTTTTCCGCACACCCATGCCGGACCGTTATGTGGCTGTCAAGGAAGGCGATCAGCTGGCTCTCGGCAAACATACCTTGCAGTTCGTCAAAGCTCCGATGGTTCACTGGCCGGAAGTCATCATGAGCTATGACCTGACCGATCATGTCCTGTTCAGTGCCGATGCCTTTGGCATGTTTGGTACTCTTGGCAATGTGTATGCTGATCAGGTTGATTTTGAAGAAAATTATCTCGATTCCGCCCGCCGGTATTATGTGAATATAGTCGGCAAATTTGGCCCCCAGGTCGTCAATGTCCTCAAAAAGGCATCGGGGCTCCCTATCGATTTTATCTGCCCGCTCCACGGTGTCGTATTCCGTACGCCGGCTACCATTAAATACATTATTGAAAAATATCTCCACTGGGCAAAATATGTACCGGAAAAGAAAGGCGTCGTTATTGCTTTTTCGTCCATTTACGGCAATACGGAACGGGTCGCCTGCGCACTGGCCCATAAGCTGAGCCAGCGGGGAATCCAGGATGTACGCCTCTACGATGTCGCGAAGATCCATTCTTCATACATTACGGCGAAAGCCTGGGAATACAGCCATCTCGTACTGGCTGCACCGACATATAACCTCAATCTGTTCCTGCCTATGGAAAATTTCCTCCATGACCTGAAGACACTCATGTTCCAGAAGCGTACCATAGGCGTCATTGCCTGCCACAGCTGGGCATCGGCTGCTTATAAGACGATGGTGGATTATGTGGAAAACCAGTTCAAATGCTGCGAACTGCTGGAACCGGCTATGGATATCAAATCGTCCATGAAGGATGATCAGGAATGCGAACTCGATGATCTGGCAGACAAGCTCGTCGAAAGCATCAACGAATATCCGGATCCGAAAACAATGATTTAACAGACAACATGAAAACGGGACTGTCTCAGGACAGGCCCGTTTTTTTCATAGGTGTACAGGAAAAATATGTGATATAATAGAAAAAGCACAGGAGGTGAGTTCTATGATTATTCGCGATAATACAGCCAAAAGCGGTGATCCCCATGAACAGGAAAAAGCCCGCAGCAATGGCGAGGAACTGAAGATTGACCTGGGCCGGGACCTGACAGAAGATGAACAAAAGATTTTCGAAAAACTGCGGGAAGGCCTGCACATGTAATAGAACCGGCAGAGAGGGTGTCTCAACAGACAGCCTCTTTTTTTATCTGCCAGGAAGAACGTATGTTTGAAAGACCGCGGCGGATGTGCTATGATAGGGGAAGAAAAGGGGGAATCTGTATGGACTGGGACAGGATACAGGAAAAATTACACATTCTGAGTGATGCAGCAAAATATGACGTTTCCTGCTCATCCAGCGGCAGCCGCAGAGCTAATCAGAAAGGTGGTATCGGTAATGCCGCCTGTGCCGGCATCTGTCATACCTGGTCCAGTGACGGCCGGTGTGTATCCCTGCTGAAAATCCTCATGACGAATTATTGCATTTATGACTGTGCCTATTGTGTCAACCGCTGCAGCCGCGAGACGAAGCGGGCTATCCTTGCTCCGGAGGAAATCGCAGACATTACGATACAGTTTTACCGGCGCAATTATATAGAAGGACTGTTTCTGAGCTCCGGGGTATACGGCAGTCCTGATACGACGGCAGAGCTCCTGATCCGTACGGCACGGCTGCTCCGGGAGGTATATCATTTCAACGGATATATTCATATGAAGGGTATACCGGGTACCGATGAAAGCCTTATTCGGGAACTGGGGCAGTATGTGGACCGGCTCAGCGTCAATATCGAACTGCTGTCATCGGCAGGGCTGCGGCTCCTGGCACCGCAAAAGACGAAGCAGAGCATTCTCCTTCCCATGCGTACGGTCCATACGGGCATTATGGAACGGCAGGAAGAACTGAAAAAGAGCCGTAAAGTACCGTCGTTTGTCCCGGCCGGGCAGACGACACAGCTCATTATCGGAGCGACACCGGACAGTGACCGTACTATTTTACGGCTCAGTGAATCTTTGTATCATCATGTGCGGCTGAAACGGGTCTATTACTCGGCCTACGTGCCCATGCTTCATGGGCCGGGGCTGCCCGAACTGGTGAAGCCGCCGCTTCTGCGGGAACACCGCCTGTATCAGGCAGACTGGCTGCTGCGTTTTTATCAGTTTACGGCTGATGAAATATTGAGCGACGATATGCCTGATTTTGATCTTCATCTCGATCCTAAAGCCTGCTGGGCCCTGCGCCATCCCGACGTATTCCCCGTGGAGATCAACCGCGCTTCCTATCACATGCTGCTCCGTGTACCCGGCATCGGCGTGCAGTCGGCGCGGCGCATCTGTGCTGCCCGGCGGCAGGCCTGGCTTTCCTATGACAGCCTGCGCCGCCTGGGAATTGTCCTCAAACGGGCAAAGTATTTCATTACCTGCCGGGGCCGGTACTACGGCGGCCGGACAAGTCAGGCGGCAATCCGGCAGCGGCTGTTGCAGGAGGCCGGGAGTTCTCCCTACGAGAAAGTCGATTTATTTTCGGGAGGCAATACATGAATTACGAATACGACGGCACGTTTTTCGGATTTTTATCGGCCGTATTTGATGCCTGGCATGATGGAATAGAAAAAGCAGAGAGTATCCGCACGGAAGGATCTTTATCGTTATTTGACGAACCGCGGTCTGTATGCACCGATCCCGGCAAGGCCCGGCGGATCCTGGAAGCACTCCGGCAGCAGTGCGGCGGCCGGGCCTGTCATTTCCTGTACTATGCGTTTATGGCAGAACTCCCTGACAGGGAAGATCCACTTCTCTTATACCTGCGTCTGGCCTTCCGCTATAAAAACAAATTTCTCCATCATCTGAGCGATGAACCCATCTGGACTGTACGGCAGATGGCCCGAAAGACGGGCAATGAGCGTCATAAACTGCTGGGACTGCTCCGGTTCCGGGAACTGTCAGACGGCATGCTCTATGCCCGCCTGGCTCCTTCCTGTGCCGTCGTGCCCCTCATGGCACCGCATTTTGTATCCCGCTTTCCTGAGGAACGGTGGGTTATCCATGACGTACGACGGCATATGGGCGTCCTGTATGAATCACACTGTCTGTCCCTGATTGAAATCCCGCAGACGATGCAGGAACTGTCCCTTTCCCGGGACGAACAAGGGTTCAACCAGCTCTGGCAGACGTATTATCAGACCATTTCCATAAAAGAGCGGCGCAATGATACGGTACGGCGCAGCTTCATGCCGGAAAAATACTGGCCCTGGCTCATAGAGGATGCGAAACATTCGTGATTGGTTATTTCCTTTTTCCCCTGCTTGTTATATAATAGTAACATTGAAATAAAAAAAGAAAGGTTGGAATTCCGTGAAACCCGTTGTCGTAAGCGTTACGAGCATCCAGCGCAATGAACAAGGTCAGGAGCTGAAAATGGAGCTCGTATCGGAGGGTAAATATTATAGGAAAAAAGATACCCAGTATATCATATATGCCGAAAGCGAAATCACAGGTCTTGAAGGAGTAACTACCATCATTAAGGTCCTGGATAATCGCAATGTCGTACTGGTACGGACAGGGAAGATGCAGCAGCGTCAGGAATACTGGCCGGGCCGGGAAACCCATTCGTGGTACGATACGCCCCTGGGAAGGCTGCCGGTCACGCTGAAGACTTATGTGTGCCGGTCTGATCTGTCAGAGGGTACGGGACATATCGAACTGGGCTATGATGTGACAATCGATGGTTTTGCGTCCAATTATAATCAGCTGTCTATTGATGTGCAGGAGGATCATACGTAATGGAAATGAAAGAGTTAGTAAAGCAAGGCATACAGGAAGCTCTGGACAGAGCGGTCAGGGCGGGCACGCTGCCTCAGGGAGAATACCCCGAAGTCGTGCTTGAAGTACCTCCCCAGAAGAAGTTTGGCGATTTTGCGACAAATATTGCTATGCAGTCGGCGCGCATCGCCCATAAATCCCCACAGCTGATTGCCCACGCTATTGTGGAACAGATGGATTATTCCTGGCTGAACAAGGCGGAAATCGCCGGTGCCGGCTTTATCAATTTCTTTTTGAATCATACAGTGATTTATGATACGCTCCGCCAGATCCTGTCTGCAGGTGAACAGTACGGACAGGCAAAGCTGCGGGATGACGATACGGTACAGGTCGAATACGTCAGTGCCAATCCGACAGGGCCGCTTCATGTCGGCCATGGCCGTGGCGCCGCTTATGGCAGCGCTCTCGTCAATCTGCTGCGCAAGGCTGGTTATAATGTACAGGCTGAATATTATATCAATGATGCCGGAAACCAGATGGACAATCTGGCTGCTTCCGTCAATGCCCGCTATCTGGAACTGCTGGGATACCCTTCGGAAATCCCGGAAAACGGGTATCATGGCCATGACATCATTGAAACGGCACAGGCCATTATTGACCAGGACGGGGATGCGTATTTATCCATGGCAGAACCGGAACGGCTGGCCTATTTTAAAGACCGGGCCTATGCGGAAAAACTGAAGGCACTGCGTCAGGATCTGGCTGCGTTCAATGTCCACTATGACAACTGGTTCAGCGAACGGACCCTTCATCCCGATGCCATCCGTGCGGCTTGTGATGAATTAAAAAAACGGGGCAAAGCTTACGAAAAAGACGGTGCCCTCTGGCTGAAATCGACGGATTACGGCGATGACAAAGACCGGGTTATCATCCGCGATAACGGAGTACCGACGTATCTGGCTGCGGATATTGCCTATCATAAGAATAAATATGAACGGGGCTTCAGGAAAATGATCAACATCTGGGGCGCCGATCATCATGGATACGTAGCCCGTGTCAAAGCGTCTATGGCGGCTCTCGGGTATGACCCGTCCCAGCTGGAAGTGCTGTTGCTGCAGATGGTCAGCCTGTTCCGCGACGGCAAGCCCGTGAAGATGAGCAAACGAACCGGCCAGGCGATTACGCTGAACGAACTGATTGAAGAAGTCGGGACCGATGCGGCACGGTATTTCTTCATCATGCGGTCCCTGGATACGCAGCTGGATTTTGATCTGGACCTGGCAAAGTCCCACAGCAATGAAAATCCTGTCTACTATATCCAGTACGCCCATGCACGGATTTATAGCATTTATAAACAAATCGAAGAAGCCGGCGGCACGATTCCGGAAGACTGGTCGGATGTGGTCTGGGATACGCTGCAGGAACCGCAGGAACTGGAACTGATCAAGAAAATGGCGGCATTCCCCGAAGAAATCCAGATTGCCGCACGGGAACGGGCTCCGCACCGCATAGCCCATTTTGCTCATGAACTGGCCAGCCTGTTCCATAATTTTTATAATCACTGCCATGTCATCCAGTCCGACAAGGACCTGGAAAAAGCAAGACTGGCCCTGGTTACGGCCGTCCGCATTACTATTGCCGGGTGTCTGGCTATTTTAGGGGTTTCTGCTCCTGAAAAAATGTAATATAATATACCTTATGATTTCCTGCCGCAGTCGCGGCATCTTACAGTACTTTATCAGTCTACGAGCAGTCATGCTCAGCAGGGAGGAATTATGGCTAAATACATATTTGTGACAGGCGGGGTTGTTTCATCACTCGGTAAAGGGATTACTGCGGCGGCACTGGGCCGTCTCCTGAAGAACCGTGGTTTCAAAGTTACGATTCAGAAGTTTGACCCCTATATCAATGTAGACCCCGGTACGATGAGCCCTTATCAGCACGGTGAAGTCTTTGTCACCGATGACGGCACAGAAACAGATTTGGATTTAGGTCATTACGAACGGTTCATTGATATCAATCTGGGTAAAAATTCCAATGTCACGACTGGCAAGATCTACTGGTCTGTGCTGCAGAAAGAACGGCGCGGTGATTATCTGGGCCACACGGTACAGGTCATTCCCCACATTACCAATGAAATCAAAAACCGCGTATACCGTGTTGGCGACGATGACAATGCCGATGTCGTCATTACCGAAATCGGCGGTACCGTCGGTGATATCGAAAGCCTGCCGTTCCTGGAAGCCATCCGGCAGATAAAGAAAGAAGTAGGCCGCAACGATGTGCTTTATATTCACGTCACACTGGTTCCTTATATCGGGGCTGCCGGCGAATTGAAGACAAAACCGACGCAGCATAGTGTAAAAGAATTGCGGGGCATCGGTATCCAGCCGGATATCATCGTCTGCCGTACGGAACGGCCGCTGTCTGATGAAATGAAAGATAAACTGGCTCTGTTCTGCGATATTGATAAGGATGCCGTTATCGAAAATAAGACCCTGGACAGCATCTATGAAGTACCGCTGCTCCTTTCCGAAGAAGGGCTGGACCGTATTGTACTGGAAAAACTGGCTCTGCCTGATAAACCATGCGATATGGAAGACTGGAAAAAGATGGTTCATGCCATCTACCATACGGAACATGATCTCACTATCGCTCTCGTAGGTAAATATGTAGCACTTCACGATGCGTACCTGAGCGTAGCAGAAGCATTGAGCCATGCCGGTTATGCTTACAAGACAAAAGTACATATCAAGTGGATTGATTCGGAAACGCTGGAACCGGCTGATGTCAATCTCGACGAAGTATTTAAGGATGTAGACGGAATTGTCGTACCTGGCGGATTCGGCAACCGTGGTGTAGAAGGCAAGATTAAAACGGTCCAGTATGCACGGGAACATAAGATTCCTTACCTGGGACTATGCCTGGGCATGCAGTGTGCTGTCATGGAATTTGCCCGCAACGTCGTAGGCCTTAAAGGAGCTACGAGTTCGGAATTCCAGGAAGACGCCGAATTCCCGGTCATCGACCTCATGCCGGATCAGGTGGATATTTCCAACAAGGGCGGCACGATGCGTCTGGGCTTATACCCCTGCAAGCTGGCAGAAGGGACGAAAGCACGGGAAGTCTATGGGCAGGATCTCATTTACGAACGGCACCGTCATCGCTGGGAATTCAATAACAAGTACCGCACAGAACTCACGAAGGCCGGACTGGTCATTTCGGGGACATCTCCTGACGACCGGCTGGTTGAAATCGTAGAACTCCCGGATCATCCGTATTTTGTCGGCTGCCAGTTCCATCCGGAATTTAAATCCCGTCCGACAAAGGCCCATCCGTTATTCAAAGGGCTGATTTCGACGGCACTGGATTTAAAAAATAAATAAACCGTCTTGTACTGTACTGCTCCGTTTTATCCGGCGGGGCAGTATTTTTTTATGAAAACGCTTGTATTTTGCGAAAGAGTTTAGCGTTTAAGCTGGATTTATTGTTACTTCCTGATATAGTACTTTGTTCTAAAATTTCACAAACGACGTATGCATCAGTCAAAGGCCGGTATACATATAACAAATGTGTATTCATTAGTCATGGATATACGATGAATACAGGGGTTTATCGTATACAAAATACGCATAATTCATATGCAAAATAGGAAAAATATTTAAGGACAAAAGTCGATAATCATGCGGAACAGCACGCTGAAGACTCAAAATGGAGCCGGAGCTTGCTATAATTTTCACATTGAATAATACAGGAGATGATGATATAATGGTAGCGATTGAAAGTGGATGATTATGGCCACGACGGCCCTTCATCTGCTTTTAAAAAAGCGGTCACTTAGTGATTGCCGGATTTGTAAGCACCCCTTTGGGATACGATATAGTGCAGTCGGAATTCACCGGCGGCATCGCGGCTATCAAGCCGTCTTGTAGAGGCGTCAAGTTATTCGACAGGTTTTTGACAGACAAGAGATATGCCAGGCCGGAAAACGTATCGCTTCTCTAAATTGGTTGCTTAATGTTTTTATTTTTCATTATATATTTAATGAGGTGATTTTTGATGTTGAAAACCTTTAAAAGAGGTGGGGTTCATCCTGACGATGGCAAAATCTATGCAAAAGATAAAGCCATAGAAACCCCAGCAATACCGGATCAAGTAGTCATCCCGATGAGCCAGCATTTTGGCGCTCCTTGTACTCCGACAGTCAAGGTTGGCGATCATGTCAAGAAAGGGCAGCTCATTGGTACGAGCGACGCTTTTCTCCATGCTGACATCCATGCTTCTATTTCCGGTGATGTTGTCAAGGTAGCTCCCATGCCACACAACATGATGGTCAAATGCATGGCTGTTGTCATCAAATCGGATGGTAAGGATGAATGGGCTGACGGCATTCCCCAGGAACGGGACTGGACGAAGCTCGAAAGCAAGGAAATCATCGAACTGATCAAAAAAGCAGGCGTCGTAGGCTGCGGTGGCGCTACATTCCCTGCTCATGTAAAATTCACACCGAACAAACCTGTCGATACTTTCATTGTCAATGGTGCCGAATGCGAACCGTATCTGACATGCGACTACCGCGCCATGGTAGAAGATGAATATGTCCAGAAACTGGTAACGGGCGTCCAGATTATCATGAAAGCACTGGGTGTACATCAGGGGTATATCGGAATTGAAGATAACAAACCTGAAGCTATCGCCAAACTGACGGAAGCCTTCAAAGACATTCCGGAAGTTACGGTTCAGCCTTGTGTCACAAAGTATCCACAGGGCGCTGAAAAAATGATGATCGAAGCCATGACGGGCCGCCAGGTAGAACCGGGCGGACTGCCCATGAATGTCGGATGCGTCGTGAGCAACGTCGGTACAGTCATTGCTGTTACCGATGCCGTATGCCATGGTATCCCGTTCATCTCCCGTCTGACGACGGTAACCGGCGACTGCATCAAAGAACCGAAAAACCTGAACCTCCGTATTGGTACGCTGTTCCAGGAAGTCATCGACTACTGCGGCGGCTTCTCCCAGACTCCGGACCGTGTAATCGGTGGTGGCCCGATGATGGGTCTTGCCCAGTACCAGCTCGATGTTCCTATTACCAAAGGTGCATCCGGTATTCTCGCATTATCGCCTGAAAAATGCCAGGTTGGCGAAGAATCTCCGTGCATCCGTTGCGGCCGCTGCGTAGAAGCATGTCCGATGGGTCTTATCCCGAGTCAGCTGAGCATCTTCTCTTCCTGCCAGGCATGGGATAAATGCATGGAATACGGCGTCATGAACTGCGTAGAATGCGGCAGCTGCGTCTATACCTGCCCGGCTAAACGCAATATTGTCCAGTATATCCGCAACGCCAAGGCACAATGCAAAGCTATGCAGAGAGCAGCACAGGCCAAAGCCGATGCGCAAAAGGCTAAGAAATAATTGGAAGAAGGGATATCATGAGTCCAGAAGCGAAAGGACAAACTATAGGAAAGGATGCTAAAGACATGCAGGAATTAAATCTTACTGTATCATCTTCACCGCATGTTCGCTGTAACGAAAGCATTCCTAAGATTATGTGGAATGTTGTAGCTGCTCTCGTACCGGCTGCTGCGTTCGGCGTTTACTATTTCGGTGCCAATGCACTTCTTAACATGGTCGTTGCAGTTGTTTCTGCAGTTATTTTTGAATTTTTATGGGAAAAAGCACTGCACAAGAAAGTCACCATCACCGATGGCAGTGCCGTTATCACCGGCCTCCTGCTGGCGATGTGCTGCCCGCCGAGCCTTCCCTGGTGGATGAGCATCGTCGGTTCTTTCCTGGCTATCGTCGTATGTAAACAGTCTATGGGCGGCCTTGGTTACAACCTCTTTAACCCGGCTCACGTCGGTCGTGCCGGCCTGATGGTTTCCTGGCCGATTGCCATGACGACATGGACCAACATGGATGGCAGCGCTGCTGTCAATGCCGTTGCCGGCCCTACACCGCTGAATGCCTTTAAACACGGCGGTCAGGATGCACTGTTCAACGCGTTCAATGCTACCGACTGGGGTACAGTGTATCAGCAGATGTTCTTTGGTATGCGCAGTGGTTCCGCTGGTGAAACCTGCACGGTCCTGCTGATCCTCGGCGGTCTCTACCTGATCTGGAGAGGCTATGTCAAATGGCAGGTCCCGGTTGTTATGATTGCGACTGTCGGCGTTCTTACGGCTATTATTTACAGCCCCAATGTTGCTGTATTTGAAATGATGGCCGGCGGCCTCATCATCGGCGCATTCTTCATGGCAACAGATATGGTTACGGCTCCGATTACGCTGAAAGGCCAGATCATCTTTGCACTGGGTGCCGGCCTTATTACCGTACTGATCCGTGTACTCGGCGGGTATCCGGAAGGCGTTTGCTATTCCATCCTGCTCATGAATACACTGACTCCGCTGATTGACCGTCTCGTCAAACCGACCGTCTTCGGTGAAGTAAAGGCAAAGGGGGCTAAATAAAATGGCAGACAATAACAAGAGCGGTATTTTCAAAATCGCTATGAATCTGGTTTGCACGTGCCTCGTTTCCGGCTGTATCATCGGCCTCGTATTCTTCATTACCGGCCCGACTGCTGCAGCGAAAGCAGAACAGATGAAACAGGATTCCATGAAAGCCCTGGTCGATGCAGACCAGTTCGTCCCGGTTCCTGGTGAAACGGATACGTTCATCGCTCAGAAGGGCGGACAGAAAGTAGCGTATATCATTCCGACGGCTCCAAAAGGATATGGCGGACCGATCAAAATGCTGACCGCCGTTTCCATGGATGGCACGGTTATCGATTACACGGTTCTCGAAGCCAATGAAACTCCGGGCCTCGGCGACAGAGGTGCTAAATCCCCGTTCAAAGACCAGTTCAAAGGCAAAAAAGCAGCAAATCTGGAAGTTACCAAAAATGCCTCTGAAAAAGATAAAATTCAGGCTATGACGGGTGCCACCATTTCTTCCCGGGCCTTTACAAAAGGCGTAAAAGAGGCTGTTGAAAAAGCAGCACAGTTAGGGGGTAAATGATAATGAATCTTTGGAAAGTATTTACTAGAGGCATTATTGAAGAAAACCCGTACTTCGTCCTGGCCTTGAGCCTGTGCCCGGGCCTCGCCGTTACAACCAGTGTCGTCAATGGTCTGACTATGGGTTGTACAGTATGGTTCGTTATTACCGCCAACAACACGGTAGTTTCGATTATCCACAAATTGATTAACAAAAAAGTCCGTATCCCTGTATACATCACCTGTATTGCTACCATCGTAACGTGCGTACAGTTGTTCCTGCAGGCCTATGCTCCGGACCTCTATAAAGCTCTGGGCGTATACCTCGACCTGGTCGTCGTATTTGCTATCATCCTCGCCCGTGCAGAATCGGTTGCTTCCAAGAATGGCGTCGTCGTTTCTTTCCTCGATGGCATGGGCATGGGCATCGGCTTTACGATTGCTATGTTCCTCATTTCCTTTATCCGTGAAATCCTCGGCAATGGTACATTCTTTGGCATGCCCGTATTCGGACCGTCTTATCAGCCTGCACTGATCATGGCCCTGCCGCCGGGAGCTTTCATGCTCATCGGTTTCATCATGGCCGGCTTCAAGATCTGGAACAAGCATGTTGAAAAACAGAGACAACTGAAAGGGGTTGAAGGATAATGGGCGCATATTTTACGCTGTTTATCGGAGCTGTTCTCATCAACAACTTCGTATTGACCAAGTTCCTGGGCCTGTGTATCTTCTTCGGCGTTTCCAAGAACTTAAATGCATCCGTCGGGATGGGCTTTGCCGTAACGTCCGTCATTACCCTGAGTACAATCCTGGCCTGGCTGCTTTACACGCAGGTCCTCGTTCCGCTTCATCTGGAATTCCTGCGTACGATTTCGTTCGTCATTCTGATTGCCAGTTTCGTACAGCTATTGGAAATTGTCATCAAGAAAGAATCTCCGACACTGTATAATATGTGGGGGATTTACCTGATGCTGATTGCAACGAACTGTATCGTTCTGTCCGTTCCTGTCATCAGCGTTACCAACAATTACAACTTCGTTGAAAACATCGTATTCGCCGTTGGTGCCGGCCTTGGCTTTGCTCTGGCTCTGATCCTCATGGCCAGCTGCCGTGAAAAACTGGATTATGCTGATGTACCGGAACCGCTTAAAGGTACACCGATTGCCTTCGTTGTAGCTGGTATGCTGTCCCTGGCATTCCTCGGCTTTTCCGGTATGATATAACGGAGAAAAGGAGATGTACTAGATCATGGATTATACATTAACCGCGATCATGGCTGTCGTCATTCTGACCTGCATTGGCCTCGTATTTGGCTTTGTCCTTGCCTCTGCAGATAAGAAGTTTGCCATGGAAGAAAATCCGCTCATCGGCGAAGTCAAAGAAGCACTGCCGCAAGGTCAGTGCGGTGCCTGTGGTTTTGCCGGCTGTGCGAAATATGCTGAAGCTGTCGTTCTCGATCCCGATGTTCCGCCTAATCTCTGTGTACCTGGCAAAGCAGCTGTCGCTGCCGTCGTTGCCAAACTGACAGGGAAAGTCGCCGAAGCAACGGAACCGAAATATGCCCATGTTAAATGCCGTGGCGGTAATGGTGTTGCCAAACTCGCTTTTGAATATAAAGGCGTACACGACTGTGCTGCTGCCAAACTGGTACAGCAGGGCCCGAAATTCTGTAAATTTGGCTGCCTTGGATTTGGCAACTGCGTACGCAGCTGTCCCTTTGGTGCCATGACAATGGGCGAAAATGGCCTGCCTCATGTCAATAAAGACATCTGCACCGGCTGTGGCAAATGTGCCAGTGTCTGCCCGAACCACGTAATCGAACTGCTTCCTGTCAGTGCAAAAGTAAGCGTAAGCTGCAGCTCCAAAGATTTTGGCGCTCCGGCTATGAAAAACTGCAAAGCCCTCTGCCTGGGCTGCGGTTCCTGCATGCGTAACTGCTCGCATAAAGACGAAGAAGCCATCAAGATTATCGACCATCTCGCTGTTGTCAATCAGGACGTCTGCCACCATTGTGACAATGCAACCTGTCTGACCAAGTGCCCGACCGGTGCTATTGGCGAAATGATCAAAGGTGTCTACAAGAAAGAAGAAACGAAAGAAAACGTAGGTTAACATATGGATCTGAAACGCTATGCCCGTTATCTCAGCATGGCTGCGCTTTTGATCGTTATGAGCTGCTCCGGGTGTTCCTTGCGCCCGGAGCAGTCTTATAATAAGAGCACCATAGCCATGGATACGACGATTCAGCTGCGGGCAGAAGGAAAAGAAGCAAAAGAGGCCGTCGAGGAAGGCCTCGAACGGGTACGACAGCTCGATCATCTGGCCAGTGCCCAGAATCCGGACAGCGATGTAAGCCGCATCAATGCCGCTGCCGGACACGACTATGTCCAGGTGGATCCCGCTGTCTATGAAATGATTGCCATTGCAAAAGAGTACTCGGAAAAGACACAGGGAGCCTGGGATATCAGTGTTGGCGTCATCACGAAGTTGTGGGATATTGGTAATGATGACCAGCATGTACCATCTGATACAGAGATAGCTTCGGCCCTGGCTCTGGTAAATTATAAGGATATCCTGCTCAGGCCGGAAGATCATAGTATCATGCTGGCAAAAGAAGGAATGAGTCTGGATCTGGGTGGAATCGCCAAAGGGTTTGCTGTCGATGAAGTACGTAAAATCTACGAAGCCCACCACATTCAGAGCGGACTTATCAACATGGGGGCCAGCTCTATGTATGCTGTTGGCAGGACGAGTAAGGACAAGCCCTGGAAAATCGGCATCCGCCATCCCCGGAACGAATCTCCCGATACGTATCTGGGTATTGTTACCATTGAAAATCAGGCACTGGGAACATCAGGCGATTACGAACGGTACTTCATTCAGAATGGCATCCGCTACCATCATATCTTTGATCCGCGGACAGGACGGCCGTCCCGTTCGGGCGTTATGAGTGATTCTGTCGTCATTGACGGAAATGTTGATCACGCCGGCATGCTAAGTGACATGTTTACGACGATTATTTTTGTCCTGGGACCAGAGAAGGGAATGGAATTCCTTAAGAATTTCGACGGCGTAGAAGGCGAAATAACGGCAGAGGATGGCACGATTTACATGACAGACGGGTTTAAAGACCATTTTTCTGATATGAATAAAGATTTTCACCTGGCACAGTAAGTCATGCATGATACTCATGCCCCCGTTATACGATTGATTATAAATGAATTCAATAAATTTTAAATTATATATTTACATTTCCTTTATAATGTAAGATAATATATGTATGCAGAAATCTTTTAATCTTGCATTAACTAACGTAAGGGGGATGTAACCTGAATGGATCATATTGATGAAAAAATCCTGACAATTTTAAAGAAGAATGGCAAGGCTTCGGCTACGGAAATCAGTAAGATTGTCGGCCTTTCGATACCTGCTGTTTCAGAACGGATTCGCAAAATGGAACACAATGGCATTATTGAAGGATACGGGGCTAAAATCAGCCGCCGCAAGACGGGCTATAACGTCACGGCCTTCATCATGGTCAACCTGGAACGGTCCGGGGATGTAGAAGAATTCCGCCAGAAGGTAGTCGAATTTCATCAGGTACTGGAATGCCATCATGTTGTCGGCGCTTTTGATTACCTGTTGAAGGTACTGGTCAAGACACCGGATGACCTGGAACACTTCCTCATGGAAGAACTCAATGAAATCCCGACTGTCGCCTCATCACAGACGTTTATGTGCCTTTCTACTTTGAAAGAAGAATGGAATGTAGATGTACAGTAAAAAAAGAAACTGTCGTACGAAATTTGCTTCGTATGACAGTTTCTTTTTATGTATCAGGAGGTGTTTAATCATCTAATATGTTTCCATCAAGGGAAATAGTGACTACCCGCCAGGGGATGAATTTGCCACTTTTCTGTAACGCTTTTTTGGCGGCCATTTCTAATCCGCCGCAGCAGGGTACTTCCATGCGGACAATCGTTACTTCTTTGATATCATTGCTGCGGATGATTTCTGTCAGTTTTTCCGAATAGTCTATATCGTCCAGTTTGGGACAGCCAATGAGAGTAATGTGATTCTTAATGAAATCTTCATGGAAGCGTCCGTACGCATAGGCCGTGCAATCAGCAGCAATAAGGAGGCGGGCACCATTAAAATACGGTGCGTGGGCTGGTACCAGTTTGATTTGTACCGGCCATTGGCGGAGCCGGGAAAGAGAAGGCTGTACGGATGGTACTGCATCATCGGTTCCTGCCAGTACCTGGCTTTTCTGACCGGGACAGCCGGTGTGTTCCTGATGCAGGGTTTGCATGCGGCTGCCGGGACATCCTATCCCGGTACTGCCGGAATTTTTGTGTTCAGCTACGGCCTGTGCATCGTAAGGGGCGGCTTCCCGTTCTTCGAATGTAATGGCATCGGTCGGGCAATGCGGCAGACAGTCGCCCAGACCGTCACAGTAATCGTCGCGGATCAGCGTAGCTTTGCCACCTATCATGGCAATAGCTCCTTCATGGCAGGCCCGGGCGCAGGCACCGCATCCATTGCATTTACTCTGATCGATATGAATGATTTTACGTTTCATCGGGATTTCCTCCAAAAGACATTTGCTTTTATCATATATTTTTGTATATGCCACTTTATGTTTACGCTGTCAGTATAGTACAATAAGAAGGAAAAATCTGTTGTTATTCTAACAATGAGGTGCAATATGGATCAAAAGATAAGAGTATTAAAAAATTCAGCCTTGTTCCGGGGTCTTGATGAAACGGAAATTGACGGCCTCCTGCAAAGCCTGGGCGGTCGTGTGCGTTCCTATGACAAAGGGAATTTTGTCATCTATGCCGGTGATGAAGTGCATTCCCTGGGTATCGTCCTTTACGGCAGTGTCCATATCATGCAGGAAGATTATTGGGGAAATCGTAATATCCTGGCCTCCGTTCCGGCAGGGGGCATGTTCGCCGAAGCATTTGCCAGCCTTCCCGGTGCCTGCTCTGCTGTCGATGTCATGGCCGTAGAAAAGAGTGACATCCTGTTCATTGATCTCCGCCATGTTCTGGGCGGCCGTACGACGCTGACAGAAAGTCAGAAAACGCTGGCGGCTAATCTCCTGGCTGTTCTTGCCGGAAAAAATCTAGTGCTGACAGAAAAGATACGTTACATGTCGCAGCGTTCTACGCGGCAGAAACTGATGGCTTATTTATCCCATGAAGCAAGAAAAAGGGGAAAAGATACATTTTCTATTGAATTTAACCGGCAGCAGCTGGCCGATTTTCTATCTGTAGACCGTTCAGCCATGTCGGCCGAATTAGGCAGGATGAAACGGGATGGGCTCATCGATTACAATAAAGAGTTGTTTACGCTGCACCATGGATGATTCTGGATGTCATGAATGGTGATTACGTAAAATTTTTGTAAAAAAGTGCCTGGATGTTCCGTCCATATCGTGTATAATAAAAGTGTCATTATAGTGTACCTTATAATATATATGATGTCAGAATAATACAATCAGGGGTGATACGTATGAAACGGAAAACAGCGGCACTGACACTGGCACTGACCTGTCTGTTCAGTTCAGCCTTTGCAGCCGATTATTCTCATCTGGTTATCATGCATACCAATGATACCCATGGCTATGACCAGCGGGCTGATGGCGTCAATGGCATGGCAACCGTTGCGGCACTCAAAAAGGATTTCGAGGCACAGGGGAAACAGGTAGTGCTTCTCGATGCCGGTGATGCTATCCAGGACAATAACCTGGTCAATCTGAGCAAGGGGAAAACAGCCATTGATTTTATGAATGCCACGGGGTACGATGCCATGACCCTGGGCAATCACGAATTTGACTATGGGGCAGATGTGACACAACAGCGCATCAAACAGGCTCACTTTCCCGTTATGTCGGCCAATATTATGGTAGATGCCACGGGGAAACCATTTACCCCGAAGACTCACGCTATTATCCGGAAAGGAAATCTGAATATTGGCGTATTTGGCCTGACGACGCCTTCGACGGTAACGACTTCCAATCCGAAGAGCACGCGGGGACTGACGTTCCTGGCCAGAGATAATATGTATACGGCAGCTCAGAAAGAAGTCAATGCCTTGAAGAATGAGAACTGTGATTTGGTCATAGCCCTGGGACATCTGGGCAGTGCACCCGATGCAGCCGGTGACCGCTCGGATGATGTACTCAATCACGTTAAGGGGATTGACATTTTTATAGATGGTCACGATCATGTCGTAAAGAACCGCACCATAAACGGTGCTCTCCTGGCCGAAACGGGGGCGCATATGGCCAACATCGGCGTGATTCAGAACGTCGATGGGACATGGAAAGAAGACCTGTATCCCTATGGACGCTATAATAAAGAAGATCCCAAAGTAAAAGCGATGGTAGACAAGGCGCAGGTCCGTATTAACAGGAGATTAGCCAGTGTGGTCGGCACGACAGCAACGACACTTGACGGCACACGTGCACCTGGCGTGCGGACGGAAGAAACCAATCTGGGTGATTTTCTGGCGGATGCTTTCCTATGGCAGGTGCGTCAGGCAACGGTGTTAACCCACACCCGCGTCGATGGCGCGATTATGAACGGCGGCAGTATCCGCGCTTCCATTAATAAGGGCAAAATCACAGAAAATGATTTGCTGCTCGTCATGCCCTATCACAACTATCTGCAGTATGTGACCATGAAAGGATCGACGCTGCTGGAAATCCTGGAAGCTGCAACCTGTACGACACCTCAGGCTATTGGTGCGTTTCCGCAGGTAGCGGGCATTGAGTATACGGTCGATACACACGTACCCTATGCCAAAGGGACCGTATATCCTCATTCCACCTATTACAGCCCGGCAAAACCGGGAAGCCGCGTGACGATTACGAAAGTGGGTGGCAGATCGTTTAACCCCGATGCAACGTACTGCATCGTCGTTCCCGATTATCTGACATCAGGCGGTGATACCTATTCGGCACTGACCGATCCTGACAAGGTAACTGTCGGTGATGTCGATTATCTGGATGTAGATGCTGTCCGCAACTATATTAAGGAAGCCCTGGGAGGAACCGTTGGCGATACCTATGCCAGCCCACAGGGCCGCATTACAATCCGGTAAACGGGAACGAAAGAAGGATATATCATGGAAGAAAAAGAAATTCCCCAGCCCCATACCCAGCTGACCAAAGACATTGATACGGATTCCGCCATTATCATGGGCGATCCGGCACGGGTAGATACGATTGCCAAGTTGATGGACCATGTCGTTCCCTGGGCATACAACCGGGAGTATAAATCTATTGTGGGCACATACAAAGGGAAAAAAATACTGGCCATGTCTACGGGAATCGGAGCGCCATCAGCGGGGATTGCCGTGGAAGAAATGCACAATGTCGGCATAAAGCGGGCAATCCGTGTCGGTTCTGCCGGGGCCATGCAGCATAATATCCCCTTAGGCCGGCTGGTGATTGCCGAAGGCGTCGTCCGTGATGACGGACTGTCCCGCAAGTATGTACCGGAAATATATCCGGCCGTGCCTTCCTACCGGCTCCTGGCACTAGCTCATAAATATGCTCCGGAGGCCTCTTATGGCATCATCCGGTCCCATGACGGGTTCTATATGGATGACAATGCCAGGACCGAAGCCTTCTGGTCGGAAAAGGGCATTGTAGCCGACGATATGGAATCGGGCATCCTCATGGTCATCGGCCGGCTGCGTCATATGGAGACGCTGTCAATCCTGAATAACGTCGTCCTCTATCAGGGCGACCTGGCAGAAGGCGTCAATGAATTAGTGAACAGTGCGGATCTCGTGGCAAAGGGAGAACAGGATTCGCTCGTGACGGCACTTCAGATTCTTTCCGATCCGGAAGGAGAAGCATAACATGGAAACAACACAGCATAATTGGTTTTATAACCAGCTCTTTACTAACTGGAAACGGTTTGAAGTCACCTATGTCACGATACTGCTTTTATTACAGGTTGTCGTCTATGCCATCGCGCCAGATACGATCATTGGCATGATTTCCGGTGTTGCCGGTGTCCTTTGTCTGGTATACGGTATGAAAGGACGTAAAATATCGTTTATGTTCGGCTTTGTCCAGTGCATCGCTATGACGTACATTGCCTGGATCAGCCATGCGTACGGATCCTTTGCCATGGATATCGTCTATGTCATTTCCCAGCCCGTTGGATGGTATATGTGGGGACGTCAGGAAACGACTCATTCCTTCCAGCCGGGGACGCGGAAAAAAGTATTCCTGGCAGCATTCATTGCCTGGGCTGCCGGCTGGTTTGTCCTGGCACAGGTAGGCGGCCAGCTTCCGTATTTTGATTCGATTAATTTTGTCGTCAGTTTTATCGCCCAGATTCTCTATGTTCTGAAATATAATGAAAACTGGTCTCTCTGGATTTTTGTCGATATTGCCAACTTTATCTACTGGACTATTTTATCGGTACAGATGGTGCTGGGAACCAATACGATCGGTTCACTGGGGGCCAACTTGTCCCAGGTAGCCCTGCAGGCAGCGCTGCTTTTCAACGCTGTCTACGCGCAGAAAGTGTGGTCCAGTGGTGAGGCCGATAACGAAGGCGGAGCTGCCTGATGCAGGCACATTATGCAGCAGGAAACTTTTATGGGAAATACACAAACAGGAGCTGTCGTATGACAGCTCCTGTTTGTGTATAAGATATCCTTTATTTCAGATGAGTCAGGATATGGCCCATTTTATTTTTCTTTGTTTCCAGATAGAATTCATCGAATTTCTGGGCCGGCATTTCAATGGGGACCCGTTCGACGATTTCGACGCCAAAACCTTCCAGACCGTAGATCTTGAGGGGATTGTTGGTAAGGAGGCGCAGTTCCCGGGCACCCAGGTCCTGGAGTATCTGGGCACCAATCCAGTATTCCCGGAGGTCTGGTGCAAAGCCCAGTTTTTCATTGGCTTCCACCGTATCATATCCCTGTTCCTGCAGGGCATATGCTTTGAGTTTGTTGATAAGACCGATGCCGCGTCCTTCCTGGCGCATGTACAGGAGAATCCCCCGTCCTTCTTTATTGATCTGGGTCAGGGCGGCTGCCAGCTGTTCGCCGCAGTCGCAGCGGCAGGAACCGAAGACATCGCCGGTCAGGCATTCAGAATGAACACGGCAGAGGAGATTTTTGCCGTCGCCGATTTCTCCTTTGACGAGGGCGACATGGTGTTCCCCTGTCAGGTCATTGATATAGCCATAGATCTTGAATTCCCCGTATTTTGTGGGCATCTTTGCCGTAGCTTCCCGGACGACATGCTTGTCGTGACGGCGGCAATAGTTTTGCAGATCATGGATAGAAACGAAGGTCAGGTGATGCGTGCGGGCCAGTTCCCAAAGTGCCTTGGAATGCATGATTTCACCGCGTTCATCGAGGATTTCGCAGCACACACCGACTTGTTTCAGGCCGGCCAGCCGCAAGAGGTCCAATGTGGCTTCTGTATGGCCGTTGCGCATGAGTACGCCGCCTTTTACGCCTGTCAGGGGGAATACATGGCCCGGACGGGTAAAATCGTCGGCGGAAATGGAGTCGGTGGCAGCTTTCTGGATGGTGCGGGCCCGGTCTTCTGCCGTGATGCCCGAATCGGTATCTTTATAGTCGATAGAAACGGTAAATGCCGTGTGGTTGTTGTTGGTGTTTTCTCCTACCATAGGGAATAGTCCCAGCTTATGGGCATATTCCTGGCTGACGGGCAGGCAGATGAGGCCTTTGCCGTGATTCATCATGAAATTGACATTTTCCGGAGTGCAGTACTGGGCAGCACAGATGAAATTGGCTTCATCTTCCCGTTCCGGGTCGTCGGCGACCATGACGATGCGGCCGGACTGCAGTTCCTGAATTGCTTCTTCAATCGTTTTATATGTTTGTTCTTTTGTATCCATCAGTAACCTCCTGATATATAACTAAAAGCCCTGTTGCACCAGGTGCACAGGGCTTTATGACAATAAGAATACAGATACACTCTTATCTTATCTTCTCTCATCCAGACTTTACTGTCGGTTTTGGAATTTCACCAAATCGTACACGTTGTGTTCGCGGACTGTCACCGCCGGTCGGGGATTGCGCCCTGCCCTGAAGATTATTCTATTATACCTGTAAATGAAAGGGAAGTAAAGAGACACCTTTCAGGTATTCATTCCACGTCAAAGATTTTACCGGGATTGAGGATGTTATTCGGATCCAGTGCTTTTTTGACAGCCCGCATCATATCAAGCTCGTCGGGGTTGGTGAATTCTTCCATCAGGGCCTTGCGTTTGCTGCCAATGCCGTGTTCGCCGGACAGACGGCCTCCCAGCTGATAAATGAAACGGTACAGTTCCTGCTGGTTTTCCGAGACCTTTTCTTCCCACTGTTCATAGGTGAGATCTTCATTTTTTAAGATATTCAGATGGATGTTGCCATCGCCGACGTGACTGGCGATGCGGGTGATAAGGCCATATTTACGGGCCAGTTCCAGAATACGGGCCAGAAGACGCGGTTCCTGATCGACAGGGACTACAACGTCTTCTTTGCAGACAATCAGGCTTTCGGCCCGTACGGCTTCGGCAAAGGCCTTGCGTGCCTGCCAGATCCGGGCCGGGTCGGCAACCAGTACAGAGGAGGCACCGCTGGCGGTACACAGTTCGTCGAGGACGACGGCTTTATCATCGAGGTCGTCTTCACTCGTACCTTCTACTTCCACAATCAGATAATTTCCCGTATCACTTCCCTGGAGTTTTTCGTGCAGGTACCGTTCTACGGATTTGATGGTGATATTATCCATGAACTCTACACAGGTAGGCGTTATGCCAGCCTTTATGATTTTATTGACGACGCCGATGGCTGCCGCCGTATCGTCGAATACGGCGAGCAGGTCCAGCTTGAACCGGGGCTTGGGAAGCAGTTTCAATGTGGCTTTGGTGATGATGCCCAGTGTTCCTTCCGAGCCGATAATCAGCTGATCCAGGCAGTATCCTGTCGATTGCTTCTGCAGGCGGGCACCGAGCTGTACAATCCGTCCCGTCGGATTTACGATTTCGATGGAATAGACCTGATGGCGGGTCGTACCATATTTGACGGCCCGGTTGCCCCCGGCATTGGTTGCAATATTTCCGCCGATAAAACAGGAGTCACCGCTGCAGGGATCGCCGGCATAAAATAATCCTTTTTCTTCTGCCGCTTTCTGCAGATCCGACGTGCGTACGCCCGGTTCAACGACCGCGTACAGTCCGTCTGTATTGATTTCCAGGATATGGTTCATTTTTTCCAGTGACAGGACGATGCCCCCGCAGACAGGGACAGCTCCGCAGGCCAGGCCTGTCCCGGCACCGCGCGGGACTACAGGGAAATGATATTCATTGGCCAGCTGCACGATGGCTGCTACCTGTTGGGCTGATTCAGCAAATACGACGGCTTCTGGCATATGGTGATAGGCCGGATCGGTTACTTCATCATGACTGTATGGCTGCATGGCATCGTTGTCGGTAAGAACATTTTTACTACCGGTAATCGCTGTCAGTCTGGCAAGTATTTCATCGTTTATCGGTGTATATGGCATAACGTAGCCTCCTTTTCTTTGCATACGTTTATTATAGAAAAAATTGTCCCGTTTTAAAAGAGATAATCCGGAAGAAGTGCTTCCCTTTCAGCCGCAGTATTACCGTATTTTCTCCTGAAATATCCGTAAAAAGGCTTTATCTTGCAGTCATTTCAAGGTATACTATAGGTTAAAAGGTTTTTAATCTGCAAAGGAGCTGAGACATGACTGTGAAACGTACAGGACGACCGCGCCCATCCGGACAGGGCAGGAGACGGAACGTCCGCCGCAGGCAGAAGGCGGGCTGGTCTTTATACAAACGGATTGTCGTGGCGATTTTGATTTTTGGCGGCCTGTTTCTCGGTTCCAAGATACATGAGCTATGGCAGATTCAGCAGGATATGACGATAACGGTCAATCAGGAACGGGAATTGACTGAAGAAAACCAGAAACTGCATGAAGAAAAAGACCGGCTGTCCTCGCCGGAAGAAATCATGCGGCAGGCGCGGGAGCAGTTCGGACTGGCTAAGCCCGGCGAAATTCCGTACCGCCGGTGACTGTCCGGAAAGGCATCAGGAAAGCAGAATTTCCGATTGAATTTTTTAATGTTTATTAGTATAATGTGTGTAAACGCTATTTGCGACGCGTATCCATAATTAAAGGAGGATGTCTTAACAGCATGGCAATCGAAGTAGGCAGTGTATTGGAAGGAACCGTTACAGGAATAACTAAGTTCGGTGCATTCGTCGAACTGCCGGATAAAAAAATTGGTCTCGTCCATATTTCCGAAGTAGCAAATGAATATGTAAAGGATGTTCATGATTTCCTGAAGGTTCAGGATAAGGTACATGTCAAAGTTTTATCCATTGATGAAAAAGGAAAAATCGGCTTGTCCATCAAACGGACACAGCCGGCTCCGGAAAAGAAAGAATTTCATCCCAAGCGGGAATTTCACCATCACAATAATGGGTTTGACATGAACCGCCGCGCTCCCCAGTCCCTGTCCTTTGAAGACCGGCTGAGCAGATTCTTGAAAGAAAGTGACGAACGGTTAATGGATCTGAAACGTAATACGGAATCGAAACGCGGTGGCCGCGGTGCCCGGCATGCCGATTAATTCCGTATCCACCAGGGTATGAAAGGAAAAGAGTATTCCGACAGGGAATGCTCTTTTTGTTTCTTCCTGTCATGGGAAAAGGAGCAGTTATGGAACAAGATGTATATGCCGTCGTTGATATCGGTTCCAATTCTCTCCGCTTCATGCGGGGAAAACGGGACCGGGACGGACAGTGGCATTTTTCAAAAAAAGAATTGGCTACGACCCGGCTGGGAAAAGACGTATCCCGGACGGGACATTTATCCAGAGAAGGAATAGAGGCGTCTCTGGAAGCGATGCAGCAGTGGAACGATATGTACCCGGATCTGTGTGTATGTGCCGTAGCGACGAGTGCCGTACGGGAAGCGTCGGACGGACAGGCTTTTCTGGCGGAAGTACGGGCCCGGTTTGGCTGGCACTGCCGCATCCTCAGCGGACTGGAAGAAGCATCGTTCAGTTACCGCGGGGCGGCAGGCGCTGCATTGCCCGGTATGATTGTGGCAGTCCTCGATATAGGAGGCGGCAGCAGTGAAATGGCGCTGGGAAAAGAGGGCAGAAGCCTCTGGTCTCATAGTTATCCCATGGGGGCCGTGCGGTTTTGTCATGATGTGACGACGGCATCGGCCTGTGATGCACTGGAAAGGCGCTGTCTCAATCAGTGGCTTTCCATACCGGCTGTTCCGGACCGGCTGCTGGGCGTAGGCGGAACGCTCACGTCACTGGCGGCCATGGAACTGGAGCTGGATCCCTACGATCCGGACCGGGTAGAAGGTACGGTCATTTCCCGGGCCTGTCTGTCGGACTGGATCGACCGGCTGGAACAGATGACTCCTGAGGAACGGCGTCATATAAAAGGACTGCAGCCGCGGCGAAGCGATATCATCCTTCCCGGTCTGCTCATTGCCCGGTCGTGCCTCAGCCATTATGGTATTCCGGAAATCCAGATCAGTGAAAAAGATCTCCTGGAAGGAATTTTTTACAGCCAGGCGTTCCAGGATGCAGCCTGGCGGAACCGATGAAGACCTGTGCCGGCCGTCTGCTGGATAAGGTGGCAGCCTTTTGCCGGCAGGAAAAGTTGATCCACCCCGGTGACCATTTGCTCATTGCCTGTTCAGGCGGACCAGATTCGCTGACCCTGCTGGACATACTGGCATCGCTGCGTCATGCATGGAATCTTACCCTGACCGTGTGCTATGTCCATCACGGTATCCGCCCGTCGGCAGACGATGAAGTCGGGATAGTGCGAAAAGCCGCCGAAGAACGGGACTGCAGCTTTATGTGGGATTTCGCCGATGTGCCCCGTATCGCCGCCGGGACTCATCAGAGCCTGGAGACGGCCGGCAGGAATGAACGGTACCGCATCCTGCGTCAGTGCGCGGTCCGGTGTCATGCTTCAGCTATTGCCGTAGCCCATCAGCAGAACGATCAGGCGGAAACGGTACTTCAGCATCTGCTGCGCGGCAGCGGCCTCCGGGGACTGGGCGGGATACGGCCTAAGAACGGTGATATCATACGGCCTCTCCTGGCCTTGACACGGCGGGATATAGAAGATTATATTAAGGAACGGGGACTGGTTCCCTGCGAAGATGAAACCAACCAGAGCAGGGACTACGGACGGAACCGCATCCGGCTGGAACTGATACCGCAGCTGGAGGCATACAATCCGGCTGTCATAGCCGACTTGAACCGGCTGGCCGTGCTGGCCGGAGCCGATGAGGATTTTCTTGCCAGCCAGACAGAGCAGCTGGCCTCTTCCCTGGTGAAGGAAGACCAGGATGGCGTAAGTATCGGAAAAAGAGCCCTGCTGTCACAGCCACTGGCCTTGCAGCGCCGGCTGATACGGTATTTGTTTTCCTGTGTGCGGCAGAGCTGTCATGATGTGCCATTCCATTTTACGGAGGCTGTCCGGCAGCTGGCTGCCAAGGGTGCCGGTCATTGTTTTGAGGGACTGGGTCTCTGTGTATATACGACAAAAGAACGTCTGTGTTTTACCCGTGCTGCCCGGGGGGAATTTAAGAAACGGCAGCGTCATTGATTCGCATTCAGGAGGAAAATCATGCATAATGATGTAAAAGAAATTTTATTTACAGAAGAACAAATCAAGGCCCGCGTACGCGAACTGGGCGCACAGATAACGAAAGATTATGAAGGGAAAACAATACTCCTTTGTGGCATTTTAAAGGGCGCCGTCACGTTCTTTACCGATCTGGCACGCTGTATCGATGGCCCTGTCGAATTCGATTTCATGGTTTGCTCCAGTTATGGTGCTTCGACGACGTCTTCGGGGTTCGTCAAGATCCGTAAAGATCTGGACAGTGATGTCAGAGGCCGTGATATCCTGATTATCGAAGATATCATCGATACAGGCGTTACGCTCAGCAAGTTGAAGCCCCTCCTCCTGGAACGGGGTGCCGGTTCTGTCAGGATTGCGACGCTTCTTAGCAAGCCATCGCGCCGCAAAGTAGATATCCCTGTCGATTACAACGGGTTTGAAATCCCCGACGCGTTCGTCGTCGGATATGGCCTGGACTATAACAGCCGTTACCGCAATCTGCCATATATTGGCGTATTGAAAGAAGAAGTGTACAGTCATTAAAAAATGTTGTTGCTTTCCTTAAAGTGTGATAATATAAGAATATATTTGGTTACTTCTCTCTCCTTACGGCAGGGATGAACCTGTATATTCATAAAAACGTGCGCGAAAGGAGCAGTATTTTGAGTAAATTTGTACGGAATGTAAGCCTTTACTTACTTATTATTATCGTTGCCGTCTCCATCATAGATGCTTTTACGACTAATAAGTCAGACAAGTCCGAAATCACGTATACGAATTTCATGAATCAGGTCCAGCAGAAGAAAGTAGACGCTGTACAGATCACGGATGATCATGCCATCGTCGGCCAGCTGAAAGATGGTACGTCTTTTACATCCTATGCACCGACTGATTCGGCCTTGCTGCCGGCACTTCGTGATGCCGATGTCAATATCATTGCCAAACCGCCTGAACAGCCTTCGTGGTGGATGAGCATGCTCAGCAATGTGCTGCCTATCCTGATCCTGATCGGTGTATGGTTCTTTATCATGCAGCAGACCCAGGGCGGCGGCGGCCGGGTCATGAATTTCGGGAAAAGCCATGCCAAAATGCATGGGGAAGGAAAAATCAAGGTTTCGTTCAAGGATGTTGCCGGTGAAGATGAAGCCAAGGAAGAATTGTCAGAAATCGTAGAATTCCTGCGCAATCCCAGCAAATATAACAATATCGGAGCTAAAATCCCGAAAGGCGTCCTTCTGTTTGGCCCTCCGGGGACAGGTAAGACATTGCTTGCCCGGGCTGTGGCCGGGGAAGCAGGCGTACCGTTTTTCAGTATCAGCGGCTCGGACTTTGTCGAAATGTTCGTCGGTGTCGGTGCGTCCCGTGTGCGTGATTTGTTTTCCCAGGCTAAAAAAAATGCTCCCTGCATCGTGTTCATTGATGAAATCGATGCCGTAGGCCGCCAGCGTGGCGCCGGTCTTGGCGGGGGACATGATGAACGGGAACAGACACTGAACCAGCTGCTGGTCGAAATGGATGGGTTCGGCGCCAATGAAGGGATTATCACCATTGCGGCGACGAACCGTCCGGATATACTCGACCCGGCCCTGCTCCGTCCGGGCCGGTTTGACCGTCAGATTACCGTAGACCGTCCGGACCTCAGAGGACGGATTGCCATCCTGAAAGTACATGCCAAAGGAAAACCGTTGGGCAAAGACGTCGATCTGGAAACGATTGCCAAGAAAACGCCGGGATTCACCGGTGCCGATTTGGGCAACCTGCTCAATGAAGCGGCTCTCCTGGCTGCCCGTCAGGATAAAAAAGTCATTAATATGCCGGAACTGGAAGAAGCCAGTGAAAAAGTATGCTTCGGTCCGGAACGGCGCAGTCATGTCATCAGCGAAAAAGAAAAACGCCTTACAGCTGTACATGAATCGGGACATGCTCTGATTGCGTACCTGCTGCCTGATGCCGATCCGGTTCATAAGGTTACGATCATTCCCCGTGGCCGGGCTGGCGGATATACGATGATGCTTCCGGAAGAAGACCGGTCCTATGAAACGAAGTCGTACTATCTGGCTCAGATCCGCGTCGCCCTGGGCGGCCGTGCAGCGGAACAGATTGTGTTTAATGAAATCAGCAGCGGTGCATCGGGCGACCTCCAGAGCGTTACCCGTATTGTCCGGCAGATGATTACCCGCCTGGGAATGAGCAGTAAACTCGGCCCCATGGTATTCGGGGAACAGCAGGAACAGGTCTTCCTGGGTAAGAATCTCGGACATGAACGCAATTACGGTGAACGCGTAGCGGAACTGATCGACAAGGAAATGCATGATATTGTCTCTGAAGCCTATGCCGATACACTCCGGATCCTGCGGGAACATCTCGATGCTCTGAAGAGCATGGCAAATGCGCTGATGGAAGTCGAAACCATCAATAGTGTCCAGGTGAAGAATCTCGTCGAATATGGTACGCTTGATGCACCTCAGACGGAAGCAGATACGGCAGAGACAGAGAAGGAACAGGGAACAGGAAGTGAAACGCAGGCATCTGGTACGGATAAACCGGTAAACCTGCCAGGCTCCGGGACGGAAGACAAGACGACAGAACCATCTTCCGGAACAGCTGAAGTCAGTCCCTGGGGAAATACACTGAATAAAAAAGATGAATAAGTCAGATAAAACTGCAGCTTTGGCTGCAGTTTTATTTTTAGAGTCAATAATGCAGTTTGTTTATTGACATATCTAAAAGTTTTATCAATTACGCAAATTTATAGTATTGACAGCAAAAACTATTATGCTACAATTGCAGTAGGAAATAAAACAGTGTTATATTCCCGCTGTATTGGACAGTGGAAAGGAGGAACGAATTTGAGACAGGATATCTTGGATTATTTACTGGAACATAAAGGCGAATTTGTATCGGGACAAAAAATTTCCGATATGTTTGGTATATCGCGTACGGCTGTCTGGAAGCATATCCGCGTCCTGAAACAGCGTGGATATGTCATCGAATCGTTTACGAAAAAAGGATACTGCCTGAAAGAAGCACCGGAACTGCTGCACCCTGATGCTGTCACGCATGCCTTGCCGACCAAAGTTATTGGCCAGAATCTGATTTATTATGAAAAAACAGATTCAACCAACACACTGGCTAAAAAGCTGGCCAATGAAGGAGCCAAAGAAGGTACCGTCGTGGTGGCAGAAGAACAGAGCGGCGGCCGGGGCCGGCTGAATCGTTCCTTTTTATCGCCTTTTGCCCAGGGGTTATGGTTTTCCCTTATCCTGCGTCCCCCTTTCCTGCCTATGGAAGTATCGAAGATGACCCTTCTCGCTGCCGTGGCTATTACCCATGCCCTGCGCCAGCAGGGGCTGGAATGCGGAATCAAGTGGCCTAACGATATACTGGTACATGATAAAAAAATCGTCGGTATCCTGACAGAGCTCAATGCTTCTATGGAAAAAATCAATTATTTGATCATGGGCATCGGGATTAATACGGGAATTACAAAGAAAATGCTGCCCCGGGACCTGAAAAAAACAGTCACGAGTTTTGCCATGGAAAATGTGCCTGTAAACAGGACACAGCTGTTACGGGATATTTTCTGTGACCTGGAACACTACTATTTTGAAGCGGAAAAGGAAGGGTTCTCTCCCATACTGGAAGAATGGAAGAAACTGTCCTGCATGCTGGGCAAAGACGTGGAAGTTGCCATGCCGGACCGTACGTTTTCCGGTACGGCCGTTGACCTGGATGAAAGCGGAAATCTGCTGGTGCGGACCGATTCGGGAATTGAACGGGTACTGGCAGGGGATGTCCGGGTCCGTCCCATTCAGTCGTAAACGCAAGTTTTCACAATTTTTATAGCACCCGCTCTGTCTTTTTATGGCAAACTCTGTTATCATATAGGAAGTGTGATACAGTGACAGAGGCGGTTGTGTCATCTGCCGTCTGTTGTATCGAATCGAATACAGAGGTGGATAAAACCATGTTATTAGTAATTGATGTAGGAAATACCAATATTGTACTCGGGATTTTTGATGGCAAGACCCTGTTGGATCATTGGCGGATTTCGACGGACCGTCTGCGGACGACCGATGAATACGGTGTACTCGTCCGGAATCTGTTTTATTTAAATCATGCCAATTCGGAAGAAATCGATGCAATCATCATTTCTTCTGTCGTGCCATCGGTTATGCCAACGCTGGAACGGATGTGCCAGCGTTATTTTGGCATTGCCCCGCTTATCATCGGCCCTGGTATCCGGACTGGCATGGATATAAAATACGACAATCCCCGCGAAGTGGGGGCAGACCGTATCGTCAATGCTGTCGCTGCATACGAATTATACGGAGGCCCTGTCATTATCATTGATTTTGGCACGGCGACAACGTTCTGCGCCGTCGATAAGAAAGGGGACTATCTGGGCGGATCCATTTGTCCGGGCATCGGTATTTCGACGGATGCTCTCGTACAGCGCACTGCCCTGCTGCCCCGCATTGAAGTGCGGCGTACGGACCGGGTTATCTGCCGCAATACGGTAGAAAGTATGCAGGCAGGTGTATATTATGGATTCGTGGGCCAGGTAGATGGCATTGTATCACGGATGCGCCGGGAACTGGGAACCAATGCCCGCGTCGTTGCCACGGGCGGACTGGCTGTCATCATCGCTCCGGCGACGAAATCCATCGATCTGGTCGAACCGATGCTTACTCTGGAAGGATTGAGAATTATTTATGAACGCAACCGCTAAGCCGTTTCATATCGGTACCGTGCGGCTTTCTGCGCCTCTGATACTGGCTCCTATGGCCGGAGTCTGTGATTTACCGTACCGCGTCATTGCTCACCGCTATGGCGCGGCTTTGGTTTGTACGGAAATGGTCAGTGACAAGGGGCTGCTTTATAACAATGTACATACCCGGGAGATGCTGCGCATAGCACCGGAAGAACATCCTGTATCCATGCAGATTTTTGGAGCGGACCCGTACACGATGGCAAAGGCAGCAGCTTCTGTTGAAGAAGCCGGTGCCGATATCGTCGATATCAATATGGGATGCCCTGTGAAAAAAGTCGTGACGAATGGCGAAGGGTCGGCCCTTATGAGGGACCTGCCCCGGGCTGAAGCAATCATCCGCGCCGTCGTCCGGGCCGTATCCATTCCCGTTACGGTCAAGATGCGTACGGGATGGAATGAAACCGAGTTCACGGCTCCGGAACTGGCAAAACGGGCTGAAGCGGCAGGCGCGGCGGCTGTTACGGTACACGGCAGGACGAGAGAGCAGTTTTACAGCGGAAAGGCGGATCTTGCCAAAATTGCCGCTGTCGTCCGGGCTGTCTCTATCCCCGTCATTGGCAACGGTGATATTACCGATGGACCGTCGGCGGCGCAGATGTTTGCCAAAACGGGATGTCAGGCTATCATGGTAGGAAGGGGAGCGCAGGGGAACCCCTGGATTTTCCCTCAGATACAGGCGTATCTGGATACGGGGACGATACTCCCGCCGCCATCCCCGGCACAACGATACCGGCAGATGCTGGAGCACTTCCAATCTCTGAGAGCCTATAAGGGCGATTATACGGCGCTGCGGGAAATGCGTTCCCACGCAGCCTGGTATACGAAGGGCCTGTACGGGTCGGCTGCCGTACGGGAACGACTGAACAGGGCGGAAAGTACCGATGCGTTTGAATCCCTGATCCGGACGCTTCTGGAACGGGAAGAACATTGACACCAGACGCGTATATGCATATAATTAAAGTTACGGTAAAAATAACAGATAGACAGGAATCTTTTTTGTGTATCTGTTTGTAAATTAAGTATCCAATACAAAGGAGTAATAACATGGCTAACGAAACGCTGATTACCCAGGAAGGTCTGCAGAAATTAAAAGATGAATTAAATGAATTAAAATCTGTCCGCCGTATCAAGGTATCGAAACGTATCCAGGAAGCTATCGCACTGGGCGATTTGAGCGAAAACTCGGAATATGATGATGCTAAAAACGAACAGGCCCTGGTAGAAGGGCATATTGCTGAATTGGAAGCAAAAATCCGGACAGCAAAAATTATTGAAGAAACGGATGACAGCAGCGCTAAAGTTCGCCTGGGCTCCAAGGTTATCCTGGAAGATGTAGAAACAGGAGACCGCTTTGATTATACCGTAGTCGGTACAGCCGAAGCAGATCCTTTCAATAATAGAATTTCCAATGAATCCCCGGTAGGTTCGGCTATTCTGGGACAGCGGATCAGTGCATCCAATCCGGCTGTTGTTACCGTCAAAGCGCCGGCAGGTGAATTAAAATATCGGATTTTACCACCCGATGCGGAATAAACAACTTAGGAGGAACCAATAATTATGGCTGATACGAAACAGAATACAGCACCTGTGGAAGAAGAAAAGTTAAATGACCAGATGAAGGTCCGCCGTGAAAAAATGCAGCAGTTTATCGATGCAGGCATTTATCCTTTCGGACAGAAATATAACTGGGATCATCATGCCCAGGATGTGAAAGACCAGGCAGAACAGCTGGAAAAAGATCAGACCTTTGTCAGTGTTGCCGGACGCCTGATGGCGATCCGCCGCCATGGCAAGACCGCTTTCTGCGTGCTTCGCGACATTACCGGTGAAATCCAGCTCTATTTCCGCAAAGACGTTCTGGGAGAACAATCATATGATTTGTTCAAATTGCTGGACATCGGGGACATTGTCGGTGTAGAAGGCCCTGTCTTTACGACTCATACAGGGGAAACGACGATCCGTGTCGAAAAATGGACACTCCTTTCCAAATCCCTGCGGCCGCTGCCGGAAAAATTCCATGGCCTGACCGATAAAGAAACGCGGTACCGTCAGCGCTATCTGGACCTGATTGTCAATCCGGAAGTCAAGGACACATTCATCAAACGGTCCAAAATTATAAAGGGAATCCGCAAGTATCTCGACGACCGTCATTTCCTGGAAGTCGAAACGCCGATGCTGCATACCATTGCCGGCGGTGCGGCAGCCCGTCCGTTCAAGACGCATCATAACGCGCTCGATATGGATATTTACCTGCGCATTGCTCCGGAACTGCACCTGAAACGGCTCCTCGTCGGCGGCCTGGAACGGGTATATGAAATGAACCGCTGCTTCCGCAATGAAGGAATCGATACCCGTCACAATCCGGAATTCACGACTGTCGAACTGTATCAGGCCTATGGTGACCTGGAAGATGTCATCTTCATTACGGAAGATATGGTTTCCAAACTGGCACAGATGCTCTATGGTACGATGAAACTGACGTATATTGATAAAGAAATCGATCTGACTCCTCCCTGGGACCGTATGACCATGATTGAAGCCGTCAAGAAATACAGTGGTGCTGATTTTGAAGGAGTTACAGATATCGAAACGGCCCGTAAGATGGCCGATGAACATCACGTCGAATACGGCCAGTATGATGGTGTCGGCAAAATTATCAACGCCTTCTTCGAAGCATTTGTAGAAGAAAACCTGATTCAGCCGACAATTATTACCGGTCATCCGCTGGAAATTTCTCCTCTGACAAAACAGGACCGCGAAAACCCGCTCCTGACATACCGCTTTGAAGGGTTTATTTATGGCCGGGAACTGGCAAATGGCTTTTCTGAATTGAATGATCCTATTGACCAGCGGAACCGCTTCATCGAACAGATGAAGGAACGGGAACGGGGCGATGATGAAGCTCATCAGATGGATGAAGATTACTGCCGGGCTCTGGAATATGGTCTGCCGCCGACAGGTGGTCTGGGTATCGGGATTGACCGTCTCGTCATGTTCCTGACGAACAGTCCTTCTATCCGCGATGTCCTCTTGTTCCCCCTGAGCCGTCCGGAACAGAAATAATTCTGAAAACACCCTTTGAACTTATATCGAAGGGTGTTTTTACTATCTCCCGTTTTGAAAGGAGGGAGCATGATGAAATACTCGTTGCGTGTCCTGACGGCCGTTCTGTGTCTGGGACTGGCCGTATCATCACCAGCCCTGGCAGATGTGCCGGTACGGGAAGTATCCCTGTCAGGAGAGGCCCCCTTATTCGTTCCTGATGCAGCGTCGGTACAGCAGGCAGAACCGCTGAAAAACAAAGAACAGAGCCAGAAGGAACAGACAGACCGCAGAGAGCAGCCTTCAGGCCGGATATCAGACCAGCAGGGGACGGCCGGGGAGTCTGATGGGAACCATGATATACTGGTAGTGGATGAGGTTACACAGAACCGGCCCCTCAGTGAAGCCGATTTTACCTTTAACGGCCTCCATGCCGGCGATTCTCTGCAAAAAGTGAAACGTATTTTTGGCAGCCCTACAAAGTATGCCCAGAGTGCCCATTATACGGAACTGAAATATAACCGTAAGGATCTGGACATGACGATCCGCCTGCGCAATGATACGCCGCAGATTTTGAAAGAAGCGACCACAGGCCGGAAAGCAGTCCATCCCGGTGTCGATTCCGTTACCCTGGCCATGGGGCCTGATGTCTATATCGGACCGGGAATTCATCTGGGTCATCCGGCAGAGCTTCTGGTCCGCAAATACGGGCGTCCCCTGCAGGTGCTGCGTGATGCCGATGCTAACGTATATTATTTCGTGTATGAAAACCCGGGCAGGGATCATGTCCTGGTATTTGCCATCGGGGAGCGCAAAGTGGCCCGTGTGGCGCTGCTGCCACCACGCCCGCCTTATATTGAAGGGCGCCCTTTAGAAACGATTGGCGGCTGGACTCCGAGGGATTTTACCCTTGTAGGATATGGCGTCAATGAACCATTTATAGCCAATAAATATAACATGTGGACCAATCTGGTCAAACGCAGCGGGGATAAATTCTGGTTATACGGCACGTATGGCGTTGAGGTAGACCGGCACAATACGGTGAAAAAAGTATTCCTCCTTACAAACAGCAGTTATACTGGCCGCGGGGCTACACTGGGATACCGTCTTTCGACTATATTTTCTCTCTATGGCGAGCCCAGCCGCATAGAACGGGGACCGGCGGGGGAAAATTTTGTCGATGCCTATTATTATGATAGTCCGTTCCAGAAAGGCGTTTCTCTCGTTTTTATCAGCAAACACCAGACGGATTACGTAGATGATGTTCTGCTCATCAGTGAGCCCATCAAAAACATCCAGGATCCCATGGAACGCTATGGCCTGAAGTAGAAAACACTTCATGTTACAGGCCATTTCTAAACTTAATAAAATAAATAGGAAAAATGCTTTACTTACATGGCCTGCATCCAGTATAATAAATATAAATAATAATTGCAGATGAAGGTGATATCCATGGTTACAGATGCAGATGTTTTGAAACGGTGGAAGTACATTGCACAGGAAGAAGAAAAACTTCTCATCATTATCGGTGGACCCGGTTCAGGCAAGAGCAAACTGATTCGTGAACTGACCTTCCAGGACGGCTGGAAGATTTGCGAAGCCAAAGACCTTTTTGATGATGAATTTCTTGAAATCCCCCGTGCAGACCGGCCGGAAAAAGCGATTTCCCTTATTTCCGAAGCCATCCACAGATTAAATGCCCGTGTTGTGATGATCGATAATGTCGGGTTCTTGTTTGCGCCGATTTTAAATCTGAATCCTATTGAAATGCTGAAAAAATTGAGCCGTGAATGCCCGATTATCGTCAGCTGGCGCGGTCATCTTGAAGGAAACACGCTGTATTTCGAACACAAAGGTGATCCGAAGTACGCTAAGTTTACGATTGAAGACCCGAATCACGTCATGAGTCTTGATTAAAGAGAAACGGTAGAATATCCGTCCGTGTTTACATGGAGTAAAATCATTATGCCGTAACTCCGTATATGAGCATAAGGCAGCAGGAGCTGCAACAGAATGAAACCAGTTCGTTTTGTTGCAGCTCCTCTTATGTTTATGAGGAAGCCTTTTTGTTTAGGAGATGTTTAAGGATTTCTCTATCTTTCTTTAAGGGTGTGTGATATAATTTCTTCTATGCGTGTGAAAGGTTTTGTTTTCTGACCACTCATGGATTTATGACAAAGGAGTTATTATCAATGAACGATTATATGATTGCCGTCATACTCGGTATTGTCGAAGGCTTTACAGAATATCTGCCCGTATCTTCTACGGGACATATGATTCTCGTCGGTGACTGGCTGGGATTTGACGGACCGAGGGCCAGTGTCTTTGAAGTCTTTATCCAGCTCGGCGCCATTCTTTCTGTGCTCATTATCTACAAGGAAAAGTTTATCCGTATGCTGTACCAGTATCGCTGCTGGAATTTATTCCGCCGGGAAAACTGGTTCCGTACCGATACAGGACTGACGCTGGCTCACGTAGCGGCCGGCATTGTCCCCGTTATGGGAATCGGCTACCTGGCCCATCATGCCATCAAGACGTACCTCTTTTCGGCAGGAACGGTCATCATCGGCCTTATTATCGGCGGTCTGTTCATGCTGGCTGCAGAAAAAGCTCATATGCAGGTGCGATGCAAGGATGTGGAAAAGATGACCATTGTCCAGGCCTTCCTTGTCGGGGCATTTCAGATGCTGGCCCTCTGGCCGGGCTTTTCCCGTTCTGGTTCGACCATTGCCGGCGGCCTGTTTCTGGGCATGAGCCGGAAGGCGGCAGCTGATTTTTCGTTCATCATCGCTGTTCCGGTCATGATTGTGGCCTGCTTTTATGATTTACTGAAGAGTTTGTCCTATCTTAGCAGTAATGACCTGATTATGATTGCCATCGGCTTTGTGACAGCCTTCATCGTGGCATATGTATCGGTCCTGTGGTTCCTGAAATTCCTGAATAAATCGACACTGGCATCGTTTGCATACTACCGCTTTGTCGTCGCACTGGTGTCCTTCCTTCATTTCTTTGTGCTGAACTGATAGAATAGAGATGACAAATACCGGATCCGTCCTTTCTAGGGATGAATCCGGTATTTTTTTACGGGTGATTTGCCAGCTGTTTCGTAAAATCAGTCATAATATCCGTAATATACGGACGGGGATCTATGCTTTCAGGAATATCGCGGATGATATTTTCCAGAAGAGTGCGCAGCATGATATTGACCCCCTGGGCATAGACGTAGTAGTAATAGCGCAGATGATTGCTGCCTTTCAGGATGAGCGGTGCCAGTTCATCATTTGCGGCAAAGGCGGCATCATAAAAATCGAGGATATTGTCCTTGAGCAGGTCCATGTCTATTTCCTGCTTTTCATATCCCTGGGTAAGGTCTTCCCCTGTCTTTGCGAGCAGTTCAGGCAGCTTTGACAGTTTTTCCGGCGCCGGTATCTGTTCTTCTTCCATGAGATGCAGGACCGTATGAAGGGAAGAGACAATGGATTCACAGAAAAAATTAAAAGTGAAGTAGCCATCGGAACCGGTTAAATTTGTTATCATATGATTGTCCATAGAGGTTCTCCTTTCGCGTTGTTGCTATATTATAACATAGATTTGTGGAAAATATTTGAGTGCAGGCACAGAATATGATACCATTTAGAGGAAAACAGCTATGATCAGTTGAAGTATAAGAGGATTATACAGGAGGTATACACATGTCCCGCAAGAAATTAAAATTAGAAAAGCGGTCCCGCCAGTCGGCACGCATCCATAAAGGACTGGAAATGCCTGTTGGCATGGGGTCGGAAGACAGCATTCTGGGATTTCGCAATGGGAAAGAGCTGAAGGAAAAATATTTTGCCTTTCACGGACGTATTGCCCGCCGCCCTTTCATCATGCGGACGCTGCTGCTTATTGTGGCCCAGTTTATGTTTACATTCATTCTTTACAGTAAGATTGTAGAATCTATTATCATCCATCGCAGTGATTTTGCCTGGGGATTTGGCATCCTGCTCATCGTACTGACGATTCCGACAGTCTGGTCCCAGCTGTCCCTGGGATGGCGCCGCTGCCATGATATGAATAAAGGGGGAGCCCTGTTCATCATTCCCTATCTTTGTTATTTAGGCAGTTATGTGGCTCCTATTCTGGCTCTCGATACAGTCGGGACAGCTGTCCAATCTATTACAGCCGTTTGTTTCCTGGCCTTTTTTACCGTACGGGGTACAGAAGGCGACAATGCGTATGGCCCGGAACGGTCCCGGTAAGGGGGAAATAGTAGTATGACATTAGATCAGGGAGTGGCAGGACACACCTATATTGTAGAAAAGCTGGACCTGGCACCGAGAATCGAAAAGCGTTTGCAGGCGCTGGGCATGATAGCCAGTACACCCGTCGATGTCCTGAATAATAAAAACGGCGGTACCATGATCATCAAGGTGCGCAATACTCGTCTGGCTATTGGAAGGGGCATTTCGTCCCGCATTGTAGTAAGGAGCTGACACTATGCTGGGATTAGAAAAAAAAGAACGGGAAAAACATATCCCCCAGGGAATGGAACACACCGGTGCAGAGCCGACGGAGGGGATGACTGTCGCTTTCATCGGCAATCCGAACTGTGGGAAGACGACACTGTTCAATGCCTATACCGGGGCCAATCTGAAAGTGGCGAACTGGCCGGGTGTTACCGTCGAAAAAGTAGAAGGGGCCATTGATTCCCACGGTGTCCATATCCACCTCGTCGATCTGCCCGGAACATACAGCCTGACTTCCTATACCATGGAAGAACAAGTATCGCGGAACTTTATCCTGAGTGATGACGTCGATGTCATTATCGATGTCGTCGATGCGTCGGCACTGGAACGGAATCTGTATCTGACATTACAGCTTCTCGAACTGGGACGGCCTGTCGTAGTGGCCCTGAACATGATGGATATCGTTGAAAAACGGGGCATGGAAATCGACCTGCACCGTCTGCCGGAAATGCTTGGCGTACCGGTCATTCCCGTTTCCGCGTTGAAGCGCAGAGGTCTCAGCGTCCTGCTTCACGCAGCTATCCATCATAAAGACCACGTGCATCCCGACCGGCTCATCCACAATCATTCCGATGTGACACATCATAGACACAACCATCATCAGGATTTTGCCATGGTCTATAGTGATGAACTGGAAGATAAAATCGACCAGCTGCAGAACATGCTGAAAAAAACGTATCCGGACCTGTTTAATTACCGCTGGCATGCACTGAAACTGCTGGAACAGGATCCGGAAATTACAAAAAAATTCCCTCTTGAGGGAATGGAACGGGTCGTAGACCGCAGCTACGAAACGGATATCATTAATCAGAAATACAGTTTTATTGAAGAAATCATCCAGGAAGTTGTCGTCAATCAGGCAAAACGGGCAGCCGCGACGGATTATGCTGACCACATCCTGACAAACCGCTGGCTCAGTATCCCTATTTTTCTCCTCGTCATGGGCGTCGTCTTTTTCCTTACCTTTTTTATCGGAGATATGCTGCGGGATTATTTCGAGTCGGCTATTGATGTATTGTCGGCCTATGCGACGGACGGACTGTCGTCTCTCGGGGCTGATGAGATGCTCATCTCTCTTGTATGTGACGGTATCATTGCCGGTGTGGGCGGCATCCTGACATTTCTGCCTAATATCTGTATTTTGTTCGTTACCCTGGCAGTCCTTGAAGACAGCGGATATATGTCGCGGGTAGCGTTCATCATGAATGACATCATGAATCATCTGGGGCTTTCAGGCCGTGCGTTTATTCCCATGATTCTGGGATTCGGCTGCAGTGTGCCGGCTATCATGGCATCACGGGCACTGGAAAATAAGACCGACCGCTATCGCACGATGCTGGTGACGCCGTTCATGTCCTGCAGTGCCCGTCTTCCTATTTATATTTTATTTTCCGGCATGTTCTTCCCGGAACACGCCATGGTAGTCGCTTATTCGATGTATCTTATCGGCATTGTGGTAGCGCTTGTCTGTCTGTTGCTGCTGAATCTGTTCCACCGGCAGGAAACAGATAATGCCCTGCTCATTGAATTGCCGGAATACAAACGTCCCAGCAGCCGCACCGTGCTGATATCTGTAAAGGAAAAGGTCAAGGATTATCTGAGCCGTGCCGGCACGATTATTTTTGCCGCCTCGATTCTCATGTGGTTCATCCTCAATTTCGGGCCTTCCGGTTATGGAGACATGGCCGACAGCTTTGGGGCAATCCTCGGTCGGGGACTGGTACCCTTTTTTGCACCTATCGGTCTGGGGTACTGGCAGATTTCCCTGGCCCTTCTTGCCGGTATTTCAGCCAAGGAAGTCGTCGTTTCCAGTTTTGCCGTACTCTTCGACGGGGTCAATATCAATTCTACGGCTGCACTGGCTAATCTGGCAGCCAGCATGGGGCAGATGGGATTTACAGAACTCAACGCATACTGCATGATGCTGTTTTCCCTGCTCTATATTCCCTGCGCCGCGACGATTGCTACGATCCATGCGGAATCGCACAGCTGGAAATGGACGGCACTTTCTGTCGTATTCCAGATTGCCGTAGCCTGGGTACTGACTTTCATTGTCTACCAGACAGGAAGCCATCTGCTTTGATTTACAAGGAAGCGTAAACCCTGTATAATAGGTGCGGATATATTCACGTGTAAGGAGACAGGTACATGAGTACACCTATGATTAAACTCAATCATATGAGTCATACCTATGAGGATGAAAACGGGCAGACCGTCTATGCCCTGAAAGATATTTCATTGGAAATACAGCCCGGTGAATTCGTTGCCATCATCGGCACGAACGGATCGGGCAAATCGACACTGGCCAAGCATTTCAACGTCCTTCTCGTACCGACAGAGGGGACGTGTGAAGTCCTGGGAATGCGGACCGATGATCCGGCCAATTTATGGAAAATCCGCCAGAATGTGGGCATGGTTTTCCAGAATCCCGATAATCAGATCGTCGCAGCCGTCGTAGAAGAAGATGTCGCTTTCGGACCGGAAAATCTGGGTGTCCCGCCGGAAGAAATCCGTCAGCGCGTCAGTGATGCTCTGGCCAGAGTCCGCATGACGGCATTTGCCAAGCATGGCCCCCATCTTCTGAGCGGCGGCCAGAAACAGCGGGTGGCTATTGCCGGCATTCTGGCGATGCAATCCCGCTGTATCGTTCTGGATGAACCGACAGCCATGCTCGATCCTATGGGACGGAAAGAAGTCATGGATACGATCCGCCAGCTGAACCAGGAAGGCATTACCGTCATTATTATCACACACTTCATGGAAGAAGCTGTCCAGGCGGGCCGGGTCATCGTCATCCACCACGGGGAAATCAAAATGGATGGCACGCCACGGGAGGTATTTACCCACGTCGATGAGCTGTTGGAACTGGGACTTGATGTCCCTGTGCCGGCAGAACTGGCTGCCCGTCTGCGCAGGAAAGGAATCCCCTTAGAAGGGGATATTATCAGCAAGGAAGAATTGGGAGACGCATTATGTCAATAAAGCTGGAACATGTTACGCATACGTACGGTCTGGGGTCGCCGTTTGAAAAAACGGCCCTGCATGACGTGAGTCTGGAAATTGAATCGGGTGAATTTGTCGGCATTATCGGACATACGGGATCAGGGAAATCGACGCTGGTCCAGCTCCTGAACGGACTGTTGCAGCCGACACAGGGAACGGTTACGGTCGATGGCATGGACATCAGCCAGAAAACAAAAGAAGCCATGCAGATGCGCCACAAAGTGGGGATGGTTTTCCAGTATCCGGAATATCAGCTCTTTGAAGAAACCATCGCCAAAGACATCGCCTTTGGCCCCCGTAATTTCGGCCTTAGCGATGATGAAATAGAAGATCGGGTCAAAGAAGCCATGGAGTTTGTCGGGCTCGATTATAAAACCTATGCCGACCGGTCTCCCTTCCGCCTGAGCGGCGGGCAGATGCGCCGTGTCGCTATTGCCGGTGTCATTGCCATTCATCCCCAGTATCTCATTCTGGACGAACCATCAGCCGGGCTGGACCCGGCCGGGCGCAGGGAGATTTTTGCAGAAATCCAGCGCTGGCACCGGGAAAAGAATATTACGGTTATTCTCGTTTCCCATAATATGGATGATATATCCCGCATGGCAAGCCGTCTGATTGTTCTTTCCCAGGGACAGATCTGTATTGACGGGGAACCGCTGGCCGTTTTTGCAACGGAACAGGAAACGTTGCACCGTGCCGGCGTCTCTGTCCCACCTGTTACGGAAGTGCTGCAATATCTGAAAGGAAGAGGACTGCCGCTTCAGGACCGGGTCCATACGGTAGAAGAAGCGGCCGATTCTATTTATCAATGTATAAGGGGGAAAGGTCATGCTTAAAGACATCACACTGGGACAGTATTTTCCTGGTACTTCTTTTCTCCATCAACTGGATCCGCGCTGCAAAATCATAGCAACGCTGATTGTCATCGTAGCTATTTTTCTGGCCGGGTCACTGCCTGCATACGGCCTGATAACGGTGTTCATCCTCTTGTGCTTTTTTATTTCCCATCTGCCACTGAAGCTCATTCTGAAGTCGTTGAAACCTTTATGGGTCATTATTATTCTGACCATGGGCATTCATGTCTTTACGACATCCGGTACGGTCATCTGGCAGTGGGGCATCCTGCATATTACCTGGGAGGGAATCCGCCAGGGTGCGCTCATGACGGCGCGGCTCATCTACCTGATCGTATTTTCCTCCCTGCTTACGTATACGACATCGCCCATTGTCCTGACCGATGGAATCGAGCACCTGTTAAATCCGTTCCGCCGCGTCGGCGTGCCGGCCCATGAACTGGCGATGATGATGACCATTGCCCTGCGGTTTATTCCGACTCTTCTGGAAGAAACGGACCGGATCATGAAGGCCCAGACGGCACGGGGCGCCAATTTTACCAGCGGCAGTATCATGCAGCGCGGCCGGAATATGATCCCCCTGCTGGTTCCCCTGTTTGTCAGTGCGTTCCGCCGCGCTGATGACCTGGCGACGGCGATGGAGGCCCGGTGCTATCGTGGCGGTGAAGGCCGGACACGCATGCACGAACTGGCATATACATTCCGTGATACCATCGCTATGATTGTTGTTATAGGGCTGACGGCAGTTTTAGTGGCTATGCGGTGGTTCATATGAAAAAAAATATCTGCCTCATCGTTGCCTATGACGGTACGGATTTTCATGGGTTTCAGCGTCAGACAAATGCGTCGTCCATACAGTGGCATCTGGAACAGGGCCTGTCGCAGATTTTTTCTTCTCCCATTACCGTGTATGGTGCGGCCCGTACCGATGCCGGCGTACATGCCCGGGGACAGGTCGTGAATTTTTATGGGGAAGGAACGATTCCCGTAGAAAAGATACCCTATGCCATGAAAGGGTATCTGCCCCTGGAAATTGCCGTCCTTTCAGCCAGAGAAATGCCGGAGCATTTCAGCGTACGCCATGATAACGTGGGCAAGCATTACCGGTATACTATTGTCAACAGCCGTATCCATGACCCGTTCCGCCTCCGCTATGCCTGGTTTATCCGCAAGCCTCTCGATCTGGATGCCATGCGCCAGGGAGCAGAGATTCTGTTGGGAACTCACGATTTTTCGGCGTTTGAAGGAAAGAATACGACGCCTATGAATCCGGTCAAAACCATCTATGCCATCGTAGTGGAACGGCAGGGAGCGGCCGTTCATATCGACGTCCTCGGAGATGGATTCCTCTATCATATGGTCCGCAATATTGCCGGCGGACTGGTTGACCTGGGACTGCACCGTCTGACTCCTGCCCGTTTTCAGGACATCATGGAAAGCCGGGACAGGAACCGGCTGGGAGCGACGGCTCCTGCTCAGGGATTGTGCCTGGAAGAAGTGTTTTACGATGAAGCGCGGCTGCAGCAGCGCCTTTCTGATCTGCATGACCGGCGGTGGCAGGAAGAGGAATAAATGTATCTTTCCCCTATCTTAACAAGGAAATCTATGATATAATATCTGTTAGTCTGTATTGCCATGATAACGGTTACAAGGTACAAGTCTGTATCTGACAGGTAATGCAGTCGTGCGAAAGGAATTGTCTGCCTTGGCTCACAAGGCAGTCTTTTTAAGGTTATTGCAAAGGGGAAAAAGAGGATAGTATCCATATGACTGATAAGACAATAGGTTGGATTGTGCGGATTATCGGCGTATTGGCGGTAATTCTGTTCCTGTGGTCCATCCAATGGTTTCTGCCTGATTTTTACTCAACTATGTGGCGGCTGACTGTGGAAGGCGATCTGGATGGTCTGACCGATTATATCGCGTCTTTTGGCTATAGTGCCATTCTGGTCAGCGTTTTCATGATCATTTTTGCTAATGCACTGGCCATACCGTCTATTCCCTTTTTGACGGTAAACGGCGTTATCTTCGGATTGGTTCCGGGAATTATTATTTCCTGGATCGGTGAAGTACTGGGAATAGAAGTAAGTTTCCGGCTGACGCGGACATTGCTCAGGAATCAGGCTAAAAAGGTGATCCAGCGCAGCAATAAACTGGAAAAACTGGATTCGTACAGCTGTATACGCACTATCATGCTGGGACGGGCTATTCCCTATTCTCCCAATGTAGTGGTAACGGCTTTTAGTGCCCTGAGCCACATTTCGTACAGGGATCATTTTATTGCCAATGCCATCGGTAAAATCCCGGCGGTCGTCGTCGAAGTATGGTTCGGTCATGACCTGCTGCGGATTAATGAACATTGGGAACGGCTGCTGGTTCTGACAGTTATTGTCGTTGCTATTTATGGATTTTTATGGTGGCGTAAAAGACAGGCAAAAAAGCGCAGAGCTTAGAGCAAAAAGGACATGTCATTTGCAGGCGAAAGGCCGTAATGACATGTCTTTTTTACTTTTTGAGAATTTTCCTGACAGGCTGTGCAGGTTATTAGTACGGCCAGTGTTGCTTTTTATATATGAAACCGATATAATTATATAGAATAGACGAAAAAATTTATACTGATACATATACTATATGTGATGGAGGGATGCAGCATGTGGAGAAAGAAAGCAGCCTGCTTACTGGCTGTTCTGGCTATGTGCGGTACGATGGCTGCCGGTGCAGCTGATTATACAATACTGGAAAAGGCCGAAAAAGTAGAAACGACTGTATATGGCGCTCCTCAGAGCGGTTCACTCAATGACCGGATCCAGGCGCTGGATAAGACCCTGAATGGACAGGCCGGACTTTCTGGCAGTATCCAGAACCGGACGGATTCTTTGTACACCGATGTATATGGAAATTCCGGTTCGGATTTATCGTTGCTGGCAGCTGTCAACATGATGCAGTGGCAGTATTCCGGTAAAATCACGGAAGAACCCCTGATCAGCCGCGTATCGGAACTGGAAGAAGGCCTGGATGGCAAAGTAGCTACAGGGTCTCTTTCCGGCCGGGTTCATGCGCTGCGGACCAGTCTTCTGGGTAATAAGAAATTTACATCGGAAACCGTATCGGTTCCGGCTGGTACGATTGTTACGATGAAAAATATGGATCCCATCCAGTCCAAGACACTGACCGAAGGCGATACGGTGCGTTTCATCGTAGCGGAAGACGTGCAGGTTGGTGATGTCGTGGCTATTCCCCGGGGAATGGAAACCGATGCAACGGTCAGCAAGGCGCGCAAGGCCGGACGGTTTGGCCGCGATGGCAAAGTAGAAATTTCCTATCATACTGTACGGGCTGCCGATGGAACGCCGGTGGCGCTGACTGTAGGGGAAAAGACGAAAGAACAGTACAAACGTACTGCCGGAGCCGTCGGGGCATCGGCAGCAGGAGCGATTATTCTCGGACCGGTCGGCCTGGTAGGAGGGCTTTTTGTCAAAGGCAATGACGTCGATATTCCTGCCGGAACGGTTATGTATGCGGAAACAAAGGCGAATACCGATGTGGTCGGGTTCCGCCAGAACGGAGAAAAAACAGATACGGCTACCGCTGATATGGCGGCAAGTGGTGTCGCTGTGCCGTCTTCTTCCGTAAGCCGCACGGCTCCGGAAGAAGGTCCCGTGACCGATACGACGACAGCGGAATTGAAACAAGCGGAAGCGGTGACCCCTGTACCGTTGGAACACGATACGACGGCAGACTCCGATGATATCCAGTCTACTGTAACGATTACACCGACGAATGAATAATTGACAGGTGACATAGATGAATAAAAGGTTGACAGTGGCGGTTCTTTTGGCATTGCTGCCTCTTTCTTTGCAGATTTCTGCCCAGGACGTGCCAGCTGACAAGAGCAGCGCTATAGTAAAAAATCATAGGGAAGAAACATTGCCTGTAGCCCGGACGGCTGCAGACGGTGTACAGGCAGTCGATCTGGATGAAGCTTCGGCTGCCCACGATGTAGTCCTGCCCCAGCAGCCTGTCCACATGACGGCAGATAAAGTACTTGTCCGCGGCAAGGACGGTTTTGTTGCCGGCCGCGGCAATGTGGACATCATGCGGGGGATGGATGAAATCCATGCCAATACGATAGAAGGTAATACGAAGTCCCAGGTATATCATACAGCGGGGAAAGCAGTTTATCTGAACAGTACCATGGCGCTGGAAACGACGGGTCTGACGTACTCTGGTACAGGACCGGGTGCTACTATGGACACGGTTCAGGGATTTATGGATCCCATGACGTACATCCGCGGGACCGGGGCAGAAATGTATGATGGTACAGGCTATGTCAGACACGGACTCATTACGACGCCTCATGCCGTAGCCAAAACGCCGGACTATTATATTACCGGTGATGATATCCACATTTACCCCGGTGAGAAATTTACGGCAGAAAATACGAAATTGTGGTTCAAGAACATCTGTCTCTTCACGTATGGCCATTACGAAGGCAGACTGGATAAAGAACGCAATCAGAAGCCGTGGATTTTTTCCCTTCTGCCGCGTCCGACGTATAATAATGACAACGGCATCGGCCTGCGCGGCGATGCCCGTTTCCCCATGAATCAGAATGGGGACCTCTATATGGACGTAAACTATGCAATTTACTCCAAAGAAGGCTTCAAGCCAGGGCTTAAAGTCGGCAAACGGACGCCTGTCGGGACCTTTACGTTTGGTTACAGTAAGGAAGAAAGTACTGACAATGACGATCATATCTGGGCTACGCGCTGGCCGGAACTGCGGTATTATATGCCGCGCATCTACGCCGGCAGCTCCGGTATTTATGCCGATGGCAGCGCCAGCTGGGGCCGCTGGTCTGAAGGAGACCGGGAAGGTGTACATAAAGGATTCCGTACAGAGCTGACCCACAATCCGATTCACTTGTGGTCCAAGGCCAATCTCCGCTTCTTTACGGGATACAGGAAGGATTTGTATTCTTATCGCGATGCCGTCCGGAAGGATCCGTACTGGGGCGTTATACTCAATCAGGGAATCAATTCGCGGCTGTGGACGAGTTTCTGGTATAAAAAACATAATCTGAGCGGATATACACCGTATCGCTTTGATACAATCGATCATCCCCGTCAGAAGGGTTTTTCTGTGGGGTATGTCCTGACGCCTCTCGATACGATTATGTTTACGTTTAATAAGAACCTGGACAACGGTAACGTCGATGACCGCAATTTCACATGGATCCGGGATCTCCATTCCTTTATCGCCACCATTACCTATAAGCAGGTAGATAAAGAATGGGATATTCAGCTTATATCCAAAGATTTAGATTTTTAACTATCCGGCAGCTGTGCCTGGGCACAGCTGCTTTTTACATACCTTTTACAGAAGTTACATAATGCATACATATAATATCTATATACTGTATTGTATAATTTTATGATCTGAAGAAAGGGTGGTATACGTGCCTTTGATTTATTGTGTAGAAGATGATGCAAGTATCCGGGAACTCATAGGGTATGCCCTGGAAAGTCAGAATTTTGCTGTAAAAACGATGGCAGACAGCCATGAATTCTGGCAGGCTTTGGAAAGTGAAAAACCAGATCTGGTCCTCCTGGATATTATGCTGCCTGGTGAAAGCGGTCTGGACATCCTGAACCGCCTGCGCAGCCAGACCGCATATAAAACGCTGCCGGTTATCATGCTTACGGCGAAAACCAGTGAATTCGATATTGCCAAGGGATTGAACGATGGGGCCGATGACTATGTCAAAAAACCATTTGGCATCGTGGAACTGACCTCCCGCATCCACGCAGTGCTCCGCCGCTGCCAGGCCAGGGGAGAAGTGGGTCAGGTACTGGAATGCGGAACCGTTCATATGGATGAAGAACGACATGAAGTAACCGTAGATGGCGTGCCGTGCCCTCTTACCGTCAAGGAATTTGAATTATTACGGTATATGCTGATCAACCAGAGTATCGTCCTGACGCGGGAACGCATCATGGAAGCGGTCTGGGGATTTTCCTATGAAGGAGAAACGCGTACCATCGACATGCACATCCGCAGCCTGCGCCAGAAACTGGGCCCGGCCAGCCGGATGATTCACACCGTGCGCGGTGTCGGCTATGTCATGAAAGGTGACTAGTCATGAGAAAGCGCATTTATCTCAGCCTGCTGGCCATTGGTTTTGCCTGCATGGCCGTTACTATGATTATCTATAGTGTCCTTGTCTGGCATTCCATGCAGGGACAGGCAGAAGAAGAACTTAAAAATACCATGACCGTCCTGACGACAGGAATGAAACAGGTGGCCAGTCCTCTGACCTACCTGCAGGAAACCGGTCATGCCGAAAAGGGAATCATGCGGATTACCTGGATCGGACCGGACGGGAATGTATTATATGAATCGGATTACGACCATGGAATCATGGAAAATCATCTGGAACGGCCGGAAGTGCAGCAGGCTATACGGACGGGATCCGGTTCTTCTATCAGAGATTCCCATACGTTGTCAAAAATGCTGTACTATCAGGCTGCGCGCCTGGACGATGGATCCGTACTGAGACTCAGCATGGAACGGGATTCCCTGTATGCCCATTTTGCGTCTCTGCTGCCTCTCCTGTGCCTGCTCCTCCTGTTTATGTTCCTCTGTTGTATCCTGGCGTCGCGCAAACTGACTGCCAGCCTCTTGGCGCCGCTGCGTCGTACGGCCCTCATTATGGAACATATCGGGTCACCTGAAAGCATCCAGGGCAAGGTACCACCTGTATATAGTGAACTGCGGCCACTGGTAGAGAAAATACTCGAACAGAGCCAGACCATTGAACATACGATACAAACGCTGGAAAAACAGCGGAATATTATCCGCCTCATGTTAGAAAATCTTCAGGAAGGGGTCATTCTGACCGATACATCCTATAAAGTCCTGGTCATCAATCAGTGCGCTCTGTCTGTCCTGAATCTGCGCCGGGACCTGGCCGTGACGGGACTTTCCCTGCCATCTCTGTTTACCGAACCGGACTGGCAGGCTATCCGCGGCAATGATATGTCCGGTATAGCCCAGGAACAGCGCCTGAGCAAGGATGACCTGTTGTATCAGCTGACGGTGCAGCCCGTATATAAAAATAAGGAAGTATACGGAATCCTGTTTATTCTCGACGATATAACGGAACGGGAACGGCGGGAACAACTGCGCCGGGAATTTACCTCGAATGTTTCTCATGAACTGAAAACACCGCTTACGTCCATACGGGGATTTTCAGAAATACTATCGGCCGGCATGTTCAAGAATAAGGAAGATGCCCAGCATTTTGGCAGCCGGATTCACGAACAGGCCGAACGGCTGCTTTCTATGATTGAGGAAATCATTCATTTATCCCATATTGAAGAACGGCGGAAAGTGCAGGAACGCGGACCGGTATACCTGGATGCCCTTGTACAGGATGTCGTCGGTTTTATGGAACCGGTTCTTCATGAAAAACAGGTCACAGTTCATTGCGAACTGGAAAAAGTGCCTGTATGGGGCGAAGCGGGACGGCTGAAGGAAGTCGTCATGAATCTCATCGACAACGCCGTGAAATATAACCGGCCCGGCGGTCATGTGTATGTGACCGTCCGCTCCGAGGAACACCGGGTCCTGCTCATCGTCAGGGACACAGGCATCGGCATCCCGGAAGATAAGCAGAAACGCGTATTTGAGCGCTTTTACCGCGTCGATGCCAGCCGCTCCCAGACGATTTCCGGCAGCGGCCTGGGACTGGCCATTGTCAAGCATATTGTAGAACAGCATCAGGGAAGGATTTCCCTGCAGAGCAAAGAATGGGAGGGAACGACGATTACCGTTTCCTTTCCCTTATATCGTACAAATCAGTGAAAGGCAGAACAGAAGACATGAAATCATTTGAGTTTCCCTATGGGAAAGGGAGTCAGAGCCTGGCTCTGGATGAACGGCATATACAATATTATCTTACAGGTTCTCCCTCGGACGTTATATCCGATGAAGAAACGGCTATCCGCGATTCTCTTCGCCATCCCATCGGCAGCCGTCCTCTTCTCGATTGTGTAAAACCGGACGGTACGATTGTCATTATTGTCAGTGATATTACCCGGGCCGTCCATACGGACCGGATGCTGCGGGCCATCGCATCCGAACTGGAAGAAGCAGGTATCAGCGATGATCAGATTACTGTCCTCGTCGCACTGGGGACGCACCGCCAGCAGACAGAAGAAGAAACAGCGGCTGTGTGCGGAAAGGACATGGTACGGCGGCTGAAGGTCGTGCAGCATGATTGCCACGATGACAGTCAGCTCGTATCGGTGGGAACGACTTCCTATGGCAATGACGTTCGCCTGAACCGTCTGGCTGTTGAGGCTGATACGGTCATCCTGACCGGCGCCGTTTCCTTTCACGATATGGCTGGCTTCGGCGGCGGCCGCAAGGCGGTACTACCTGGCATTGCCGGGTATGATACGATCATGACCAATCATGCCCTGGCATTGAATGATGCCTGCCCGTACGGTATGGATCCCCGCTGTGATGCGGGAAAACTCGCGGACAACCCGATTCATTGCGATATGATGGAAGGTGCAGCTTTCCTCAGACCGGCATTCCTCGTCAATCTGGTCCTCACGGCGGATGGCGGATTGCACGATGTCGTGAGCGGCAACTGGCGCACGGCCTGGCAGGAAGGCTGCCGGCGCCTGCTGGCGCTGGATGGCGTACCCGTCGGCCATCTGTCTGACGTCGTAATCGGATCTGCCGGGGGACATCCCAAAGATATCAACCTGTATCAGGCCACAAAGGCCCATATGAACGCTGTTTTTGCCGTAAAGCCCGGCGGTATCCTGATTCTGGCCATGGCCTGCCCCGATATGTATGAGCCGGCAGACTTTACGGACTGGTTCTTCCGGGATGATCTGGATGCGGTACTTGCTGCCGTACGTCAGCATTTTACCATTCCTGCGTTTTCGGCGTATAAGACCCGTTGTCTCATACGGATGATGAAAGAAGTATATATTGTCACCGACCGGGCTTACTTCGATGTCATACGGAGGACTGGTGAAATTCCGGCTGCAACCATGGAAGAAGCCTGGCAGATGGCGCAGAAGACACTGCAGGCAGAAAATAAGAAGGACTATACCATTACCGTCATGCCTTATGCGGCGGCGACGCTGCCTGTATATCAAAAAGGATGAGGTGTTCTCCGGCCGATAATGGCCTTGTTCTATTTATACTATAAAATATACATAAGATAATCAGAGTGTGCTGTTCCGGTACGTCTTCCCCCTGATGGAAGATGTGACGGAACAGCATTTTTTTTTATGGCGTATACCATTCCGGGACGTGACAGAACGGGATTTTTTTGACAGAATCTTTACACTCTTTACATAGATTCCTTACACGGCCTTGTTACCATTAGGTTGCAATCGAACAAGGAAACCAATTTCCACAAAGGAGACGATTTACGATGAAATGGAAAAAATTAGTTCTCGTAGCCTTAGCTGCTATGATGGTTGTAACTGCTGCCGGGTGCGGTAGTTCTGGTGACAAGGATAAGGGAGCTTCCGGTAAGCAGGCTGCTGTTTCCGGCAGTATTACCGGTTCCGGTTCTTCGGCACTGCTGCCACTCGTAAAGGATGCGGCAGAACAGTTCAAGGCTGGCAATAAGGACGTTACCATTACTCTTAATGCCGGTGGTTCCGGTACGGGCCTGAAACAGGTATCCGACGGATCCGTCGATATGGGCAACTCCGATGTTCCGGCTGAAACGAAACTGGACAAAGCCAAAGCAGAAAAACTGGAAGATCATAAAGTCTGTGTCATGACCGTTGCTACGATTATTAACAAAGATGTAGGCGTAAAGAACCTGACACGGCAGCAGCTGCAGGATATCTTTACAGCTAAAATCACCAACTGGAAAGACGTTGGCGGTAAAGACATGCCGATCGTTCTCGTAACACGTCCGAAAACATCGGGTACACGTGCTCTCTTCAAACAGTATGCAATCAATGGCGCTGAAGAAGCCGATAACAAATCCCTTGAAACAGATAACTCCGGTATCCTCATCCAGAGCGTAGCCCAGAATCCGGGCGCTGTTGGATATGTCGCTCTTCCGTATCTTATCAAAGACAGCAGTGTGGATTCCGTTTCTATCGACGGTGTAGCACCGACGCTGGAAAATACCTATAATGGTACATACAGTGTCTGGGGTTATGAACACATTTACACCAGCAAAGAACCGAAAGCAGCTGTCAAAGCCTTTATCGAATTCATCCAGGGTGCTGAATATGGCAAACGGATTGAAGAACTTGGTTATGGCGTAAGCTCCAAGATGCAGACTAAAGAAGTTCACTAAGTATATTCATTCAGATAGTGCGGCGCCGGGTTTTAGTATAAAATCCGGCACGCTGTTTCTCATAGGGGGACAGGTTATGAAGGCAATCGATACGGTAGTCCAGAAGGCTCACCGCAACGAGAAAGCAGCCAGAACCTTTATTACGATTTGCGGCATCGGTATGGCACTGGTGCCGCTTCTCATTGGCGCTTTTCTCTTTATTAAAGGTACAGATACATTCTTTACATTCGGTCACAGTGTAACGGAATTCTTATTTTCCGGCCAATGGAAACCGAGCGATACGGCAGAAGGCGGCGGACAGGTCGGCGCGGCTATGTTCCTGACAGGTTCACTGGTCACATGTGCACTGGCACTGCTTATTTCCCTGCCCTTTAGCATGGCTTCATCTATCTACATGACGGAAATCGCGACACCCCGGCGACGCCGCCTGATCCAGCCGGCTATTGAACTCTTTACGGGTATTCCGTCTGTTGTATATGGTTTTGTCGGGATGACCGTACTCATTCCGGCGCTCCGGAAACTGTTCCCTATGCCCTTTGGCTTTTCTGTACTGGCAGCAGGTATCGTCCTGGCAATCATGATTTTCCCGACCATCACGACGATGGCAGCGGATGCTATGGCAGCCGTTCCCAAGTCCTGGCGGGAAGCCTCGTACGGCCTGGGCGCGACGCGCTGGGAAACCATTGTCCATGTCGTTCTTCCGGCAGCTAAAAGCGGTATTTTTACCGGTATTATCCTGGGGCTGGCCCGGGCGCTGGGGGAAGCACTGGCTGTTGCCATGGTAATCGGACAGATGAAAGTCTTTCCCACGTCTCTCTTCTTACCGGCCAGTACGCTGACTACAGCTATATCTGCCGATATGGGCGGCGCCATGGAAGGCGGCGAATATAATGCAGCGCTGTGGACGATGGCGCTGGTATTATTCCTGCTGTCGTTCCTCTTTATCTTTATTATCCATCAAATCAATGCCGCTTCCGATTTAAAAGGAGGCAGAAACTAATATGATCAGTGTTGAAGCAAAAAAGAGAAAAGATAAGTGCATGACCCGCATTTTCGTTGCAGGGGCAGCCTTTGCCGTCATCCTGCTTATCGCCTTCGTCCTGTATGTCGTCATCGACGGGGTCGGTGGTATGACAAGTAAAATGTTATCCTTTGGCCCTCAGGGACTGGGAAACATGTTCTTTAATACGATTTACCTTGTTTTTCTGGCTCTCGTTGCCAGTACGATTACGGGGATTCCGGCAGGTATTTTCCTGGCTGAATACGCGAAGAAAGGCCGCCTGACCCACTGGGTCCGCATGGCTGTAGAAACGCTGGCATCTTTGCCATCCATCGTCGTCGGCTTGTTTGGCTACCTCGTATTTATCGTCATGACTGGTTCACAGTGGAATCTGTTTGCCGGCGCACTGGCCGTCTCTATCCTGACATTGCCGCTGGTCACATCGGTCACGGAAGATGCATTGCGCAATCTGCCGTCCAGTTACCGTAACGGCAGCCTGGGACTAGGGGCTTCTCATTGGCAGACTATCTGGCGCGTCCTGCTTCCTGCCTGCTTCCCGCGCATTATGACGGGGCTCATCATGGCCGCCGGACGTGGCTTCGGGGAAGCTGCTGCGCTGATGTTTACGGCTGGTATGTCTACGGATATTAACTGGACGAACTGGGATATTACGTCTTCCTCGTGTCCGTTGAATCCGTTCCGTCCCGGCGAAACACTGGCTCTGAATATCTGGGCCCTGCGCACGGAAGCGCTTCAGGCCGATGCAGCCCAGCAGGCAGCGGCTTCGTCGGCAATCTTGATGCTCATGGTCCTGTCTTTCAGCCTGGCAGCCCGGTATCTGAGCTACCGCATTGACAAGAAAATGGGAGGAAATAAATAATGGCAGAAATGACAAAAACGCTGACCGGCTTTGCCGCTGCGGAAATTGAAAAAAAACAGGAAGCATCACTGGCACAGGAACAAGCGGCTGTACAGGAAGAGGCCGGCACAGCTGAATATACATTTGATGTTACCGATATGGATTTGTTCTATGGTGATTTCCAGGCCCTGAGCAATATCAGCATGAAAATAAAAAAACATGAGATCACAGCTCTCATCGGCCCTTCCGGTTGTGGGAAATCGACGTTTTTAAAAACGCTGAACCGCATGAATGACTGGGTGGAAGGTTGCCGTGTCACGGGCAAAATCCTGTTTGAAGGAAAAGATATTTTTAAAGAAGTCGATCCCCTGGCCCTGCGCTACCGTGTCGGCATGGTTTTCCAGCAGCCGACTCCGTTCCCTAAGAGCATTTACGAAAACATAGCCTACGGTCCCCGTATACAGGGTATCACGAATAAACAGAAGCTCGACGAAATCGTTGAAAAAAGTCTCCGCCAGGCAGCCTGCTGGGATGAAATGAAAGATCGTCTCCAGAAGAGCGCCCTCGGCCTTTCCGGTGGCCAGCAGCAGCGTCTGTGCATTGCCCGTACGCTGGCAGCCGACCCGTCGGTCATTCTCATGGACGAACCGACGTCGGCACTGGATCCGATTTCCACGCAGAAAATCGAAGACCTGGCACTGGAACTGAAAGAAAATTATACCATTGTCATCGTAACACACAGTATGCAGCAGGCACGCCGTATATCCGATAAGACAGCGTTTTTCCTCCTTGGGGAACTGATTGAATTCAATAATACGCTGGATATGTTTACCAATCCGTCCAATCCGAAGACGGAAGAATATATTACAGGCCGGTTCGGCTAAGAGGGGAGCGTCCATACACCATGTTGGAAATTTACGAAAAATCCGTAACAGAACTGCGGAATGAAATGATTGAATTGGGCATCAAAGTGGAACAGGCCGTCGATAACGCCTGGAAGGCTCTGGAACATAAAGATATCGAACTGGCTAACCGGATTTATAACGGTGATGACGAAATCGATGCTATGGTCAAGGACTGCATGAAAAAAGACCTGACGATCAGCATGATGCAGGGCCCTGTTGCAGCCGACTACCGCGCCCTGATGGCTACGTTGAAAATCCTTTCCGATCTGGAACGGATAGCCGATCACTGTGCCGATATCAGCCATTATGTCATTCATCTGGAAAAAACGCATCATAATGTACCACTGCCGGCAGGTCTCAGGGAAATGTATGGCGTCATGTCTTCCATGGTCAGTGATGTCATAGACTTTTACAAAGAAAAAGGGTCTGCTGCCCAGGCAGGTATGATGCGGGATAAAGACGATATTGTCGATATGGCCTTTAACTCTATCATGACGGAAATCTCCAAAGAAATTACGGCTCACCCGGAAAATTCCCGTGACTATATCGCCATCGTCCTGGTCGTAAAATATATTGAACGCATGGCCGATCATGCCAATAATATTGCCGAATGGCTTATATACCGCGATACGAACGAACTGCGCATATAGTATGTTTGCTTTATATCGCAAGAAGGGCTGTCACACGAAACAATTCTGCTTCGTGTGACAGCCCTTTTGATGTAATCTGATTAATATTCCGGTGGTAGTGTATTTTTTGTGTGGGGAATTCCCATAGACGATTTCTGTATATCATCATCTTTGGCAGCCGGACGGGTAAAGCCCTGACCTACGACTTCCGAAGCGTCGCTGATGATCATGAATGCTTTGGGGTCCAGCTTGTTTACCAGTTCTTTTACTTTGGATACTTCCGTCAGTTTGATGATGGCATAGACAATCTGTTTATCCTGCATCGTATAGGCTCCCTGACCGTGAAGATAGGTGGCTCCGTGGCCTGTATAGCGCATCAGGACCTGGGCAATCATGCTGGCCCGGCTGGAGATGATGACGACCGATTTGCGCTGCTTGAGCCCGACGACGACCTTGTTGGTGACAAAGGCGGAAATATAGACTCCGACGAAGGTCAGTACAGCCAGTTCCAGTGTAAATAAGTAGGCTGCAAAAATCAGGATAAAGCCGTTGAGAATCATGACGACATTTCCCATTTCCAGGGAATAATATTTTTTCACAATGGCACCGACGACATCCAGGCCGCCGCTGTTTCCGTTGTACTTATAGATGATGCCCATGCCGAGGCCGTTTACAGCCCCACCGGTGATGGAAGAAATAATCGGGTCCTTGATGAGATTCAGGTCTGTCAGGAAGGCCGTAGCATCAAAGGCAATGGAGATGACAATCGTCCCGACGATGCTGAGTATGGTATATTGACGTCCCATGAATTTGTAACAGGCTACCATGATAGGAATATTCAGGATGAACATGCCAATGCCGATGGGAAGTCCTGTCAGGTAATAGATGAGAATGGAGATACCGCTAATCCCTCCGCTCAGGAGATGATGAGGAATGAAAAATGCCGTGACACCCGCTGCGGCGATAAAGCTTCCGATGGTGGTCGCAATGTACGGAATGAGAAACTCTTTCAAATTGAAATCTTCCTTGACTTTCATAATGCCTCCCTGGTCCGAATAGTTGAAAGTACGTTGTAAAATGTGAAAAAAAACATTATAATGAAGATTACAATACAGGCATTATAGATATGTATGCCCGCCGGTACACGGCCTGTCACATGGATATCCGGCTGTCTCATCATTATAGCATACGTAAGTTTTAATTCAACACAAAAAAATGTAAATCGTACTGAAAAAATAAAGCGTGACATAGATAGAACAGGAGATACAGCATGATAGAAGAAAAAGCATATGGGAAAATCAATCTGGCACTACGGATTACGGGACGACGTGATGACGGATATCATGATATTGATACGGTATTCCAGTCTATCGGCCTGTATGATACAATCCGGCTGGAACCAGCGGACTGCGTAGAAATTTCCTGCTCTGAACCGGCTCTCCCCTGTGACCGGTCCAATCTGGCTTACAAGGCCTATGAAGCGCTGCGCCCGTACTGCAAGGGCAAAGCCGGCGTCCGTATCCATATTGTCAAGAAAATCCCGATTGCTGCCGGTCTGGCCGGTGGCAGTACGGACTGTGCGGCTGTCCTGAGAGGACTGAACCGGCTCTGGCACCTGGGCCTTTCTTATGACCAGTTGTGCCGTATCGGGGCCCGTCTCGGCGCTGACGTTCCCTTTTGTATCCGTGGCGGTACGGCCCGGGGAACGGGCATCGGGGAAATCCTGAAAAAACTGCCGTCGCTGCCAGACTGGCCTGTGCTGATTGTCCATCCGCATATTGCCGTGCATACGGCCAGGGCGTACAGCCTGTTCGATTCCCAGGATGTACAGTCTCCGGTCGATATCAATGCCCAGGAAGAGGCAGTCCGGGCAGGCCTTCTGGAACGGGTTACGGCGGCATTGGGAAATACCTTTGAAGAACTGGTGATTCCCGATGTACCGGAAATCAGCCATTTTAAGCAGTTGCTGCGCAGAGAAGGACTGAAACCGCTTATGTCGGGCAGCGGCCCGACACTCTTTGCGTTCATTCCGCCTTCTCTGAAGCATCATGAAATCGCAGGACGGCTGCGGCACCTGGCAGGTGATGCCGATATCTTTACCAGTACATTAGTGACGGGGGATTAAATACGATGGAAACAAATACAAAACATACAAAGCTGGAACCGATTAAATTAGATGCCTATAAGCCGTTGCGTGAAGTCGTCAGTGAATCGTTGCGCAAGGCGATTAAAGACGGCGTGTTAAAACCGGGTGAACGACTCATGGAAATCCAGCTGGCCGATGAACTGGGCGTCAGCCGCACGCCTATCCGGGAAGCCATCCGAAAACTGGAACTGGAGGGGTTTGTCGTCATGGTTCCACGGCGCGGTACCTATGTAGCAGATATTTCCCTTAAGGATATCGCCCAGGTTTTCGAAATCCGCAGTGCTCTCGAAGAATTATCGGCGGGGCTGGCAGCGGAACGGATTACACCGGATGAACTGGAAGACTTGGAACGGATTCTCGTTGAAATCAATGAGTATATTGCCAACGATGATTTCGATAAAATTGTCGATGCCGATATCCGCTTCCATGATGTACTGTACCACGCCAGCCGTAATAACCGGCTCGTCGATATACTGAATAACCTCAGGGAACAGATGCTGCGGTTCCGTTCCATTTCTATGCATTATCCGGGCCGTCTGGCTGCAACATGGGAAGAACACCGGCAGCTCGTGGAAAATATAGCTAATCACAATAGCGCCCAGGCGCGTAAAATTGCGAAAAAACACATGGAAAATTCCGAAAAAACACTGCTCAAGGGCATCAGTAAGGATGAAGAATCGGCCCGCTGGGTACACGAACTTTTCCCTCATGCTCCTGAAGACCATTCGTAACAGGCAGGTGTGACGCTCATGCATCAGTTAGCTCATTGTTTGAAATCATTCCGGCATAAATTTGACCGTGATGACGACTTTGAAGAATTTCTCTTTATTCTGGCCTTTATGTTGTTTGTGCTGCTGTTTGTCCGGGTACTGGTGGCTATATACATGGGACATTGGGGGTTGTTTGAATGAAGACATATGTGCTTCCCTACGGCAAGGGAAATCAAACAGTAGATTTACCGGAAGACCATGTATTATATGATCTGCATGGTCCCGGAACGAACGCTATAGAAGATGAAGAACAGGCTGTACGGGACGCACTGCGTCATCCTGTGGATTCTAAGCCACTGGATGATATCATAGAACCATCGGATACGGTCTGTATCGTCGTCAGTGACATTACCCGGCTGGTCCATACGGACCGCATGCTGCCCGTGCTGGTGCAGGAACTGAACCGTATAGGCGTTCACGATGATCAGATTACGGTCCTCGTTTCCCAGGGGACACACCGGGCTCATACGGCAGAAGAGGATGAAATCGTCTGTGGACGCGATATGGTGCGCCGTCTGCGCATAGTCCAGCATGACTGTCACGATGACCGTGCCATGACGTATATAGGCCGCACGAGTTTTGGCAATGACGTCTATATTAATTCTATCGCGGCAAAGGCCGATAAACTGATTCTTACGGGAGCCGTTTCCTTCCATCCCATGGCGGGGTTCGGCGGCGGACGAAAAGCCCTATTGCCAGGCATTGCCAGATTTGATACGATTATGCGCAATCATGCCCTGGCTCTTTCAGAGGTTCCCGGCAGTGGCTGCCATCCCGGCTGTCATGCCGGAGCTCTTGAGGGAAATCCTTTTCATGAAGATATGAGGGAAGCCTGTGCCATGGTCCGGCCCGATTTTCTCATCAACACGGTTTTTACACCCGATGGTGATTTGTACGAAGTCGTAGCCGGTCACTGGGATGCGGCATGGGAAAAAGGATGTCAAGATCTGCTGCGTATAGGGAGTGTACCCATAACGAAGCTGGCCGATGTGACTATTGCTTCTGCCGGCGGATATCCCAAAGACCTGAACCTGTATCAGTCCGTGAAAGCACATATGAATGCCGTCCTGGCCACCCGACCGGGAGGGATACTCATATTTACCCTGGAATGTCCGGATATACAGGAACCGGCCATTTTTACAGACTGGTTTTTCCGGGACGATCAAAGGCAGTGTGAACAGGAACTGAGGCAGCAGTTCCTCATGCCCGGATTCGTGGCCTTTAAGGCCCGTTGCATCATTCAGTCCATGAAGGCCGTATATGTCGTAACGCGGAAAGAAAATTTTGATGTCATCCGCAGGAGTGGCCAGATTCCGGCGGCTACTCTGGAAGAGGCCTGGCAGATGGCCCAATCGCTTCTGCAGGAGGAAGGCTGCCGCGATTTCGGCATTACTGTTATGAGTCACGCAGCGGCGACGCTTCCCCTTTTGCGTCCTGAACATGTCTGATAGAAAGGAACTACGTATATGAAATATAATCCTGTAACCGGCGATGTGATACAGGCATTGCAGCAGATCACCGGAGAAAAATATGTCAAAACCGATCCGGACGTACTGGCGGCCTATCAGTCTGATGAAAGCCTGGCTCCCGATATGTGGCATCTGCCGGAAGTCGTCGTCGCTCCCGGCAGTACAGAAGAAGTCGCGCGTATCATGAAGGTGGCGAACCAGTATAAAATACCGGTTACCCCGCGCAGTGCCGGTACCAGTGTCAGCTGCGGAGCCGTTCCCGTCTGCGGCGGCATCGTCCTTTTGATGGAACGGATGAACCGCATCCTGGAAATCAATGAAGACGGCATGTATCTCGTCGCTCAGGCTGGTGCCCGTACATCGGATATACAAAATGCCGCCAAAGCCAGAGGACTGATGTATGCCGGCGATCCGTGCAGTGCAGACAGCTGCCTTATCGGAGGCAATCTGGCTACCAATGCCGGTGGGAATAAGGCCGTCCGCTATGGAACGACGCGGCATCAGGTCTATGCCATCGAAGTCGTCCTGCCTAATGGCAAAATCACCAATCTGGGGGCGCCCCTAAAAAAATGCTCGACCGGGTATTGTCTGGACCAGCTGATCATCGGGTCAGAAGGTACCCTGGGCATCATTACACAGGTCACACTCAAGCTGGTACCTCTCTGCCCGTACAAACTGGACGTGCTGGCTGTTTTTACCGACCTTGCCAAGGCGACGGCACTGGTGCCGAAACTGGTGAAAGCCGGCCTGAATCCTACGTCGGTGGAATTTATGGACAATAACTTCGTCCGCCGGGCCAGTGATTACAGTGAACTGCGCCTGCCTCATTATGAAGACGGGTTTTACGATATTATTTCCATCGAAACGTTCAGTGAAGCGGACCTCGATGCCAAGATGGACATACTGGCGTCTATCTGTGAAAAAGCAGGAGCTACGGACGTCGTGGAAGCCGATGACCGGGTCTGGAAAGTGCGCCGCAATTGCCTGGAAAGCACGCGGGCCTTATCGAAAGTCGCTACGTCGGAAGACCTGGTCGTGCCGGTGCCCAAAATCGCAGAATGTATCCAGACCTTAGTGGCAGAAAGCAAAAAATACGACTTTCTCCTGTTCTGCCTGGCCCATGCCGGTGATGGAAATCTTCATTTCCAGATCATGAAACGTGATATGAGCGATGAAGAATGGAAAAAGCAGGTAGCCGCTTTCCGCGGCTTTGCCTATCCCTATGTCTACAAACTGGGCGGACGCCTTTCCGGTGAACATGGCATCGGCTACAAACGGCTGCCTTATCTGGAACAATGTGCCGACCCGGTTGAGCTGGAACTGATGAAAACGATTAAACGGGCACTCGACCCCAATGATATTTTAAATCCCGATAAAGTTATCCATATCGATGACTGATATACCTGTATACGAAGCATCCCATTACGGATTGGACCGTAATGGGATGTTTTTTTATTACAGGACCAGATTTTTTAACTCCGTATGCATGTCTTCATGGAGCAGATCAATGTTCTTCCGGAGCCGTTCATGACGGAACGCACAGTAATCGAGAAAATCGTCGCCATTATAGTGCCGGATGAGGGCCCAGTTTGTCCACAGGAAGTCCTGTTCCAGCATAGCGAGCTTGATTTTCATCAATTCGTCATCGGATACGGGGCGCTGGAAGTACTGCTGCAGCAAATAGTCGATGGCAAAAGTGGGAAGCCGGGATTCCAGTATGTAGCCGGCAATGTCCCAGTACAGGCTGTTCATGCCGGCGTATTCCCAGTCAATGAGATAGGCTTCTCCTGTGGTCATGCTGACGAGAAAATTTTCCGGGACCGTGTCGTTATGACAGGGGACGAGGAAGGAATACGTATCATACATATCCTGCCAGATACAGAGCTGTTCTTTGATGTACCCGTGATCCGTAAATAGTTCGCCACGCTGTTCCTGGATAATCGTTTCGTATTTCGTCAGTTCAGACAGCCAGTCGAAGCGGTTGGGAAAAGGTTTTTTTAATTGGTGGACCTGCTTCATGAGAGAGATGACAATCTGTATATTCTCTTTCAGCTGCGGTCCTATCTGGGACAGATTGCGGCTGCCCGGCACATAGGTCGTAATCTTGATGCCGCTTTTGGCGTCGAAATACAGGCAGGGACAGTTGATGCCGGCCTGGGAAACCTGGGTATTGTTTTCCAGTTCGGTCTGACGATCGATCATCCGCTCAGTCATTCCGCCAGGCTGGCGTATGACATAGTCCTTTCCATGGATGGTCATGATGTAATTGTAATTCGTCAGACCGCCGGCGAACCGTGATTTGTCGAAGCGCAGCGTTTCGTCATGGAAGAAGCGCCGTAGTGTGAGCTGTATAAGTTCTTCTATTTGCATGGTATACTCCTCGGATGCTGTAATGAAATAAACGGTATCAGGGACTATTTGTTCTTATTCTTCTGACGAAACATTTTTGGTGTAATTTTTATCTGATTAATAAAAACGCGATTGAAATACGATTGATCAGAATAGCCGCACAGTGACGAGATGTGGCAGATAGATTCATCCGTAGTCGTCAGCAGTTTGCAGGCATATTCGATTTTCAGGCGGTTGATATAATCAATGCAGCTGATGCCTACTTCTTTTTTAAAAATACGGCTCAGATACTGGGGATTCATATACACGTGTTCCGATACATCTTTTAAGGATAATTTTCTTTTGAAATTATCCTGTATGTAATGAATGGATTTATCAATGACTTCCATATGAGCCGAATCCTTTGGCAGGGGAATGACCGGTGTGGTCAGTTCCGCCGGGTCACTGCCGGCAGGCATGACCGTGTGGGCAGCCAGAATCGTCTGGATGGATTGCCGTATTTCTGAAGGACGGATCGGTTTGAGCAGATATTCCCGCACCTGGAGATGGATAGCCTGTTGGGCGTAGGAAAAATCGGAGCAGGCCGACAGGATGATGACCGCCGCCGAAGGGCAGAACTGACGGATGGTTGTCAGAGCCTTCATGCCATCCAGTTCGGGAAGCCAGATGTCCATCAGAATGATATCGGGATTTTTTTTCCGGGCCGTTTTGATGGCCTGGGTTCCCGTCGTGCAGGTCAGAATCTGTCCCTGCCCCTGCAATTCTTCTTCGACGATTTCTTTCAGGAACTGTTGTTCCAGAATTTCGTCTTCTACGATTAATATTGTATGCATAAGTTCCCCCTTTACTGCCTGATGGGGATACAAATGGCAATGGTTGTCCCGCTGAAGTCTGACTGTTCGACCGTAAGGCCATAGGGAGCCCCGAAATAATGCTGGATACGGTTATGGGTGCTGAGGAGGCCGATGCCTGATTTGGCCTGGGTTTTAATGCGGGAAAAGTCACCATCGGCGATGAGATCCAGTATCTCCTGGGGAAAGCCATAGCCATTGTCACTGACGTACAATGTAATATCATTTCCCTGTTTTTTCGCTGTAATACGGATACGGCCACCATCGCATTTGGGGGTAATCCCATGGAGAAGGGCGTTTTCGACGAGGGGCTGGAGAATCATATTGGGAATCCGGTACTGCTGCATCTCATCGGGAATATTGATTTCGTATTCGAGACGGTCTTTGAACCGGATTTTCTGGATATAGAGATATTTCTTGATGTTTTCCAGTTCTTCTGAAAGGGGATGGAGTTCATTGTCCTGTTTCAGATTATATCGCAGCAGGTCGGACAGGCAATAAATCAGTTCCTCCGTCTTTCTTGATTTTTCATAGTAGGCTACGCGGGCAATCGTATTCAGAGTATTAAATAAAAAATGGGGATTGACGACGAGAAAACTGTTTTTTGTTTCCAGGTCAATGATTTTCCGCTCTAATATTTCCTTTTCGAGAGACAGGCGGTTCGTGTGCGTATCGGTTGTTTTCAGATCTTCAGTAAGGTTATGGGCGATATACTGGGCCATGCGTTCGTATGTCGTAATCTGTGCCTGAGCCATACTCTGGATGCGGCCGACAGATCTTGCCACTTCTTCAGGTGTCAGGTTTTTGGAGGCGGCCAGCTGGCCGACGGGCAACATGTATTTATGGTGCAGGAACTGTTCTTCATAAATCTGGCCGCCCAGAAGAAATAAAGGAGGTTCTGCAGCTCTCGTGGAAATAGGAATGACAAAATTATACAATCCGCAATGGCAGGTAAAACGGGTGATTGTGTCACCTGTTATTACACAGCGTTTGTGATAGTCTTCACACATATGGTCTGGATCAGACTGACAAATCCGTTTGCAAAAGTCGGGAGAAGAATTTAATTCTACCATAATCTGACCATCTGCTGCTGCCAGCTGAAGCGGTATTTTGGATAATGATAGCAAATTGTTTAATTTCTTCAGGCTCTGTCTAATGCGATCTAAAAATAACTTTTTTTCGTCTAATCGTATATTCATCATAATTTCCCTTCTGACACGGCAAACCTGTGTCTGTATATCGGTTTTTTGACGGTTCAGTTTCATTTCTTTACAGATATTATACAAAAAAATTCTGCCTGTGTACTAATTTTCTAGTACATTTCTGAATAATTAGTATGAATAATATAAAAAGTCATTTTTGTACAAATTTCACAAATGTAACATTTGTAACAAGTAGAAAAATTCACATAACAGCTCCCGATTCTTCAATAAAAATCTGGAAAGTCATGTTAGAATAAACACATCGCAAAAACACATAATATATATGCACCGTGAAAATATTTAAATGTTTAAATATGTATTTATTTATTTCAGGGATAACTCGGATAGGAGCTAAAAAATTATGAAATACTACGGAGAAGAAGCATTGGGACTCGTTGAAACAAGGGGCATGGTGCCTGCTGTATACGCTCTCGATGTCATGTGCAAGTCAGCAGATGTCGTCCTTGTCTCCTACGAAAATATCGGTTCCGGTCTGGTTACGGTACTGGTAAAAGGCGATGTAGCTGCCGTACGGACTGCCGTAGAACAAGGAGCAGAAGCCGCTGCCAGCATCGGTACCCTGACGGCGCAAAACGTCATGCCCCGTCCGGTTGGACGCGTGGGAACGATAGTTTCGGTACACGATATAGATACACAGTAAAGGAGAACGGACCCATGGAACGAAAAAGAGATGCGTTAGGATTCATTGAAACATGCGGCCTGGTTTCTGTTCTGGAAGCAGCCGATGCCATGTGCAAAGCCGCTGATGTGGAACTGGTGGGATATGAAAATACGGCATCAGGCCTGATTTCTGTCGTTGTCCGCGGTGATGTCGGAGCCGTCCAGTCTGCCGTCGATGCCGGAGTAAAACGGGCAGAAGAAGTAGGCAAAGATCAGGTATACAGCCACGTGGTCATACCCAATCCCCATCCGGATGTAGAAAAAATTGTATCAAAATATGTACTCGATTGGTAACTGCAGGAAGTGGTGAACGGAATGAACAGACTCGATTATGATTTGTGTTCCATGCAGGAAGCGCGGATCCTCATTGAAAATGGCCGTGATGCCCAGCACGTTCTGGCTTCCTTTTCCCAGGAACGCCTCGATGATATTGTCGAAGCCATGGCGGAAGCCGTGTATCCCCATGCCAAAGAGCTGGCTCTCATGTCGGCTGAAGAAACGGGGTTCGGAAATTGGGAAGATAAATATATAAAGGATATTTTTGCCAGCCGCTACGTATGCCGTCAGATGAAAGGCATGAAAACCGTTGGCATCATTGCGGAAGATAGAGAAAAGAAGACCCTGGATATCGGCATACCCGTAGGGGTCATTACGGCCCTGCCACCGTGCACCAGCCCCGTTTCTACAACGATTTATAATACACTTATTGCTATAAAATCCGGCAATGCCATCATTTTCTCCCCCCATCCGAGAGCCCAGAAAGTCATTGGCCGGACTCTGGATATCCTTATGGATGCCGGGAAAAAGGCAGGACTTCCCGAATGTGCCCTGGAATATCTCCGGACGGTTACCCTGAGCGGTACGAAAGAGATGATACATCATAAAGACACATCCCTTATCCTGATTACCAGCGTCCCGCGGCTGCTGCCTCTGGTACACGCATCGGGGAAACCGGCTATTTACGGCGGACCCGGCAATGGACCGGCTTTTATCGAACAGACGGCAGATGTGGCGAAGGCTGTCCGGGATATCGTATTCAGCCGCACCTTTGATAACGGTATTATTTCAGCGGCAGAACAATCTATCGTCGCTGAAGAATGTATAGCAGAAGAGGTACGCCGGGCACTGAAAAATCAGGGGGCATACTTTCTCAATGAAGAAGAAACAGAAACAATTGGCAAGGCACTATTCCATCACGACGGCAGTATCAATCTGCAGTACGTAGGCCGGCCGGCTGTGGAAATTGCCGGCATGAACGGCATTTCCGTACCGGCCGGGACGACCGTACTCATTTCCGAGCAGAAGTATGCCGATCTCTGCAATCCCTATGCCCGGGAGAAATTGTGTCCTGTCCTGGCTTTTTATGTAGAAAAAGACTGGAGAAATGCCTGTGAAAAGTGCATTGAACTCCTGTGCAACAAGGGACTGGGCAATATGCTGGTCATTCATTCCCGCAACGAAGCGGTTATCCGGGAATTTGCTTTGAAAAAACCCGTTTCCCGCGTGCTGGTCAATACGCCAGCAACGGTCGGGGGTATGGGAGCGACGACCAATCTGTTCCCCGCCTTTACTCTGGGACTGGGGGCTGCCGGCGGCACTATAACGTCGGACAATGTATCCCCTCTGAACTTGATTAATATCCGTAAAGTGGGATACGGCGTACGCAGCGTCGGAGAACTGGTAGAGGATATTACGGGCATCGCGGGCGCACAGCGGAAGGCAGAAGCGGTTCCGGCAGTGTCGCGGAACGGCAGTATACAGGCACACACAGCTGTTTCGGGACTGATAGAAGAAATTGTGAGTGAATTGAAAAAACAAGGGATATATGGAGGCGATAGATAAATGAAGGAATTTGAGATCAAGCCTAAAATCTATTTCGACGAAGGCTCCCTCGAATATTTACGCGAAATAAAAAGCAAAAATGCATTCATCCTATCCGATTCCATCATGGAAAAACTGGGCTATCTGAAACAGGCTGTCGATTATCTCGAATCGGCCGGTGTCCAGTGCGATGTATTTACGGAAATCAAACCGGAACCGGACGTCATGGCCGTCATGAATGCCCTGGAACATTACATGGAACATCATGGTCATACGGTCATTGCCCTCGGCGGCGGGTCGGCTATGGATACGGCCAAAGCCATGATTTATTTCCTGCACCAGGCCGTATCCAAGACTGGGCAGTCTTTTGACAAACCTCAGTTCATTGCCATTCCGACGACGAGCGGTACGGGATCGGAAGTGACAGATTTTTCGGTCATTACCATCAATGGGAAAAAGACGGCACTGATTGATGGCCTCATGGCTCCTGATATTGCCATTCTTGATTCTACGTGCACGAAAAGTCTGCCGCCCCACGTCATTGCCGATACTGGCCTCGATGCGCTGGTTCATGCCGTGGAAGCCTATGTGTCCAATAAAGCGACGGATTGCACGGACGCTCTGGCGGAAAAAGCCGTCTATATGATCTGCCATAATCTGGTCCGTTTTTACCGCAATCCCGAAGATAAGGATGCGCGGGAATGTATCCAGCGGGCATCGTGTCTGGCCGGCATGGCCTTTACCAATGCCAATCTGGGGATTACCCACAGCATGGCCCATGCATTCGGCGGCACGTTCCATCTGTCCCACGGCCGTTCCAATGCCCTGTTGATGGAAGCGGTCATCGAATATAATGCCAACCTCAGAGATACATCGGATCAGAAGGTCGCAGCCAAGTACGGACAGCTGGCACGGGTCCTGGGACTGCCTGCCCGGACGACCCGCGAAGGATATGTCAATTTTCTGCAGGCAGTGCACCAGTTGAAACGGGATCTGGGCATCCAGTCATCTATTAAAGCGGCGGGAATCAAGGAAGATGAATTCATGGCTGCGGCAGAAACCATGGCACAGCAGGCCATGGCCGACCGCTGTACGCCGTCGAATCCCCGTACGCCTACGAAAGAAGATATCATAGCTATTTATAAAGCGGCTTATTGAGAAAGAGAAAGTGAGGGAACGAAAATTGGACGAAAAAGAATTCTCCAGTAAATTTGCACAGGCGACGGCTCATTTGTCGCCAGAAGAAAAGAAAGCCGTCATGAAGTTGTTTGCCGGTATTTCCGCACAACTTTCAGGCGGCAAAGCTGGCATGGCATCTGCCGCACCGGCACCACAGCATCTCCATAATGCCATCGATGACGATGAAGAAATTACGGGTCTGACACCGCGTCTGGAACGACTGAAAGCAGCCTATCTGAAAGTAAAGCCCAGCGTTTCTGTACAGCGTGCCGTCGTCACGACAGAAGTGTACCGGAATAATGCCGGCCTGCCGCTCAAGATGCTCCGTGCCCTGGCTTTTAAAAGAGCCTGCGAAACGGCACCGCTTCTCATCCAGCCCGATGAACTGATCATCGGTCATCCCTGCGGCCGTCCCCGTGCCGGCAGCGTATCTCCGGAGATTGCATGGCGCTGGATCCGCGACGAACTGGATACCATGTCTACCCGTCCCCAGGACCCGTTCCAGATCAGCGAAGAAGATAAACGGACACTACGGGAAAAAGTATTTCCCTTCTGGGAAGGACGCAGCCTCGATGAAATCTGCCAAAAGCAGTACGAAGAAGCCGGTATCTGGTCGTTTTCCGGTGAAGCCTTTGTCAGTGACCTGTCCTATCATCAGGTAAATGGTGGCGGCGATACCTGCCCGGGATATGACGTCATCCTGGTCAGGAAAGGCGTCAACGGCGTGCGGCAGGAAGCTATGGAAAAGCTGAAGACCCTCAATATGGACCGGCCGAAGGACATCGACAAGATTTATTTCTATAAAGCCGAAATCATGGTCTGCGACGGCGTCCTCGCCTATGCAAAACGCCTTTCTGATTATGCCAAGCAGCTCGGCGACCAGGAAAGCAATCCCCAGCGCCGCCAGGAATTATATCAGCTGTCGGATATCATGGCTCATGTACCGGCCAATCCACCCCGTACCTTCCATGAAGGTCTCCAGTCCGTATGGACCATGGAATCCCTGTTTAACATCGCTGAAAATCAGACCGGTATTTCTCTCGGCCGTCTCGACCAGTATTTATATCCCGTCTATAAAGCCGACCGTGAAGCCGGCCGCATTACGAAAAAAGAAGCTTTCGAGTTGTTATGCTGCTTTATCATCAAGTGCTCGGAAATCATGTGGCTTTCCAGCGAAGCAGCGGCCAAATATTTTGCCGGCTATCAGCCTTTCGTAAACTGCACTATCGGTGGTCAGAAACGGACTGGTGGAGATGCCTGCAATAATCTGACCTACCTTATCATGGATGCCGTCCGCTTCATCAAGATGTACCAGCCATCCCTGGCCTGCCGGATTCACAATCAGTCGCCACAGAAATACATGAAGAAAATCGTCGATGTTGTTCGCGCCGGCATGGGCTTCCCGGCCTGCCATTTTGATGACACGCATATCAAGATGATGCTGGCCAAAGGGTTCTCTCTGGAAGATGCCCGGGATTACTGCCTCATGGGCTGCGTCGAACCGCAGAAGTCGGGCCGTATTTATCAGTGGACGTCTACCGGTTACACCCAGTGGCCTATCGCTATTGAATTCGTATTCAATCACGGCGTCATGAGATGGCACGGCACGAAGCAGGGCCTTGATCTGGGTGACCTCAGCCAGTTCAGGACTTATGAAGATTTCGATAAAGCCGTTAAAAAGCAGATTCAGCACATTATCCGCCTTTCGGCTATCGGCACAGTCATCAGCCAGCGGGTACACCGCGATTATGCACCGAAGCCATTCATGTCCAGCCTCGTCGAAGGATGCATGGAAAAAGGCCTGGATGTTACCGAAGGCGGTGCTATGGTCAACAGCGGTCCGGGCCTCATTTTCTCCGGCCTCAGCACGTACGCCGATTCCATGGCAGCCATCAAAAAGCTGGTATATGACGAAAAGAAATATACGCTGGAACAGTTCAAAGAAGCCATGGATGCTAACTTTGAAGGTTTCGACCAGCTGCGGACTGATTGCCTGAATGCACCGAAATTCGGGAATGATGATAATTATGTCGATTCCATCGCCGCCGATATCGTCAACTGGACGGAAGATGAACATAATAAATTTGACATGCTCTATGCTAAATTCAGTCACGGTACACTGTCCATTTCCAATAATACTCCTATTGGTGAGCTTACTGGTGCGACGCCGAACGGCCGGTTGGCCTGGACGCCGCTTTCCGATGGTATCAGCCCGACCCAGGGTGCCGATAAACTCGGCCCGACAGCTATTATCAAGTCGGTCAGCAAGATGAATTGTGATGCTATGACCATCGGTATGGTTCACAATTTCAAACTCCTCAAAGGTATCCTGGAAACACCGGAAGGGGAAAACGGCCTGATTACACTGCTGCGTACTGCATCTATCCTCGGCAATGGCCAGATGCAGTTCAGTTACGTCGATAATGAAGTATTAAAGAAGGCACAGAAAGAACCGGACAAATACCGGGATCTGATTATCCGTGTCGCCGGTTACAGTGCGTATTTCGTTGAATTGTGTAAAGAAGTGCAGGATGAAATTATCAGCCGTACCATGCTGGATCATTTCTAAATTCATACATCCGGAAGAATGGCAGTCCGGTTCCTTGGGCCGGAACTGCCGGCTCCGGAAGGTATGACCGATAATTCCTGAAGGGAAAGTGTGAGTATGGGATTACAACAGTTCCGGAGATTGGAACGAAAAGCAAGAATATTCAATATGCAGAAATATTCCATCTATGACGGACCTGGCATACGCACCATTATCTTTTTTAAAGGCTGCCCGCTCCGCTGCCGCTGGTGTGCCAATCCGGAAGGGCTGGAACGGAAGTATCAGGTTATGTTCCAGCAGGAATTGTGCATCCACTGTGGCAAGTGTGTTCCCGGCTGCCCCGTTCAGATTCACTATATAGACGATACGGGAGAGCGGCCGGAACATAAACTGCATCGCGATATAGACTGCACAGGCTGCCGTACCTGCGAAAGTGTCTGCCCGAGACAGGCTCTGAACGTAGTAGGACGGGATCTGACACTGTCAGAGGTCCTCGATTTTATCCAGCAGGATGTCGCCTTTTACCAAAGCTCCGGCGGCGGTGTTACCCTGAGCGGCGGTGAAGTATGTATGCAGTCCGCCTTTGCAGCCAATCTGCTCATGGAATGTAAAAAACTGGGAATCAATACGGCTATCGAAACCTGCGGATATGCAGGTCTGGACGCTCTGTTGGAAATAGCCCGGTTCAATGATTTGTTTTTATACGATATTAAAAATATCGATTCTGATCAGCACGAGATGCTGACCGGAGTGCGTAATGAAAAAATACTCCATAATCTGACAGAATTGATAAACCGCGGGTACCGGGTCAAAGCCCGTATGCCAATGATAAAAGGATTGAATACATCAGAAGATGTCATCCGCCGGGCCATGGAATTCCTGAAGCCGTTCCAGGGGCGTCCGAATTTTCTCGGAGTCGATCTCCTGCCCTATCATAAGCTGGGAGTCAATAAGTATAAACAACTGGGAAAACCCTACGGTATCGAAGAAGATGTGTCCATGACAAAAGAAGATCTGGACCGCATCGAAAGCTGGATTAAAGAATATGGTATGGATGCCAAAGTCATCAGGCATTAATGCCAGATGGAGGCGTGCCTATGACAGATGAATTTGAAAACAAGACGCGCATTATTCAGGAATATGTTCCCGGAAAGCAGGTGACACTGGCCCATGTCATCGCATCCCCGGTCGAAGAGATTTACGAACGGCTGGGAATCGAAGGAAAAGGCGCTATCGGCATTGCGACACTGACTCCCTGCGAGACGGCGATTATCGCGGCTGATATAGCGACCAAGGCGTCGGATGTGGAAATCGGGTTCCTGGACCGGTTCACCGGTTCCCTGGTGATTTCCGGCGATGTGGCCAGTGTGGAGACGGCAATGAAAGCCATCAATACGACGCTGGAAACGCTGCTGGGATTCACAACTGCTGACATTACACGGACATGAAGAAGCGCATCATGATTATAGGCGCAGGACAGTCCGGCAAATCGACTCTGGCCAACTGGCTGAACCGGACGGACCGGCCGCTGCGCAAAACACAGGATGCCATTTATGGCAATCGCACCATCGATATACCCGGTGCGTATTTGGAAAATACCTGGATGTATAAATACATCATCGCTTTATCGCAGGGAGCTTCCCATGTACTGATTCTGGTGGATCAATCACGGCCTGTCGAAGTATATTCTCCCGGATTTGCCTGTATATTTACTTGTCCGGTTACGGGCGTAATCACGAAATGCGATGAACATCCGGAGAACTATAATCTATGCATAAGACAGCTCCGGCGATGTGGTGTACAAGAAGTTATCCTTCCCATTTCTCTCCGGACAGGGGCTGGCCTTGCGGCATTGGAAGAACGGCTGGCAGCTACTCATGCCGGCTGACATGATACACAAGAGGAGGTGATACATTGCGATATATAACGGAAATGGATTTACGGGATTTGTATCACGAAGAACCGTTTACGACGTATTATCTGGCAGCAGACAACCGGCTGACACCGGGGGCCAGACAATTCCTGACAGACCGGCGTATCCCCTGTGAAATTGCACGGGAAGACGAACAAGGAAAAAAAACTGATACGGTACCGGTTGATGAAGAAACGGAATCTGTACCATCGTGGCAGCTGCTGAAACTGTGGCATACACTGGAACATGCCGAGTCGCTCATCCTGCTGACAGCAGAATGGTTTTCCCGCCATGGCGAACATCTGGCTGCCGAAGATTTTACGGCGCTGGCCAGGACGCTGCAGCGGACCCGGATGGCCTGTGAAAAAGGAGAACTTCCGCCGGCCCTTACCTTCTGGAACTGTACAGAAAGTGAACTTCATGAAAAAGCAGATAACACGGTCCTTCCGCTCGGCCTGGAAAAATTACCGGAAGACGAGGCCCTGCGCGCCAAACTTCTGATGCTGAATCATCTCCGTACGTATCTGCAGATGCTGGAGCCTCTCGTGATGGAAACACAGAGTTGGCACAGGGATACCGGGCCTGAACGGTATGAAGGGCTGATACATATTCTCCACAGCCTGAACGATGTCCTTTGTATCATGATGGGAAACTATATGAGAGGTTCAGTATGAGTACTTTAAATTCAGATTTTACGTATTGCAATGAAATAATCAAAGAGTTTGAAAATGTGGTCAAACATCCGGTGACAAAACCGTCCTCTGTGTATTATACGGGTGTCGATCTTGGTACGGCCTTTATCGTCGTCGCCGTCCTCGATGAGAACTTTTGTCCCGTTGCCGGGGAATACCGCTATGCCAGTGTCGTTAAAGATGGCATGATTGTGGACTATCTGGGAGCTATCCGCATCGTTCGGGAAATGAAGGAGAACCTGGAAAAGAAACTGGGAACAGAACTGCGGTATGCTGCGGCAGCCCTTCCACCGGGTACATTTGATCTCGATTCAGGTGCTATCAAACACGTTGTCGAAGGCGCTGGCTTTGAAGTGACCAATCTGCTTGACGAACCGACTGCTGCCAACGCTGTCCTGAAAATTAAAAACGGCGCCATCGTCGATATCGGCGGCGGTACGACGGGAATTGCGATTTTAAAAGATGGCAAGGTTGTATACGTAGCCGATGAACCGACAGGGGGCACGCATTTTTCCCTCGTCGTATCCGGCGCTTACAAGATGCCTTTCGAAGAGGCTGAATTGTATAAAAGAAATCCGGGGAATCACCGCGAAATCCTGCCGATCCTGCAGCCGGTCATTGAAAAAGTATCGTCCATCATTACCCGCCACATCAAGGATTATGATGTGAAAGAAATTTATCTCGTAGGCGGTACGTGCTGTCTGACGGGAATTGAGAGCATCATTGAAAAGCGGACGGGACTTCCGACGCGCAAACCACAGAATCCCATGTTTGCAACGCCGCTCGGCATTGCTCTCAATTGTAAACAGCTGGAAGAATAGAGGCGGTTCTATGGAATGGAAAATCATCAAGTCACCTTCACCGGGAACGATAGATATCCTCATGCGGCGCAAGGGGTCTCCGGCCTCACACGACATGAGTGGCTTTGATGCCGTCGGACTCGTGCAGGGAAGGCTTATTGATATGATCGTAGCTGCCGATATCGCAGAAAAAGCTGCCGGTGTCTTCGTCGAAGATATCCGGGGCAAGCTGCCCTCAGAATCTCATTGTCATAGCCATATTTGGCGATACGGCTGCTGTAGAGGCGGCAATTGCCGATATATGCAGAGTTTTTCAGGAACACAGGCAGGTGACACCATGATAGCAGCCAGAGTGATTGATAATATTTGGTCTACACGCAAGGCCGACTGCCTCGTCGGAATCAAATTCATGATAGTAGAAGTCATCGATGGTAAAGATGCGGGACGCCGTTTTATCGCAGCCGATCTGATCAATGCCGGCATTGGTGAAAATGTCATCGTCAGCCAGGGCAGTGCAGCCCGGCAGATGTTTGAACCGGATACCATGCCCGTTGATGCGGCGATTATTGGAATCATTGATGAAGAATGTACGTTTTAAACTGTGGAGGTGAATCCGCTTGGACGTATTAAATCAAGTGCGGGATGCCGGCGTCATCGGTGCCGGCGGTGCCGGATTTCCCACTCATGCCAAGCTGAATGCGACAGCGGAATACATATTATTGAACGGCGCTGAATGCGAGCCCCTTCTGCGGGTAGACCAGCAATTGATGGCGCTGTACCCCGATGCCATTATTACCGGTTTTGCCGCTGCCGGCCATCAGGTCCGGGCAAAACAGGCCATTATCGGCATTAAAGGGAAACATAAAGATGTCATTGAGATTTTGAAACAGCGTATCGAAGCCCTGGGCTTTTCCCCGTATGTACAGATTCACATCCTGCCGGATGTCTATCCTGCCGGAGATGAACAAGTACTGGTATACGAACTGACGGGCCGTATCGTACCGGAATGTTCCATCCCTCTTTCTGTCGGCTGTGTCGTCGTCAATGCCGAAACCGCCCTCAACATCGCCCACGCGCTGGAAGGGAAAAGCGTGACGGAAACGTACGTGACACTCCAGGGCGATATTCCCAGACCGGTGACACTCAAAGTACCTGTGGGGATGCCGGTCCGTGAAGTTCTCATGAAAAGTGGGATTACCAATCTGGATGACTATGGCGTCATTGATGGCGGCCCTATGATGGGACGGGTCATGACTTCCTATGATGGCTATGTTTCCAAGAAAAACAAAGGGTACATCATATTGAAGAAAGACCATTATCTCATCCGGAAAAAGAGCATGAACGAGCAGCAGGCACGCATCATCGGCCGTACGGCCTGTGAACAGTGCCGGATGTGCACTGATCTCTGTCCCCGGTATCTCCTGGGACACAACATGCAGCCCCATAAAATCATGAGAGCCATGAAATACATGCCCGATGATCTGCAAAGTGCCGTTACAGCACAACTCTGCAGCCAGTGCAATCTGTGTGAACTCTTTTCCTGTCCGGCCCATTTGAGTCCCCGTAATATCAACAGCTGGTATAAAGACCGGATGCGAGCTGCCGGCATCAAGTATACACCGGCAGAACGGGAATATAAGACCCGTGAAGCCCGGTCCTACCGGCTTGTTCCCAGTAAACGCCTTATTGCCCGCCTGGGCCTCAGTTCTTTCGACGGTCCGGCACCGCTTACGGGAATGGAGTGGAAGGCCGATGAAATCGGCATCCTGCTCAGCCAGCACGTAGGAACCCCGGCGGCGCCCATCGTCCATACAGGCGATACGGTTATGGCCGGGCAGATGATAGGCGCCATCCGCGAAGGAAGCCTCGGTGCCCCTGTTCATGCGAGTATGGACGGCGTAGTCACAGATGTTACAGATTCAGTCATTAAGATAAAGGTGGGGTCGATCCATGTATAATGCGATAGGTATGGTAGAGTTGAGCAGCATCGCCAGAGGAATTTATACAGCCGACCAGATGATCAAGACTGCTGCTGTAGAAGCTGTCAGCTGCACTGCCGTATGTCCTGGCAAGTACATTGTCCTGATTCAGGGCGATGTAGCAGCTGTAGAAAGTTCTGTCGATGCCGGCATCCAGTCGGCAGGGGAATATATTGTCGATCATTTTATTATTCCCAATGTTCATCCCGGCATATTCCCGGCTATTTCTTCTACTACTCTGCCGGAACAGCGGGCGGCCCTGGGAATCATCGAGTCGTTTTCTCTGGCGTCCATGATCCATTCTGCTGATGCGGCCCTCAAAGCGGCCGATATACAGGGCGTGGAACTCCGACTTGGCAGTGGCCTCGGTGGCAAAGCGTATTTTACCTTTACCGGCGATGTTGCCGCCGTAGAAGCGGCCGCCGATGCAGGAAAAGCGCTGGTAAGAGACAGTGGGCTTCTGGTAGATATCGAAGTCATCCCGTCCCCGGCAGAACGGTTATGGGATAGCTTGTTATAAGAATCAGACAGATACATAGGAGGTGATACATTGAAATCGTTGATTTGTGTCAGTCACGTGAAAGAAGCGGCAGAAGCCGGACAGCATGAGTTATATGTAGAACCCGGTGCCATCATTACGGCAGCTGCCAGCGATTATGCCCGTGACAAAGGGATTTCATTCATTGACAAAAAGATGGCTCCTGCCGTACCAGCTGTACAGGAACCGGGAACAGCCGCCATAAAAGGCCTGGATAAAGGACTGGTGGCGGAAATCGTCCGACAGGTACTGTTATCCCGCGGCCAGTCTGCCCGGCCGTACAGGGAAGAAAAGGATGACAGCGGCCTCAAGGTGGTACGTGGTCATTCCGTGACCTATGAAGTATTCGATACGGGGAATCCCGTAACCAAAGTCGGATACAGGGAGGTCATCAGCAAAAATGAGTCTCACATGAGCTCGGGATTTCTGACCATCGATCATTCTTCCTTTACCTGGACGCTTACAGGATATGAAGAAACGGACATTATTCTGGAAGGAAGTCTTTCCATTACGATTAATGGCAAGACTTATTATGCCAGCCAGGGAGATGTGCTCTTCATACCGAAAGATGCAACGGTCGTCTGGAATGCCGAAGATCATGTAAAACTATTTTACTCGACCTATCCGGCTGACTGGGCAGGATAATGCGGGTTAAAGGAGGTGGAAATCAATGGATGCCTTGGGAATGATAGAAACCAGAGGCCTGGTAGCCGCTATAGAATGTGCCGATGTGATGCTCAAGGCAGCAGACGTGGTACTGAATGGCAGGACCCTCGTTGGTGGCGGACTGGTTACAGTCTGCGTCAGTGGTGATGTAGGGGCAGTCAAAGCTTCTGTCGATGCAGGGGAAGCGGCTGTGCTGCATCTGGGTAAGGACCTTCTGATTTCACGTCACGTGATTCCCCGTCCTGATGCGGCCATAGCCGGGATTCTTTCCGCACATGGCCCGGATAAACCGGATCCGCCAGAACCGGCTCCATCTGAAGAAGCGGAACCGGCAGAAACCAGCACCGGTGCAAACGGCACAGGATTTGCCGATAAGGCCGGCGCAGCGTATCCTGAATCACGGCAGGAGGCAGATAATACACCGAAAGAAGAAGCCCCTGAGGTTTCTTTTGAGGATATAGATTTTAAAAATTTCCACAAAGCCGAGGCTGACGCACTGGCCGTGCAGCCTGGCGTGAATCTTGACGGGGTGTTCAGGAAGATGCCCGTCCCAGCGCTTCGGCGTCTCGTCCGGGAATATACGGATATCGGTCTGACCGGCCGGGCCGTATCACGGGCGAAGAAAGCCATGTTGCTCCGACTGCTTGAAGAGTATTATGCCAAAAGCAGGGAACCGCTGGTTTGAAGGAAATCTGAAAGGGGAGATACATCTTGGAAACATTAGATTATGATCTGCAGACCGTGCAGGAAGCCAGAAACCTGGCGCGGCAGGCGCAGAAAGCGGAAGATGTATTCTGCAAGTTCACCAATGAACAGGTGGACCGCATTTTGCAGAATATGGTCCGCGTAGCAGAAGAAAATGCGGCTAAATTAGCCCGCATGGCCGTTGAAGAAACGGGATTTGGCAAGGTGGAAGACAAAATCATCAAGAATCAGGTGGCATCCCGCGATGTATATAACTACATCAAGGATATGAAGACCATCGGTGTCATTCACGAAGACACGGTCAATCGGATTACGGAAATCGGAGAACCAGTCGGTGTCGTACTGGGAATTATCCCCTCTACGAATCCGACATCTACAGTCATCTACAATGCCATGATTGCCTTAAAAGCACGGAATACTATCGTATTTTCACCTCATCCGGCAGCGTTGAAATGCACCGTAGAAGCTGCCCGTCTCATGGCAGAAGCGGCCGAAACAGCCGGTGCGCCGCTGGGGACCATCAGCACCATTACCCATCCATCCATGGGTGCCACTAATGAATTGATGCACAGTGAAGAAGTGAAGATGATTATTGCCACCGGCGGATCGGCCATGGTAAAAGCCGCTTACAGCTGTGGCAAGCCGGCTCTGGGCGTAGGTCCCGGCAATGGCCCGTCTTATATCGAACGGACGGCAGATGTCAAAAAATCTGTTGAAGATATCATGCTCAGCAAGACCTTTGACTACGGCACTATCTGCGCTTCTGAACAGTCTATCGTCGTCGAAGAATGTAACCGGACACAGGTCGTAGAAGAATTTAAACGCCAGGGCGGCTACTTTATGACGAAAGAAGAAACAGATAAAGTCTGCCAGCTTCTCTTTAAAAACGGGCACGCTATGAACGCCAAATTCGTAGGCCGTTCTCCCCAGGTCATTGCCGATGCGGCGGGAATTACAATCCCTGCCGGTACGCGGGTACTTATTGGGGAACAGGACGGCGTGGGAAACGGCTATCCTCTTTCCTATGAAAAACTGACCAGCGTCCTTGGCTTCTATACGGTCCGCGACTGGCAGGATGCGTGCGATCTGTGCATCTGCCTTTTAAAGAACTGCGGTCTCGGACATACCATGTCGATTCACACAGAAGATCCGGAAATTGTCCGCCGGTTCTATGAAAAACCGGTATTCCGCATCATCGTCAATACACCGGCCACCCAGGGCGGTACGGGAATCAGCACGGGCCTGGCACCGGCCTTTACCCTTGGATGTGGTACCTGGGGCGGAAGCGCTACGGCCGACAATGTCACGCCACTGCATCTGATGAACATCAAACGCGTAGCCTATGGTATCCGTGAAGTCAAGCCGTCCGTCCCCTATACGGGTCAGACGACGAGCTGCGGCACGACCGCTGCGGCAACAGGTTCTGATGATGACCAGCTCATTTCTGTCGTCAACGAAGTGCTGCAGTTGTTGAAACAGAAAGGTGAGTTTTAATGGGAAAATATGATGCTTTAGTCGATTTGCTGGTAGAAGCCGTCAGGGACAGCCATTTGAATCTCCAGCCGGATACGATTCCCGTAGGTGTATCCAACCGGCATGTCCATTTGTCCCAGGCGGATCAGGATGCTCTTTTCGGACCGGGCAGCCAGCTGACAAAGATCAAAGATATTTCGCAGCCGGGACAGTTTGCCTGCAAGGAAACGGTAACCCTGGCAGGGCCGAAAGGTGTTCTGGAAAAAGTCCGCATCCTCGGTCCCGTCCGCAAAGAATCCCAGGTGGAATTACTCCGGTCCGACTGCTTCAAACTGGGGGTCAAGGTGCCACTGCGCATGTCCGGTGAGCTGGAAGGTACGCCGGGTCTGACGCTCATCGGTCCCAAAGGCAGTATCTGCCTGCCCCGCGGTGTCATCATTGCCAAACGCCATATCCACATGCTTCCTGAAGATGCGCAGCGTTTTGGCGTGACAAATGGCCAGGTCGTTTCCATCAATATAGATGGCGATCGTGGCGGTACATTTGGTAATGTTGTTATCCGAGTGACAACAACATCGGCATTAGAATGCCATATCGATATGGAAGAAGCTAATGCTATGAATCTTAAAAATGGTTCCAGGATAACAATTATTAAATAATTCATCTATATATTTCTTAGGAGGAAAATAACATGAGTACAACAGAAGCTTTAGGTTTAATCGAAACAAAAGGTCTTGTAGGTTCTATTGAAGCAGCCGATGCTATGGTAAAAGCTGCAAACGTTTACCTCATTGGTAAAGTCCTCGTTGGCGGCGGCCTCGTAACGGTTATGGTACGTGGCGACGTCGGCGCTGTCAAAGCGGCTACCGATGCCGGTGCTGCTGCAGCACAGCGCGTTGGTGAACTCATTTCCGTACACGTTATTCCGCGTCCGCACACCGATGTAGAAATGATTCTCCCTCATGACAACCTCACAGTAAAAGAATAATCTATCACAGGGCGGGCTAAGGCTATTAGCACCTTAGCCCGTTGATTTTTACCCGGTCCCATGCGAAAAACGAATAATAAATATTTAATTATGTGCCACAGAAACTTGAAAAAACAAAAGGAATTATTCCTTTTTATCAATATATGTGAAATATATAACCAATAAAGGAAGTGCATAACGATGGACAACAGAGCCTTGGCGGTCAAACTGAAAATAGACGCAAGCTTTAAACGGCGCGGGATTACCTTTGCTATTTTTTCCGGTATTTTTTATGGCCTGTATACGGCTTTTCTGACACTGGGCATGTCCAAGGGAATCTGGGGCAATGACTGGTATGGTGCCAATATATCCGGCCTGAGTGCCTTTGCGATTACCTATTGTCTGGCAGCACTGGGATCGGCTGTCAATGATACCATGAGCGGTATCTGGGCGCTTATCAACGTATCCATCAAAGGAGAACTGGGGGACTTTTTCCGCACGTTGAAAACAAAACCGGGCCTGGTCATGATCATCTGCGCCCTCATCGGCGGTCCCCTGGCTTCTACGGCTTATGTAGCAGCACTGCAGATGGGCGGATCCATCATCGTGCCTATCTGCGCACTCAATGCGTCTTTTGGTGCTATTATCGGTCATTTCGTATTTAAGCAGGAAATCAACAAACGCATGGTTTGCGGTATTCTGCTCTGCCTCGTGGCAGCCGGTGTCATCGGAGGCACGTCGTTCTCGGACGTCGGACCGACGGCTCTGATTGCCTGCGGTATTGCTCTGTTCTGCGCATTGGGATGGGGGATTGAAGGTGCCGTTGCCGGTTTTGGCACGACACTCATCGATTATAATATCGGCATTACCATCCGGCAGTGCGTTTCCGGACTTTCCAACATGCTCATCATGCTGCCGCTCCTGTGCACCATCGATGGCAATACCGGCCTGGCTCCGCGCCTTCTTTCCGGCGCATGGACAGACTGGTCCATTATATTCTTTGTCATTTCCGGCTTCTGCGCCATGCCGGCCTATTCCTTCTGGTATAAGGGCAATTCCATGTGCGGTGCCGCTCTGGGCATGGTTTGCAATGGGGCTTATTCTTTCTGGGGACCGTTCTTCTGCATGATTGTCGTCGGATTGTTCGATGGGCAGCCGGGATGGATGCTTACACCGGTACAATGGATTGCTGCCATTGTCATGATTTGCGGTATCGCTCTCGTCGGCAACCTCAATCCGCTCCACGCATTCCAGAAGAAGGAGGCCTGATCCTATGAAACCGCTTTATTATGCAATCATGAAATATATGACGACTGTAAAAGAAGCATCCAATATGGATGTCATCCATGCCCTCAAGAAAGACTATGGGTCCTTTAAAATGCTCCGTCCTGATGCCGTTCAGGAAGCACTGATGACAGCAAAAGCCAATGGTCTTCTCGATGAATCCCGGTTTGAACTGGACGATACGGATCAGTTACAGGTATACTATAAAGTGAATGAGTATGGCCGGCAGATGATCAACGCCTTTATTAAAGATTGATATACCTATAATATTACCTGTTTCTTACTTCTTTTTTACCTGTTCGTGATATATGGAATGTCATTATTTACTATAAGGAGAGGTGTTTCCCGGATACAGTCTGATGCGTATCTGTTTTACCAGTACGTTTTTATCATAGAAAGGAGAATGATGTATGAAATTCCGAAGAAAGAAGGCTTTAAAAGTATTAGTTATCTCTGCACTCATGGCGGGCATTTCGGCAACGTCCCTGGCAGCGGTAGGTGTCGTGCAGGGACCGACCCCGATTGATCAGGGCATGGCGAACAGTGCCGAAGATTTCACTATTTACAATGACAAGATTGCTGCTTCTTTTGCCGTAGGTTCCAATAACTACTGGAATATGACGACAGGCAGCATCTTGGACATTGCCATGATGAAAGATGGGAAATTTGGTACGGACCTGACAAATGATATCGAATTCCTCAATGACTACTGGACAGCCACGGGTTCGTGGAACGGGGAAGACCTGCTGCATACGCCTGTCAAAGACATTACCTACAAGCTGGAAGGCGATAAAAAAGTTACCGTAACGGCTAAGACGAGGTATTGGACGGAAGGTCATAAGCTGCCGTTGAACGTGACGATTCAATATACGCTGGAAGATGGCAAGAATTATATTGATATGAAGACCGTCGTCGAAAATCCGGCAGGGAATGACGCCTATCTGAATATGAACAGTGGTTATTCTCTCAGTACGCTGGCTGTGAATATGTTTGGTCCCTTTGGCTTCTATCCCGATGTCAAGAGAACGGGCATACGCATCAATGAAGATCCGGAAGTCAATACGAAATATGGAGATTTCGTCGTTACGTACGGGAAGAACTACGCCGTAGCCGTCAATACGGATCATGCCAATGCCTATAAGGGCTCTTCCGGTTATAAAGACGTCTATGTGAACCGGGATATCCTGCCGGGCCAGTCCTATACGTACACCGGCGAAATACTGGTCATTCCCAATGGGGAAACGGCACCGATCATTGAACGGAAAATCCAGAAGGATCCGTCTATCAAATCCGGCGTCATCGAAGGGATTGTCCGTGATCCCAATGGCAAGCCGCTGCCCAACGCCTATGTCATCTTCAATAAACCCGGTTCCTACAAGAAAACGATGAAATCGGACGGCGTCGATCAGGTCATGAAAGATATCATGCAGCCCTTCGTCTGGAAGATTACTGATAAGGACGGCAAGTATAAAGTTACACTGCCCCAGGACAGCTACGACATTTATGTACAGAGCCAGGGAACGACACCGTCCGACGTACAGCACATTGATCTGAAAGGCAACACCGTGGCCGATTTCCAGGTAAAACCAGGCGCAAAAGCGGCACTGACTGCCGTTGATGAAAAAGGGAAACCTGTCGATTTTAAAGTCGTCGTCACAGGCATCAAATCCGATGTAAAAGGACTGGGAGGCTCGGTATACTTCACGGACCCGGCGACCCATAAAGCGGATTTTGATGTATCGGCACCAGAAAATGAACTTACCTTTACGGCTTATCACGGAGCCGATTATACATCGAAACCGGTCGAATTCAAGACATTTGTCAAAGGCGGACAGACAGTTCAGCACCAGTTTGTCATTCCCCAGCTGATTCATCCGGAAAAGACGGGCTGGTATGGCAATGACAATCACCAGCATGCTGACCATGGCGACGGGGCGACGACCGTTCCGGAACTCTTTGCTGCACAGATGGCAGCCGGCCTGGACCTGAATCTCGTACTGGATCATGATTACATCGGCAACATCAAGCCGATGCGGGAACTGGCCAATCAGTACAACCGGCCCTTTATTCCCAACGTCGAAGTCTCTCCGGGCTGGGGCCACTGGGGCTTCCTGATGGTCAATGATAAAATGCCATGTCCGGATCCGTCCCTGACACCGGGCGAAATCATCCAGCAGGGGCATGACCGGGATGCCCTGGTCGTTATGCATCATCCGTTCACGGACTACGGCTTCCTGACTAATCGTGCCGGCGTCAAAGGCGGTAATGATCCCAGTGCGGAAAACTTTGAATTCCTGGAACTGCAATCGACGATGGATCTGTCCAATGCCAAGAATATGGATAAACGGACCCTCGATGTTGCCGAAGGATACTGGAACCGCGGCATCAAGAAGTATCTGAGTGCCGGTTCGGACCAGCATGATGCGACGTCCAATCTCTATCCGGGCATCATCCGCATGTATTCCCACGTCGATGGAAAACTGACAGGACGGAAATTTGTCAATGCCATGGCCGAAGGCAAAGCCTATGTCACCATGGGGCCCATCTTCACTCCGGCAGAACGGTCCATGTTCGGCACGACCCAGCAGACAGCTGCCGATGGCACCTATACATTTGAAACGAAAGTACAGGCTGTCAATGGATTGAAAGAAGTACAGGTCGTAAGTGAAGGTAAGCCGGTAGAAACAAAGACCTTTGATAACACGACAGATCCTGTATCCATCCAGGTCAAAGTGAAACCGGAGCATGATACGTGGGTCAACGTCATTGCCAAAGATGGTAAAGACCATTATGCCGTATCCAACCCCGTATGGGTCAAAGTAAAAAAATAGAAGAGATGCTCTGACACACTGAGTGTGCCCTAAGCGCTTGCTGCAGACAGCCCCGGCATGAACGTTTCGTTCATACCGGGGCTGTTTCTGCTGTCTGTCCGGCCGGGGCCGTACTGGACTTTTCCCTGACAACTTCGTATAATTAAATTGGGAGGATATGACATATGAAACTTACGACCCTATTGCCGACAGCCAGCAGTTCTCAGGAAAAAGCCCGCATACATGTAGTGTATGCGCTTTTGGGGACTGTTTTTTTTATGCCCCTTCAGATTATCGCCATGGAAGCCTGTTTGATTCTGGCATTGATTCTGGCAGCACGGTATATATGGAAATATCCTGTAGCCTCCTGGCATGATACGCCTCTGTTCAAACCTGCCGCATTGTTTGCAGTCCTGGCCTTTATTTCCCTGGCCGGATCGCCTAAGCCGTTGTTTGGCGTGGCCTTTTATCTGTTTACGGTGCTGCAGTATTTTATCTTTTATAATCTCATCGTCGTCTTTGTCCGCGGCGGCGAAGAACGGCGCCTGTTTTTGCTCGTTTTCCTTGCCAGTGCAGCTGTCGTCGTTTTATTCGGCTTATATCAGTATGCTCACATGCTGACGCTCCACGAAGAAGAATGGGTCGATAATTCGGCGTTTCCCCTGCTCCGGCGGCGCATGTATTCTACATTATACAATCCCAACCTTCTGTCGGAATTCCTGCTCATGGCAATCAGCGCGGCTTTTTCCCTGCTCATCGTGAAAAAACGTGCCCCAAAGAAGATGGCAGTCCTGCTGACACTGCTGGCGGCACTGGCCCTCTGTCTGATCCTGACCTATTCCCGTGGTGCCTGGCTGAGTGCCGGCGCGCTCGTATTCTTTTTTGGCCTCGTATGGGATAAACGGCTCTGGCTTTCTTTCCTCTGCATCCCCTTTCTCCTGGCCTTCTATCACGGTGGCGTCACGCACCGGCTCTTATCAATTTTTTATCACAGTAGTGCCGACACGTCTGTATCCATGCGCATGGATATGTGGCTGGCTGCTCTGCAGATGGTGGGGGACCATCCCATGCTGGGAATCGGCTGGGGGGCGTTTAAGTTCGTATATCCCGTATACAATGAACTGATACAGCAGGCGGGCATCACCATCTTCCATGCCCATAACATGTATCTCAATATCCTGGCAGAAACAGGCATTGCCGGATTCTGTGCCTTCTTCTGGCTCTTCTTCGGAGCCGCCGTCTATGCCGTCCGCTTTCTGCGCCTGCCGGGCATACAGCCCCAGGAACGGGCCATGGCACTGATGACGGCAGCCTCCATCCTGGCCGTAGCAGTCAGCAGCTTCAGCGATTATGATTTATTTAGTACCCAGATATCACTTACTCTCTGGTTTCTTTTGGGCCTCTTTTCAAATATGCATGAAGAATATGGGAAAAGAGCGAAAAAAAGTTTGCGAAATAATTCACAATAAGATATAATTAGAGTCGAAGTGTTAGCAGATTAATCTGATTTTATATCGGAGTGTAACGTGATATATAGTGGGGAGGTTCTGCCCATGAGACAGAAAAAGGCGATATCAGATGCAGTCATTGAACGGCTGCCGCTGTACTATCGGGATTTATTGTTGCTGCAGGATGCCGGCATAGATATCATCTCATCGGAAAAGCTTGGCGAACGGCTGGGGATTACGCCGGAACAGATACGGAAAGATCTGACTTGTTTTGGCGCCTTTGGGAAAAAAGGTGTCGGCTATTATGTAAGCGAACTCTGTCAGCAGATTGTGGAAATCATCGGCCTGCAGCAGCATTGGAAAATCGGTATTGCCGGCATCGGTCATCTGGGCTGGGCCCTTGCGAATTATAAGACTTTTGGCCGCCTGGGATTCCGGACCATGGGTCTGTTTGACGTGGACCACCGCATCATCGGTCAGAATGTAGGCGGCGTCGTGGTCACGCCGATTTCCGAAATGGAAGAAGTTGTGCGTCGTGAAGGCATACAAATCGGTATCATTACGACTCCGGCTGCCGTGGCACAGCAGGTAGCCGATCAGATGGTGGCAGCTGGTATCAAGGGGATTCTTTCTTTTGCTCCCCTGCGGCTCAGCGTGCCCGACCGCATATTTGTATTCCGTGAAGATTTATCCATCGGTCTGAGCCGGATTTCCTATTATCTGACGAATAAACCACAGGAATGAGCATAGTAAAGCTATCTTTTATAAACTACATACCCGGGACTACAAACTATAACGTAAAAGGAACCATGCGTGAAGGTTTTTACCATCATGCGTGGTTCCTTTTGTGTCATCGTTCGAGACGCAGGCTTTCTTTGAATGCATTTTCTGCCTGCTGGTCCGTGATATAATTCTGTTCGGCCATCAGCGCAAGGACCGTTTTCTGACGGCTGCGGGCGGCTTCGTAATTTTCCAGGGGATTGTAATAACTCGGTGCCTGAAGGAGTCCGGCCAGCAGTGAGGACTGGGCCAGTGTCAGATATTCCGGCTTTTTATTGAAGTAGATGCGGCAGGCTTGCTCGATTCCGGTCGCATTGGCACCGAAGTAAGCCGTGTTCAGATAGATTTCCAGGATTTCATCCTTACTGTAATTCCGTTCCAGGAGGATGGAGAGAATCAGTTCCTGCGCTTTACGGGTCAGGGTGCGTTCCTGGGTGAGAAATGTATTTTTGACGACCTGCTGGCTGATGGAGCTGCCGCCTTCCAGGGTCTTTCCGGAGTTAAAATTCACCATGACCGCCCGGGCAATGCCGATGGGGTCGATAGCGCCGTGTTCATAAAAGCGCCGGTCTTCTGTCGCGACGACGGCTTCTTTCAGGCTTTTGGGCATAGCGCCGCTGGCTACGTACACGGGGATTTTTTTCCGGTGTTCTTCCATAGCTGCGTGGAAATGCAGATAGGGGTACAGTTTTTCCTGTATGCCCATGTCAGGCAGAGATACAAGATTGTGCTGTTCAGTTTTGCTGGAAGACGCCGGCTGCGCCGTCTTTGGCGTGTCCGCAATGATGTTCCAGGCAGCGCAGAGAATAAAGGCGATAATAAATATGAAAAGATATTTTTTTTTCATAGAGCCTCCTGATATAATCATATTGTATCATATTGATAGGGAAGAATGCCAGTTTATTGCCTGTTCCGGACCGTTTATCTGCAATTATATGTCAAGAAAAATCCATTGAAAATTTTTTATACAAAATACTTGCATATTTTTACGAAAGGTTGTATACTATCACACGTAGACAGTTGAAAGACACAAATTGCTGATGTTTAGAGGAGGAACCGATTATGAGTGAAATTAAAAAAATCGTGTTAGCATATTCTGGTGGTTTGGATACATCCTGCATCATTCCCTGGCTGAAAGAAAATTATCCTGGTGCGGAAGTCATTGCAGCCTGCGCCGATGTAGGACAGCCTGATGACTTTGAAGCCATCGAAAAGAAGGCCATCAAATCGGGTGCATCCAAAGCTTATATTATGGATATTAAGAAAGAATTCATGGAAGACTATGTATGGCCCTGCGTCAAAGCCGATGCCGTATATGAAGGCAAATACCTCCTGGGTACTTCTTTTGCCCGGCCGCTGATTTCCAAAAAGCTCGTTGAAATCGCTAAAAAAGAAGGCGCTGACGCCATTGCCCATGGTGCAACAGGCAAAGGCAACGACCAGGTGCGGTTTGAACTGACCGTCAAGGCCCTGGCTCCGGAAATCAAACTGATTGCTCCCTGGAGAATCTGGGATCTGAAATCCCGGGAAGACGAAATCAAATATGCTGAAGCGCATAACGTTCCCGTCGATTATAAATCGGAAGAAAATCCCTATCCGTACAGCATGGACTGGAATATCTGGCATCTGAGCCATGAAGGTGATGACCTGGAAAATCCGGCCAATGCACCGAAAGATATGGTATATATGGTCACGACACAGCCGGAAAAAGCACCAGATACACCGGAATACGTCGAACTCACCTTTGAAAAAGGGATTCCCGTAGCGGTCAATGGCAAGAAAATGGATGCTCTCGAACTGATTACGACCCTCAATGCCATCGGTGCCAAGAACGGTATCGGCATCGTAGACCTCGTAGAAAACCGTCTCGTAGGCCTCAAGAGCCGTGGCATTTATGAAAACCCGGGCGGCGCCATCATCATGTATGCCCACAGAGAACTGGAATATCTCACACTGGACAGAGCTACCTATCATTTCAAAGAACACGTTGCCAATAAATACGCAGAACTCGTATACGACGGCATGTGGTTCTCCCCGCTCCGCGAAGCTCTGGCTGCGTTCGTCGATGAAACGCAGAAGACCTGCAGCGGCACGGTTAAACTGAAATTGTACAAAGGCAATATCATCAGCGCTGGTTCTTCATCGCCTTATTCTCTCTACAGTGAAGAATATGTCACCTTCGGTGAAGACGATGTATACGACCAGAAAGATGCCGGCGGCTTCATCAACCTCTTTGGCCTGCCGCTGACCATGCGTGCTCTGATGATGCAGAAGAACGAAAAGAAGAATAAATAAGGAGCGATTTTCTGATGAAGTTATGGGGCGGCCGGTTTACGAAGGCGACGGATAAAAATGTAGAAGCATTCAATGCGTCTATTCAGTTTGATTGCCGTATGTATGCAGAAGATATCTGTGGCAGTATCGCCCATGCGACGATGCTGGCCCGTCAGGGAATTATTTCTGATGAAGATAAAGACGCCATCGTAAACGGCCTGAAACAGATATTTGAACAGATTGAACATGATGAATTCGAGTTTTCCATCGAACTGGAAGATATTCATATGAATATAGAAAAACGGCTGACTGATGCCATCGGTGAAGCGGGCAAGCGCCTGCACACCGGCCGCAGCCGCAATGACCAGGTAGCGCTCGATACCCATCTGTACCTGCGCCGGGAAATTGCCGACGTAGCAGGGCTGCTCATCCAGCTGCAGCAGTCCATCGTGAAAGCGGCGGAAAAATACAGCGATGTCATCATGCCGGGATACACTCATCTGCAGCGGGCCCAGCCAATCTTGTTCAGTCATCACCTCATGGCGTATTTTTCCATGCTGTCCCGCGATTTTGAGCATCTGCAGTTTGCCTGGAATATGGCTGACCGGATGCCCCTCGGGGCGGGCGCCCTGGCAGGCACGACCTATCCCCTGGACCAGCCGTATGTAGCCGATGTGCTTCATTTTGGCAAGCTCTATGATAATAGCATGGATGCCGTCAGCGACCGCGATTACATCATTGCCTTCCTCGAATTTGCCGCCGTTCTCATGATGCACCTGAGCCGCCTTTCGGAAGAGTTCATTCTCTGGTCCAGCTCGGAATTCAAGTTCATCGAACTGGACGATTCCCACTGCACCGGGTCGTCTATCATGCCGCAGAAGAAGAACCCCGACATCTGCGAACTTGTCCGCGGCAAAACGGGACGGTTCTATGGCCATCTCATGGCTGTACTGACCATGATGAAAGGCATTCCCATGGCTTATGACAAAGACATGCAGGAAGATAAAGAAGGCGTGTTTGATGCTATCGACAATCTGAAATTCGCACTGACCATCTATGCGGCGATGATCGATAAGATGACCGTCAATGGCAAACACATGCGGGACGTGCTGGAAAAGGATTTCTCCAATGCGACCGATATGGCCGATTATCTGGCAAAGAAAGGACTGCCTTTCCGCGAAGCCCACGCCGTCGTCGGCAGGGCCGTGCATTACTGCATCGAGCACGGAAAAGTGCTGCAGCAGCTCAGCCTGGAAGAACTGCAGGCTATGAGCCCGCTCTTTGAAGAAGATATCCATCATTATCTCGATATCGAAACCTGTGTGGCCCAGCGCCGTACGTACAATGGCACAGCACCGGAATCGGTAGCCCGTCAGATTGCTTCCGGCAAAACCGTCGTAACAGGAGAAGAAGAACAGCTCCATTCATGGAATTCTGTGGTTTCCTCTGTCTATGAGTTAATCAAATAAACACAGCAACGAAAAACTGCCGTCCTCTTGTGGGAGCGGCAGTTTTTCGTTTCCTGGCCCCGGGATACGGCAGCCCGGGGACCAGCCACTAAGTGAAATTTTCACTAGTCACTGTGATTGAAATAAGGTATAATAGAAAAGTATGAATAAAAAAGAAACATTTTGCATCCAGAAAGGAGGGGCGTAGGTATGACAAATGTGGTACAAACAACACTGGCACGGCCCGTTTTGTATAGTGGCATCGGCCTGCATGCCGCCAATGAAGTCCACATGGTATTGCGACCGGCCCCGGCTGACACGGGAATCGTATTTGTCAGAACCGATCTGGCAGGTAACCCATCGGTACCCGCACAATTAGCCTATGTGACCAATACGATGAGGGCGACGACACTGGAGCAGGGTGAGGCCAAGGTATTTACGGTCGAACATCTGCTTTCGGCGCTGCAGGGCATGGCTGTTGATAATTGCATCGTAGAAATGGACTCTGTTGAACCGCCTGTCGCTGACGGGAGCAGCCTGACCTTTGTCAGACTGATTGAACAGGCCGGTATACAGAAACTGGATATGCCACGGCGCGTCCTGACTGTGCGCCGGCAGCATCTGGTACAGGAAGAAGATAAGTTCATTGCCATTCTTCCTTACGACGGATTCCGCATCACCTTTACTTCTATCAATCCCCATCCATTGCTGGGAGTACAGTTCAGTGACACCGAAATCACAAAAGACAATTATATACGCGATATAGCCTTTGCCCGTACGATCGCTTTTACGAAAGAACTGGCTATGTTGAAAAAGCTGGGCCTTGGCAAAGGCGGTACGCTGGAAAATACCATTGTGTATGATGATACGACATGCTTGTCCGTATTACGGAGCGACGATGAACTGGTCCGGCATAAAGTCCTGGATGTCATCGGGGACATGGCTCTCCTGGGCAGGTCTTTGAAAGGACATATCATTGCTGTCAAATCCAGTCATAAATTGAATAATATGCTGGCACGCCAGATCAGTGAAGAAATGAATTAAGGGAGGAATTTACAGATGGCAATCGAAAAGACATTAGAAGTAACGGATATCATGGAAGTATTACCGCACCGCTATCCCATGCTGCTCGTAGACCGTATTATTGAACTGGAACCGATGAAATACGCTATTGGTATTAAGAATGCGACCTTTGATGAATTGTTTTTCCAGGGACATTTCCCGGGAAAACCGGTTATGCCCGGTGTGCTCCTGGCTGAAGCCATGGCTCAGGTAGGCGGCGTAGCCCTTCTGTATCCGGAAGAAAACCGCGGACTCATTCCGTTCTTTACGGGAATCGATAAACTCCGCTTCCGTCATCCTGTCCGTCCCGGCGACCAGATCGTCATGCGGGCTGACATCGTGAAAATCAAGGGCCGCATGGGAAAAGTCAAAGCCCAGTCCCATGTAGGGGATATCCTGTGCGCTGAAGGTGAATATCTCTTTGCCCTGATGCCGGGACAGGAACCCAGAAAGTAAGAAATAAGCCGTATTTATGCAAAATAGGGAGAAAAAAAGTGGATATAAGAGATAATGTAATGTAATTTCCTCTTTTTCACGGGTATATTTTGCTATATTTTTTCAGACTTTATATTATATTACTATAATAATTTATGCACCTGTCGGTCTGACAGGGTAGCAAGGAGTGACTCTAATGACCGAGGAAAAAGAAAACATGCCGCAGAGCATGATCCATCCAACGGCTATTATAGATCCACAAGCAGAAATCGGTCCTGGTGTAAAAATAGGTCCATACGCTGTTATCGGTCCCCATGTAAAGGTCGGGGCCGGCACAGAAATTATGGCTCATGTCACCATTGACGGCTGGACGACTATCGGCGAGAACTGCCGGTTCTTTCCCAGCTGTTCTATTGGATCAGAACCACAGGATTTGAAATATCATGGTGAAAAGAGCTATCTGATCATCGGAGACCGGTCTGTTTTCCGTGAATTTGTAACGGTCAGCACTGCAACTGGTGAAGGGGAAGAAACGCGCATCGGCAGTGACTGCCTTTTCCAGGCATGTACCCATGTAGCTCATAACTGTGTCGTGGGTAATCACGTCATCATGAGCAACTGTGCCGGTCTGGCCGGTCATGTCACTGTAGAAGACCGGGTCGTCATCGGCGGCATCGCCGGTGTTCACCAGTTTGTCAAAGTGGGCCGCAACAGCATGATCGGCGGCCTGGCGAAAGTCGTGCAGGATATTCCGCCTTTTGTCATTGCCGACGGCCAGCCTGCACGTGTCATCGGGCTCAACAGCGTCGGTCTTTCCCGGGCGGGCATGTCCGACGATGTACGGCGCGAATTAAAAAAAGCTTTCCGCATTCTCTATCGTTCTGGCCTGAATCTGAGACAGGCTATTGCTGAGATGGAACAAGAGCTGGATAGCTGCGAAGAAGTGGAACATCTGCTGCGCTTCCTGCGCAATGCCGAACGGGGCATTATGCGGGGAACCAAGGATTGAACATGTATGAGGGCAGGTAAGGCTCGGCCTTGCCGCCCTTTTTTTATGGTATTTCGGCATCGTGATGACAGGATACGTGGTTTTTTGGTATAATATACTGATGAGTTTTTGATTATACAGAATAAGGATGAGATATACATGGAAAAAGTAGGGTTGCTGGCCGGAATTGGCAATCTGCCTGTAGCTTTTATGCGGGCTGCACAGCAGAGCGGCCATGCCGTAGTCGTCATTGCCGTCGTGCCCGATGTGGCACCGGAACTGGCAGAAGAAGCCGATGTGTACTACGAAATCAATGTAGCCAAACTCAATAAAATCATAAAGACACTGCGCAGTCATGATGTAGATAAAGTAACCATGATAGGCAAAGTAACAAAGGAAATCCTCTTCAAAGGCCTGAAAATGCCCGACCTGCGGGCACTGAAATTACTGGGCCGTCTGCGCAACCGCAAAGATGACACCATTATGCTGGCCATCGTCGATGAACTGGCCAGAGATGGCATTGAAGTCGTCGATCAGACGCAGTACCTGAAGCCCCTCATGCCCGGTACGGGCGTATTGTCCCGGCGGCAGCCGACAGAAGAAGAAGCAGCTGATATCCGCTTTGGCTTCGTTACGGCTAAAGCCATCGGCGGCATGGATATCGGTCAGACGGTGGTGGTAAAGCACAAAGCCGTCATGGCTGTGGAAGCCATCGAAGGGACCGATGCCTGTATACGCCGCGGAGGCGCGCTGGGCAGGGGCAATGCAGTCGTCGTCAAGGTAGCCAAGCCCAATCAGGACCTGCGCTTCGACGTACCGGCCGTCGGCATGACGACACTTAAGAGCATGATAGAAAGTGGCTGTACGGTTCTGGCTATTGAAGCAGGCCGTACACTGTTTGTCGAACAGGAACAAGTCCTGGCAGAAGCAGACCGGCGTGGTATCTGCATCTGTGCTGTTGATAAAACGTATTGACAGGAGTCTCTATGAAGATTATGTTTTCAGCCGGTGAAGCATCGGGCGATATGCATGGTGCCAATCTGGCCCGGGCGCTGAAAGAACTGGATCCTGAAGTGGAACTTCTGGGTATGGGCGGCTCCCGCATGGCCGATGCCGGTGTACGCATTATATATGATATCAAGAACCTGGGATTTATCGGCGTCGGGGAAATCATCCGCAAGATTCCTTTTTTCTTTCGTCTTCGGGATTTTCTCCTCGATACGATGAAAAAAGAAAAGCCTGACGTACTGGTCTGCATCGATTATCCCGGATTTAACATGCGCCTCATCAAAAAAGCCCGGAAGGCCGGCATCCGCGTCGTCTATTATATCCTGCCGACAATCTGGGCCTGGCACAGGAGCCGGGGAAAAGTCATAGCGGAAAATACGGATCTGGCTATTTCCTTATTTCCTTTTGAAGCGCGGCTGTATGAACAGATCGGTACCCATGTGGCCTATGCCGGTCACCCCCTGATCGATACGGTGCATCCGTCCATGACGAGGGAAGAAGCTGTCCGGACCTTCGGGCTCGATGAGACGAAACGGACCATCCTGCTCATGCCGGGCAGCCGCCTGCAGGAAGTGAAAAGCCTGCTGCCGGTCATGCTCGATGCGGCCGCTATCATTGCAGAGACGGTACCCGATGTCCAGTTCCTGCTGCCCGAGGCTTCGACCATAGACCGGAGCCTTCTGGAAAGCCTGATTTCCCAGGATGGACCGGCTGTCCATATTGCATCAGAAGGCGTGTACGACATGATGCATATCAGCACGGCTGCCGTAGCCGCATCGGGAACGGCAACGCTGGAGACGGCTCTCATGGGCCTTCCGACATTGCTCATCTACCGGGTCGGGAATCTGACCTACTGGCTGTCGAAAGTACTCGTGCATATCAAGAGCATCGGTCTTCCTAATATCATCATGGGACACCGTATCATGCCCGAACTCTGGCAGAATGAAGTGACGCCCGAAGCCATAGCCCGTGATATGATCAGTCTGCTGACGGACGGGACGGCCTGGCAGAAGCGGCATGAGGCCATGCTGGCCGTACGCAGAGAAATGGGAGAGCCCGGGGCTGTCCGCCGTACGGCTGCTACTATTTTACAATTCGTTAAGGAGAATTCTACTGCATGAAGCAATATAATAGCTGGCAAAGCTATAAAAGACTGTTACGTTTCGTACTTCCCTATAAAAAAAGGCTGGTCGTGGCCGTCATCTGTATGGCCTTTTCCGGCTTGAGCAACGTCGTAGTGCCATGGCTGATCAAAGATGTCATCGATAAGGTCCTGGCCAATAAAGATGTATTCACCCTGAACCTCATCGTCATCGGCATCCTGGCCCTGTTTTTTGCCAGAGGATTTTTCTATTTTGGTCAGCGCTACCTCATGAGTTTCGTCGGCCAGAAAATCGTCAACGACATCCGGGAAGCCTTATATCGTCATTTGCAGACCTTGTCCCTTTCCTATTTTGACAAGCGCAAGACTGGCAATATCATGAGCAATCTGACAAATGACGTTACGGCACTGCAGACGGCCATTGCCGGCAACCTCATTTCCTTTGTCCAGGAAGCAGTCATCCTCATAGGTTCCCTCGTTTCCATGCTGTATCTGTATTGGAAGCTGACACTGCTGACACTGGTCATCGTCCCGCTCGTCGTCTTTACCATCCGCTTCTTTGGTGGGCGGCTGCGCCAGGCCGGTCATAAAGTACAGGGGAAGATGGCCGATATCACGGCCCTTCTGGAAGAAGCGATTTCCGGCATCCGTATCATCCGCTCCTTTAACAGGGAAGATTTTGAAATCAAGCGGTTCGTCGTCCAGAATGACAGCAATTTCTGGGCTCTCATGGCGACGACGCGGCTGACGGCCATGCTGACGCCGTTCATCCAGTTCTTTGCCGCCATTGCCGTCACCGGGATCATCTGGTATGGCGGCATGAGCGTCATCAATGGCGAAATGACGGCCGGTGCGCTCATCGCATTCCTGATTTATGCAATCAATCTGGCAAACCCGGTGCGCCGTATCAGCGAAATTTACGGTGATATCCAGAAATCCCTGGCCGCGGCAGACCGCGTCTTTGAAACACTGGATACGGAACCCGAAGTCAAGGAAAAGCCCGATGCCATCGAACTCCCGCGGGTACAGGGGCATGTCTGTTTCCACCACGTGGATTTCGCCTATGACGCAGAACATCCGGCCCTGACGGATTTCAATCTCGAAATCCAGCCCGGTGAAATCGTCGCTCTCGTCGGTCCCAGCGGGGCCGGCAAATCGACGGTAGCCAATCTCCTGCCCCGGTTTTATGATGTGACCGGCGGCTCTCTGACCATCGACGGTACTGATGTACGCGATGTGACCTTCCGGTCTCTGCGGCAGCAGATCGGCCTGGTCCCGCAGGAAACGATGCTGTTCAATGCCAGCGTACGGGAAAATATCCTGTACGGACGTCTCGATGCATCGGAAGATGAAATCGTCCGGGCTGCCAAGGCGGCCAATGCCCACGAATTCATCATGCGCCTGCCCGACGGCTACGATACGATCGTCGGCGACCGCGGCAATGCCCTTTCCGGCGGTCAGCGCCAGCGTATCGCCATCGCCCGGGCCATCTTGAAAGATCCCCGCATCCTTATCCTCGATGAAGCGACGTCGGCCCTCGATACGGAATCGGAAAAAATCGTCCAGGCGGCACTGGAACGGCTCATGCAGGGCCGTACGTCCGTTGTCATTGCACACCGCCTGAGTACCATTCGCGATGCCAATAAAATCGTCGTCATCGATCATGGACGCATCGTCGAAGAAGGAACGCATGCAGAGTTACTGGCCAGAGGAGGCCTGTACGCTCATTTGTATGCCGTACAGTTTAAAGAAAAAGCGGAAGGTTGAAAGCTATGTTAAATCACCTGCGTGTCAAATCGATGTACTGGCTGTATAACATACTGCTTCTCATGTACTGGGCGTCTCTCATTCCCGTGCTCATCTACCGCCTCATACATGAAGAAGGATTTTATCAGCGTATCAAACAGAGCATCGGTTTTTTGCCAGATGAGCTGAAGAAAAAAATATCCGACCGGCACGCCATCTGGGTCCATGCGGCTTCCGTCGGTGAAATCGTGGCAGCCAGCCCGATTGTACGGGAAATGCGGAAAGAACACCCCCAGGAAGTCATCATCGTGTCCGTCGTCACGGCGACAGGGTTCCGCATGGCTCACCAGATCATAGACGGGGCAGACGGCATCCTGTATTTTCCCCTGGACCTGCCGTATCTGACCGGACGCATCCTCAATATTGTCAATCCGAAAATCATCGTCCTCGTCGAAACAGAAATCTGGCCGAATTTCCTGCGCATCGCCAACCGCAAGAAAATCCCCATCATGATGATGAACGGCCGTATCAGCCAGCGCAGCGTTTCCCGGTACCGGCTGATTACCTTTTTTACCCGTCACGTCCTGGCATCCATCCAGATTTTCTGTATGCAGAGCCGGATTGATGCCCAGTATATCATCGATATCGGAGCCGATCCCAATAAGGTCATCGTTACGGGCAATACGAAGTATGACCAGACCTATGGTATCGTGACGCCGGAGGAAAAAAAGAAATTTCTGGCCGAACTGGGCTTTGCCGAAACGGATTACCCCATCATGATAGCCGGGAGTACCCACAAGGGGGAGACGGCATCGGTGTATAAGGCCTTTGTGGCTATCCGCAAAAAACATCCGCGGGCCCGGCTGATTATTGCTCCCCGCTATATTTACCAGTCTGACCTGGTACGGGAAGAAGGCCGTAAATATGGCATCACCATGGCCAAGCGCAGTGAAATGAAGGCCGGTAAGAAAATGGACGGTCCCTATGAAGGCGTCATCCTCGATACGATCGGCGAACTGGGCCGGGTATACAGTCTGGGCGATCTGGTCTTTGTCGGTGGCAGCCTGGCGCATATAGGAGGGCATAATATACTCGAACCGGCGGCGCATGCCAAGCCCATTGTCGTCGGTCCCAACATGTTCAATTTTGTGGAAATTTATGACCTCCTGAGCAGCCGCGGCGCCTGCATCATGGTCAAGAATGAGACGGAATTCATTGAGACCTGTGTGCGCATCGTTGATGACCGGCAGATGGCAGAAAATATGAAGCGCCATTGCATTGAAATCGTGCAGGAAAACCAGGGTGCGACGCGCCGGAATCTGGCAGAACTACAGAAGATACTCGATGACCTTCACGCCTGGAGATGATGTGATGTCTGTCTATAGCAAACTAGCAGCTTATATAGGATATCTCATGGAAGATACGCCTCATACATGGAAAGACGGCCCGGCGCTGGCCCTTCTTTCAGGACTTTCGGTACTGTATGGCTGGGGCGTAGGCCACCGGTACCGGTCGTATCTGGCCCATCCGGAAAAGCAGGTCCATCTGCCAGTCCCTGTCATCAGCCTGGGGAATATCACTGCCGGCGGGACGGGTAAGACCCCCACGGCGTGTTACCTGGCCCGTTGGCTCTGCCATAGGGGATACAAACCGGCCCTTCTGAACCGGGGATACCGCTCCCGGGCTGAAAAGGGAGCGGCGGTCATGTCTGACGGGGAGCATATCCTGCTGGATGCCGGATCTGGCGGCGACGAAGCCCTGCTCATGGCGCGCAGCCTTCCCGGCGTCCCCGTCCTCGTCGGACGGGAACGGGCCCGCACGGGTCAGATGGCAGTCCGCATGCTGGGAGCACAGGTGCTGCTCCTGGACGATGCCTTTCAGCACTGGCAGCTGGCCCGGGATCTGGATATCGTCCTCATCGATAGTACCAATCCCTTTGGAAACGGCCATCTCCTGCCCCGGGGCATCCTGCGGGAACCGATGGATCATCTGAAGCGGGCCGGGTTCTTTATCCTGACAAAGTCGGATTTATGCACGCCCGGAGAAAAAGAGCAGATATACGGCACCCTGCGGCAGTATAACCAGACGGCTCCTGTTGCCGAAGCAGTTCACCAGCCGGCCTGGTGCGTTTCCTTTGCCGACTGGTATCAGGGCCGGAAAGACCGGAAGGAATGCAGCCAGCTCCAGGAAGGGACGGCGGCCATAGCCGTATCGGCCCTGGGAAATCCCGCTTCTTTTGAAGCGACGGTCTGCTCATCGGGATACCATCTGGCAGACCGTATCCGCTATGACGACCATCATCCCTATACTGCTGCGGATATACGGATGATGGAAGAAAGGGCCAGGTTACACGGGGCCGTGCTGGTTACGACAGAAAAAGATGCCGTAAAGCTTCCGGCAGCAGATATACTGGAACGGCAGGTACCGCTCTGGGTACTGGGTATAGAAATCGTAATCTGCAGAGGAGAACAAGAACTGCAGCAATGTATTCTGAACCATATAGGAGGAACGACATGAACTTTATCTGCATTATTCCCTCACGATTTGCATCGACGCGTCTGCCGGGCAAACCGTTGGCGGATATTGCTGGCAAACCGTTGATCCAGCGCGTATATGAACAGGCCGCTAAGGCCCGGAAATTATCGTCCGTTGTCGTGGCAGTCGATAATCCCCGCGTATATGATACAGTAGTCACCTTTGGCGGCCATGCCGTCATGACCCGGGAAGACCATACCAACGGGACGGACCGTCTGGCCGAAGCCGTGGGCCATTACCCTGATGCCGATGTCATCGTCAACGTCCAGGGAGATGAGCCGCTCATTACACCGGAAGTCATCGATGCCCTGTGCCAGACTTTTGAAGAAGACGAATCTCTTATGATGGCAACGGTGGCGACGCCCCTCAGAGAAGACGAGTATGACGACCCCAGTGCCGTCAAAGTCGTCATGAACAAACAGCACGAAGCCATGTATTTTTCCCGGTCCCTCATTCCCTATCCCCGTCATCCGTTCCACGATGGAATCCAGCCGTATAAGCATATCGGTATTTATGCATACCGCCGGGGCTTTCTCCTCAAGTATGCCGCCATGGAACAGACGCCGGCAGAAGAAGTAGAATCACTGGAACAGTTGCGCGTTTTGGAAAATGGCTATAAGATAAAGGTTATCACGACGGAGCAACAATTTATCGGCATCGATACGCCGGAAGATCTGGAACATATCCGCGAATATTTTGCAAAGGAGTCCCAATCATGAAAGCTGTACAGGTAGGAAACAGACAGATTGGCGGTGACGGCAGACTGTTCGTCATGGCCGGCCCTTGTGTCATAGAAGACCCGGAACGGGTGCTGCGCATCGGCAGGGAGATGAAAGCCATCTGCGGCCGTCTCGGACTGCCCTATATATTTAAAGCCTCTTTTGATAAAGCCAACCGGTCGAGCTGGAAATCCTTCCGCGGCCCGGGCCTTACGGAAGGGCTGAAAATCCTGAAAGCCGTCAAAGAAGAATTACAGGTCCCTGTCGTCAGCGATATCCATGAGGCCAGCCAGGCAGAACCGGCGGCAGAAGTCCTAGATATCCTGCAGATACCGGCCTTTCTCTGCCGGCAGACCGACCTTTTGCAGGCGGCCGCCCGCACGGGAAAATGCATCAATGTCAAGAAAGGCCAGTTCATGGCACCGTCGGATATGAAAAACGTGGCAGAAAAAATCAGTCATGAAGGCAATGAAAATATCATCCTGACCGAACGGGGCGTATCCCTGGGATATCATAACCTCGTCGTGGATATGCGCAGTTTCCCTATTATGCGCGAGTTTGGTTATCCCGTCGTCTTTGATGCTACCCACAGCGTCCAGCTGCCCGGCGGGGCCGGAACCCATTCTTCGGGACAGCGCCAGTTCATTGGCAACCTGGCCAGGGCGGCGGCCGGTTCCGGCATAGATGGCGTATTTATGGAAGTACATGATAACCCGGAAGAAGCCCTTTGCGACGGGCCCAACATGCTCTATCTGACCCAGGTGGAGGGGCTGCTGCGCGATATGGTGGCCATCAAGGCTATCAGTGATAAGAGCGACTCTACGGCGAAATAATAACGAGGTGAATGACATGGATATATTAGAAGAAGCAAAAGATGTATTACAGCAGGAAGCCAAAGGCATTGAAAACCTGATTCCCAAACTGGACCAGAATTTCGTCAATGCCGTCCATATGATCATGGAATCCAAGGGCCGTGTCGTCGTGACCGGCATGGGCAAATCAGGACATATTGCCCGCAAGATTTCGGCTACCCTGGCCAGCACGGGCACGCCGGCTATTTTCCTTCATCCCGGCGAAGCCATCCACGGCGATCTGGGGATGGTGACCGGCGACGATGTCGTCCTGGCCATTTCCAAGAGCGGGGAAACGCGGGAAGTTCTGAATATGCTGCCCAGCCTGAAGCGCATCGGTGCCAAAATCATCGCTATCGTCGGCGAACACAATTCGACACTGGCCAAGAATTCCGACGTCATCCTCGATGCTTCTGTAGAAAAAGAAGCCTGCCCACTGGGTCTGGCCCCGACGACGAGTACGACTGTAGCACTGGCCCTGGGCGATGCCCTGGCTGTCGTCCTCCTTTCGTGCCATCACTTTACGAAAGATCAGTTTGCCATTTTCCATCCCGGCGGATCTCTGGGCCGTAAGCTGCTCCTGACGGTAGAAAACGTCATGCATAAAGGCGAAGATAATCCGGTCATCAGCGAAGACAGCACTGTCCAGGATGCCCTGTTCATGATGACGGAAAAAGGCCTCGGTGCTGTATCGGTCGTCGATGAAGATGGCGTCCTCGTCGGCCTCGTGACCGATGGCGACGTACGGCGCGGGCTGGAAACAGGATCCAACTTCCTGCAGTGGCCCGTCGATGCCATGATGACCAAGAGCCCGCGGATCATTACCAATGACAAACTGGCGGCAGAAGCCATGCACATCATGGAAAAAAATCAGCCCCGTCCCATTACGGTACTGCCTGTAGTGGATAAAGACAACAAGGCCGTCGGCATGATCCATCTGACCGATTTGCTGCGGCAGGGAGTGGTCTGATGAAATACCTGACACAGATAAAGCTGCTGGCTCTCGACGTCGATGGCGTCCTGACCGACGGCATCATTTACTACAGTCCCGCCGGAGACGCCATGAAAGGGTTTTCGGCCCGGGACGGCATGGGGATTTCCCTGGCCCGTATGGCTGGCCTCAGGACGGCATTGATTACCGGACGCAGGTCTCCCATGGTAGAACAGCGGGCCAAAGACCTGCATATCGACTATGTCATCCAGGATGCCAAGGATAAACTCCAGGCCCTGCGCCAGCTGTGCCGGGACACGGGCCTTACCATGGAAGAAGTATCCTACATGGGTGATGACCTCAATGATGTGTCCCTTATCCGGAACGTCGGCTTCGGTGCTGCACCGTGTGACGGCTGTGAAGAAGCCTGCAGGGCTGCCGCGTTCGTTTCCAATTTCCGGGGCGGATACGGCGCACTGCGCGAACTGGTAGAATACATTTTAAAGAACCAGGGTGTCTGGGATGATATAGTGAATCATTTTCTGACCGGCACTGCCGAATTTAAACAGTAAGGAAAGGAGCGTCTGCATCGTGTTTTCGGAATGGCAGTACTATGTAATGCGGGGCATCGGCAGGGTGATCCGTCATCTGTCCTACCCGACAGTCATTTCATTAGGACGCAGGCTGGGTCCTTTAGTCAGCCGGATTATGAAGAAACAATACAACAGGGCCATTTTTCAGGCCGTGCGGGGTCTGGAATGCAGTGAAGAAGAAGCCCGTCGTATTGTAGATGAACTGTTTTGCAATCTGGGCCAGTCGGCACTGGAAATTCTCTATACGCCGAACCTGAATCCCGGAAATATATCGGAATACGTTACGCTGGATCACCCGGAACGCCTCGATGAAGCACTGAAAGAAGACAAAGGCGTCATCGTCCTTACGGGCCATATCGGCAACTGGGAATGGCTGGGCGCGCTGGCTATGTATGGCTATCCGGCTTCGACCATCGTCAAGAACCAGGCCAATTCGTCCATCACGCGGCTGCTCAATGAAAACCGGGAAGGCATGGGCCTGGAAGTATTTGCCCGCGGTGGAAATGAAATGATCATTGCTGCCCGGGCGCTGAAACGGAAGAAACTGCTGGGTTTCCTGGCCGACCAGGACGGCGGTTTTCACGGTGTGCCCCAGCCATTCCTGGGGAAAATGAGTTCGACGCCGAAGGGACCGGCCATGTTTGCCCAGAAATTTCATTCCCCCATCGTCCCCGTCTTTACCATCCATGATGAAAACCACCGAACCCATCTGGCAATCGGCGAAATCATGCATTTTGAAGACACGGGGAACAAGGAAGAAGATATTGCCCGCATGACACGCAAGATGGCAATACTGACAGAAAAATTCATTAAAGAACATCCTACGGAATGGCTCTGGTTCCAGCATCGCTGGAGCACGGAACCGGAAGATATCATTGCACTGCAGAAAGAAGGAGCGGTGAAGGACAGTGAACATACGGCAGAAACTGATACAAAATAAAATAGGCATTCTCGTGGCAGCCGTTTTGATCTTGTTTGCCGGCATGTTGTACTGGTTCATGAAGTCGGCGCCGACGCAGGTAGAAGATACGCCACGCAGTGATGATCTGGTCGAATTCCAGGGATCGGAAATCGAAGAAAAAGACGGGGACCGCCTGGTATGGCGGCTGTCGTCGGAAAAGATCCAGGTCGATCCCAAGACGCAGAAAATGTATTTTACCAGTCCTAAAGCCGAAATCTGGGAAAAGGACGGGACGGAACTGACGGTGACAGCAAAACTGGGCATCGTAGACCGGGCAAAGAAAACGATTGAGCTGAAACAGCCTATTGAAGCTTCGACCGATAAAGGAGATACATTGCAGACTGAGGGCAGTGTGTATTATAATATGGATACACGGCTTATCAAAGGCGGCAAAGTGCTGCTGACGCGCCATGACAAAACGGCGGTAAGCGGTGATTCGTTTGAAACCAACGCATCCCTGGACCAGGTAACGGTACAGGGCCATGCGAAGATAACCAAGGGAGAGTAGAGCATGAAACAGAAACTATACATGAAAATCCTGGCAGCCGTCATGACCAGTGCCATGCTCCTGCCCGCTGCCGTTACGATTGCCGCCGATAACCCTTCTGTATCGGTGACGGCAGATAAACTGGAATACAATGGCAAGACACAGATTGCCAAAGCGACGGGCAATGTCGTCATCGTACGCGATCAGGCCACCCTTACAGGGAATGTGGCTACGTATAATCTGAAGACAGCCGAAGCGGACATGGAAGGCAATGTCACGGCCCAGCAGCCGGATATGCACATGACATCGGATAAGCTTCATTCGACGAACCGCAATTACCTCATCGCTACGGGCAATGTCAAAGGCGTGTACGGCGATAAAAAGGTAAATGGCGATCAGGTGGAATATTATCTCGACCAGGATCACGGCATCGTGACGGGCCATGGATATCTGGAAGCACAGGGGTCGCAGATGTGGGCCGACCATATCGAAGGCTGGTTCAAGGAAATCCGGGCCATCGGTACAGGCAATGTCCACATTGAATCGCCGACAGAAGAGCTGACCGCTTACGGCGATAAGGCCGTATATACCCAGACGCCGGGGCAGAATAACGGCGTCATCCATATGACGGGAAATGTATATGCCACCCAGAAGGGCAACCAGCTCAGTGGCAATGATGTAGAAGTACACCTGGCAGACAATTCCGTAGAATCCAATGGCCGTTCTACCGTTGTCTTCATACCGGGCAGTGAAGAATAGGGGAAACGATGTACATCCAGACCAATGATTTAGTAAAAACGTATAAGGAACGCAATGTCGTCAACAAAGTCAGCATTCATGTAGACCAGGGGCAGATCGTCGGCCTCCTGGGGCCGAACGGGGCAGGCAAGACGACGACATTCTATATGATAGTCGGCATCGAACATCCCAGTGACGGGTCGATTTTCATCGATGACCATGACATCACCGGGCTTCCTATCCACAAACGGGCCGCCTATGGCATTGGCTATCTGCCCCAGGAAGCATCGATTTTCCGCAAACTGACTGTAGAAGAGAATCTGCTGGCCATGCTGGAAACGACATCCCTGTCGCGGAAAGAGCAGAAAAAGAAAGCCGAATCGCTCATGGAAGAATTTACCATTACCAAATTGCGCGACCGCCTGGGCATACAGCTGTCCGGCGGGGAACGGCGGCGTGTGGAAATCGCCCGCTGCCTGGTCATGGATCCGGCTTTTATCCTCCTCGATGAACCCTTTGCCGGTATCGACCCGCTGGCCGTCAACGATATCCAGGATATCATCAGCCATCTGAAAGACCGGGGTATCGGCGTCCTCATTACGGACCATAATGTCCGGGAAACACTGAGCATCGTCGATAAGGCGTATATCCTGAATGAAGGTCAGATCCTCCTGGAAGGAAATCCGCAGATGATTGCCAACGATCCCGTAGCCAAGAAGTTCTACTTAGGCGAAGAATTTACCATGTAACAGGGGGACACGATGAGAATATTAGATAAGTACATATTAAAAGAATTCATCAGCCCGTTCCTGTTCGGGGTCTGCGCCTTTGCGGCTGTATTCATTGGGACAGGAACGCTCTATCGGATTGCCAATTTAATCAATAATTACGGGGCTTCGCTATGGGATGCCTTCCGTGTCCTCGTGCTGGCCCTGCCTTCGATTATCGTCGTGACCTTTCCCATGTCGGTACTCCTCGGCTCTCTCATGGCCTTCGGACGCCTGTCCAGCAATAGCGAACTGATTGTCATGCGTTCAGGGGGACAGAATTTCGTCCGCCTTGCTATGCCGATTTTCATTGCCGCCCTGATCATTTCTCTGGGGACGACGGCGTTCAATGAATTTGTCGTGCCGAAAGCCAATAACGCCTATAATACGATTATCAACCAGGAAATCAAACATCAGGTAGCTCCGAAGACGCAGGACCATATCATTTTGAAGGATGTCAAGGGCCACGATATCAACAGCCTGATGTATGCCCGTCAGTACGATTCCGACCTCAAGCAGTTCAAGGACATTACGGTCCAGGAATTTGAAGAAGATACGCTCGTACGGGTGGAAAAAGCCGATTATGCCGACTGGAATGGCAGTAAATGGGTCATGCATGAAGGCCGGATTTATGATGTCTCTGTCGGGGAAACCGTAACCCGGACCATGACCTTTAAAAATCAGGAACTCCCCATTACCCAGAAACCGAGTAAAGTCAGCGCATCCCAGAAGAAACCTGATGAGATGACTATACGGGAATTGCGGGAACAGATATCGCTTCTGGACCAGAATGCGGTCAATACGAATAAGATGAAAGTAGAAATGTACAACCGCTTTGCCATGCCGCTGGCCAGCCTGGTCTGTGCTATCGTCGGCGCGCCCCTGGGCATGCAGAAACAGCGGGGCAGTTCTTCCATCGGCTTCGGCATCAGTGTCGTCGTCATATTCATTTACTACACCATCATGACACTGGGGAATGCCCTGGGAAATGGTGGTAAAATTCCTCCCTATATAGCAGCTTTTTTACCGGATATCGTCTGTGGCATTGCCGGTATCTGTCTTGTATACCGCAAATCCAAATAATCAGACGGAGTGATTGGTATGCCTTCGGGCATGCTGGTCACTCTGCCTTTTTTTATACGTTTCGATGAAATTGTCATAAAAAGCCATGACAGAAAGGCTGTCATGGTATAATATAAAAACAGGATGGAGGTGTGCCAATGGAATACGGATGGATTATGTTGCTCATTTTAGCCGTCATGGGCGGCGTCATAGCCTATCTGGGCGATAAAATCGGTTCCCGCGTAGGCAAGCGGAAAATAAAATTATTTGGCATGCGGCCGAAGTACTCGTCTATCCTGATTACGATCATTACCGGCGTCAGCATTGCCGCCGTTACCCTGGGCGTCATGTCCGTTCTTTCGAAGAACGTCCGCATCGCCCTGTTCGGGATGCATCAGCTGCAGCTTCAGAAAGCCGAACTGGAACAGCAACGGGACCGGCTGCTGGAACAGGCCCGGGCACTGGGACTGGAAATGGAAGAAAAGAACAACCTGCTGGCTGCCAATGAAAACCTGCTGCGTCATCAGGAACAGCAGCTGGCCGATGCCAACGACCGCATACGGGTGACACAGCTGGATCTGCAGCAGACCCAGGCGGCCCGCGATGATGTGAGCCGCCAGCTGACTATCGTACAGGTGGCCCGCGATGAAATGATGGCCCGCAACAATCAGCTCAATACAGAAAATAAAGAACTGGAAGCGACACAGGCCCGCATGAATCACACCATTGGCCTGCTCGATGAACGCATAAAACTGCTGAACGATAAAATGACCGATATCCGGGAAGGACAGGTCCTGTTCCGCGTTGGCGAAGTACTGGCCAGCAAAGTCATTGATGCCAATGCCGACGAAAGCCAGATCCGGTCGTCCCTGGGAGAAATGCTGGCCCAGACCAATACCCGCATCCGGGAACACCTGGGCATCACCAATGAAAATGCCGTCGTACTCTACATTTCGCAGGACGAAATCGACCAGACCGTACAGGCACTGCATGCCGCCAAAGGCAGCAAACTGATCCGTCTCACAGCTGCCGGCAATATCATCCTGGGAGAACCGGCACTGGTCCATCTGGAAACCTTCGATAACCAGCTCATTTATCACAAGAATGAAATCGTTCATGAAGAACATTTCCAGGCTTCTGAAGTAAACGGCAGCGCCGAATACATCGTATTCCGCTTCCTCCACGAAGTCAATCAGCAGGCCGTCAAGAAGGGCATCCTGCCCGACCCGCTCACAGGCAATGTGGGTTCCCTGACGGCGACGGAAATGTTTGATACGATCCAGCGGATCAAATCCAGCGGCGACGGCGACATCATTCTCCGGGCCGTAGCACGCACGGATATCTATACAGCCGGCCCTCTGGATATCGATATAGCCGTCCGGTCTTATGGGACGCCGTGAGAGGAGCAGGTTTCATGATATTAGCAATCGATCCGGGTTCAGAAAAGACAGGGACAGCGGTCCTCCGCAACGATGGCAGTCTGGTCTGCCGTCAGATCATACCGACAGAGGACCTGTCCGCTCATCTGTCCGAAATGTATAAAAAGTACGCTTTTACGCATATTGTTATGGGAAACGGCACGAACCACCGCCATCTTCAGCCCGTTGCCGAAGAGTGGATACAAAAGGAAGCGCCCGATGTGACCTTTTCCCTCATTGACGAAAAATTCACTACTGTGGAAGGACGGAAGCTGTACTGGCAGTATACGCCCCGTCATGGCTGGCGCCGCCTGGTGCCGCTGTCCCTGCAGTATCCGCCGGAACCAGTCGATGATTTCGTAGCCTGGATTATCGGACAACGGTATATAAAATCCCTGGGAGGTCTTTCATGATCGAATACGTAATGCGCGCTATAGGACTGGCTTTTGGAGCCCTGGTGTACAACTGCGGCCTTCATGTGTTTTTAGTCCCCAATAATGTCATCGATGGCGGCGTCGTCGGGATTGCCCTCATGGCAGCCCATGTGACAGGCATATCCTTTAGTGTATTCATCGTCGCCCTCAACATTCCTTTCTTTGTCATAGGCTATCGCAAGATCGGCCTGCGGTTCACCTTTTTTTCTCTCTATTCCGTCCTTTGTCTCTCGTTGTGGAGCAGCTTCCTGCACCTGGCTCCCATGACGGATGACCCGTTCTTATCGACCATTTTCGGCGGTATGATCATGGGGCTCGGCGTAGGGCTGATCATCCGCTGGGGCGGTTCCCTCGACGGAACGGAAATCATGGCCATCATTGCCGAAAAGATTTCGCCCTTTTCTGTCGGTGAAATCGTCATGTTCTTCAATCTGTTCATCCTGGGATCGGCTATCTTTGTCTTTGGCGTGGACAGCGCCCTCTATTCGCTGGTCGCCTATTTCATTGCCTATAAGATGATCGATGTCGTCGTAAACGGACTGGATGAAATGAAAGGACTGTTCATCGTTTCGGCGAAACACGATGAAGTAGCCCGTGTCATTACCAGGGATATGGGAAGGGCTGTGACTCTCCTTCACGGGGAAGGAGCCTATACGCGGAAAAAGACACTGATTTTATATTGTGTCGTATCCCGTCTGGAAATAACAAAACTGCAGGATACGGTAAAGCGCATAGATCCGCGGGCATTCATTACGACTTTCGATATCCGTGAGACCCAGGGCGGCCTGCTCAAAGGGAAAAAGAACCATGAATAAGACGGCGTCTTGCTGACGGGTTGTTGACGAAATACGGCAGATGCTATATCATATAAAATAATTGCATATATAGTTAAATATTTATATAAAGAAGCAGATAGGACAGCTTCTCACACAGGAGGCAGAGAAATGGCACAATTGAATTTTAACATTGAAGATATTTGCGGTACCTTATCGGAAAATAAAGATGGCTGGCACAAACAGCTGACCTACATCAGCTGGAACAACCGGCCGCCAAAATTTGACCTTCGCTCATGGGATCCTGATTACCAGGCCATGACCAAAGGGATTACCCTGACAAAAGACGAATTAATCGAACTTCGGAATATTCTGGATAATATGGATTTTGATAAATACTAAAGGGGTGTAGAGTATGCTTTCTCAGATTCAGTACGGACAATGGCGAAAGCATACTTTTTATTTTTGCTTGCAAAAGAAGAAGAAACATTATATAATCTCTGTTGTATGTACTATTAATACTTGGTCATAATTTACATAAAGGTGATGGAATGGTTCGTATAGCCAGAGAAAAAAGACATGCTCTCCTGTCCCGCCGCATTGAGGAAAACCCGTTCATCAATGATGAAGAACTGGCAGAAGAATTTTCTGTCAGCGTGGCGACCATCCGGCTGGACCGGATGGCCCTGGGGATACCAGAGCTGCGCATGCGCATAAAAAAGCGTGCAGAAGCAGCACAGGCCCAGCACCACCGTGCCGATGTCATGGGGGACCTGATTGAATGCAATGTTGGTAAAGACGCTATATCCATCATGACAGCTACAGAAGATATGGTGGATGCGGCACACGTCGTGCAGTCACGGTATTTATACGCTCAGGCTGATTCCTTAACAAAAGCCGTCCTGAATCTGCCGGTCTGCATCATCGCCGTTGCCAACTTGAAATATAAACAGCCCGTAACCGTCGGAGACCGGCTCGTTGCGCGGGCTGAAGTCATCCGTCAGAGAGATCAGAAATATTATGTATGGGTGAAGATACGCAAAAATGCCAAAGAAGTATTCCGGGCAAAGTTTATCGTAGAGTCTTTGGAATAACGGAGATAGAGTAATGAAAATAGCTGTAGACGCTATGGGTGGGGATTATGCACCAGAAGAAATCGTTCTGGGAGCCATCCACGCCGTAAGCGAATATAAATTTGATGTCGTACTCGTCGGTGATGAACAGAAGATACGCAATGTACTCAGGCAGTACGATGCAAAAGAAAGCGACCGCCTGTCCATTGTCCATGCCAGCGAAGTCATCGAAATGGGGGAACATCCCGTCCAGGCTGTCCGCAAGAAGAAGGATGCCTCTATTGTCGTGGCGACACGGCTCGTACGGGATGGCCAGTGTGATGCCGTCGTGGCCCCGGGCAGTACGGGAGCCGCTGTCACGGCCGCCCTTCTGGGATTAGGGAGGATTGCTGGTATTGAACGGCCCTGTATCGCCACGCCGATTCCTTCGAAAAAGGGGATTACAGTGCTACTCGATTCAGGAGCCAATTCCAACAGCAAACCGAAACATCTGGTAGAAGCGGCCATCATGGGTTCTCACTATGCAAAGTATATCCTGGGCATAGATAAGCCGCAGATTGGCCTGCTGAATATCGGCGAAGAAGTGACCAAAGGCAATGAATTATGCCAGCGGACCTATCCGCTGCTGGAAAAACTGAAAACCATTTCTTTCTATGGCAATGTCGAAGGCCGGGATATTCCCAATGGGACCGTAGATGTCGTCGTCTGCGACGGCTTTGTCGGCAATGTTATCCTGAAGTTTGGTGAAAGTATGGCTATGTTTATCTACCGTCTGGTCAAACAGGCCATAAAAAATAGTGGGTTTATTGCAAAACTGGGTGCTCTGGCGATTTATCCTGCACTGAAATCGCTGAAGAAACGCCTTGATTTTACTGAATATGGAGGGGCTCCGCTTCTGGGAGTCAACGGCAGTTTTATTATCTGCCACGGCAGTTCCAAGGCAAAGGCAATTAAAAATGCTATCCGTGTTGCCGGCGAACTGGTAGAGCAGGATGTGACAGGACATATCCGCCATAGTATTGAAGAAGAAGGAGTTCAGGAATATGATAGTGAAAGCTAATCCGGCAGGGATTCTCGGCACTGGTCATTGTGTGCCCGAACAGGTTTGGACGAATACCTATTTAGAAACGTTTCTGGATACATCGGATGAATGGATCCGCAGCCGCACTGGCATCGGAGCCAGACACGTAGCACCAAAGGGCGTCAATACGTCCGATCTGGCAACGGGAGCGGCTAAAGAAGCTATGGAAATGGCCAAAGTCAGCCCGGAAGATATCGATCTGATCATCGTATGCACGCTGACGCCCGATAAGGCACTGCCGAGCACGGCCTGCATCGTCCAGGCCAATCTGGGAGCCGTCAATGCCGCTGCCTTCGACCTGGAAGCAGCCTGCTCCGGATTTGCCTATGGGTCGATTATCGCATCCCAGATGATTGAAAACGGCATGTATGACCATATCCTGGTCATCGGTGCGGAAGTACTGACCCGGGTCATCAACTGGAAAGACCGTTCTTCCTGCGTTCTCTTTGGTGATGGCGCAGGGGCAGCCGTTATCGGCCGTGTACCGTCCGGCTATGGCATCCTCAGCGGCGCCATGGGAGCCGACGGCACAGGCGGCGATTTCCTGACTATCCGCAGCGGCATTGCCAACCCGGTCACGGATGCGCGCCGCGCTGACGGATCGGCCTATGCCGTCATGGATGGCAAGGAAGTCTATAAATTTGCTGTCAAAGCGATGCCTCACGCAGCCGAACTGGCACTGCAGCGGGCAGAACTTGAAAAAAAAGATATCGATGTCCTCGTGCCACACCAGGCCAACATGCGCATCATCGAATCGGCGGCAAAACGCCTCCATGTGCCTATGGAAAAAGTATATGTCAACATCGAAAAATATGCCAATACATCGGGAGCTTCCATCCCTATCGCCCTGGACGAAGCGGTCCGCACGGGGATGGTGAAACGGGGAGATATCGTCTGCCTCGCCGGTTTTGGTGCCGGCCTTACCTGGGCCAGCGTCGTAATGAAGTGGTACTAAAAAAGAATTGAGGTGACTCGTTTGAAAACAGCATTTGTATTTCCCGGACAAGGTGCCCAAAAAGTGGGCATGGTCAAAGATTTATACGACAACTATCCTGTCGTGAAAGAACTGTTTGAAGAAGCCGATGATGCCCTGCATTTTTCGCTGACGAAGCTGATTTTCGAAGGCCCTGATGAAGAACTGATGAAGACCAGCAATACCCAGCCGGCCATCCTTACGGCCAGCACGGCCTGCTGCCGTGTCCTTCAGCAGGAAGGGCTGACACCAGACATCGCTGCCGGCCACAGCCTGGGTGAATATTCCGCCCTTGTTGCGGCAGGTTCCCTGAGCTTTGCCGATGCCGTCCGTACGGTACGGCTGCGCGGCCAGTTCATGCAGGAAGCCGTTCCCCTCGGAGAAGGAGCTATGGCGGCTATCCTTGGCCTCGATGAAGAAAAGATAAAAGAAATCTGTGCCCAGGTTTCGTCCCAGGGCGGCGTCGTCCAGGCTGTCAATTTCAACTGCCCGGGCCAGACCGTCATTGCCGGTTCTGCCAAAGCTGTCGAAACGGCGGCTGATGCCATGAAGGCTGCCGGAGCCCGCCGTGCCGTCATGCTCCACGTCAGCGCTCCTTTCCACAGCACTCTTATGGAACCAGCAGCCCGTCGCCTGGCGGAAGTCCTCGATACGATTACCATCCAGGACGCGCAGATTCCCGTCGTGGCCAATGTAAACGGCCAGATGGAAACGAAGGCTGCCGATATCAAGGAAGCCCTGGTCAAGCAGGCTGCCAGCCCGGTCCTCTGGATCGACTGCACGCATACGATGCAGCAGTTCGGTGCCGAAACCTTTGTAGAAGTCGGCCCTGGCAAGACCATCTGCGGCTTCAACCGCAAAATTGACCGTAAGATCCATAGTGAAAACGTAGAAGATATTCCGTCTTTGCAGAAAACACTTGAATTTTTCCAGGGGGTCAGATAAAATGCTTTTAACAGGTAAAACTGCGATCGTAACAGGCGGTTCCCGCGGCATCGGCCGCGCCGTATCCCTGCTGCTGGCCCGGGAAGGAGCCAATGTGGCCATCGTCTACGCCGGCAATACGGCAGCTGCCGAAGAAACGAAGCAGCAGGCCGAAGCCCTGGGCGCAGCCGCTGCGGTGTTCCAGTGTGACGTAGCGGACGAACAGGCTGTGACCGATATGGTCAAAGCCGTCAAGACACAGTTTGGTTCCGTGGATATTCTCGTCAATAATGCCGGCATCACCCGTGACGGACTGCTCATGCGCATGAAAGAAGCGGATTGGCAGGCCGTACTGGATACGAATCTGACCGGCGTCTATCATTGCACAAAAGCTGTTTCCAAGCTGATGATGAAACAGCGTCACGGTGCTGTCATCAATCTGTCCTCTGTCGTCGGGGAAACGGGCAATGCCGGACAGGCTAATTACGCCGCTGCCAAAGCAGGTATCATCGGCTTTACCAAAGCCGTCGCCAAAGAACTGGCATCGCGCAATATCCGCGTCAATGCCGTAGCTCCCGGATACGTAGAAACGGATATGACCGCCGGACTTCCCGATTCGGCAAAAGAAGATATGCTCCGCTCCATCCCGCTGGGCCGTCCGGCCACAGCAGATGATGTGGCACAGGCTGTCTTATTCCTTGCATCTGATCAGGCCTGCTACATTACCGGCCAGGTCCTCAACGTGGACGGCGGCATGGTAATGTAATATAATACAATTAGCACACTGAAAGGGGGTGAATCGGAAATGAGCGAAGAAGCTACTTTTGAAAAAGTAAAAAGCATCGTTGTTGAACAGTTAGGCGTTGACGAAAAAGAAGTCAAAATGGACGCTGCGTACATTGATGATTTAGGCGCTGATTCCTTGGACATTGTTGAATTGATCATGGCTTTCGAAGAAGAATTCAATATCGAAATCCCTGATGATGTGGCAGAAAAAATCAAAACTGTCAAAGATACAGTTGATTACATCGAAAAGGAAAAGAAAGCGTAAGTATGCAATAAGAGCCAGATGGGGAAAGGCACAGGTCTTTCCCCGGATGGTATCTTGAATGGAGGAAACCATAGTGAAGCTGCCAGAATTACATATAGGTAAGCTTGTAGCCAAAGTGCCAATCGTCCAGGGCGGCATGGCAATACGTTTGTCTACTGCCCGCTTAGCGGCAGCTGTTGCAAATGAAGGCGGTATTGGCCTGATTGCCATCTCCGGCATGCCATATGATGAAATACGATATGAAATCCGGTTGGCCAGAAAACTTGCGCCAACGGGGATTATTGGTATAAATGCCATGGTTGCGGCCCGTGATTTCAAGGGTATCGTAATGACGGCTATTGAAGAAGGAATCGATCTAGTAGTAGCAGGGGCTGGCTTTTCCCGGGATATGTTCGCCTGGGGCCGCGCTTCGGGTACACCGATTGTGCCAATTGTCTCCTCGGCTAAGCTAGCTAAAATATCCCAGAACCTCGGTGCTGCCGCTGTCGTCGTAGAAGGCGCAGAAGCAGGCGGGCATCTGGGAACGAACCGTTCCAGCCGGCTCATTGTGCCGGAAGTACGCGCTGCCGTAGATATTCCGGTCATCGGTGCCGGCGGCGTTCTCCATGGCAAAGACATAGCGGAAATGCTGCGTCTCGGCGCCAATGGCGTTCAGATGGGCAGCCGTTTTGCTGCCAGCGTCGAATCGAACGGTTCCGATGAATTGAAGAAAGTCTATCTCCGTGCGAATGACCCGGAAGATTTCATTCTCGTGCACAGTCCCGTAGGGCTGCCGGGGCAGGCTATCCGTACGCCATTTTCGGAACGGGTGCTCCTGGGAACGGCTCCCAAGCCGGTTACGTGCGACCACTGCCTCCGGAAGTGCAGTCACAAATACTGTATTATCCGCGCGCTCACACGGGCACAGCAGGGAGATGTTGAAACCGGTCTCGTATTTTCCGGCCGGCGCATGCAGGAAATCCACGAAATCCTGCCGGTCAAGGAAATATTTGCATATCTGAAACGGGAAATGGAAGAAATTCCCGATTAATCACGAACTTTTTATGGATGAGGTGAACACTTTGGAAAAACGTGTAGTAATTACCGGTGTAGGTGTCGTTTCCCCTGTAGGTATCGGCAAAGATGCTTTTTGGGACGCCCTCTTATCCGGCAAGAACGGTATTGGTCCGATTACACATTTTGATGCGACGGAATACGCAGCCCGTATTGCCGGTGAAGTCAAAGATTTTGATCCGGCGGACTACAACATTGACCGCAAAGAAGCACGGCATATGGACATTTCTACACAGTTTGCCGTGGCAGCAGCCAAACTGGCTATCGATGATTCCGGTGTCGATCTGGATAAGGAAGACCGGGACCGCATCGGTACTATTGTCGGTACGGGCATCGGCGGCATGGAAACACTGCATAATCTCTACAAAGGCTTATTTGCCAAGGGCCCGTCCCGGGTCAATCCCTTCGTCGTTCCCAAGATGATCGGCAATATGGCTTCCGGCCAGGTATCCATCGTATTTGGTCTCAAAGGCCACTGTGCCAGTGTCGTTACGGCCTGTGCCACAGGGACGAACTCCATCGGCGCGGCATATCGCATGATCCAGCGCGGCGAACTCGACGCAGCCGTAGCCGGCGGTACGGAAGCAGCTGTATCTCCCGGTGCCGTAGCCGGCTTTGCTGCCATGAAAGCTCTCAGCACCCGCAACGATGATCCGGCCCATGCCTCCCGCCCGTTTGATAAGGATCGCGATGGCTTCGTCATGGGCGAAGGTTCGGGTATCGTATTCCTGGAAGAACTGGAACATGCTAAAAAACGTGGCGCCCATATTTATTGTGAAATCGGCGGCTATGGCAGCAATGCTGATGCCTACCATATCACGGCTCCGGCTCCGGAAGGCATCCAGCAGTCCAAATGCATGGCCCTGGCTGTCAAAGATGCCGGCCTGACACCGGACGATGTCGATTACGTCAATGCCCACGGCACATCTACCCATCTCAATGACCTCAACGAATCGAAGGCCATTGCCCGCCTCTTTGGCGACCATGCCAAAGACATGCTGGTCAGCTCGACGAAATCCATGACGGGACACCTCCTCGGTGCTGCCGGTGCTGTCGAAGCCATTGCCTGCGCACTGACCATTGCGACAGGTCATGTACATCCCACTATCAACCTCATCGAACCGGAAGATGAACTGAAAGAACTCGGTCTCAATTATGTACCGGGTAAGGCTGTAGATTCTGATGTAAACGTGGCTATTTCCAATTCCTTCGGATTTGGCGGTCACAATGCTACGCTTCTGTTCAAGAAGTATGCAGAGTAAGAGATGCATTGGTAATGAAACCGGAACGAAAAGCACAACTTGAGAAATGCATTGCCATTCTGGGGCTGCCTGCCTTCCGCAACCTGCAGCTCCTCGATGCCGCATTGACTCATTCTTCCTATGCCAATGAAAATAAGAACCGCCACGTCCATTTTAACGAACGTCTGGAATTTCTCGGAGATGCTATCCTGGACCTGGTCATTGGCGAATATCTGTTCATGCATTATCCTCATATGCCCGAAGGAGAACTTTCCAAAGCCCGGGCCAGTGTAGTCAGTGAAATGCCTCTGGCCTCCGTATTCGGGTCCTATCATATAGGTGACTATATGCTCATGGGACGGGGTGAACAGCTCTCCGGCGGCCGGACGCGGACCAGCATCCTGGCTGATGCCTTCGAAGCCGTCGTCGGAGCCGTGTACATCGATCACTCCTATGGTGCTGCCCGTACGTTTATCCTTCATCACTTGAAAGGCTATCTGGAACTGGTAAAAAACGGCAATTATGGAACCGATTATAAGACGTTGTTCCAGGAATTTGTCCAGCGCGACGGCGAGCAGCACATCGTATATGAACTCTGCCGTGAAGAAGGGCCCGATCACGACAAGACTTTCTACATGGAAGTTACTGTGAACGGCACCGTCCTGGGCGAAGGAAAAGGCAAGACCAAGAAAGATGCGGAACAGCATGCGGCTCATGAAGCATTGAAAAAATTAGGTGGTATAAAGTAAAATGTGGCTTTCGGGCCACATTTTTTTTATAAGGAGTACAACGATGGAAAACGAAACGCTGCGCACATCGATTATCCCCATTTTTATTCCCCACATCGGCTGCCCATACCGCTGTGTCTTTTGCAACCAGTGGCGTATTACCGGCCATGCGGGAGTCCCCGATGCCAGTGAAGTCCGGCATCTCATCCATACCTATACACAGGGTGTGGGGAAACGGCACTGGGAAGCCGCTTTTTATGGCGGCAGTTTCACCGCTATCCCCGCATCTTTGCAGGAAAGTTTGCTGGAACCGGCGTATGAAGCCCTTCAGGCAGGACGCATCGACGCCATCCGCTGCTCGACCCGTCCCGACTGCATCACCGGACCCATCCTCAGGCGTCTGCAGCGCTATGGCATGACGACGGTCGAGCTGGGCGTACAGTCTATGGATGACAATGTGCTGGAACAGGCCAGACGGGGGCATACGGCCAGGCAGGTAATAGAAGCTACGGCACTGTTGCGCCAATATGGCTTTACCGTCGGTCATCAGCTCATGCCGGGACTTCCCGGAGAGGACTGGACGAGCCTTTCCCATACGACCGGCGCCATATGCGGCCTGAAACCGGATATAGCCCGCATCTATCCCGTAGCCGTCATTGCCGGTACGGAACTGGCAGAGAGCTGGCAGAAAGGGGAGTACCAGGCACTGACCATCCATGAAGGGGTGCGGCGTGCGGCCTACATGAAGCAGCACTTCCTTTCCCATGGTATCCAGGTCATCCGCACGGGCCTGCAGGCGACAGAAAATCTCGATGACCCGTCACAGGTACTGGCCGGGGCCTATACGCCGGCCATGGGGGAAATGGTTGATACACGGCGCTATCAACTGCAGCTCTTTGACGTGCTGGACCGTATCCTGCCTGGCTGTCAGAGGGAAGATGTCGTGATTTCCTATCACCGCCGTGATACGAGCCGTGTCCGGGGTATCCGCAATGTCACGGTCCACCGCTCACGCCTCCGATATGGCCGGGAATTTCTCTGGAACGAAGACGATGCGGTTCCCATGCATCATATCCGTGTGACGGCACGTACGGGAACCTGGCTCATCGATACGGACCGGAATCAGATTTCTCCTGATTTGCCCGGCGCTGATAGATGACTGGATAGCAGAAATCCCCATAACTATATGATAAAAAATCAATATAAAAATACGAAAAAATCATTGACATTACAATTTGATAGCGCTAGAATACAAGTATAATCATTCGGTAAACAGAATTCGGTTTCATATATAGAACACAGGCTTTGCCCTGGAAGATATACGCAGGCTGTATCTGACTCATGGGTCCGGACCCGTCAGAGTATCAGAGGACATATATCCATTACAAGGTATAGTTGTAGCAGGTAGTTTGTAAATGAAAGAAGGGGTAATCATGACTACAACGACACTGAACTCAAAAACAGGTCTATTGAGCGCAGAAAAGCCGACGAAAGTGCGCTGGTGGGTATTCATTTCATTGTTGATCCTGACGTCGGTGAACTACGTAGACCGGGCCGTTATTTCCGTCCTTATGCCGTATATTCAGGCAGATCTGGGCTTTTCACCGCAGATGGTAGGGGTCATCCTCAGCGCATTCTTCTGGGGCTATGTGCTCATGCAGATTCCCTGCGGCTGGCTCTGTGACAAATTCAAACCGGGCAGAATCATCGTCGGTACGGGCATCCTCTGGGGTGCGTTCCAGATTATTACGGGCTTTGTTACCAGTAGTACGCTGTTCATCACTATCCGGGCTCTTTTGGGCGTATCGGAAGCGCCGATTTATCCGGCCGGCGGCAAGATGCAGTCGGTCTGGCTGACTAAGGAAGAACGGGGCAAAGGGGCGGCACTCTTTGATTCCGGTTCGGCTATCGGTAATGCCATCGGAGCTCCTCTTTGTGCCGTATTCGTAGCCTTCCTCGATGGCTGGCGCGGCGCCCTCATGGCAGCCGGGGTCCTGACAATCCTCATCGTCGTAGCCTGCTATCCTATCATTGCCCATTCCCCGGAAGACAGCCCGAAATGCAACGACGCTGAACGGGAATATCTGCGCAAAGCCTTTGAAAAAGAAGATGCCGAATCCCTGACGGGGCAGCAGACTGCTACTGCCAGCAAGGGAAGCGCCATCCGCACCTATGCGTCATCGCGCAGCTTTTGGGCACTGTGCCTGGGATTTGGTGCCTATGACTCCTTCTGGTACGGCCTCATGACCTGGGGCGCCCTCTATCTTTCGGCAACTCACGGGCTGGATATCAAAGGCCTCGGCGGTGCTATTTTCGTCATCTATGCCGTCGGCGTCGTCGGTGAATTTGCTGGCGGGCTGGTAACGGATAGGCTGCGCAATACTTTTACTAATACGAATAAAGTCATGCGCACGGAACTGGTCATCCTGGCCTTTTGCATTGCCGTCCCCATGTACTTATTATCGTCGGCGACCGATGTCTATGTGGCCGTTGCCCTCATTTCCGTATCCATGTTTTTTGAAAAATTCATCGGCTGTATCTACTGGACCCTGCCGTCTCTGTGTGCAGACCGTCAATACAGCGGTGCTGTCAGCGGCGTCATGAACATGTTCGGCAATGCCGGCGGCGCAATCGTACCGATTGTCGTAGGTATCATCGTCGGTACGACAGGCAATTACTTCTGGGCTCTCATGCTCTTTGTCGGCCTGGCACTGCTCACGGGTTTCCTGCCGGCACTCATCAATTTCAGTAAGAAAATCGGCGTGGAATAATTCAGTATCCCACAGATTCATCCTATTACAGGGCTGCATATACTTCAATGAGTTGTATATGCAGCCCTACATTTTCATATTGTGAAAAATACGATAAATATTTTGTTATGGCAAAATATAAAAATAGCAAAGAATAACCATATGAAATCTTTATGTATTTAATTCAAAACTATAAATACATAATATTATTAATTTTTATAATAGGCGTGTGCAAATATAAAGGAAATGACTAAACAAAAATTAAAAAATGAATAAATATCATTGACAGGATAGCATGTCCGTGCTAGAATACAAGCATAGAAATCGTTCCAAATAAAGAAAGGAGTTCATAAACATGAACTCCTTACAAAATATTCGTAATACAGAATCAAGTTCGAAATAAAGAACATGGCTAGCACTAACGGTGTTCCAGAGTCCGGACACGGGAACCCGTTAGAAAGATAAAGACAGATATGATGAAAGAATCTGTCATGTATAGCAATTTTAACTGTGAAAGGGGTTTTAATATGGCAACGCTTGATTCAAAGACAGGAGTTCTCGTTGAGAAGCCGACGAACGTACGTTGGCAAGTGTTTATTGCAATTTTCATTCTCTGTTCTATCAACTATGTTGACCGCGCCGTTATTTCCGTCCTCATGCCGTCTATCCAGTCGGATCTGGGCTTTTCACCGGAAATGGTCGGCGTCATCCTCAGCGCTTTCTTCTGGGGTTATGTACTCATGCAGATTCCCTGCGGCTGGCTCTGCGATAAAATCCAGCCGGGGAAAGTCATCGTCGGTACCGGTGTTTTATGGGGGATTTTCCAGATTATCACCGGCTTCATCACCAGCAGTTCGCTGTTCATTGCTATTCGCGCCCTGCTCGGTATTTCCGAAGCGCCGATTTATCCGGCCGGTGGCAAATTACAGTCTGTATGGCTGACGAAAAATGAACGTGGTAAAGGTTCGGCACTCCTCGATTCCGGTTCTGCCGTAGGCAATGCTATCGGCGCTCCTCTTTGTGCCGTATTCGTAGCCTTCCTCGATGGCTGGCGCGGCGCCCTCATGGCAGCCGGGGTCCTCACCATCCTGGTCGTCCTGGCATGCAAACCGCTCATGTCTCACACGCCGGAAAACAGCCCGCGCTGCAACGAAGCCGAACGGGAATACCTCCGCAAAGCATTTGAAGAAGAAGATGCTGAATCTCTTTCCGCTATGCAGGCTGAAACGGGCAACACCTCTACAGGCAGCACCCTTGGCAAATACATGACCTCCCGCAGCTTCTGGAGCCTGTGCCTCGGTTTTGGTGCCTATGACTCCTTCTGGTATGGCCTCATGACCTGGGGCGCCCTGTACCTCCACGCAACACACGGCCTCGATATCAAAGGTCTTGGCTGGGCTATCTTCGTTATCTACATGGTCGGTGTCGTCGGCGAAATCGTCGGTGGTACCCTGACAGACAGATGGCGTAAAAATTCGGCAGACAGCAACAAAATCATGCGCCGTCTGTTCCCGGTCCTCGGCATCTGCATCGCCATCCCCATGTATCTTCTCTCGGCAGCAACGGATGTATACATTGCCGTAGCATTCCTTTCTGTAGCCATGTTCTTCGAAAAATGGTGCGGCTGCCTCTACTGGTCCCTGCCGGCACTGTGCACAGACCGCAAACACAGCGGTGCTGTTGGCGGCGCCATGAACATGTTTGGCAACCTCGGTGGCGCTATCGTCCCGATTGTCGTCGGCCTTATCGTCGGTGCAACGGGCAGCTATTACTGGGCACTGATGCTCTTCGTAGCACTGGCTGTCGCTCTCGGCGTCCTGCCGGCTCTCATCAACTACAACAAGAAAATCGGTATGGAATAATCCCGTATACGCAGGTACTATACAGTAAAATCTAATACGAAGAGGCATGCCGCTTTAGACAAGTACATGAAACAGCATGCCTCTTTACCACATAGGAGGACTATCATGGCTCGTTATAACAAAGTTTCGCAGGAATTACTCGATGAATTACTGGCTCTTCTGGGCAAACACAATATGACTACCGATCCGGAAAAGCTCGATGCCTATAAGACCGATGAAGAATCGAATCCCATTTACTTCCACACGCCGGAAGTCGTCGTCTTCCCGGAAACGACCGAACAGGTAGCGGCCATCATGAAACTGGCCAATAAATACATGGTCCCGGTCACGCCCCGCGGTGGCGGCAGCAGCCTGGCCTGCGGTGCCGTCCCTGTATACCATGGTATCGTGCTCTGCCTGGAAAAGATGAATAAAATCATCGAAGTCAATAAAGATGCCCTGTACATGATTACCGAAGCCGGCGCCATCACGACGGCCGTACAGGCTGCAGCCAAAGAAGCCGGCCTCTATTATGCCGGCGATCCCAGCTCCAAAGCGTCCAGTGAAATCGGTGGCAACATCGCCACCAATGCCGGCGGCAGCCGCGTCGTCAAATACGGCACGACCCGTGACCAGGTATACTGGCTGGAAATCGTCACACCTACCGGTGAAATTACCCGCGTAGGCAAACGGCTCCAGAAGAACACGACCGGCTATGCCCTGGAAAAACTCATCTGCGGAAGTGAAGGAACTCTCGGCATCGTCACGAAAATCTGTCTGAAACTGCGTCCCATCGCGCCCTTCCATTTCGACCTGGTCGGCATTTTCAAAGATGTCAACGACGCCCTGGCCGTACCGAACCAGCTGCAGAAAGCGGGCGTGCAGCCGACGGCAATCGAATTCCTCGACACCAACGCCATCCAGAGTGCCGAACGGTTCCTGAAAATGGATCTGCCGTACTCCAAAGAAAACGGCAATTACATCATCGTCACCATTGATTCCTATGATCAGGATGACCTCGATAACCGCGTTGCCACGGCCGATGAAATCTGTCAGAACAATCATGCCGCCGAAACGCTGGTTGCCGACGAACGCATCTGGAATGCCCGTTATTGCAACGGCGAAGCGGCCCGCAATGACAGCCTCGTCTTCCTGGCAGAAGATATCGTCGTACCCGTAGACAAGATTCCCGACCTCATGGCGAAACTGCCGGAAATCGAAAAGCAGTACAACATCGCAACGACGGTCGCGGCCCACATCGGTGACGGCAATATCCACGTCAATGCATTGAAGATGGATATGCCCATAGAAAAATGGAATGAAGTGATTCCCCAGTATCATGATACACTGTACAGCTTCGTCTACAGTTTGGGCGGCTGCCTTTCCGGTGAACACGGCATCGGCCTGCGGAAGTTAGCTGAAATGAAGAAATTTACGGATCCTGTCGAACTGGGCATGATGGAAGCCATCAAGAAAGCAGTGGACCCGAATCTCATCCTCAATCCGGCCAAGATTTTCGATTTTGGTGACTAACGATTCCGTTTCCGCCTGTAGTGAGGCCATGTACACCTTTCCTGTTCTGGTTGTATTGCCACTCGTTATTTGACAAGAGAAAGAGAGCAATGATACAATGCCCGTAAAGGGATGTTCAAAATATGGAACATTAGGGAGAAAGAAGGTTATATATGGTTAAATCAGGCAACAGTACTATTGTACGTTCCGCTGCCCGGGCGCTGGATGTACTGGAAATCGTCGTACAGGCTGAAAAGGCCCCGACGTTCACCATGATACAGAAAGCATCGGGAATACCCAAGAGTTCCCTGTCTTATTTGATGCAGGAACTGGTGCAGAAACGCTACGTCCAGTACGATCCGGAAGTGAAAGTGTATTATCCGGGGCTGGCCCTGCTGGCTCTTTCGGCAGAGTGCATGAGTACGACAAATTTCTCCGTCGAACTGACGCGGGGCATCAAGTCGCTGCAGGAAGAGACTGGGGAGACGACCCACGCCGTCATCCGCGAAGGAAGGTTTGCCATATTCATTGGCAAACAGGCATCGGCCAAGGCGGTCAGCTCCGTTCTCAATATCGGCTTCAAACTAGGAGCTCATGCGACAGGATGTGGCCTGGTCATGCTGGCGGCCCTTCCCGATGAAGAGCTGCACCAGCTCCTCGATGGCGTGACGCTGGAACAATACACACCGTACACGATTACCGATAAAAAGCGGCTCTACCGGGAAATCCGCCGGGTACGCCGCTATGGATACGCCTTCGATGATCAGGGCAACATCCTCGGTGGCTGCTGCATTGCTGCTCCCGTGTACAACCGGGAAAAGGAAGTCGTTGCGGCTATCAGCATCAGTATCCTGGCCAGTAAGGCGACTATTTCCTATCTGCGCTTCCTGCGCCGCAAGATAAAAGAAAAAGCACAGGAAATCAGCATGCGTCTGGGGTATTTATAGTAGAAAGACATATGAGATGCAGACAGAGCGGTCTGCTGCACATAGCAGACCGTCTGCCTGCTTCAAAATGTACAAAATATGGAACAAAGTTCTTTATTAAGAATTACGGGCGTATACTCGTACAATAATTGCTTATAATATATGTATCATAAAATTTCATGATTCATTTTGTTAAGGAGGTTACACTCATGGCATTAATGACTGGTGAACAGTATATCGAAAGCATGC
>ERZ791914.13-NODE-13-length-187615-cov-37.562081_pt1 | contig 187615 bp, 161 predicted proteins | sample MGYA00510140_ERZ791914 | MGnify/ENA primary metagenome ERZ791914 (study PRJEB30046, sample SAMN00792079) | human gut metagenome | study: EMG produced TPA metagenomics assembly of the A metagenome-wide association study of gut microbiota in type 2... | reverse complement strand
CGATACCCGGGGCATGGGCCTGGTGAACACCCTGGCGGCTGTGGAAGCCGGCATCGGCGGTGTCCAATCCACCCTGGGCGGCTTAGGGGGTTGCCCCTTCGCACCGGGAGCTTCCGGCAACACGGCTACGGAAGATCTGGTATTGATGTTCAACGAAATGGGCTACGATACAGGCATCGATTTTGCCAAGATCCTGGCCGCAGCCAAGAAAGAACATGCAGAAGTGGAGGGGAACTATTCCGGCCACAACATCAATATCCAGAACAATACCGGGTGCTGCACGCCTCCTCAGCAGCATAACGAGTAAATAGGAAGCAAGGGCTGTGAAAAGTACCGTACATTGTGTCGGTCATTTTTCACAGCTCTTTTTTAAAGCAATGTTAAATTATTTGTATTTGCGGAATCCTGAGACAAAAATGTGATATACTAAATAAAAAAGAGAAAAAAAGAGAAAGCAGGTGAAGTTGGATGGAAATCTATGAGATGCCCCGGTTGGAGGGAGAAACCAACAGCGATTACGTATATCGGAGCCTCCGGGAAAGCATCATCCGGATTACGCTCCGGCCGGGGGAAATCATCAGTGAACCCCTGCTGCAGAATTATTTCCAGATGAGCCGCAGTCCCATCCGGGAAGCCCTCAGCATCCTGAAACACGAAAATCTGCTTTCCGTGGCTCCCAAATCCCGCACCCAGGTGGTGCTCATGAACAAGCGCCTCCTGATGGAAAGCCGCTATCTCCGGTGCGTCATGGAAGAAAAGATCCTCAAACGGATCCTGGAAAAAGATACGGAACCCCTTCAGCAGCAACTGAAGAAAATCATGGACGAAGCGGAAGACGCCATGAAGCATCGGTCTTCCGCTGTTAAAGTCATTTTTGACTATGACAGCCTGTTCCACCGGACCGTCTTCGAATTCGCCGGCTTCAGCTACCTATGGGATATGATCCGCACCTATAACATCCAGTACAGCCGGTTCCTGAACCTGTATGTGGAAGAAAAGCTCTATGGAGAGAGCTTCCTGCCGGACCACCGGAAGCTGATCCAGCGGATCAAAGAAAAGGATTGGCCCCACCTGGAACAATACGTCAATGACAACTACGCCCATGTGGAAGGGTATCTCCGGGAACTGGAAACGAAACATCCCAGTTATTTTGACAATTGAAAAAGGGGTGTGAAAAAATCTACACCCCGGTCACGGCCCGCGACTCATGGCCCAGGGACTGCTGCATGCGCAACAGCCCCTTTTCTTATCTTCTTTTATGGAGTATGATAGAAAACTGTATGCAGCAGTTGCTGCTGACTAACTCAATCTCCATGAAAGAAGGTCTGTTTTTTTTGAAAGCTGCAAGCAAATGGAAACGATTCGGCTTCTGCCTGGTCCTAGGCACCCTGTTCTTCCTGGTACCGCCTCCCGGGAGCCTTTCCCCGGCGGGTTGGCACGTCTTCGGAATCTTTGCCACCACCATCCTGGGGCTGATCCTGAAACCCATCCCTACTGGAAATATGGCCCTCTTGGCCATTGTAGCCCTGTGTCTCACTGGGACCCTGACTTTGGAAGAAGTGCTCAGTGGGTTTAGTTTGCCTACCATCTGGCTGGTTGTGGTAGCCTTCTTTATCTCCCGGGGCATCGTGAAAACCGGCCTGGGGGAGCGGATCGCCTACCTGTTCGTGGAGCGGTTCGGCCGGAAACCTCTGTTCTTGGCCTATTCTTTGGTGGCCAGCGATCTGATCATCGCACCGGCCATGCCCAGCAATGCTGCCCGGGCGGGAGGAATCCTGGCTCCCATCGTCCAGTCCCTGAACACCACTTTTGGCTCCGATCCCAAACGGGGGACGGAGAAACGGCTGGGGAATTTCCTGGTGCCGGTGGTGTTTCAGTGTGACGTAGTGATTTCTGCCGTATTCCTTACCTCCATGGCTGCCAATCCCATGATCGTCAGCTTCGCCGGAGACCTGCTGGGGATCCAGATGACCTGGGGCGGTTGGTTGGCTGCTTCCTGCGTCCCCGGGATCCTTTCCTTGCTCCTGTATCCCCTGGTGATCTACCGGATCGATCCGCCGGGGCTGAAGGAAACGCCGGAGGCACCGGCCCTGGCCCGGGAGAAGCTGGATGCCATGGGTCCCCTGAAACGGGAAGAGAAAGTCATGGGGCTGATTTTCCTGCTGCTCATCGCTCTGTGGTCCGGAGGGAGGTATCTGGGCATCAGCGAGACCCTTACCGCTTTCATCGGCCTTTGCCTGCTGCTCCTTACCGGGGTCCTTTCTTGGGAGGATGTGAAAAGCGAAAAGGGGGCCTGGGATACCTTGATCTGGTTCGCCATCTTGGTGATGATGGCGAACCAATTAAACGCCAAAGGGATGATTCCCTGGTTCAGCCAGGAGATGGCTGGGCTGGTGGCCCGTACCAATGGCCTGGCAGCTATGATGGTCCTGGGGTTGGTGTATTTCTATTCCCATTATCTCTTTGCCAGCAGCACTGCCCATGTGAGTGCCATGTATGCCGCCTTCCTTACGGTGATGGCCAGTGCCGGGGCGCCTCCAGCCATGGCAGCCTACATCTTGGCCTGGTTCAGCAGCCTGTTCTGCTGCCTGACCCATTACGGTTCCGGACCGGCCCCTATCTTCTTCGGCGCCGGATACGTCTCTCAGAACCGGTGGTGGGGAATCGGTTTCCTCCTTTCCCTGCTGTCCCTCCTGATCTGGGGAGGTCTGGGCAGCCTATGGGGGAAGCTGCTGGGGTTGTGGTAAAGATTTACGATTGCATAAAAATTAATATTGATGTATAATTATCACAACATAACCCACAAAACCCTGTATATGGGCCAATAAGGAGGAATATTTATGAAAAAGATAAAGATATTCGCTGGAATCCTGGCCGGGCTGATGCTCTGCGCTGCAGCAGCCGGATGCGGGGGCGGTACGGGAAGCGGGGACAAAAAGGCTGCAGAGAAGAAGGAACTGATCGTAGGGACGAATCCTTCTTTTGCCCCCTTTGAATTTACGGACAAGAAAGACGGCAAGGTCATGGGCTTCGACATCGACCTGATCAACGCCCTGGCCAAGAAAGCCGGATATGAAAAGGTGACCGTCAAAAGCATTGCCTTCGATGGGCTGATCCCTTCACTAGAATCTGGGAACATCGATGTATCTATCACGGGGATGAGCATCACCGACGAACGGAAGAAAAAGGTGAACTTCACCGATCCCTATTATGAATCCGGATTGATGGCGGTGGTGAAGAAGGATAATACAGCCATCAATGGCCTGGATGATCTGAAGGGCAAGACCATTGCGGTGCAGCTGGGCACCACCGGGGCCAAATATGCAGAAACCATCGAGGGAGCGAAGGTGAAGACCTTCGATTCTTCGGATCTGGCCTGCCTGGAACTGAAGAACGGGGGAGCCGATGCAGTGATCAGCGATCTGCCGGTGCTCCAGTACTTTCTGAAACAGGGGGGAAGCCAGTACGCCAAGAGCGTGGGGACTCCCAAGAAAGGCGACTTCTACGGCATCGCTACAGCCAAGAAGAACAAGGACCTGTGCGACAAGCTGAACAAAGCCTTGGCTGAACTGAAGAAGGACGGGGAATACCAGAAGATCTACGACAAGTGGTTCAAGGCGGAGTAAAGAAAAAGGGGCTGTTGCATGCGCAACAGCCCCTTTTTTGGGCTCGCACCCTGTGACTCTCGACCCGTGGAGTGAATTTTTCCACACCGCCCTTTTCTCGAAAACCAGTTGTATAAACATACGCAAAGCTGTATAATGATTACATTATGAAGATGGAGGGAAGATCATGAAAAAAATCTCTGCTGTAATGTGCGTACTGGCTGCCCTGATGCTGGCTGTAGCTGGCTGCGGGAGCGATACCAAACAGGCTGCCAATGACCAAAAAGCGATCAAAGTAGGGACCGAACCCACCTTTGCTCCTTTTGAATTCCAGGAAAAAGATTCCAAGGAATTCGCCGGTTTCGATATGGACCTGGCTCGGGCCATCGGCAAGCAGCTGGGTAAGAAAGTGGAAATCCAGAACATGGGCTTCGATGCCCTGATTCCGGCCCTGAATTCTGGGAACATCGATGTGGTGGCTGCCGGCATGAGCATCACTGACGAACGGAAGAAGGCAGTGACTTTTTCCGATCCTTACTATACTTCCGGCCTGGTGGTGGTGGTCACCAAGGACAACAACGAAGTCAAGGGTGTGAAAGATCTGGAAGGCAAGAAAATCGCCGTGCAGATCGGCACCACTGGGGCTGACAAAGCGGCCAAGGTCCCCGGAGCCAAAGTCACTTCCTTCAATACCAATGCGGAAGTATTCCTGGAACTGGAAAACAAGGGCGTGGATGCAGTGATCATCGACAGACCGGTGGCCCAGTACTACCTGACTAAGGAAGGCAAGGAGAAGGACAAGATCGTAGGGGACACCATGGATGCGGAATCCTACGGCTTTGCTTTCAAGAAGGACAGCAAACTGGCTGCAGATTTCAACAAGGCTCTGGCTGAACTGAAGAAGAACGGGGAGTATGACAAGATCTACACCAAATGGTTCGGCAAAGATGCCAAGGCTGCCAAGTAAGCGGCCTCTGGAAAAGGACGAGAATGCATGAATTTTGAGATCATTAAAGAATCCCTGCCCCTGCTGCTTGCCGGGGCAGGCATCACTGTAGAAATCACGGCAGCGAGCGTGGGCCTGGGCCTGGCGATCGGTGTCATCGTGTCCCTGATCAGGCTCTGCGGGATCAGGGCACTGCGCATTTTAGGAGACATTTATGTGACGTTCCTCCGGGGGACGCCTCTTTTGGTCCAGATCTTCCTGGTGTATTTCGCCCTGCCGGCGTTGATCCATCACCGGGTGGACGCTTATGTGGCCGCCATTTCCGCCTGCTCCATCAATTCCGGGGCCTATGTAGCGGAAATCTTCCGGGGCGGCATCGAATCCATCGACAAGGGACAGATGGAAGCCGGCCGGAGCTTGGGCATGACCTGGTGGCAAACCATGCGCCACATCATCCTGCCCCAGGCCTTCAAGCGGATCATTCCGCCTCTGGGCAACGAATTCATCGCCATGCTGAAGGATTCTTCCCTGGTGTCCGTCATTGGGTTCGAAGAATTGACCCGGCGGGGCCAGCTGATCATCGCCCGGACCTATGCTTCTTTTGAGATCTGGCTCAGCGTGGCCATCATCTATCTGGTCATGACATTTGCCGTGGCTCGTTTCGTAGGCGTCCTGGAAAGGCGGTATAAGAAAGATGAACAATGAAATGATCAAAGTCCAAGGACTCCGAAAAAGTTACGGGGACAATGAGGTCCTCAAGGGCATCGATGTGACCATCGCCGAACAGGAAGTGGTGGTGGTGATCGGTCCCAGCGGCGGAGGGAAGAGTACTTTTCTGCGCTGCCTGAACTATCTGGAAGTGCCCACCGCCGGCACCATCACTTTTGACGGGATCCCCCTCAACGGGGAAGCCAACATCAACGAAGTGCGGAAAGAAGTGGGGATGGTGTTCCAGCGGTTCAACCTGTTCCCCCATATGACGGTGATGGACAACCTGATTTTGGCGCCCATGATCGTCCGCCACGAATCCAAAGAGGAAGCGGTGGAAAAGGCCAAACTGTACCTGGACAAGGTGGGCCTGCTGAACAAGGCAGAGGCCTATCCGGGAAGCCTATCTGGGGGCCAGCAGCAGCGGGTGGCCATTGCCCGGGCCCTGTGCATGAAGCCCAAGGCCATGCTCTTTGACGAACCCACATCTGCCCTGGATCCGGAAATGATCAACGAAGTGCTGGACGTGATGAAGAACCTGGCCCAGGAAGGGATGACCATGGTGGTGGTGACTCATGAAATGGGCTTTGCCCGGGAAGTCGGGGATCGGATCCTCTTCCTGGACGGGGGAAAGATCCTGGAACAGGGTGACCCCACCGAATTCTTCGCCCATCCCAAAAACGAACGGGCACAGAATTTCCTTTCGAAGATATTGTAAGAACGGGGGTGCTGCACGTGTATGGTTTTGACACGTGCAGCACCCCCTTCTCTTTTATCCAAAAATTTTACATTTTCCCCATTTTCTTTGCAGGGATTTCTGCACAGTTGTAGAATAGTATTAATAACAACGATGGGAAATGTCCCATTGGTGAGGAGGTAGTTATTATGGCAGTCAAAGTTCGTGGTAAAAACATCGAGGTTACCCAGGCATTAAGAGATTATGTGGAAAAACGTGTCCAGACCATTACCAAGCAGTTCAAGACCGTAGGAGAGATTACGGCGGTGATGCGGGTGGAAAAGGGGAACCATATCGTTGAAATCACGGTCCCGGCCAGCGGCATCGTCCTGAGAGCCCAGGAATCGTCCGAAAATATGTATGCATCCATCGACCAGTGTGTGGAAAAGATCGAACGGCAGATCCACAAATATAAGACCCGTCTGATGAAACGGAAATACAGCAATTTCCGGGATGCAGAACCGGCTCCCCTGCCGGATGTAACTGAAGAAGTACCGGAAGAGACGGAAGAATTCAAAGTGGCCCGGACCAAGAACTACACCATGCGGCCCATGGGCGTCCAGGAAGCCATCATGCAGATGAATATGCTGAACCATGATTTCTTCGTATTCTTCAATGCGGAAACGGAAAAGATCGCCATCGTCTACCGGAGAAAGAGCGGGGATTACGGCCTGATCAATCCGGAACTGGCCTAAAGGACCTTGAGGAGGGTCCCTTTCCGGGAATTCATGAAATTTTTACAAAGAGTCGAGGCATTTGCCCCGACTCTTTTTGACTTTCATATACGCATTTGTTACAATTAAAAAATGGATTTAGAATGATAGTTTTGCGCCTGGAGCGCTGCAGTATCGAGGAGTGATATACTTGCTGGAAAACCTGATGAAACTGGTCTTTGGGGACCCTAATAAGAAAGAACTGAAGGTCTGCCAAGGCTATGTGGATAAGATCAATGCGCTGGAACCGGAAATGTCCGGTCTCAGCGATGCCCGTCTGTGTGCCAAGACCCAAGAATTCAAGCTGCGCCTGTCCAAAGGGGAGACCCTGGACGACCTGCTACCGGAAGCCTTCGCCGTGGTCCGGGAAGCTTCCCGCCGGGTGCTGGGGCTGCGCCATTTCGATGTGCAGCTGATCGGGGGCTGTATCCTCCACCGGGGGAACATCGCCGAGATGCGTACCGGTGAAGGGAAGACCCTGGTGGCTACCCTGCCGGCCTATCTGAATGCCCTGGAAGGGAAAGGGGTCCATGTGGTCACCGTCAACGACTACCTGGCCCGCCGGGACAGCGAAGATATGGGCCGGGTGTACCGGTTCCTGGGCCTTTCTGTAGGGTTGATCATCCACGATATGGATTATCCCGCCCGGAAGGCGGCCTATGCAGCGGACATCACCTACGGCACCAACAATGAATTTGGGTTCGACTACCTCCGGGACAACATGGTGGTCTCTCTGGACCAGATGGTCCAGCGGCCTCTCCATTATGCCATCGTGGACGAAGTGGACTCCATCCTCATCGATGAAGCCCGGACCCCGCTGATCATTTCCGGCCCTGGGGAAAAATCCACGGATCTCTACAACATCATGGCCGATGTGGTGAAGAACTTCAAGGAAAAAGAAGACTACACCGTGGATGAGAAGCTCAAGACCGTGGCTCCTACGGAAACTGGGATCGCCAAGGCGGAAAAGCTCCTGGGTGTGAAGAACATGTATGATCCGGAAAATGGCACGGACCTGTCCCACCAGCTGATGGAAGCCCTGAAGGCCAAGGCCCTGATGATCCGGGACCGGGACTATGTGGTGAAGGACGGGGAAGTCATCATCGTGGACGAATTCACTGGCCGTCTCATGTACGGGCGCCGGTATTCCGAAGGGCTGCACCAGGCCATCGAAGCCAAGGAACATGTGAAGGTGGAACGGGAAAGCCAGACCCTGGCCACCATCACCTTCCAGAACTACTTCCGGATGTACGAGAAGCTTTCCGGGATGACGGGCACGGCCAAGACGGAAGAACAGGAATTCCAGAAAATCTACGGCCTCAGCGTGTATGTGGTGCCTACCAATAAACCTAATATCCGGATCGACTATCCGGATGTGATCTACAAGACCAAGAAGGCCAAGTACCGGGCCGTGGTGAAGGCTATCGAAGAACTGCACGCCATCGGCCGTCCGGTGCTAGTGGGGACCACTTCCATCGCCCAGAGCGAGGAACTGTCCGCCATGCTCCATAAAAAAGGCATCCAGCACAATGTACTGAATGCCAAGTACCACGAAAAGGAAGCCGAGATCGTAGCTGATGCCGGCCAGATGGGTGCTGTGACCATTGCCACCAACATGGCCGGCCGTGGTACGGATATCACCCTGGGCGAAGGGGTGGCCGAACTGGGCGGGCTCCATATCATCGGTACGGAACGCCACGAATCCCGCCGGATCGACAATCAGCTCCGGGGCCGCTGCGCCCGGCAGGGAGACCCTGGCTCCACCCGGTTCTATCTGTCCCTGGAAGATGATCTGATGCGGCTCTTCGGCTCTGACAATATTTCCGGGATCATGGACAAGCTGGGGATGGACGAAGATGAGCCCATCGAACACCGGCTGGTCACCCGGTCCATCGAGAACGCCCAGAAGAAAGTGGAAAGCCGGAATTTTGACATCCGGAAACACGTGCTGGAATATGACGATGTGATGAACGAACAGCGGGAAGTGATCTATGACCAGCGCCGGAAGATCCTGGAAAAGGCGGATCTGAAAGAAACAGTGCTGGGCATGGCGGACCACATCGTGGACCGGACCATGGATATGTATGCCCCTAAAGAAGCCTACAGCGAAGACTGGGATGTCCCTGCCATGATCAAATATGCAGAGGAATTCTATGCACCCCTGGGCCGGCTGAAGGCCGATGAACTGTCCAATATGAGCCGGGAGGAACTGGAGGAATCCCTCCACAAACTGGCCCATGCCTATTATGATGAACGGGAAGCCGCCATCACTGCCCCCATCATGCGGGAACTGGAGAACCTGGTGATGCTGAAGGTGGTGGATACCCACTGGATGGAACACCTGGATGCCATGGATGCCCTCCGGGAAGGGATCGGGCTCCGGGCTTACGGCCAGCGGGATCCTCTGGTGGAATATAAATTTGAAGCTTATGATATGTTCGAAGCCATGAAGGAAGCCATTGTGGATGATGTAGTCCGGTACATGTACCGGGTGAACGTAGTGACCCAGCCTACGGTGGAAGACCATCTTTCCGAGGCTTCTGTGAACAACCCCAACGTGGACGGGACGGCAGAAGGAGCCCAGGCTCCGGCAGAACTCCATAAGGCGGAGAAAAACAGCGGGTCCAAGTGACCTTGGGGCTGAGGCCGGGCAGGAAAGGCTGAAGCACAAAAGGGATGCAGCAAACGGAGCTGGGGAAACCCGGCTTCGTTTTTCCCATTTTTATTTTCGAAAAGAAAGGGCTGGAATATCTTGTTACTGGAAGAACTGAAACCGGCGATCACCCAACTGAAAGAGAAATTGGACGAATTGAAAGGCGGGCTGAAGATCGCCCAAAAAGAAGAACGGATCGAAGACCTGGAGCATCAGATGGCAGCACCCGGTTTCTGGGATGATCCGGACAAGGCCCAGGTAGTGGCTCAGGAAGCCAACAACCTGAAAAGCGAAGTGGAGACGTACCATGGGCTTTCGCAGAAACTTGAGGATGTGGAGACACTCTGGGAAATGGCCATGGAAGAAAAGGATGACAGCCTCCAGGGCGAAATCGAGGAGGAAGTGGAGAACGCTCGGAAGACCCTGGCAGACTTGGAACTGGGCATGCTGCTCAGCGACCAGTACGATGCCAACAATGCCATCCTGACCCTCCATGCCGGGGCCGGCGGCACGGAAGCCCAGGACTGGACCAACATGCTGCTGCGGATGTACACGCGGTATGCGGAACGGAAAGGGTTCACCGTGGAACTCCTGGACCTGCTTCCTGGGGAAGAAGCCGGGGTGAAAAGTGCCACTCTGACCATCCAGGGCCACAATGCCTATGGCTACCTGAAAAGTGAGAAGGGGGTCCACCGGCTGGTGCGGATCTCTCCCTTTGACGCTAACGCTCGGCGGCACACTTCTTTTGCCGCAGTGGACGTCATGCCGGAACTGGACGAAACCGTGGAAGTGGATTTGAACATGGATGATGTACGGGTGGACTACTATCGGGCCAGCGGCGCCGGCGGACAGCACGTCAACAAGACTTCTTCCGCCGTCCGGATGACCCACCTCCCCACCGGGATCGTGGTCCAGTGCCAGAACGAACGGAGCCAGCTCCAGAACAAGGAACGCTGCCTGGCCCTGCTCCGTGCCAAACTGTATGAATACGAAAAGGCCATCCAGGACAAAAAAATCAGCGAGATCGCCGGGGATTACCAGGCCATCGAATGGGGCAGCCAGATCCGCTCCTATGTATTCCAGCCCTACACCATGGTGAAGGACCATCGGACCGGTGCAGAAACCGGCAACATCCAGGCCGTGATGGACGGGGATCTGGACCCGTTTGTAGAAGCGTATCTGCGAAGCCTGAAGCACTGAGCAGCGGGGTGGAGCGATGAAAACCTATGAGAAACTTTTCCTGACCCTGGTGGGCCTGGGGCTGGCGGCATCTTTGTGCCTGAACTGGCAGCGGATCCAGGTGGAACGGGCCAACAAGACCATTGAGACCGTCATGGAATACAACAGCCTGGTGCGTATGGCCCAGGAGGAAGGGGTCCCCAAGGAACAGGTGTTCAAGGAGTTCCGGGACAGAGGAGTGACCACCCTTACGGTATTCGATACCAGCCTGGACAAACTGGCCCAGAAAGGGTCGGTGAACGTACTGACGGGGGCACAGCTTTTGGAACTGGCACGGGTCCAGCAGCTCCGTCCGGAATGGCAGGCCATCGTAGACAAGCCGGACTTTTTGGTGGATGCCTTGTACATTTCTGCCGGTACCAGTGAGCGGGCTTTGAAAGAAGTGGAAGAGGACATCCGGCTCCGGTTCGGGAAAGAACGGATCGTTGAACTGAGTGCCTCTCCTTTGATCCTTCGGTTCGATGGGGACACCATCATCAGCAAGAATCCCATTGCCGGGGATGAACGGGGGGTCCGGGAAATGGATCTGGGGCCTTCTACGGATGAGCTCCAGGATGTGACGAAGAATGGCTTCCTGGTGGCCATCCGTCCCACCAATTATTGTGAACGGTACACCGCTGCTGCTGCCAGCGAAGAAGAACAGATCAACGCCTTCTTCCGCCGGCTGGATGACAGCGGAGCCAAAGTGAGCCTGATCATCGGCAGCGGCAAGCAGATGCTGGGGAATAAGAAGTACCTGCCTCTGGTGGCCCAGAACCTGCTCCAGCGGCACATTACCTTGGGTATGGTGGAAGGGGTCACCCAGCTCCAATTCGTGAAGCTGGAAGGGATGACCGAACTGGCCAGACTGGCCGACTACCAGGTGGCCCGGACCTATGTGATCGCTGATGCGGAACAGCGGAAAATGCAGGTGTTCGATGCCTTCCGCCGCTGGTCCCTGGCGGACGAGGAACGGAACATCCGGGTGAACTACATCAAGACCTTCCTGACTCCCCGGGACAACAAGACCCTGCTCCAGACCAACCTGGACTATGTGGACCGGGTGACCCGGGACGTGGCCAGCAAGGGCTTTGCCAAGGGGCCGGCGGATATCTACAAGGTATACCAGCCCAGCCGGCTGTGGTACATCCCCATGGCCTTCTCTCTGGCCGCCGCCTGGTGCCTGTATTTCCTGCTCCTGGGCATCCTGCCGGAAAGACACTATGTCAAAGGGGTGGGGATCTTCGGGGCGTTGGTGACCGCCGGGCTCTTTGCCGGTCCTTTGGGCCTTGTGGCCCGGCAGGGGGTGGCTTTCGGAGCCGCTGTGATCTTCCCGGTACTGAGCATGCACCGGATGATGGGAATCTGGCGGAAGAACGGATCCAAAGGCAGCTTGGGAACTGTGGCTCTGCGGACCTGTGTCCATCTCTTTGAGACAATCCTCCTGTCCCTCATCGGGGCGGCCATGGTAGGAGGCATCCTCAGCGATACCCGTTTCCTTTTGGAAATGGATATCTACCGAGGGGTGAAGGCTACCTTCATGCTGCCGGTGGTGCTGACCTTCCTGCTGTTCCTCCGGACCCATGGCCTGTGGCAGCAGGGAGAAGACTGGCGGAAGCCTTTCCATCGGGTGATGGGATTCCTGGACCGTCCTCTGAATTTGAAAGCCCTATTCATCCTGGGGATGTTCGCTTTCGTGGCCTGGGTGTTCATCGGCCGCAGCGGCCATACGGCTGGGGTGCCGGTGCCGGCCATCGAACAGAAGCTCCGGTTCTTCCTGGAAGAGACTATGTGGGCCCGTCCCCGGGAAAAGGAATTCATGATCGGCCATCCAGCTTTCTTCCTGGCGGCCTGGGCGGCCTGGAAGAAACTGCCCACCTGGTTCTACGGGCTCTGCGTCACGGGAGCGGCCATCGGCCAGGGCAGTGCGGTGCAGACTTTCGCCCATATGCGTTCGCCCATCCTCATGAGCTATGTACGGGCCTTGGACGGTTACGGGGTAGGCGTGGCAGCTGGGCTCATCGCCCTGGCCATTTTCGCCCTGGCTTATCCCCATGTCCAGGCTTTCTATCAAAAGAGGAGGAATCCCCTTGGGTAAGATCCTGATTTCCGGGTATTACGGCTTTTCCAATGCAGGGGACGAAGCCATGCTCACCGCCATCGTGACCAGCCTGAAAGAGCAGGACCCCCAGGTGGAACTGACGGTACTCTCCGGCCATCCGGAAGTGACCGCACGGCTCCACCCGGTAAAGGCCATCCATCGGTTCGATCTTTGGGGAATCTGCCGGGCTATGGCTGGGACGGACCTGCTCCTTTCCGGAGGAGGCAGCCTGCTCCAGAACGTGACCAGCCGGCTCAGTCTCTACTATTACCTGTCCATCATCGCCCTGGGGACTCTCCTGGGGAAGAAAGTCATGCTCTTTGCCCAGGGCATCGGGCCCATTCGGGGAAGCTTCAGCCGTTGGCTGACCCGGCTGGTCTGCCAGAAAGTGGATTTGATCACCGTCCGGGATGACGGCTCCCTGGACGACTTGAAAGCCATGGGGTTCTCCCCGGAAAAAATCCGGGTCACCAGCGATGCGGTGTTTTCCCTGCCGGAAGGCCGGAAGGAAGAAGGGACCCTTCTTTTGGATCAATTGGGGGTGGATCGTTCCCGGCCCCTGGTGGGGTTCGCCCTCCGGCACTGGAAGGGAGAAGAACGGTTCATCCAGGAATTTGCCAAGGCGGCGGATGCTCTGAAGCACCAGTATCAGGCCCAGATCCTTTTCCTCCCTCTCCAGTTCCCGGCAGACGCCCAGCTTTCCGCCCAGGTGGAAGCTGCCATGGAAGACAGCCGGGATGTATTCATCCTGGACCAGAAATGCTCCACCCAGGGATATCAGGACCTGATCTGCAATCTCCATCTTCTGATCGGCATGCGGCTCCATGCCCTGGTGTTCGCGGCCATCAACGATGTGCCCTTTATGGCCATCTCCTATGATCCAAAGGTGGACCGGTTCGTGGACGGGATGAAGGGGAATGTGGTGGACACCATCGGACGGATCACCAGTGAAGAATTGGTCTCCATGGCCGGACGGCTGTGGCATGCGGACGGACGGCAGGGCAGAGAACGGATCTGCGCCCTGCGGGAAGAAGCCCGGGCCAATATCGGCCGGGCACTGGAACTGATCCATCGCTAAACGAAAAGCAAAGATACAGGAGGTCGATCCATGCTGGAAATGCGTCATGCAGGCAAGGTCTATCCTGGCGGGGCGGTGGCCCTGGAGGATATCAACGTACATATCAAGCCGGGGGAGTTTGTGTTCCTGGTGGGCCCCAGCGGGGCCGGGAAATCCACTTTCATACGGATGATTTCCCGGGAAATCGAACCCACTTCCGGGCAGATCCTGGTGGACGGGGTGGATGTGATGAAACTGAAACGGGGAGATATCCCCTATCTCCGGCGGCAGCTGGGGATCGTCTTTCAGGATTTCCGCCTGCTCAATGACCGGACGGCCTATGAAAACGTGGCTTTTGCCATGCAGGTGATCGAAGCCCCCGGCCATAAGATCCGGAAACGGGTCAGCGAAGTGCTGGAATTGGTGGGGCTGAAGGATCGGGGAGACAATTATCCCGGAGAGATGAGCGGCGGCGAACAGCAGCGGGTGGCCATCGCCCGGGCCATCGTCAATGATCCTCTCCTGGTGATCGCTGATGAACCCACCGGCAACTTGGATCCGGAGACCAGCAAGGACATCATGGAGATCTTCACCCAGATCAACAACAACGGCACCACCATCATCATGGCCACCCATGACAAGACCATGGTGGATTACATGCAGAAACGGGTCATTGCCCTGGAAAACGGGCGGATCGTACGGGATGACCGCAAAGGAGTCTACGGGTATGAAGTTTAGTACGAAATGGTATTACATCAAGGAAACCTTCACCTCCCTCAAGCGGAATTCTCTGATGAGCATTGCTTCTATCAGCACGGTGGCCCTGTCCATCCTGGTACTGGGGATCTTCCTCACCATGGTGCTCAATGTGAACAACCTGGCCAGCCATCTGGAGAACCAGGTCCAGGTCACCATCTATATGGATGACAGTGCTTCCGCAGAACAGCTGAAACATATGGAAAAGGTCCTCCGGAGCACTGCCGGGATCGTGAAGGTGACTCCCCGGACCAAGGAAGAAGCCCTGGCTGAATTCCGGAAACGGCTGGGGGAACAGCAGAAGCTCCTGGCAGCCTTGGGGGAGGACAATCCCTTCCCGGCCTCCTTTGAGATCCAAGTGGACAATCCAGAACGGATCCCTCAGCTGGTGGCCCAGTTCCAGCAGATGCCCGGAGTGGAAACGGCCAAATTCGGCCAGGAAGTGGTGGAACATCTCTTCCAGCTCACCCGAGTGCTGCGGATCGGGGGGATCCTGCTGATCGTCCTTTTGGCCATCGCCACTCTGTTCATCATTTCCAACACCATCCGGATCACCGTCTTTGCTCGGCGCCGGGAAGTGAATATCATGAAATACGTGGGCGCCACGGACTGGTTCATCCGCTGGCCTTTCCTACTGGAAGGGATGCTCATGGGTTTTGCAGGGGCGGTGATCGCTTCCCTGATCCTGGTCCAGGGCTACAATGCCATCCAGGCCAAAATCTATGGGACCCTGGCCTTTTTCCCCATGCTCCCCAGCTGGCCCACCATGGGGTATCTATCCGCCGGGCTGATCTGTGTGGGGACCTTGATCGGGGCCCTGGGCAGCAGCATTTCCCTGCGGAAGTTCCTGGATGTATAGGAGGCGGTGGGCATGAAAAAAGGCACAGCCCTCCTGGCGGCCCTCCTGGCCGGACTCCAGCTTTCTGTCCCGGTTTCCTGGGCGGAATCCATCGAGGACAAGAAGGCGGAACTGGAAGATGTCCAGCGCCAGATGGATGAAAAGGATGCCCAGCGGGAACAGAAGAGGCAGGAAATCGGAAATGCCGTGGAACGGCTCATTGCGGCTCAGAACGAACTGGCGGAGGCCAAGCGGAAACTGGCGGCCATCGAAAGCCGGCAGCGGGCCCTGGAAATCCGGATCCGGCAGAATGAGGCGGCACTGGCAGCCAAACAGCATGATTATGATGTGACCCGGAAAATCTACGAGAAACGGCTGCGGGATATCTATGAAAACGGCCAGGTGAACTATCTGGATGTGCTGCTGGGGTCTGCGGACTTCCGGGATTTTGCTTCCCGGATGTACCTGCTCCAGCGGGTGATCCGACGGGATTTCGACCTGATCGACCGGCTGGAAGTCCAGAAAAAGGCCCTGCTGGAGCAGAAGGCCCAGCTGGAAGAAATCAGGCACCAGCTGAATTTCGCCTATGCGGAAGGCCAGGCGGAACAGAAAATCGTGGCCCAGAAGACCGTGGAGCGGCAGGCCCTCTATGAGCAGGCCTTGGCAGAAAAGGCCCAGCTGGATGCAGAGTATGAGGAACTCCAGCGGAACAGCCAGGAAATCACTGCCATGATCCAGCGGATGGAGGAAGAAGGCCGGCTGATGCCACAGGCTGGCGGCACCGGTCAGCTCTCCTGGCCGGTGAATGGGGAGATCACTTCTCCCTTCGGCTGGCGGGTCCATCCCATCTGGGGAACCCAGATCTTCCACGCCGGGCTGGATATCGGGGCCGATTACGGGGACCCGGTCCATGCTGCGGACAGCGGTACCGTAGTCTATGCCGGCTGGATGGGCGGCTACGGGAATGCGGTGATGATCGACCACGGGGGCGGTATGGTGACTCTGTACGGGCACAATTCGTCCATCACTGTGGGCGAAGGGGAACAGGTGAGCAAGGGGCAGACCATTGCCCTGGCCGGCAGCACCGGCAATTCCACTGGTCCCCACTGTCATTTCGAAGTCCGGATCCACGGGGAAGTGGTGAGCCCTCTGCAGTATCTGCCGTAAAAGAGTGCAGAGTGAAGAGTAAAGAGCAGAGATGATTTCTGCATTCGGTGGCAAACGCCCGGCGTTTGCCTTCCAGCGGCCAGTGACAATTGACCAGTGACAGGGATGCTGCCGGGCAGCATCCCACAGAGGCAAATTATGTTCAAGAAACGTTATACCGCCCCCCAGCTGTTGGGGGTATTCTTCCTGTCCCTGGGTGTGTTCAGCGGCGGGACCTATTATTTGATGAAAAACTGGATCGGAGACCCGGGAGCCCTTTTCCAGATCGTCCGGACCATGCACCTGATCCAGCGGCATTATGTAGGGGAAACCGATCGGAAAAAGATCTATGACGGGGCACTCAAAGGCATGGTAGGGGTCCTGAACGACCCTTATTCTTCCTACCTGGACAACCAGGATTTCGAAGCCCTTTCCACCATGACCGAAGGCCATTTCGGCGGAGTGGGCATGGTGATGGGCCTGCGGAAGGACAACCAGTTCGTGGTGGTCTCCCCCATCGAAGACACTCCAGCTTACAAAGCGGGAATCAAGGCGGGAGACATCCTGCTGAAAATCGACGGGGAGGATCTGAGCGGCCAGAGTCTCAATGAAGTGGTGAAGAAGATCCGGGGCCAGGACGGTTCCCAAGTGACTCTGACCTTGAAACGGGGCAGTGAAGAAGCCAAAGACATCACCGTGACCCGCAGCGATATCAAGCTGAAAAGTGTCTATGGGCGCATGGACGGAGACGGCATCGGCTACATCCGGGTGACCAATTTCAACGAAGATACGGACAAGGATTTCGGGGAAAAACTCCAGCAACTCCGGGATCAGGGGATGAAAGCCCTGGTGTTGGATCTCCGGGACAATCCGGGAGGCCTCCTGGAAAGCGGCGTGGGGGTGGCCCGGTATCTGGTGCCCAAAGGCCCCATCGTGTCCGTCACCGACAAGGATGGGAACACCCAGACGGAATCTTCCAGCTTGGAAAAAGTGGATTTTCCCCTGGCGGTGCTGGTGAACCATGGGACGGCCAGTGCGGCGGAGATCGTTTCCGGTGCCATCCAGGATACGGGATCCGGGAAGCTCTTCGGGGTGAAGACCTACGGCAAGGGCGTGGTCCAGAATATTTTCCTCCTGAGCAACCAGACGGCGGTGAAGCTTACCGTAGCCCGGTATTATACCCCCAGCGGGAGGAGCATCGATAAAGTAGGCATTACCCCGGATGAGGTGGTGGAAGCCGCCGGTGAAGAAGGGGCCAACCAGCTGCAGGCGGCGGAAAATTATCTTCGTCAGCAGCTCCAACAGTAAGGGCAAGGAGCGTGGAACATGGAAATCATCAATACCCTGGGTAGTCAGATTGCAGGCTGGAAGGCCCTTTTGGCGGGCGAAGCGGGAAATCTTCCGCCTCTGCCTTTCCTGAAGACAGGTGCGGAGATCCTTCTGGGGCTCCTGGTTCTTTTCTTCATCGCTTACCGGTTCCGGACCCATCAGCTGCGCCGGGAGCGGAAAATGCGGTACCGGATCGCCCGGATGATCGCCCACCTGTGCGATACCTATGAAAGCCTGGAAGATGTGGATTGGAAGAAACAGAAAGTCTATCGGTATCGGTTCGTGGACGGGGATCTCCAGATCCAGGAACGAGACATCGACGGAGTGGGGGACCTGATCGGCCCACTCCATCCGGGGGACGCCCTGAAGTATTCAGAGGAATATCTGAAGGGAGCCATCGAAAAGGCCATGAAGACCTGCAGCCAGGTGGAGTTTACGGCACGGGAAAAGGGACCGGATGGGGAGTTCCACTGGAAATCCTTCCTGTTCCAGGGTCTCAAGAATGACAAGATCCACAGCCGCAGCTGCCTTTTGTTGAAACGGGGCGTGGATGACAGCCACTGTGCAGAAATGGAAAAACGGGCCCAGCTGAGCCTGGATATGAATGAGGCGCGGGAAGCGGCCCAGGCCAAAAGTGAATTCCTGAACCGTTTCAGCCAGGATACCCGGGAAGCCCTCCGGGACATCATGGGGAACCTGACCCTCACCAAGGATGAAGTGGATCCCCAGCGGCGGAAGGAATATATGGACGAAAGCCAGGAGGAAGTCCACTATCTCATGGCCATGATCGAAGATGTGAAGGAACTGTCCGACATCGAGAACGGGAACCTGGAGATCTGCAGCGAGGAATTCAATGTGGATGGAACGTTGGAGAAAATGAACCAGCTGTTCCAGAAAGAAGCAGAAAAACGGGGCATCTCCTACAGCTGCACCGTGGAACCCCTTCTGTATCCCCATTTGATCGGAGATGAGAAGCGGCTGGAACAAGTGCTCCTGAATCTCCTGACCCATGCCCTGCTCTTTACAGATAAGGGACAGAAGGTCCTGTGCGCGGTGCGCCAGAAACTGGTGAAGAACAAGAAAGCAGCCATGGAATTCACCGTGCTCTGTGCCGGCATGAAAGTGCCCCAAGAAATGGTGGACAAGGCCTTCCTGCCCTTCGAACTGACCCGCCAGGTGGGGAACGCCCGGGTCCACGGAGGCTTGGGCCTTGTGGTGACACAGCGGCTGGTCCAGCTTCTGGGAGGCCAGATCAAGGCGGACAATGCAGAAGGCCGGGGGATGCGCTACATCATCGAGCTGCCTTTTGCCTTTGCCAGCAGCGTCAAGTAATTTGAAAGGAAGAATCGCGAAATGCTTCATATCGGATGTCATCTGTCTTCCAGCAAAGGGTTCGCCGCCATGGGGAAGACGGCCCTTGCCATCGGGGCGGACACCTTTGCCTTTTTCACCCGGAACCCTCGAGGCAGCCGGGCCAAAGCCATCGATCCTAAGGATGTGGAAAAGTTCCAGGCCCTGTGGGCGCCCAACCGGTCCATTCCCCTGGTGGCCCATGCCCCATATACCCTGAACCCGGCTTCCAGCAAGGAGGACGTGCGGACCTTTGCCCAGGAGACCATCGGGGATGACCTGGAAAAAATGGAAGCTATCCCCGGCAATTATTACAATATGCATCCGGGAAACCATCTGGGTCAGGGAGTAGACACCGGCATCCAGCTCATCGCAGCCTGCCTCAATGCTGTACTGCCCCGGGCGGAACATACCACCCTGCTTTTAGAGACCATGGCCGGGAAGGGGACGGAAGTGGGGCGGACCTTTGAAGAGCTCCGGGCCATCATCGACCGGCTGGAACTGCCGGAAAAAGTAGGGATCTGCCTGGATACCTGCCATGTGTGGGACGGGGGCTATGATATCGCCTCCCATCTGGACGGAGTGCTGGAAACTTTCGACCGGGTCCTGGGGCTGGACCGGCTGAAGGCCATCCATCTCAACGACAGCAAGAATCCCCTGGGAGCCCACAAGGACCGGCATGAAAAGCTGGGCTTGGGGTGCATCGGTCTGGAAGCCCTGGAAAGGGTCGTGGACCATCCGGCTCTCCGGGATCTGCCCTTTATCCTGGAGACACCCAATGAGCTGGCAGGCTACCAGGAAGAAATCTGCCTGATGCGCCGGGCTCGGGAAGCAGGGGAGGCACGATGAAGCTCTTTGCCATGCTGGGAAAAAGCCCCCTGACCCTCCTGACCCTGCTGGGAGTGTTCCTGCTCCTGGCCTTTTTGCTGCGGACCCGAAAGGTGAAGCTCACTACACATCAGGCTGCCGTCTGCGGACTGCTTCTGGCCCTTACCCTGGTGCTGAGCCTGCTGCCCCTTTACCGGATGCCCTACGGCGGCACCATCACCCTGGGGGGCATGCTGCCCATGATGCTCATCGCTTTTGCCTATGGTCCGGAAGTGGGGATCATGGCCGGCTTTGTCTACGGGCTGCTGAACCTGCTGCTGAATCCCTATATCCTCCAGCCGGTCCAGGTGCTCTTCGATTATCCCCTGCCCTTTATGGCCCTGGGGCTGTGCGGATTCTTCCCCCAGCGTCCTTATCTGGGCATGACAGTGGGGGTGGGTATCCGATACTTGTTCCATTTCATCTCCGGGGTGGCCTTCTTTGCCAGCTACGCGCCCAAGGGCATGTCCCCGGCAGTCTATTCCCTGGTGGCCAATGGCACCTACCTGATCCCGGACTTGGTGATCTGCATGGTGCTTTACCGACTGCTGCCCATGGACCGGTTCCGGAAGATGATGTAAAAAAAAACTTGCATATTTTTCTTCTTGTGGTATAATAATCAAGTAACCAAAGTAGAGGCCACCTGCTTCTCACCTTGCGGCAACGCTCGACAGGGTCAATGATAGGGATTTGCAACGGGTGGACTTTGGTTCGCCCGTTTTATTTTATTGTTTCAAAATTTATTGGAGGTGAACGTCATAGCAAAAGATGAACTGCGGATCAATGAAGCCATCCGCGCAAGGGAAGTTCGTGTCAACTCTGTGGACGGGGAACAGTTCGGGATCATGTCCATCCATGATGCCCTGCACCTGGCCGAAGAAAAGCACCTGGACCTGGTGGAAATCGCCCCGAAAGCCAAACCTCCGGTCTGCCGGATCATGGATTACGGCAAGTATCTCTATGAACAGCAGAAAAGAGAAAAAGAGGCCCGGAAACGCCAGAGAGTCATCGATGTAAAGGAAGTCAAACTCCGGATCCGCATCGAAGACCACGATTTCGAAGTCAAGACCAAGAATGCCATCCGCTTCTTACAGGGCGGTGACAAGGTAAAAGTTACCATCATGTTCCGGGGCCGGGAAATGACCCATCCGGAACTGGGTGAACAATTACTGAATAGAATGGCTGACCAACTGCAGGAAATTGCCACTGTGGAAAGAAAGCCGAAGCTGGAAGGACGCAACATGATCATGATCGTTGCTCCCAAAAGTTCCAAATAACAAGGAGGATGTCCAATCATGCCGAAAATGAAAACCCGCAGATCTGCTGCTAAACGCTTCAAAGCCACCGCTACCGGTGAATTCAAACGTGGTAAAGCTTTCCGGAGCCATATCCTGGAACACAAATCTCCTACCCGCAAGAGAAACCTGCGCAAAGCAGCTCTGGTCCACAAGACCGACCACGAACGCGTAGCCAAGATGCTGCCCTACGCATAATTCCACTGTCAGAGAGATTGCAGAGATTCCAAGGAGGAAATAACAAATGGCAAGAATTAAAGTCGGCGTAACCGCCCATAGACGTCATAAACACATCCTGAAGCTGGCCAAAGGCTACAGAGGTTCCAAGAGCAAGCTGTTCAAGAAGGCCAATGAAACCGTCATGAAGGGCCTGATGTATGCCCGCCGTGACAGAAGAGCTAAGAAACGTGAATTCCGTCAGCTGTGGATCGCTCGGATCAACGCTGCCACCCGGGCCAACGGCCTGAGCTACAGCCGTTTCATCTGCGGCCTGACCAAAGCCGGTGTCGTGCTGGACCGGAAAGTGCTGGCCGACATGGCTGTCAACGATGCTGCCGCTTTCACCAAACTGGTGGAAACCGCCAAGGCTGCACTGTAAGAGAGATTGTAGAAGGGGTTGCTGCATGTGTGATCTTTACACATGCAGCAACCCCTTTGTCATGCCTAAATTGTACCAAATATTACAGTACAAATACTTATACATATTTTATGAAAAAATATTCACACCACCCTACAACTATGGTATAATATCCTTTATCATCAGCGAGACTTACATTATTATTCTTACAGAGGGTGAAACCAGTGATTTCTTTGAAAAATGGAGACGGGATCCAGTGGCCGGAGGGCAAACGGATCGCCGTCATGCTGACCTTCGACTTCGATGCGGAACTGCTGCGGTATTCCGTCATCGGGAAGCGGAAAATCGGCTTTGCAGATGTATCACGGGGCCAGTATGGGCCCAAGGAGGGGCTGAAACGGTGCCTGGCCATGCTCCAGCGGCATCAGCTGCCTGCCACGTTCTTCCTTCCGGGGGAAATCATCGAAAAGTATCCGGAACAGTGCCGGGAAATTGCAGCCGGGAAGTATGAAATCGCTTATCACGGCTATGACCACAACAACACCATCGGGATCCCGGAAGAAGAGGAAACCGGGAACCTGGAAAAAAGTGAGGGACTGATCCAGGAACTGTCCGGCCGGAAACCGGTGGGGGCCCGGGGCCCTCTGGACGCTCTCCAGGAGTACAGCCTGGACCTGTTCAGCCGCCGGGGTTATCTCTATGATTCCACCCTGAAGGACTGCGACTGGCCCTATGTGCTGGAGAACGGCCTGGTGGAACTGCCCACGGATGTAGCTGTGGACGATTTTTCTTATTTTTACTTTTCCTATGCAGATGAAGCGCCCATCAACTGCAGTTACCTGCCTGACGATGTGTATGCCATGTGGCAGGATGCCTTCGACGAACTGGCGGCAGAAGGGGACAAGATCATGGTCCTGAAACTCCATCCCCAGCTCATCGGCCGGGTCAGCCGGATCGCTATGCTGGAACGGTTCATCCTGTATATGCAGCAACGGGGGGCCTGGATCGCCGACTGTGAGACCGTGGCCCGGTATGTGAAAGAATTCTATAGGGTAAAGGAGAGCGAAACGAAATGAACATGAATTGGCCGGATCACAGACCCATGGCCCTGTGTCTCTCCTTTGACATCGACGCAGAGACCTTGTGGCTCACAAGGAATCCCATCAATTACCATCATCCTGTCCATGTTTCTCGGGGACGGTATTCCGTCAAGCAGGGGATCCCCCGGATCCTTCGGCTGCTGGAGAGCGAAGGGGTCAAGGCCACCTTCTTCACCCCGGCCTACACGGCAGAACTCCATCCGGACGTGATCCAGGACATCGACGCCCAGGGCCACGAAATCGCCTACCATGGCTATCTCCATGAAGCCTATGACGATTATGAGAAAGAAAATGCCCTGATGGAGAAATGTGAGAAGATCTACCAGGGGATCATCGGCAAACGGCCCATGGGGGACCGGAGTCCTGATGGACTCCTGTACGATTTCCATTTGAAGCTTTGGCTGGAGAGAGGGTATATTTATTCTTCCAACTGGCGGGATACGGACCGTCCCTTCATCCATCAACTGGATGGGAAGTCCATCCCCATCGTGGAACTGCCCAAGGACAGCATCAACGATGACACTTCTTATGATATGTATACCATCCAGCACCCGGAGCACTACTACTTGAAGAGCGGACGGGAAATGGTGCAGATCTGGAAGGAAGAGCTGGACGGCCTGCTGGAAGAGGGGGGCTACATGAATTTCGTCATGCATCCCCAGTTCATCGGCCATCCGGGGTATATCCATGCTCTGCGGAGCTTCATCCGCTATGCCAAGGACCATGGAGTGTGGATTGCCACCGATGAACAGGTGGCCCGGCATCTCCTGGCCCAGAACGGATTCCCGGAATATGGGGAAAAACAGGAAGGAAAATAAGCAGAGAGATTTGAAAGGAGCTTGGAATGATGAAAGCAAAATGGATGAAAATGATGGCGGCGGCCCTGGCTGCAGTTTCTGCCTCCTTGGTGATTGCCGGGTGCGGCGGCAGCGCAAAGAAAGAAGCCAAAAAAGAAGAGGGAGGGACCCTGCGGGTCGCCATGACGGCCACCTTCCCGCCTTTTGAATATGTGGACAGCAAGACCCAGAAGTTCACCGGCATCGATGTGGACATCGCCAACTACATCGCCAAGAAGCTGGGAAAGAAAGTGGAAGTCACCGATATGAAATTCGCCTCCCTGATCCCCACCCTTCAGAGCGGCCGGGCGGACATGGTGATCTCCGGGATCTCTCCCACGGCCAAGCGCAGTGAAGTGGTCAGCTTTACCAAACCCTATTTCTACCCGCCCAAAGCCATCGTGGCCAAGAAAGGGACCAACTTCACCACCCTGGAAGCCCTGAAAGGCCATAAGGCCGGTGCCACCATGGGCACCACCTATGTGAAGGAACTGAAATCCGTGCCGGGCATCGATGTAGTGGAACTGGACAGCGCCACCATGGCCGTCCAGGATGTCTTGAACGGCCGTCTGGATGCTACCGTGTGCGACGGCACCCATGCCATCGTGTTCTGCCAGGAACATCCGGAACTGGAAATGCACATGATGAAACTGTCCACCAGCAATGATGACACCTTTGCCATCGCCTTCCCGAAAGATTCCAAGGATGTGGAAAAAGTCAACGCCATCCTGGATGAAATGAAGAAGAATGGGGATTTCCATAAGATCCTGGTGAAGCATATGGGCGAAGAACAGACGGCGGATTATGAAAAGAAAGTCAAGGAACTGGGCCTGTAACAAAGGAGAAGGGGAAATATCATGGAACTGCGCAAGAAACTGCTGGCTGGATTGGCCATCGGACTGTCCGCCCTGCTGATCGCTGGCTGTGGCGGATCGGATACCAAGAAAGAAGCCGCCAAGGGAGCGGACGGGGGAAAGAAGCTGGTGGTGGCCATCAACGCCACCTTCCCGCCCTTTGAAAGCGTCAAGGAAGGCACCAAGGACTACACGGGCATCGATATCGAGATTGCCAAGTACATTGGGAAGAAGCTGGGGAGACCGGTGGAATTCCAGGATATGAAGTTCGCTTCCCTGGTCCCTACCCTCCAGAGCGGCCGGGCGGACATGATCATTTCCGGGATCTCTCCCACCGCCAAACGGAAAGAAGTGGTCTCTTTCTCCAAGCCCTATTATTTCCCCATGAAGGCTCTGATCTTCAAGAAGGGGGCCGGATTCAAATCCCTGGCTGATCTGAAGGGGAAGAAAGCAGGGGCTTCCATGGGCACCACTTATGTGAAGGAACTGAAGGAAGCCGGCGGCATCGAAGTGACGGAACTGGACAATACCCCGCTGGTGGTCCAGGACATCAAGAACAGCCGTCTGGATGCCGGGCTCTTCGATTCGGCCCAGGCCTCCGTATTCGTGAAGGAGAATCCGGAGCTGGAAATGGCCATCCTGGATCTGCCCGTGGTCAACGACGATACCTTTGCCATCGCCCTGCCCAAAGATTCCAAGGATGTGGCCAAGATCAACGACATCCTGAAAGAAATGAAGTCCAACGGGGAATTCCACAAGATCCTGGTGCAATACCTGGGAGAAGCGGCCGCCAAGCAGTATGAAGCAGCGGAAGCCAAATTGGACATTGCCAAACAATAATCCCACTTGAAAAGAGAAGCGAAATCCTATGTTTAAATTTTCCGTTTTAGTGCCATATCTGCCCCTTCTGGAAAGTGCTGTGTGGGTGACGTTGAAATTCACCTTCTTCTCCACCTTCCTGGGGTTCATCGGGGGCTTTTTCCTGGCCCTCATCACCATCTCCCGGAACCGGATCCTGGCGCCCCTGGCCCGGTTCTATATTTCCGTCTTCCGGGGGACACCGCTTTTGGTGCAGCTGATGCTGATCTATTTCGCCACGCCCCAGATCACTGGATATACCATTTCAGCCCTGGAAGCCGGGGTCCTGTCCTTCGGACTGAATTCCGCGGCTTATATTTCAGAAGCTCTCCGGGGCGGCATCCTTTCCGTGGATAAAGGCCAGTGGGAAGCAGCCCTTTCCCTGGGGGTGCCCAAGCACCGGTTCATCCTGGATGTGATCCTGCCCCAGGCCATCAAGAATACTTTCCCGGCCCTGATTAACGAAAGCATCGCCCTCCTGAAGGATTCCAGCTTGGTTTCCGTCATCGGGGTGGCCGATACCCTGCGCTGGGCGGATTTGATCCAGGCCAAGACTTTCCGGGCTTTTGAAGCCTTCATCGTAGCGGCTGCCGTCTATTATGTGCTGGTGATGATCCTCACCTTTGTGGGAGCTTATTTTGAAAAGAAGGTGCGTATCAGTGACTGACATCATCCAAGTAGAACATGTAGCAAAAAGTTTCGGCAGCCTGGAAGTGCTGAAAGACATCACCCTCAGTGTAGGGAAGGGGCAGGTGGTCACCATCATCGGCCCGTCCGGCAGCGGGAAATCCACCCTGCTCCGGTGCCTGAACCTGCTGGAAAGACCCAATGCCGGGAAAATCATCTTCGAAGGCCAGGATATCCTGGCACCGGGGGTCAAGATCGCGGACATCCGGAAAAAAGAAGTGATGGTGTTCCAGCACTTCAATCTGTTCAAGAACATGACCGTGCTCCGGAACGTGACCTATGCTCCCATGGTGGTCAACGGAAAGAGCCGGGAAGAAGCGGAAAAGGACGGCCGGGAGCTCTTGGCCAAGGTGGGCCTGGGAGATAAAGCGGACGAATATCCCAGCCGGCTTTCCGGGGGGCAGCAGCAGCGGGTGGCCATTGCCCGTGCCATGGCCATGCATCCCGATGTGCTTTTGCTGGACGAACCCACTTCTGCCCTGGATCCGGAAATGGTCAAAGAGGTTCTGGACGTGATCCGGGACCTGGCCAAAAGCGGCATCACCATGGTGCTGGTGACCCATGAAATGGGCTTTGCCCGGGATGTGTCCGATGTGATCCATTTCATGGACGGAGGCTACCTGGTGGAAAGCGCTCCTCCGGCGGAATTCTTCGCCCATCCCAAATCGGAACGGGCCCGGAAATTCCTTTCTAAGATCTTAGCCTGAGGTGCCTATGAAGATCCGTATCATCAACCCGGATTACGGGGTAGGGGAAAAAAACATGGCCCAGCGCTGCCGGATCCTCCAGCAGTTCGTGGGGCCCGATGTAGAACTGTCCATGGTCTGCCTCACCCGGACGAAAGTGGAAATCGACAGTGCCGCAGATGTAGTCCTGGCCGGGCCGGAGATCTTGGACCTGGCCCAGGAGGCGGAACAGGAAGGCTGTGATGCCGTGGTACTGTACTGCTTTTCCGATCCGGCGGCGGAAGCCTGCCGGGAACGGCTGAAAATCCCTGTAGTGGGCGGAGCCCAGGCATCGGTGCTCTTGGCGCCGCTCGTGGCCAGGCAGGCTGGGGTCATCCTCAGCGACCCTTCCCGGATCGGGGAAAAGGAACTGTTCCTGCCCACTTTGGGCATCGCTCCCGGCCGGATTAAGGCCATCGGGGCCATCCATTTCCAGGGAAGATCCATCTGGGACAACCGGGAAGAAGCCTTTTCTCAGCTGGCGGAAGAAGGCAGCCGGCTGATCCGGGAAGCGGGAGTCCAGTGCCTGATCTTGGGCTGCCTGTCATTTTTAGGATTGGCCCGCCCCCTCAGCGAAAAGCTGGGCGTGCCGGTGATTGACCCTGCCGTAGCCGCCGTCTGTACCGCAGAAAGCTTGGTGCGGCAGGGACTCCTTTTCCCTTGCACCTGACTGTAAAGTATGTTATAATTCCAGAGTGCCAAAAGGGCACAGTATCTGAAACCTTGGCGCTGCTGCGCGACACTCCGACGCCAGCTGCAGCCAGAGGCTTTTCTATGACCAAGGAGGAAAAGAAACATGTTGACACCTGCCAGAAAGAAAGAACTCATCGAAACCTATCGGATCAATGAACAGGATACCGGATCTCCGGAAGTCCAGATCGCCATCCTGACCGAACGGATCGGCTATCTGACCGAACACCTGAAGAACAACAAGAAGGACCATCATTCCCGCCGGGGCCTGCTGAAAATGGTCGGCCAGCGCCGGGGCCTGCTGAACTACCTGATGAAGAAGAACATCGAACGGTACAGAAGCATCGTAGAAAGACTGGGCCTGCGGAAATAATTCCAGAAGGGATCCAAAGGGGTCGCTGCACATGTAAGAAACACATGTACAGCGACCCTATTTTTTATATTTCTCTTGACATTGATACAAATCCGAATATGTTACAATACTTTGTGATTCAAGCGAGTAAATCAGATGGATTGTTCTGAATTTTATCGGAAATGAGAGAACTGTGCTATAATATAGTCAATTGTTGAACAAGTGTATTCAATTCATTATTCAACCAATTGTTATCTTTAGTGCAAGGAGCCTGATTGCCGATGAAAAAACAACTTCCGAGACCAACGACCCTGGGGCTCACGGCCGCTGTGCTGCTGTCCCTGCTTTCCTGGCAGGGGAAGGCACAGGCCGATGCCCGGACCTATGAGTATGTGAACAAATGGAGCGGAGATGCCACAGAGGGAGATCCCATCACCGTAAAGCATCTCCAGGGATGGAACCAGGATCAGGTGACAGTAGGGAAAGACAGTACCCGTCAGGTGACCATCGAGGACTACGGGGGCGGCAACGGAGGAGATGCCACTGTCCTGGGGAAAAACATTTCCTTTACCGGTGGATTCACCACCGGAGGCACCATCCATGCCGGGAGCGCAGATACAGAGAACCTTTCAGCGGTGACCGTCAATGCGGTGCAGCTGGGGGGACAGAGTGCCGGGGGAACGGTGGACCTGGACGGGAAGAACCTTTCCGTCACTGGCAGCCAGGGCGTCAATGCAGCAGGGGGCAGTACCCTCAGCCTGGGTACCCGCTACATGACGGGGAATCTGCACATCCAGACCCTCAGCGTATCCGGCTCCAGCACCGTAACTATCGGCAATGCCAATGCCGGGAACATCACCATCGATGAATTCGGGGTGGGCGGGACCCAGACCTCTTCCACGGGGGAACCCATCCTGAACACCATCACTGTTTCTGGGAACAACCTGTCCATCGGGAATACCCGGGCTTCTGAATCCAATGCCCAGGTGACCTTTAACGCCCGGGGCAATGTGACCGCCCAAAACGGCCTGGTGATGACCGGATCCTACCTTCCCAGCTCCGCTCCCTATGCTTCCGTCACGGTGAACGCGGGGGGAGATGTGGAATTGGGAACATACGGCCAGACCTCCAGCCCCTGGAACCGGAATGCGGCCTTGGCTGCTGTGGGGGGCCATGCCAAGATTGCTGTGACGGCCGCTGGGAAAGTGGATGCTTCCGGAGATTTCACCGTGACTGGGGACGGCAGCATCCGGGTAAAAGCCGCCAGCATCTCGTCGGACGGTCTCCTCCATGCCACCGGGAAAGATGCCAGCTTGACCCTTATCGCAGAAGATCCGGCGGGGAACCGGGGGGATATCACTGCTCAGGAACTCCAGGTGGACAGCCAGGGGACCGCTTCCCTTACGGGGAAGACCATCACCCTGGCTCCGGAGGCGGATGGCAGTTACTTCCATCGGTCCCTCCATGTGACGGACTGTGATGTGGATATGGATGCAGATGAAATCAATCTGGCTTCTGGGATCTTATTCAACGGGACCGCAAAGTTGGATCTGAAGGCTGCCCGTAAGCTGACCATCGGGAATGCCCTGAATGAAAATTCCTATGATACCAGTGCCATCCGTCTTACCTACGGCGGTTACGGAGAAACGGGCACCGGGCAGCTCTATGCCGGCGGCAGCCAGGCGGAGGTGACGGTGAACGGTTCGGTGGCCGTGACAGGGACCAGCAATCAGGATGAATTGGCCTGGTTCAACGGGAAAAATCTGGTCTTCAATGCTTCCAGGAAGCCGGCTTTGACGGATACTTCTTCTGATATGTACAACGCGGTAGCATTGGACTTTACCGATTCCCAGTTCTGGTCCGGCAATGTGGACACCACGGAGACCACTACAGTGAACGGCCATATTTTGACCAACGGATCCAATGCCTTCGTTCTCTATGGCAGCCAGGCAGTCACCCTGAACGGGCTGAAAGGGGATTTCGAAAATAACAGGAACGCCTTTTCCCTCACCGACCGAGGCAGTTCTTCCATCCAGATCGGGGATGCAGATACGGCCCAGACTACGGTGAACGGGGAAATCGTCACGGGAAAAGATACCGTACTGTATGTGGGCGGGAAAAATATCCTTTTAGACAACGCCGGCTATACGGCCCTTTATGCCAACGCCAACAGCAGATCCGTGGAAATCGGCCGGACGGCACCGGAAGGAAGTACCTCCGATACGGTGGCCATCAAAGGACGGCTGCTGGTCAACGGGGTCGCCCGGATGGATGTAGTGGGGAAAAATATCACCCTCAGCGACGGGGCCGCTCCGGACAGCGGGACCCTGGGGACCACGGTGAAGACCAAGGAAGACGGGACTTCTACGGACCCGGACAGCCATACCCATGACGCTGTAGTGATCCAACAGGCTGCGGACAATGCCCTGGTCATCGGGGAAGCGGATTCCAACGTGAGCATCGATGGCCGGCTGGTGGGCCTCAATGGAGGGTATTCCGTGGACGGAGACACCATCCACATCTATGAAGGTTCCAATAAAAATCAGAACCTGATCCTCACCACCGGTGGCGCTGTGAACCTGGGCCATGATGGGACCCGTCTGCTCCAGATCGACGGGGGCATCTGGGCCCTGGGGGATTCTGCCAACAAAGTGGCTCTGGAAGGGAAGGACATCCTTATCGATCCGGCCAGCGGTATGCGGGCGGTCCAGGCCAATGCCATGCCGGTAACGATCGGCGGCAGTGCAACAGAAAATGCAGTGGTGAAGGGAGAAATCTGGTCCCTTTCTGAGAAAGCACCCATCACCTTGGATGCCGGCCATTACGTCCTTTCAGCCAATGGCAGCACCTATGCGGCCCGTTCTTCCGGAGACGGTTCCATCACCCTGGGCCATGAAGGCAGCACCGGGGTCATCGACGGTGATCTGACCACTGCTGCCGGCAGTTCTCTGGAGGCGTATCTGAAAGGCAGCGGTTCCCAGCTGAAGGGCAAGGTGGATGACCAGAATCTGGATTCCGGGATCGCTCCCGACGCTGGGATCACCCTTCATCTCAATGACGGTGCCATCTGGAATCTGGATGGCGATTCCAAAGTTACCAGTCTTCAGACCGATAAGGGGATCATCCATCTGAATCAGGATACGACTGATCAGAGTCTGTATACGGGGAACTTCGCCGGGGACGGGGCGGTTGTCCTTATGGGCCACCAGGGGAATGCCCAGGTGAATGACCGTCTCTATGTGAAAGGGGCCCATACGGGGACCACCCAGCTGCAGCTCCATGCGGTCAAGGGAAAATGGACCGACGGGGCCATCGGGTCCGTCCTGGTCAGTGTAGGGGAAGAACAGGGAAGATTCTATGTGCCGGATCAGGAAGACCGGCTGTTCTTCCACCGGGTACTCCTGGACACCCATGAAAAGAGCAAGGGAGATGCCGTCACCCAGGGCTACAATACTGATTGGTATCTGAAGGGCTTCCAGAACCTCCCTACCGATGACAAGGGTCATCATACCCATTTCGTCCAAAGCATGATGGGGCTCCAGGGTATGAACTACCAGATGTGGCGGGAAGATACGGACAGCCTGTTCAAACGGATGGGGGACCTGCATACCCAGGATGCCGCACCGGAAGGGGTCTGGGCGAGAGCCGCCGGGACCCGGAGCCAGCGCAGCGGGGAAGAAGGAGCCTTTACCCTCCAGCACCATCAATACCAGGTGGGCTATGACAAGCTTTTGGGAGAAAATGGGAAAGAACGTCATTACCAGGGCATAGGCCTGGGCTACAGCCGGGGCACGGGGACATTTTACGAAGGGACTTCCGATCTGACCGGCATCAGCCTGGGACTCTACGATACCCATGTGAAGAAAGACGGCCAGTACTGGGACTTCGTCCTGAAGGGCCAGCATCTCTCTGATGAAGTGTATGGCAGCTACGGAGCCAAAGGGACCCTGGACAACAATGGCTTCACCGCCGGGGCGGAATACGGCTGGAAGAAGCATTTTTCCGGAGGCTGGTTCCTGGAACCCCAGGCCCAGTTCACCCTGGGCTGGCTGAAGGGGGCCTCTGCGGATCTGGCCAATGGGGTCCGGTATGAGGAAAACAACATCCACAGTGCGGTAGGACGGGCCGGATTCCGGGCCGGGTATGAAGACCACCGGGCCCAGTTCTTCGTAAAGGCAGACTGGTTCCACGAATTCGGAGGCAGCGGGGAGATCCGTTTCGCCGACGACGAAGGTTTCCTGAAGCTGGACCGGGATTACGGGGACAACTGGTTCGAATACGGCTTCGGCATGGCCGTCCAGCTGTCGCCCCAGAGCCAGTTCTACCTGGAAGGAGAAAAGAGCAGTACCGGCACCTACCGGAAGAACTGGAGCTGGGACGCCGGGGTGAGATGGAAGTTCTGAGGAGACAACATCCCGATTCAAAGAAACCCGCTGCCTGGGTTCTTTCCAAAGGCTAGAGGCGAGAGACTAGTGACGGAGATGGGAAAATCATTTCCCATCTCCAATTTTTCCTTGACATTTCCCTCACTATACAGTATACTAATCAAGTCGACAGCACCTGGAGGTGCCGTCAGACAACGGCCCAGTAGTTCAGTTGGTTAGAATGCCGCCCTGTCACGGCGGAGATCGTCGGTTCGAGTCCGTCCTGGGTCGCCAATTGCCTCGGTAGCTCAGTTGGTAGAGCAAAGGACTGAAAATCCTTGTGTCCGCAGTTCGATTCTGCGCTGAGGCACCATTCTTCATGCGGAAGTAGCTCAGTGGTAGAGCATCACCTTGCCAAGGTGGGGGTCGCGAGTTCGAATCTCGTTTTCCGCTCCATTTTCATATGGCGACGTAGCCAAGCGGTAAGGCAGAGGTCTGCAAAACCTTTATCCCCAGTTCGATTCTGGGCGTCGCCTCCAACTTTTTCGCCGAGGTGGCGGAACTGGCAGACGCAAGGGACTTAAAATCCCTCGGAGAGTGATCTCCGTACCGGTTCGATTCCGGTCCCCGGCACCATTGAAATTTGAAAGACTGTTGCATAGGCAGCAGTCTTTTTTTGTGTGCCGAATCTGGAGAAAGATATGGTACAATAAGGGAGATCAAAAAGAATACAAAGGAGTCATGACCCATGGAAGAACGACGAATCATCCACGTGGAAGAAAAGCTTCCGGTCCTGGAAACCATTCCCCTGAGCCTGCAGCATCTGTTTGCCATGTTCGGCTCCACCGTACTGGTGCCTTTTCTCCTGCACGTGGACCCTGCCACAGCCCTGTTTATGAACGGGGTGGGGACCCTGCTGTACCTGACCATCTGCAAATGGAAGCTCCCTGCCTATCTGGGCTCCAGCTTTGCTTTCATTTCCCCTGTGCTGGCCGTCTGTGCCACCCCGGGGATGACCTACGGAGACGCCCAGGGAGGTTTCATCGCCTTCGGGCTCTGCTTCATCCTCATCGGCCTCATGGTGAAGAAAATCGGCACCGGCTGGATCGATGTGCTGTTCCCGCCCGCGGCTATGGGGTCCATCGTGGCCATCATCGGCCTGGAACTGGCGCCTCTGGCCCTCAACATGAGCGGGTTCGTGGATCCGGTCCAGGGGATGACCAACGGCCAGGCCATGACCATTTCCATGTTCACCCTGATTGTCACCATCCTGGCCACCGTCCTGGGCCGGGGTTTCATCGCCATCATCCCCATCCTCATCGGGGTGGTGTCCGGCTACGTCCTCAGCTGGTGCATGGGAGTGGTGAACTTCTCTGCGGTGGAAACTGCCGCCTGGTTCTCTTTCCCCACCTTCTATCAGCCCCGGTTCAACCTCTCTGCCATCATGATGATCCTGCCCGCCCTGTTCGTGGTGCTGGCAGAACATCTGGGCCATCTCTTCGTCACCAGCGACATCGTGGGCCGTGACCTGATCAAGGATCCCGGGCTCCACCGGTCCCTCATGGCCGATGGCCTGTCCAACGTGCTCTCCGGGTTCCTGGGTTCTACTCCCAACACCACCTACGGGGAAAATATGGGAGTCATGGCCATCACCGGGGTGTACAGCACCTGGGTCATCGGAGGAGCCGCCATTTTTGCCATCTTGTTTTCCTTCATCGGGAAAGTGGCTGCGGTGATCCACGGGATCCCCACCCCGGTGATGGGCGGCGTCTGCATCTTATTGTTCGGTTTTATCGCTGCATCCGGTCTGCGGATGATGGTGGAGCGGAAGGTGGATTTCACCCAGCCTAAGAACCTGATCCTTACGGCTGTGACCATGATCAGCGGTCTTTCCGGGGCGGCAGTCCACATTGGGCCCGTCCAGCTCAAAGGCATGGGCCTGGCTACGGTAGTGGCCATCCTGGCCAGCCTGGCATTCCTGATTTTCGAAAAATTAGGCCTGTCCAACGAAAAATAATCGGATTTGGAATTGAAAGAAATCGCGAAGTATGGTATATTGTTTTAAATATTACAAACTACCAAAGGGAGGCAGAATATGGAGAATTTACAGCATGAGGTTGTCCTGGTGGTTGACTTCGGCGCACAGTACAGCCAGCTGATTGCCAGACGCGTCCGTGAATGCGGTGTGTACTGCGAAATCATTCCTTACAATTATACCCTGGATCAGATCAAAGCCAAGAATCCCAAGGCCATCATCCTGTCCGGCGGTCCCAACAGTGTCTATGCGGAAAATACTCCCAGCGTAGATGCCGGGGTCTTTGCAATGGGGATCCCCGTCCTGGGCATCTGCTATGGAGACCAGTTCATGACCAAGGCCCTGGGCGGCAGTGTAGCCCATGCGGGCAGCGGGGAATACGGCAAGACCGCCGTGGTGCTGGACAACGAAACCCGCCTCTTCTCCGGCTTGGAAAAGAACAATGTGTGCTGGATGAGCCATCAGGACTATGCGGAAAAGGCTCCCGAAGGCTTCACCGTCATCGCCCATACGGACGAATGTCCCATTGCCGCCATGCAGAATGAGGACAAGAAGCTCTATGGCGTCCAGTTCCATCCAGAAGTGATGCACACTCCCTTTGGCAAGCAGATGTTCAGCAATTTCCTGTTCAATATCTGCAATCTGTCCGGGGATTGGACCATGTCTTCCTTCGCCCAGAACAAGATCCGGGAAATCCGGGAAAAAGTAGGGGACAAGAATGTGCTCTGCGCCATGAGCGGCGGGGTGGATTCCTCCGTAGCTGCCGTCCTGGTCCACAAGGCTGTGGGCAAGCAGCTCACCTGCGTATTCGTGGACCACGGCCTGCTTCGGAAAGATGAAGGAGACCAGGTGGAACAGGTCTTCAAACGGGACTTCGACATGAACCTGATCCGGGTCAACGCCCAGGACCGTTTCCTCAGCAAACTGAAAGGGGTCAGCGACCCTGAAAAGAAACGGAAGATCATCGGGGAAGAATTCATCCGGGTCTTCGAAGAAGAATCCAAAAAAATCGGTCATGTGGACTTCCTGGTCCAAGGGACCATCTATCCGGACGTGGTGGAATCCGGCGGTACCGGGACTTCTGCCACCATCAAGAGCCACCACAACGTAGGCGGCCTGCCCAAGGACATGAAACTGGGTCTCATCGAACCTCTCCGGGAACTGTTCAAAGATGAAGTCCGTGCCGTGGGCGAAGAACTGGGCATCCCTTCCGAACTGGTATGGCGCCAGCCCTTCCCGGGCCCTGGCCTGGCCATCCGTGTCTTGGGCGAAGTCACCGAAGAAAAGCTCCACATCGTCCGGGAAGCCGATGCCATCTTCCGGGAAGAAATCGCCAAAGCCGGCCTGGACCGATCCATCTGGCAGTATTTCGCCTGTCTCCCCAACATCCGCAGCGTAGGGGTCATGGGTGACTTCCGGACCTACAGCAATACCATCGCCCTCCGTGCCGTCAACAGCACCGATGGCATGACTTCCGACTGGTCCCACATTCCCTACCACGTGCTGGACATCGTGTCCCGCCGGATCGTCAACGAAGTTCCCGGGGTGAACCGGGTGGTCTACGATATCACCAGCAAGCCGCCGGCGACTATCGAATGGGAGTAAGCGGCTAACGCATAACCCAGGCGCGGGATATGCACCCATCTACTTTGTCAGCGGGGAATTTGGTCCGCGGCATGTACGTCCATGTACTATGCCACGAACCAAATTCCCCGCTTTCGCGTATCTGGGTACATCTCCCGCGCCTGGAAGAGAGTCGAAGGCAAAAAAAGACATCAGACACGGCCGGAGGCCTTCAGATTCCAGACGTCAGCTTGTTGGCGATGAGCAGATCGGTACTGCATCTAAAGCGGACAAAGCTGAAGTCTGCCTTCTGGGAGGCCCGTAAGGGCCGGTTCTGACGTCTTCTAAGGGCTCCAGGACAACTGTCTGGAAATATGGTACAATAAAATGAAAAATAATCAGCAAAGGCGGTGGAGAATATGCGGTATCCATATATGACATTGGCCGATGAAACGGAAATCAGCCATTCCAGCATGGGGGATGATGGAACTGTCCGAGTCTATATCGAAACACCTTGTGAAGGCGGATTCCATCATGCAGAATGTATCCTGCCTGGATATCAGTGGAAAGATATACAGGGTTATCCTGCGGAAAAGATACAGGAATTCGATTCTTTCCTGCATCATAATGCCCATATGATCCTGGAACTGGCGCAGGCCGGAGGTTTTGCCCATGCCACAGCTGTTTAGAATCGGGCCCTATTTAGTGTATTTCTGGTCCAATGAAAACAATCCGGTAGAGCCGGTACATGTCCATATTGCAGAAGGCAGGCCTTCCCCAAATGCCACGAAAGTGTGGATTACAGAAAGCGGGAAGGCTCTTCTCTGCAACAATCATTCCAAGATTCCTCAAAGAACTTTGGTTATGCTTTTAAGAATTATAGAGGCAAACAGTGACTATATTTTGCAAACCTGGAAAAAGCATTTTGAGGAACTGCGTTTTTATTGCTGACAACAGACAATTTGGTAAAATAAGTATATCATCAACACAACGAAAGGGAGTATTCTCATGATGCAGGGTGTTCGATTCTTTCTCTCCCTGCTGCTGGCACTGGGGATGCCGGCAGCGGTGCTGGCCAGCCATTTCATCCCTATGGAACGGGCTTTCCTCCAGATCCCGGATTCTTCCTCCAAAGTGGTCCAAAAAGATTTTTCTGAAGGAAAACGGAAAATGCATTTTCTGGGAGGTCGGACCCGCATGGGCAGCCCGGCACTGGTGGCCGTCCGGAAGGGCCATTTCCTGGAACAGGACAGCGCCCTCTGGCAGGACATCCGGCCCAATGATGCCAACCGTCACATCACCTACAGCATCGAACAGCTCAAAGATACCGACACCGGCCGCTTTTTCTACAGCGTCACACCGGGACTTTCCCATTCCGACTGTCTCTTTGAAACCATGCTCATCGGCTATGACAAAGAAGGGAAAAAGGTCCAGGAATTCATCAACAGCAAGAATTTCTATGCCCCTCATGGGGTGGACATCGATTCCATCATGACCCACCGGGGCAATCTTTACTTGGCCAAATACGATTTCGGCGGCTTCCAGGACGGGACTGTCTATCGGCTGATCTGGAACCCGGAAAAGGATTGGTTTGGGTTTGAACAGGTGAGTCCTGGCGAGACACGGAGCTGACGCATAACCCAGGCACGGGAGATGCACCCATCTACTTTGTCGGGTTCGCGTGTCTGGGCACATCTCCCGCGCCTGGAAGAAAATCGGGCCCATCTGCTTTGTCGAATTCGCGCATCTGACCTACTCTGGTGCTCAGGGAAAAAATCGAGGGAGAAAAAAGACATCAGACACGGCCGGAGGCCTGCAGACGTCAGATATCAGCTTGTTGGCGATTGAGCAGGGTGCTGCATCTGCATCGGACAAAGCTGACGTCTGCCTTCGGAGAGGCCCGTGAGGGCCGGTTCTGATGTCTTTTAAGGGATTTGGGACAAAGGGCTGGATTTATGATAGAATCAAGGGGTAAATCATCTTTTCAGGGAGGACTTATCATGATCCGATTCAACAATGACTACAACCACGGGGCCCATCCCAACATCCTGGAAGCCCTGGTCCGTACCAACGATACCCAGTTCAGCGGTTATGGTACCGATGAATGGTGTGACAAGGCAGAAAAAATGATCCTGGACTTGTGTCAGTGTCCCCAGGGCAAAGTGTATTTCTTCCCAGGAGCCACCCAGGTGAACCTGGTGACCATCGCGGCCTTCCTGGGCTCCTGTGACAGTGTGGTCTGCGCTTCCACCGGTCACATCAATGGCCATGAATGTGCTTCTATCGAAAATACCGGCCACAAGATCCTGGCTCTGCCCCAGAAAGACGGGAAAATCACCGCCGCCCAGATTGAACAGGAAGTCCGGTCCTATTATGATGCTGGTGAACCGGAATGGCTCACTCGGCCTTCACTGGTCTATGTTTCTTTCACCACTGAATACGGCACCCTGTATTCCAAAGCGGAACTTACCGCCATTTCAGAAGTCTGCCGGAAATATGGGATGGCTCTCTTTGTAGACGGAGCCCGGCTGGCCTATGGATTGGCTGCTCCGGACAATGACCTGACCCTGCCGGATTTGGCCCAGCTTACGGACGCTTTCTACCTGGGCGGCACCAAATGCGGCGCCTTCTTTGGGGAAGCGCTGGTCCTTACCCATCCGGAAGCTGTCCGCCGGTTCAAGGCCCATATGAAACAGAGCGGAGCCGTCCTGGCCAAAGGCTGGCTCTTAGGACTCCAGTTCTATACCTTGCTCCAGGATGGCCTGTATTTCAAACTGGCTGCCCGGGCGGATGCCTTTGCCCTTCGGATCCGGGAAGCCTTCCGGCAGAAGGGAATCCCTGAATACGTGGTCAGCCCCACCAACCAGCAGTTTGTGGTCCTCACTCCGGAACAGGCGGAAAAATTGGCTCCAAAATATGTCTTTGAAAAAGAAGGGAACCTGGAAGACGGCCGGCTGGTAGTCCGCTTCTGCACCTCCTGGAGTACGGAGGAGGGGGAGGTGGAGGCGCTTATCGCCGACATCGCCGACGCATAACCCAGGCGCGGGATATGCACCCATCTGCTTTGTCAGCGGGGAATTTGGTCCGCGGCATGTACGTCCATGTACTATGCCACGAACCAAATTCCCCGCTTTCGCGTATCTGGGTACATCTCCCGCGCCTGGAAGAGAGCTGGGCCCATCTGCTTTGTCGTATTCGCGCATCTGGACCCATCTCGTGCGCCTGGCAGGAATTGGGGAAGAAGAAAGATGCCAGACACGGCCGGAGGCCTGCAGATTTCAGACGTCAGCTTGTTGGCGATGAGCAGATTGGTACTTGCATCCAAATCGAACAAAGCTGAAGTCTGACTTTTGAGAGGCCCGTAAGGGCCGTTTCTGACGTCTTTCCAACTATGCCTGCTTTCCAGAAAAATGTTGACAAAGAGGGATTGACGGTGTTGTTATATGCATACGCATACAAACGAAACCAAAATCACAAATGGATTTTGGTTTGGATTTTCCAAAAATATGCATGCGCATGCAAAAATAATTCCAATCAGAAAGAGACAAACAAAAAAGGAGAGAGCAACACGGAAGAAAAAAGCATTCAGGACGCATTGATCAACAGAAGATCCATCCGGGATTTCAGCAGCAAGCAGGTATCAGAAGAGACCATGCGGGACATCGTGAAAGATGCCAGATGGGCCCCGTCCTGGGCCAATGGCCAACCCTGGAAACTGTATGTGGCGCTGGGCAAAGCAGCTGAAGAAATCCGCCGGGATTACAGAAATGGGACGGCCCGTCAGGAAGGACCAGAGATGCAGTCTTACCAGGGAGAACGCTGGGGCCGTCGGGAGCAGCTGAACATGTCCCACTGGGGAGGGCAGTTGCAGCAGTTCCTGGGCAGCGAAGGCAGGAAGTTCGGACAGAGCCAGCAGAACCTGTTCAATGCCCCTGCCATTGCCGTCATTACCATATCCGCCCAAGGTCCTCTTTGGGAGGTCTTTGATGCCGGAGCTTTTGAGGGAAGCCTGATGCTCAGTGCCTACAACCATGGGGTGGATTCCATTGCGGCTGTGGCCTTTGTCACTGCTCCTTCTTATCTGCGCCAGAAACTGGGAATCCCAGATTCTGAACGGATCCTTATGGGCCTGGGCCTGGGATACCGGTCTGACGCTGCCATCAACCGGTTTCGGAGTGATCGGGAGAAGGTGGAGGACATCCTCTCCATTACCAATGAGTTGGAGAAAATGGACAGCAGGAAATCGGAAAGGAGGTGACGGTTTACCGCCCTGGGGCGAATCATTCCGGCATTGACGGGGGAGTTCTCTCAGCATAGAATATACATGCACTTACAAACAAATGAAAGCAGAGGAGATCTTTCATGAACAACAGCAGTGAATGCCAGATCATTCATCATTGGATGAGGTTCACCAAAAGTTATCGGATGCTGGAGCAGAAAATCGAGAGCAGGATCAGAGAAAAAGCAGGGCTTTGCCTCAACGATTTCTATCTGCTCTACTATCTGGGAGAAAGCCGCAATCACGAGATGAGACTGCAGGATGCCTGCGAAATGATCCAGATGAGCCAGAGCGCCTTGTCCCGGCTTGTCCAACGGCTGGAAGGATACAATGAACCCATTATCCGGAGATGTATCTGCCATGAAGATAAACGGGCGGTCTATATCTCATTGACAGAAGAGGGAAAGGCTCTGTACGAGTCTATCATCCAGGATATTGCCGATATCCTGGTGGAGTTTTCGGAAGTAGATTTCAGCCGGTGAATCTTTCTTTCTGAGGGCAGTTTCAGTGATACTGTACCGACAAGGGAATTTTCATTTGAAAAAGAAAATCAGATTATTGACCGTTCCACCATTGAACAATCTTTGGATGCCCCGGGGGCTGAAGCCTACCGGATCGTATTCCAGGGAAAGGCAGCCGGAGGCGTATGATATGAACGCAAAACACATCCCTCCCGTCCCTGACCACATTGAGGTCCGGGGCGCCAGGGTCCATAACCTGAAAAATATCGACGTGGACATTCCCCTCCACAAAATCGTGGGGATCGCCGGGGTATCCGGGTCCGGGAAATCCTCCATGGCCCTGGGGGTCCTGTATGCGGAAGGGTCCCGGCGGTACCTGGAATCTCTTTCCACCTATACCCGGCGCCGGATGACCCAGGCGGCCAAAGCGTCGGTGGACCAGGTGCTGTACATCCCGGCGGCTCTGGCCCTCCATCAGCGGCCCGGAGTCCCGGGAATCCGCAGCACCTTCGGCACCGGCACGGAACTGCTCAACAGTCTCCGGCTGATGTTTTCCCGGCTGTCCAGCCACCGCTGTCCCAATGGCCACTATCTGCCTCCCACCTTGAAAATGGCGGCGGAACAGCCCATTTTCTGTCCAGAATGTGGGGCTCGGGTGGAACCTCCGGGAGCGGAAGACCTGGCCTTCAACAGCCGAGGTGCCTGTCCCCGGTGCGGAGGTACGGGCATCATCCGGACTGTGGACGAATCTACTCTGGTCCCCGATGAGAGCAGGACCATCGAAGAGGGGGCCGTGGCGCCCTGGAGTTCCCTGATGTTCAATGTCATGATCAAGGTGTGCCAGGCCATGGGAGTGCGGACGGATGTGCCTTTCCGGGATCTGACCCCGGAAGAGAAGGATATGGTGTTCCACGGCCCGGCAGAAAAAAAGCATATCCTGGTCCAGTCCAACAAGGGCCGTGATCTGGTGGAAGTGAATTTTACCTTTTTCAATGCGGTGCGCACGGTGGAAAATGCCCTGTCCAAGGTGAAGGACGAAAAGGGCATGAAACGGGTGGAAAAGTTCCTGAAGCAGGCTGTGTGCCCGGACTGCGGAGGCACCCGGCTCAGTGAAGCGGCCCGGGCTCCCCGGCTCCGGGGCATCAGTCTGGCGGATGCCTGCCGGATGACCCTGGGGGACCTGGTGGAGTGGGTGGACGGGGTGCCGGCATCCCTGCCGGAAGAAATGCGCCCCATGGCCCGAAGCATCTGCGAATCCTTCCAGACTGCCGCCCGCCGTCTCCTGGATCTGGGACTGGATTACCTGACCCTGGACCGGGCGGCTTCCACCCTTTCCACCGGAGAACGGCAGCGGATGCAGCTGGCCCGGGCAGTGCGGAACCGGACCACCGGAGTGCTCTATGTACTGGACGAACCCTCCATTGGGCTCCATCCTGCCAATCTGGAAGGACTCACCGGGGTTATGGACGACCTGCTGGCGGACGGCAATTCCATCGTCCTGGTGGACCATGATGTCCAGCTGCTGGGACACAGCGACTGGCTGGTGGAGATGGGGCCGGGCGCCGGGGCGGACGGAGGACAGGTCATCACTCAAGGAACGGTGGAGGCGGTAGCGGCCAATCCCCACTCCCGGATCGGACCCTTCCTCTCTGGGAAGGCTGGGATTGTCCGGACGAAAAATCCTCAGCCTCTTTTTGCCCAGGGACGGATCCATCTGTCCACTGGTCCTATCCACACAGTGCAGCCTCTGGAGGTGGATTTCCCCAAAGGCCGGCTGACGGCGGTCACCGGTGTTTCAGGCTCCGGCAAGACCACCCTGGTGCTGGAAAGCCTGGTGCCCGGTCTGAAAGCCGCTCTGGACGGGAATCCTCTGCCGGATCCTGTGAAGGCCGTGGAAGCCCAGGGCATCCGCCAGGTGAAACTCATCGACGCCACTCCCATCGGCATCAACATCCGCTCCACCGTGGCCACCTATGCAGGTATCCATGATGAACTGCGGAAGGTCTTTGCCCGGACGGAGGAAGCCCAGAAGCAGGGGCTGAAAGCCGGGGACTTTTCCTACAACACCGGACGGCTCCGCTGTCCCACCTGCGACGGCACCAGGGTCATCAGTCTGGATGTCCAGTTCCTGCCGGACGTGGATATCCCTTGTCCGGACTGCAAAGGATCCCGGTATGCCAAGGCCGTGGGAGAAATCCGCCGGCAGCCGAAAAAGGGCGGCCAGTCCCGTTCCCTGACGGAACTGATGAACTGCAGCGTGTCCCAAGCCCTGGAAGCCTGCCGGGATCTGCCTCTGGTATCCAAACGGCTCCAGGCTCTCCAGGACCTGGGCCTGGGTTACCTGACCCTGGGAGAAGACACCCCCGGCCTTTCCGGCGGGGAGGCCCAGCGGCTGAAACTGGCCAGTGAATTGGGAAAAAGCCAGGGAGATTCCGTCTTTGTCTTTGATGAACCCACCATCGGCCTCCATCCTTTGGACGTCCAGACCTTGCTCCAGGTGTTCCAACGCCTCCTGGATAAGGGAGCTACGGTCATTGTCATCGAACACGACTTGGACTTGATCCGGAATGCCGACTATATCGTTGACATGGGGCCGGGCGGCGGCTGCAGAGGCGGACGGATCGTGACCAGTGGGACGCCGGAAGAGGTGAAGAGATGCAGGGAGAGCCGGACCGGATACTATTTGAAGGATGACAAATGACCCAGGCGCAGGGAAACTGGAAAGACGTCAGACACGGCCAGCAGCCAACAGATTTCAAACGTCAGCTTGTTGGCGATGAGCAGTCCGGTGCTGCATTTACATCGAACAAAGCTGACGTCTGACTTCTGAGAGGTTCGTCCGGGCCGTTTCTGGCTTCTTTTTTTTATGCAGTTGTCATGCCAACGGAATTATTTCTACCAATCTACTATACTTAAACCATCAAAGAAATACCAAACAAATTGGGAGGAATGTTCCATGATCACTGTGAAAAATACGCTGGCCGAAGTTGTCCGGGATTATCCCCAGACCATCCCCTTTTTCAATGAGCTTCACTTGGATTACTGCTGCGGCGGGGGGATCCCTCTGGAAGAAGCGGTGAAGGATACGGACTTGGATGCGGAAAAAGTAGTGGCGGACCTGAATGCTTTCATTGCTGCCCACAGCGCCAAAACCGGCAGCCAGCAGGAATCCCTGGACCGTTTCAAGAAGCTTTCCATTCCGGATATGCTCCAGGATCTGGAAGCCACCCACCATGTGGATGAACGGAAATACATGGCAGAAATCGAAACGGACCTGAACAAGATCCTCTTGGTCCATTTCGTCCACCACGGGGAACTGCTCACCCGTCTCCATCATCTCTACGGTACTCTGAAAACTGAACTGGAAGAACATTTTGCCCGGGAAGAACGGATGGTGTTCCCTCTGATGCGGACCTATCCCCAGCCCAACCTGGAAGTCCTCACCCTGATCCAGAACCTGGAAAAAGATCATTCTGCCGCCGGGGACATCATCAAGGAAATCGAAGCCCTGACGGATCATTTCACCGTGCCGGCCGATGCCTGCGCCACCTTCAAACGGACTTATCAGCTGTTGGAAGCATTCGTCAATGATGTGTTCGTCCATATCTTCAAGGAAAACTCCATCGTTTTCCCGGAATATGCGGAAAAAGCGCCCAACCAGGAAGAACTGGATCATCAGGTGGAAGTGTCTCTGGAACAAGAAGCGGGCAGCAACAGCAACACCTGCGGCTACTGTGAAAGCGAAAATGGGGAAGAAAAGAGCCCGGTGCTCTTTGAATGCGGCAACTGCGGCGCCCTGTACTGCAGCGACTGCGGAGAGACCGGCTGCCCCAGCTGCGGCGCCTCCTTCAGCCACGCCCATCCTTTGGAATACTCGGGGAGCAGTTGGAATCCGAACCAGGACTAGGCAATAAGAGGGCTAACGCATAACCCCAGGGCACAATAAGGTCCCACCTGCTTTGTCAGCGGGAGATTTGGATCGAGGCATGTACGTCTATGTACTATGCCACAATCCAAATCTCCCGCTTTCGCGCATCTGGGCCTTTCTTGCGCCCTGGGAAGAAATCCATGGAATAGGTACCCATCCGCTTTGTCAGGGGAAGAAGAAAGACATCAGCTTGTTAGGCGGAAGCAGGGCAACTGCATCTGCACCGAACAAAGCTGACGTCTGACTTCTGAGAGGATCGCAAGGGCCGGTTCTGGCTTCTTCTATTCCCAGGGGCTGAATGGAGGCTTGGATCGAGCGGTTCACTCCTCCGCCAGCTTCAGGAACAGGGAAACCGGGGTCCGGAGGATCCTGTCGTTGAAATCATATTCCGGACGGTGGGGGGTGGGCCAGTCTTTTCCGTTGCCCACGTAAAACATGGCACCGGGGCAGACTTTCAGGTACCAGCCGAAATCTTCCGAAGGCCGCCAGGTCTGTTCCATGGGAGCCAATTCCAGGCCTAGGCTGCGGGCAGCCCTGCGGACCCGTTCCGCACATCGGGGTGTATTGACCGTGGCCGGAAAGGGGTCGGATTCGGCAAAAGAAAGAGCGAGGCCGGATTGCTTCCCCAGACGGAGGGCTTCCTCCCGGAGACGGTTTTCCACTTCTGCCAGGTCTTCTTCCCGGTCCGCCCGCAGGGTGAGGGAAATCTCTCCATCTCCCGGGGAAATGCCGAAATTGCGGCCTCCCAGATTGATTCCTACGATGGTGAGCAAGGTAAAGAAGGGGGCTTTACAGGCTTCCTTTTCCAGCTGGCCGGCAAATAGCGTCATCTGGGCCAGGGCCAGAGCTGGGTTCCTGCCGTTTTCCGGGGCACCGGCATGGGTCTCTTTTCCCAGGAAGCGGATGATCAGCCCCTTGGAAGCGCACTGGGTGAGGCCATCCCGGACCATCACCGCGTTTTCCGGATAGCCGCTGAGATTGTGGAAAGCATAGACTTCGTCCAGTCCTGCCTGTTGGACGAAATCTGCACAGGGTTTTCCTCCTTTGCCGATTTCTTCTGCTGATTGGAAAATGAGATACACCGGCCGCCGGATCTTACGGTCCTTTTCCAGGAGCAGAGAAAGGGCTGCCAATACAGCGGAATGGCCGTCGTGGCCGCATTTATGGGCAACTTTCTCTTTTTTCGAACCATAGGATAGAGCAAGGGTTTCCGGCAGAGGCAGGGCATCCATATCTGCCCGGAAGCCGATGGGGGGCTTTCCCTTCTCCACAGCCGGTTCATACAGTGCATAGAACCAGTCCCCCTGGTCCACGACTTTCAGATTCGTATGCAGCCTGATGAAATCCATCAGGCGTTTTTTTGTCTCTCTTTCTTGTCCAGACAATTCCGGATGGGCATGGAGGGTATGGCGCAGCGCAATGATCTGTGCCCAGTCCTGTTGAGATATAAGTTCCTGATCCATGGTTGTCTTTTCCTTTCTGAGGGCTGTTGCAGCGCCCTTTTGTCTCATTTCCTAATGGTACTACAAATCCAGCAGAAAAAAAATAATAAATGATGTAATAAAACTATTGACAACAAAACCAAGATGATGTACTATACATCATGTAAGAAGTAATAAAAAATATTACAATAATAAAACAAACTGGTTGGAAGGGTTACCCCCTTCTGAAAGGAGAAATTCAAATGAAAAAGATTGCTGTTGTTGCTGCCAATGGCCGTGTTGCCAAAAAAGTGATTGCCGAAGCCCTGGACCGGGGAGATGAAGTGGTGGCTTTTGGCCGCCATGCCGAAAATGATACGGCTGCCCAAAACTACATCCGGAAAGACATCCTGGATCTGACCCGGGAAGACCTGGCCGGTTTCGATGCGGTGGTGGACGCCTTCGGGGCCTGGGCTCCGGAAGCTCTGCCCGGCCATTCCATTACCCTGAAGCATCTCTGCGATGTGCTTTCCGGGACGGAGGTACGTCTGGTGGTGGTAGGGGGTGCCGGATCCCTGTACCTGGATAAAGAACACAAGACCCAGCTGGTGGACAGCCCGGACTTCCCGGATGCCTTCAAGCCGCTGGCTCTGGCCCAGGGAAAGGCGCTGGAAGAGCTGCGGGAAAGAACGGATGTCCGTTGGACCTTCATCAGCCCGGCTGCTGATTTCCAGGCGGATGGGGAACGGACCGGGAAATATATCCTGGCAGGGGAAGAACTTACGGTGAACCCCAAAGGCGAATCCATCATCTCCTACGCTGATTACGCCATCGCTCTGGTGGATGAAATCGAAAAAGGGAACCACATCCAGCAGCGGATCTCCGTGGTGCGGGGGTAAGAGTGACGGTAAAGGACAGTGGAATTCTCCCGTTGACATGCTCCCAGGTATCTGATAGGATATACGGGCAAAGAAAAACAAAGGCTATGGTTGGAGCCGGCTGGTGAAACAGCAAAATCGACGCAGTGCGGGAGCATTGCGTCTTTTTCTTTATCCGCCCAAGCCTTAGAGAAAGAAGGAAGCACGTCCATGAACTGTCTGCAGAAATCCCTGATCCTGGCCCTGAGTGCTGCCAGTCCTTTTGTGTTCCAGACTCCGGCAGGGGCCCAATCCTATGCGGCTCCCCCTTTCCATCAGGAAGGCCGGTGGCACAGTGTTGCCCTCAAACTGCTCCTGGATGCGGGCATCCAGGCCTATCAGCAGGGTGACTATACCCAGGCTCTGTCCCTGTTCCGGCAGGCTGCGGCCAGAGGACACGGCAAAGCTCCCCGGTACATCGGCCTTTGTTACGAAAAAGGGCTGGGGGTGGCCCAGAATCTCCAGGAAGCGGCGGAATGGTATCGGAAAGCCGCTGCTAAGGGGGACATCACCGGGGCTTATCTCTTGGCCCGATGCTATGAAAAAGGAAACGGCGTTCCTCAGGATCTGGCTCTGGCCCACAAGTACTACCGGCAGTCGGCCCAGCGGGGAGACATCATCGCAGCCCCGGCCATGACCGCCCTGGGGAGACTGGCGGAACAGGGGGTGGGGGAGCCCAGAGACCCGGCAAAAGCCAAAACCTGGTATGCCAAAGCCGATGCTGCTGGGTATGCTCCGGCCCATGAGGCCCTGACCAAGCTCCTGGGCCATGAACCGAAAGTCCATACGCCCCGGGTCCTGACGGAACGGGTGTCTGCCGGCAACAGCCGGGATCTGGCGGACGGGGTCACCCGCCTGGACGTGACCCATATCTGGAAGCCGGTCCGGAACATCGATTTTTCCTCCAAACACAATGTGCTGATCCAGAATCCGGATGGTACCACTGTGCCCATGGATCAGCCCTGGTTCGCTTCCGCCCAAATAGCCCCTGGCACCTGGCAGATCCGCAGCGACGGGGACTACTGCTACCTGCTGGAAGGAGACAGCCTGGCGGTGATGATCGACTGCGGCTACGGAGCCGGGAACATCCGCCAGTACGCCCAGACCCTCACTGCCAAACCGGTGCAGTACGTGATCAATACCCACTACCATTTCGACCATACGGCCAATGATGCCTACTTCGATGCCGCCTTCATGACTCCAGAAAGCGTGGAGTACGCTACCATCCCGTATGCCAGCTTCCAGGGCATCACTTTCCCCCGGGACTATCCGGTGATCACCGTCCAAAACGGATACAAACTGGATCTAGGGAACCGGGAACTGGATATCCTGACCTTGCCCCATGCCAACCACACCTTGGGGGGGCTGATGGTCCTGGATCCATCTCGGAAGATCCTCTTTACCGGAGATGAGTTCCTGGGCAATGACAAAATCGATCTGAACATCTCTCTGGAGGATTTTGCTGCCAATATGGAACGGATCGGCGCTGTCCGCAGCCAATTCGACGTCATGTACGGAGGTCCTGGGAAGAAGGACGCCAGTGTGTTCGATGCCTGTGCAGCTGCCGCCCGGGCAGGTTTGGATCCCGACTTGAAAACAGGACCTTCTTCCAGCACTGGATTCAAGCCCCAGCCTGCCGCTCCCGCCCAGGGCACGATAGTCTACAGACGGGGCAGCGTCCGGCCGGGAGACGGCACTTTCAATGCCCCGGAACCCGTGATCCAGGGTATCCGCCGGTCCTTTACCGTGAACGGATTCCAGGTGAATTTCACGGAACCTGAAAAAAAATAAAAAAGACCTTGCATCTTTTGGAACACTCTGCTATAATAACATTCGTTCGGTAAACACGCCCGTAGCTCAGTGGATAGAGCAACGGCCTCCGGAGCCGTGTGCGGTGGTTCGATTCCACTCGGGCGTACCATTTAAAACTTGCCTCATAGTTCGCGTCAGCGGGGTATGAGGTTTTTTGTTGCCCTGGTGGTTTTTTCAGTCAACTGGACCAGGGAAAAAGTGGTATAATAAATAAGTTGTCAATCCATGGAGAAATGATTTTCCATGAGGGAGAAAAGAGGTTATGCCGTGGTTAGTATCACAGATCGTGTGCGCTTTTCAGAAACTGATTTGATGGCCGTGGTCCATCATACCAATTATCTGCGCTGGTTCGAAATGGGGCGTGTGGCCTATTTCCGGCAGGCAGGCATCGACCTGAATCAGCTGCGGGAAGCTGGCTATATGGTCCCGATTGTCGAAGTCCAATGCAAATACCGCCAGTCCGCCCGGTTCGATGATGTGTATGAGATCCAGACCACACTGACGGCCTGCAGCCGGGCCATGATCCGGTTCAGCTACCGGGTCCTCCGGAAGGCGGATGGAGCCCTGCTGGCCGAAGGCAGTTCCAAGAATGCCTTTGTGAACCTGGAGGGGAAAGTGGAACGGCTGACATCCGAGTATTATGAAAAACTGCAGCAGCTGGCTGCACAAGAAAGGGAGATCCAAGCATGATCAATGTGATTTTACTGATTCTGGGGCTGTGCGTCCTGGGCCTTTTGGTGATGATCGTCTACGCCGCCCTGAAGCCCACCGATGCAACCCGCGTGGTGGTGGAAGAAAAGACCCCGCTGAAACTGGAGTATCTGGACCATGACAAGGCTGTGATGTCTTTTGAGGTGCCTCTCCGGAACAAGAGCCCGGAAAGCGCTGCAGTGACCGATTGCTTCGTCCGTCCCTATCTGCCCCAGGAACAGTTCCCCGATGCCTGGTGCACCGGCAATGTGGAAAAAAGCGACCGGCGCCGGAATGACCATTATTTCGAAGCCCTGGTGCTGAAGGAATGGTCCGAATGGACGCTGATCGTCACCTTGACCCTCCGGGCCCGGAACGGCAAGGACATGCGGGAAATCCTGAACCGGATGGTGGATATGGATGCGGCCATCTTCGTCTGCGGGGTGGGCCGGAAAGCCCATTATGTACGGAAATATTTCTTCACCGTCTTTGCGGATGAACTGAAAAAATTGGCAGGGGGTGCCTACAATGGCTGAGAAATATGAAATCATTCCCATTCCGACCCGGATCCTCACCGTCCATGACAATATCGTAGATGCGGTACGGGAATTCGGCGGCGACAAGATCGGTCCCCGGGACGTGGTCTGTGTAGCAGAAAGTGTGGTGGCCATCACCCAGAACCGGGCCATCCGTCCGGAAACCCTGAAGATTTCCTTTGCGGCCAAGGTCCTGAGCCAGCTCTTCCCTGGGGTGGGGAGCATCGGGAACTGGTCCGCCATGCAGAGCCTCCTCAACGAATCCGGCACCTTGAAAGTGCTCTTTGCGGTGGTGGTAGGCTTCTTTGCCAAATGCTTGGGCAAGAATGGGGTGTTCTACCAGCTGGGCGGAGAACAGGCCCGGCTCATCGATGACATCACCGGCACCATGCCTCCCTATGATAAGCACATCGTCCTGGGCCCCAAGAATCCGGTGCGGGTGTCTGAAAGCATCAAGGAAGGGTTGGGTTGCTTCGGCGCCGCCGTGGCGGACGTGAACGACCTGAAACGGTCCTGCTGCCTGGGCTGTACCAAAGGGGTGGATCCCCGCCTGGTGGAAAAGATCCTCATCGACAACCCCTTCGGCAATGACAGCCAGAAGACGCCGATTTGTGTGATCAAGAATTACATTGATTAAGCAGCATTGCTGCTTAATCAATGTAGTCAGGAGTCGGAAGTCTGGAGCCCAATGATAAATTTGCGGGCAAATTTTTAAATGTGTAAACCGGAACCGTATGGGCTGCACGCCGGGCAGCCCGCTGAATTATCGATAGTCCGTGCATAGAGCAGGCCGCCGGGCCTGCGGCCCCTACGGTTTTATACAATCAAAAGAAACTGGCCTTCAAGCCAGGTTCTGTCCTGAGGCTTCCGACTTCAGACTCCTGACTCCCGACTTAAAAAGCTGTTGCGCAGGCAACAGCTTTTTTTATCAAATAGAACTTTTTTCCTCTGGATTTATCCTCCCGCAACAGTTACAATAACAGTTGTAGAAAAGGTAGGTGAAATTGATGTTGGAAGTTGTAATCGCAACCCACAATCTGGGCAAAGTAGAGGAATTCAAGTCGCTGATGGATGAACTCGGCATCACCTTTACCTGCCTCAGCGATTATCCGCCTCTGCCGGAACCGGAAGAGACGGGACGGACCTTTGCGGCCAATGCCCGGCTGAAAGCCCGGTATTATGCCAAGGCCCTGGGAAAGATCTGCCTGGCCGACGATTCCGGGCTGGAGGTGCTGAGCCTGAAGGGAGCCCCTGGTGTCCGGTCCGCCCGCTATGCGGGAGAAAAGGCGACAGATGAAGAGAACAATGATCTGCTCCTGGCCAATATGAAGATGCAGGTCCGGAGGAACTGCCGGTTCTTCTGCGCCTTGGCCATGGCCAATCCGGAAGGGCGGATCCTGGCAGAAAGTGCCGGGATCTGTGACGGGATCCTGCTCCATGAGCCCCATGGGACCAATGGATTCGGGTATGATCCCCTCTTCTGGTCCACGGAACTCCACAAACCCCTGGGCGAGGCCACCTTGGAAGAAAAGAATGGCATCAGCCACCGGGCCAAAGCCATCCGGAAGCTGGTGAACCAATGGAAAAGGATGAACAAATGAAAATCGGCGTGGTCAGCGATACCCATGGGGACCTCCATGCCCTGGAAGCTGTCCTGGATCAGGCCGGGGAAGTGGACCTGTGGCTCCACGCCGGAGATTACAGCCAGGATGCCCCGTACATCGAAGAAGCCACGGGGATCCCAGTCTATGCGGTCTGCGGCAACTGCGACAGCTATGCGGACCGGGCACCGGCAGAACTGGTGACGAAACAGCTGGGCTTCACCTTGGCCATGACCCACGGCCACCGGTATGTCCGGTACAATGACTGGAGCCGGCTGCTGTATTGGGGAGAAGAAAAGAAGGCGGATGTGGTAATCTTCGGCCACATCCATGTGCCGGTGAACCGGGAAGAAGACGGGATCCTCTTGATCAATCCAGGAAGTCCCAGCCGGCCCCGGAACGGGGTGCCCAGTTTCGGCATCCTGACCCTGGAGGCAGGGAAAAAACCGGTATTTGAAGTGCAGGCAGTGAGAGGATGAAAAGAGTTTGCTGGATACTGCAAGTTGAAAGGAGCCGAGAGAAATGGCAAATACGGAAGAACTGAACAAAGAGGCACTGGAACTCCATGCCAAGAACCACGGAAAGCTGGAGGTGCGCTGCAAGGTACCTTTGGAAAACGGCCATGACCTGTCCTTGGCCTATACCCCCGGGGTGGCTGAACCCTGCCGGAAAATCAAGGAGAATCCGGATCTTTCCTTCGAATACACTTGGCGAGGCAATATGGTGGCCGTAATCAGCGACGGCACCCGGGTCCTGGGCCTGGGGGACATCGGTCCGGAAGCCGCCATGCCCGTCATGGAAGGGAAGGCTGTGCTGTATAAGAAATTCGGTGACGTGGATTCTGTGCCCATCTGTATCGATGCCAAAGATCCGGAAGAATTCGTCAACATCGTGGAAAAACTCCAGCCCTCTTTCGGAGGCATCAACCTGGAAGACATCTCTTCCCCCAAATGCTATGCGGTGGAAGCGGAATTGATCAAACGGTGCAAGATCCCCGTCTTCCACGACGACCAGCACGGCACCGCCATCATCGCCTGCGCAGCCATCCTGGGGGCCCTTCGGTATGTGAAGAAGGACATCAGCAAGGTGAAAGTGGTGGTGAACGGCTGCGGGGCTGCCGGTTCCGCCATCGGAAAGCTGCTGGTGCGCCTGGGGGTCAAAGACCTGACCATGATCGATGTCCATGGGGCTGTCTATGAAGGCCGTCCGGGTGAAATGGACATGGCCACCGCATACTTGGCCAGCGTCACCAACCAGCGCCATTACCAGGGCGATCTGAAAGGGGCCGTGAAAGGGGCCGATGTGCTCCTGGGGGTTTCTGCTCCCCGGCTGTTCACCAAGGAAGTCATCCAAAGCATGAATCAGGATGCTATCGTATTCGCCCTGGCCAACCCGGTGCCGGAGACCACCTATGAAGAAGCCAAGGCGGCTGGAGCGGCCGTAGCCGGGACGGGCCGGAGCGATGCCCCCAACCAGGTGAACAATGTGTGTGTGTTCCCGGGGGTGTTCCGGGGTGCCCTGGATGTCCGGGCTTCTGCCATCACGGAAGAGATGAAAGTGGCTGCGGTGAAAGCCATCACCGGTCTGATCCCGGACGATGAACTGCGGGAAGACTATGTGGTGCCCGGTGCCTTTGACCGGCGGATTGTCCCCGCCATTGCTGCTGCCGTAGCCAAAGTGGCTATGGAACAGGGCATCGCCCGGATCAAGCGGGACCCGGAAGAAATCCGGAAAGAAGCTGCAGAACGGGTGGAACGGAATTGGAATGCGTGATTTTTCCGCTGGGCGGAAAGATCGGTTGACAGCTGATAAAGCAGAAAGGGAGGAAAAAATGATGAAAAAATTGGCACTGGTCCTGGCGGGGCTCCTGGCCTTGGCCGGCATCGCCGGGGGCTGCGGAAGCTCCACGGGCAGCAAGCCTGCAGGGGGAGACAAGAAAGTGGTCCTGAAGGTGGGGGCATCACCGGTTCCCCATGCCGAGATCCTGGAAAAAGTGAAACCGATCCTGGCCAAGGACGGGGTGGATCTCCAGGTGGTGGAATTCACCGATTATGTGAAACCCAACCTGAGCCTCAGCGACAAAGAAATCGACGCCAACTTCTTCCAGCATCTGCCGTATCTGGAAAAGTTCTGCAAGGATCGGAACCTGTCCCTGGTTTCCATGGGCAAGGTACACATCGAACCCATGGGAGTGTATTCCCGGAAAATCAAAGACATCAAAGCCGTGCCTGAGGGTGCGAAAGTGGCCATCCCCAACGATCCCACCAATGGCGGCCGTGCCCTGGCCATCCTGGAAAAGGCCGGTCTCCTGAAGCTGAAAGAAGGAGTGGGGGTGCTGGCCACCGCCAATGACATCGTGGAGAACCCCAAGAACCTCCAAATCACCGAAGCAGAAGCTGCCATGCTGCCCCGGACCTTGGATGATGTGGATCTAGCCGTGATCAACTCCAACTTCGCCATGGAAGCCAAGCTGAATCCCACCAAAGATGCTCTGTTCATCGAAGCCAAAGATTCTCCTTACGCCAACATTGTCGCCGTCCGCAAAGGGGACGAAAACCGTCCGGAAATCCAGAAACTGATGAAAGCCCTGAACAGCCCAGAAGTGAAGAAATTCATCGAAGAGAAATACAAGGGCGCCATCGTTCCGGCATTCTGAGGTCCGTGTCATGCCCAACACCATCGTTTATGAAGACGGAACGGCTTTCCATCCAGGTTCCTATCTGGAAGACCTGCTTACCGAATGGGAGATGACGCCGGCCCAGTTTGCCCATAAGCTGGGGAAGCCGGTGGAAACGGTCCAAGAGCTGCTGGAAGGGGCCATCCCGGTGGATCTGGAACTGGCCAGCAAACTGGAGGAAGCTACGGAAATCAGTGCAGCAGCCTGGCTGAACCTGCAGTTCATGTTCGATGAGAAAGTGGAAGCCCACAAGAAATAACAGTTCAATAGTTCGTCCAGAACAGACGGGCGGTCTCGTGGAGAGGCCGCCCTTTTTTGCGCACCAGGCAGACCTGGCTGGCCAGAGCGGCTTCTTCCACCGGTACCGCTGTGAGCCCATGGCTCAGAGAGACCACCGATTCCGGCACCAGGGCGATTCCCAGCCCCGCCTGGGCCCACTGGAGACAGCTCCGGGCATCGTCTGCCAGGCAGCGGAAATACAGGGAGAAATCACGCTTCCGGCAGGTTTCCTGGATGATCCGCTCCCAGCGGCGGTAGCCCAAAAGGGCCAGACTTTGGAGGGCTTCCAAGGTAAGGGCGTCCGGCAGGGAGGAGGGGAACAGTTCCCGGACTCCTACGGCGCAGAAACTTTCCTGGCAGAGGACTTTCCGGTCCACTCGGGAATGGGAGAAGGGCGTCCGGATCACTGCCAGATCGATGGTCTCCTTTTCCAAGGCATCCAGCAGCTGGTAGGTGTTCCCCTCGTAGAGCTGGAAGGAAATCTCAGGATACCGCTGGATGAAATACCGGACGCCCCGGAAAAAATGCTCCCCGGTCCCGGAAGAAATCATCCCCAGGTGGAGGCTGCCCTTCTTCCCCAACTGGAAATTCTTCATGTCCTCCTGGGCGGCCAGGGTCAGGCTCTGGATCCGTTTGGCGGTGTCATAGAGGCTCTGGCCGGCCTCGGTGAGCCGGATCTTCCGGCTGCCCCGTTCCAGGAGGCGGACCCCGCACTGGGCTTCCAGCCGCTGGAGCTGGAGGGAGACCGGGGGCTGGGTCAGGTTCAGGCGCCGGGCCCCGGCGGAGATGGAGCCTTCTTCCACCACGGCAATGAGACAGTTCAGCTGTTCCAGATTCATATTCCATCCTCCTATATAGAAAATATATGATTCTCAATAGATTCAATATCTATTATATAGCAATCCTGGTGGTAAGATAAAGGCAGTCCAAAAAATGAGGTGCGTATCATGAAAAAATTCCTTCCCTATTTTCGGGGATATGGCTGGGACTGCTTCCTGGCCCCTGTGTTCAAACTGCTGGAAGCCCTGATGGATCTGGCCGTGCCTCTGGTGATCGCCGCCATGATCAACCAGGGACTGGCCAGCAGCGACAAAGGCTTCCTGTTCCGCTGCTTCCTGATGCTCATGGGACTCATGGTCTTGGGCATGGGTTTTTCCTTCACTGCCCAGTATTTTGCCGCCCGGGGCAGCGTGGGGGTGGTGACCCGGCTCCGGCAGGCTCTGTTCGACCACATCCAGGGGCTGTCCTACAGGGAACTGGATACCCTGGGCACCGATACCCTGATCACCCGGCTCACCAGTGACGTGACGCAGGTCCAGACGGGCCTGAACCTGGCCCTGCGGCTGCTGCTCCGGAGTCCCTTCATTGTGTTCGGGTCCATGGTCATGGCCTTCTTCATCGATGTGCCCAGTGCCCTGGTGTTCGCCATTTCGATTCCTCTGCTCCTTGTTGTGGTACTGGGGGTCATGGGCCGCAGCATCCCCTTGTTCAAACAGGTCCAGGAAGCCCTGGATCGGCTGCTCCAGACTACCCGGGAAAACCTCACCGGAGTCCGGGTGATCCGGGCTTTTTGCCAGGAAAAAACAGAGGTGGAAGAATTCGACAGCCGGAACGCGGACCTGACTCGGAAGAATCTCCATGTGGGCCGCTGGTCCGCCTTGATGACCCCGGGGACCTACCTATTGGTGAACCTGGCCACAGTGATCCTGATCCGCCAGGGAGCCCTTCGGGTGGAAATGGGTGCCATGGCCCAGGGGGATGTGGTGGCCCTCTACAACTATATGGCCCAGATGATCATCGAACTGGTGAAGCTGGGCAGTATGGTGATCACGCTGAATAAATCGGCAGCCTGTGCAAGCCGTATCCAGGGTATCCTGGAGGTGAAAAGCTCCCTGACCAGTCCCGCTGCTTACGGACCCCTTCAACCGGTGAGCGGGGGACCGGCCGTGGCCTTCCATCACGTGTCCTTTGGCTATGCCGGAGGTGCCGAAGCCGTAACTGATCTGGATTTTGCCATCCCCAAAGGCAGTACCGTGGGGATCATCGGGGGCACCGGCAGCGGCAAGACCACCCTGGTGGACCTGATCCCCCGTTTCTATGATGTGACCCGGGGCCAGGTGGAAGTGGACGGCCGGGATGTGCGAGAGTACCCGGCTGGTCACCTGCTGGAAAAAATCGCCCTGGTGCCCCAGAAGGCCGTGCTCTTTGAAGGCACCATCCGGGACAACCTGCGCTGGGGCAAGGCCGATGCCACCGATGAAGAACTCTGGCAGGCTCTGGAAACCGCCCAGGCCAAAGATGTAGTGCTGGGGAAGGAAGGCCAGCTGGATGCCCTGGTGGAACAGGGGGGACGGAACCTGTCCGGAGGCCAGAAACAGCGGCTGACCATTGCCCGTGCCCTGATGAAAAAACCGGAGATCTTGATCCTGGATGATTCCGCCAGCGCCCTGGATTTTGCCACCGACCTCCGTCTCCGCCAGGCCATCAAGGCCCTGGAAGGGGAAATGACCGTATTCATCGTATCCCAGCGGACCAGCAGCGTCCGGCAGGCAGATTTGATCCTGGTGCTGGATGATGGGAAACTGGTAGGCCAGGGAACCCACCTCCAGCTGCTGGAGACCTGCCCGGTATACCAGGAAATCTTCGATTCCCAGTATCCCGGCCGACGGGTGGAAGAACTCCGCCAAGGAAAGGAGGAAGCCTGAATGAAGCAGAACAAATCCAGCTGGGTCACTCTGAAAAAAGTCTGGAAGATCATCGATGCCTATCGTCTGCTCCTGGCAGGGAGCCTGGTGCTGGCCGGGGCTTCCGTAGCCCTCCAGCTCTATGTGCCCATCCTGTTCGGCCGGGCCATCGACGGGATCGCAGGGCCGGGACAGGTGGATTTCGCCCTGGTGGGCCATTATGCCTCCCAGATCATTTTCCTGGTGATCCTGTCCAGCCTGGCCACTTGGGCCATGAATCTCATCAACAACAAGCTGGCCTTCAATACTGTCCGGGATATCCGGAGCCGGGCCATCCGCCGGATCCAGCAGCTGCCCCTGTCCTTTTTGGACAGCCACAGCACCGGGGACCTGGTCCAACGGGTGATCGCCGATGTGGATCAGATCTCTGACGGGCTGCTCCTGGGATTCACCCAGCTGTTTTCCGGGCTGGTGACCATTTTGCTCACCCTGTATTTCATGTTTTCCACCCACCGGACCATTTCCCTGATGGTCATCGTCCTGACTCCGCTCAGCTTCCTGGTGGCCAAATTCATCGCCAGCCGGTCTTACAAGCTGTTCCAGGACCAGACCGCCATCCGGGGAAAGCAGACGGCTCTCATCAACGAAACCATCGGCAACGAAAAAGTGGTGAAGGCCTTCTGCCATGAAGAACGCTCTTCGGACCAGTTCCGGTCCCTCAACGGAGACCTGCAGCAGGCCACCCAGGGAGCCCTGTTCTACAGCTCTCTCACCAACCCGTCCACCCGGGCGGTGAACAACGCCATCTATGCTTTGGTGGCTCTGGTGGGGTGCTGGGAGATCCTGTCCGGAGGCCTTACCGTAGGAGGGCTTACCGTGCTGCTGTACTACGCCAACCAGTATATGAAGCCTTTTACGGATATCAGCTCCGTGGTCACCGAGCTCCAGAATGCCATGGCCTGTGCTGCCCGAGTGTTCGCCTTGATCGAAGAAACGCCCCAGAGCCCGGATCCGGACCGGAAGCTGGTGTTCCAGGAAGGCCGGATGGATATCCGCCATGTGTATTTTTCCTATGACAAAAAGAGATCCCTCATCGAAGACTTCAACTTCCAGGTGGAACCGGGCCAGACCACGGCCATCGTAGGACCCACTGGCTGCGGCAAGAGCACCTTCATCAACCTGCTCATGCGGTTCTACGATGTGGACCGGGGGACCATTGCCATCGACGGCCAGGATACTGGAAAAGTGGACCGGCACTCCCTCCGTCGGACCTATGGGATGGTGCTCCAGGAAACTTGGCTGAAACAGGGGACCATCCGGGAGAACATCGCCTTCGGGAAGCCGGAAGCCACCGAAGAAGAGATCATCCGGGCCGCCCAGGAAGCTCACAGCTGGGAATTCATCCGCCGGCTGCCCCAGGGACTGGATACGGTGGTGGACGACGACAGCCTGAGCCAGGGCCAGAAGCAGCTCCTGTGTATCACCCGGGTGATGCTGGCCCTGCCGCCCATGCTGATCCTGGACGAAGCCACTTCCAGCATCGATACCCGGACCGAGATCCAGATCCAGAACGCCTTTGCCAAGCTCATGGAAGGACGGACCAGTTTCATCGTGGCACACCGGCTTTCCACCATCCGCAATGCAGACCGGATCTTGGTGATGAAAGACGGCAGGATCATCGAGCAGGGGACCCACGAAAGCCTCATGGCCCAGGGCGGGTTCTACAAGGAACTGTACAACAGCCAGTTTGCGGGGTGAGAGAGGGCCGCTGCAAGTGGTTTCCGCACCTGCAGCAGCCCTCTTGTCTTCCTTCCCCCAGCGTGCTACAATGGGGAAAATCTTGAAGGAGGGTCCGGTATGACTCGATTCCAGAAAATCGTCGTTGCCCTGCTGACCGTCAATATGCTGGCTACCGTGGGCCTGTATCTGCGCCTGGACAGCCAGGAGCTGCTGCTGGAAAAGGAAGTTCGCAGCATGAAACGGGATATCTTGGGGACCCGGTATGATGACACCAATCTGAAGAACAGCCTGGCCAGCCTGGAAAAACAGGTAGGGAAGCTGGGCGAAGATACCCGGAAAGCCATGGAAAAACCGGAAGCCCCGGCACCTAAGCCGGAACAGCCGGCTCCTAAGACCAAAGCCACCGGCATCCAGGGATTTTTGGATCAACTGTTTGGGAAGTGAAAAAGGGGCTGTTGCTCATGCAGCAGCTCCTTCTTTACGTCTTTTTTACAGAACCATCACAAAAAACTGACAGAATTCTCCTATAATAAAAACGATTTTATGATGATTGGGAGAAATCGAATGGAAATCAGACTGGAAAATCTCTGCAAAGCCTTTGACGGAAAACCGGTGATCCGGGACATTTCCCTCTGCATCCGGGATCACAGCCTTACCACTCTCCTGGGGCCTTCTGGCTGTGGTAAGACCACCCTGCTGCGGATGCTGGCCGGGCTGGAGACGCCCGACGGGGGCGAGATCCAGCTGGGGGACCGCTGTGTCTATTCCTCCCGCCGGAAACTCCTGGTGCTTCCGGAAAAAAGGGACATGGGGTTCGTATTCCAGGATTTCGCCCTGTGGCCCCATATGACCGTATTTGAAAACGTGGCCTTTGGGCTGCGGGCCAGGGGGAAGACGGAACATCTCCAGCAGGAAGTGGAACGGGCCCTTTCCATCGTGCAGCTGGAAAACCTGGGGGACCGGTATCCTGGAGCCCTTTCCGGAGGGCAGCAGCAGCGGGTGGCTTTTGCCCGGGCCATCGTCCTGCGGCCGGAATGCATCCTTTTCGACGAGCCTCTTTCTGCCCTGGATGCTCTGCTGCGGATCCAGATGCGGCAGGAGCTCCGGCGTCTGGTGACCCAGCTGGGGATCACGGCGGTCTTTGTGACCCACGACCAGGAAGAAGCCATGAGCATCAGCGATGCCATTGCCGTGCTCCAAGGGGGCAGGGTGGAACAGATGGGCACTCCCCAGGAACTGTACGACCATCCTGCCACCCTCTTTACGGCCCAGTTCATCGGCAAGGGGAACTGGCTGGATGCCCACACCCTTTTCCGACCAGAAAAAGCCCGGCGGAAACCGACAGAAAATGCTCGGTCCTTTGGGACCACCGTCCGGGGCTGCACGTTCCTGGGGCCGGTGTGGCAGCTGCAGCTGGGATGGCAGGATCAGGAATGGACCTGCTGGAGCCCGGCTCCTATGCCCACGGGGAATCAATTGACCCTGTTCGTCCCTGAACAGGATATCCTGCATCTTTGAAACGAAAGGAAGGAAACATGATGGATTGGAAAAAAACAGCAATGCTCCTTTGTTCTGCCTGTCTCTGTCTGAGCCTGACGGCCTGCGGGACGCAAACGGAAAAGAAAGCCGCTCCGGCTTCCTCCGGGGAGAAGAAAGTGACGGTGTACATGCCGTCCCCGGCCGGCCTTTCGAAGAAACTGGCCCAGGGCTTCGAGAAAAAGACAGGCATCAAGGTGGAGACCTTCCAGGGTACCACTGGGGAGATTCTGGCCCGTCTGGAAACGGAAAAGAACAATCCCACAGCGGACGTGGTGATCCTGGCTTCTTGGAGTGACGGCCTGAACCTGAAGAAACAGGGCGGGCTCCTGTCCTATGCACCCCAGAACAGCGACAAGCTGGTGAAGGGCTGGCAGGATCCGGATCACCAGCTCACCGGGTACAGTGCCTCGGCGGTGGGGGTCATCTACAACACCCGGCAGTATCCCAAACTGGATGCGGATTGGGCGGAACTGGGGGATGCCGCTTATAAGGATAAACTGGCCATCCCTGACCCGGAAAAATCCGGGGCCTGCAAGGATTTCCTGGCCGGCTATGTGAACAAATACGGCTGGAGCGCGCTGGAAGCTATGGCGAAAAACGGCATGAAGGTGCCAGGGGCCAACAAGGCGGCCCTGGAAGCGGTGACCACAGGAGAAGTGGGAATCCTGGTGGCCGGCGTGGATTACAATGCCTATACGGCCAAGAAAAAGGGAGAACCTCTGGATATCTATTATCCCAAGAGCGGTACCATCGTGAATCCCCGGCCGGCCATGATCCTGGTCAAGGCACCCCATGGGGAGAACGCCAAGAAGTTCATGGACTATCTCCTTTCTGATGAAGCCCAGAAACTGGTGGCCGATGCCTATCTGCTGCCAGGCCGGAGCGATGTGAAGGCCAAGGGGACCCAGCTGGCGGATATCCCCCAGATCACCCCAGAATGGGATAAGATGATGGCTCTGGCTTTCAAAGCGGCAGCCAGGCTGAACGAACTGTGCAGACGGTAAGCAGGTGACGGGCGCATGGAAAAACGTTGGCGTTGGCTGCTGTCCTTATCTCTGGCGGCAGTCCTGATCCTGCTGATCGGAGCCCCGTTGGCTGATGTATTTGTAAAGGCGGTCGTCATCGATGATCGCCTTGCTCTTTCTTATGCCCAGGAAACCTTGGCAGAACCGGGGAACGGACGGATGATCATCAACTCCTTGGTGCTGGGCGTTTTGGTGGTGCTGGGGTCCACGGTGCTGGGGGTGCCGGCGGCCTACCTCCTGGCCCGGACGGAACTGGCCCGGAAACGCTGGCTGGATGTGCTGTTCCTGGTCCCTTTTATGACGCCTCCTTACATCGCTTCTATGGGATGGATTCTCTTCATGCAGAAACGGGGACTGTTCGCCCAACTCTTCCCCGTGTTCCCCAATGGGATCCCGGCATTCTTCACCCTGGGGGGACTGGTCCTGGTCATGAGCCTCCATATCTTCCCCTTCCTGATGGTCCTGCTGAAGAATGCCATGCTCCGTCTCCCGCCTTCCCTGGAGGAAGCTGGGGCGGTGAATGGGGCCGGGCCTTGCCTGCGGCTGCGGAAGATTTTCCTGCCCCTCCTCACCGGGAACTACGCCATCGGGGCTCTGCTGGTATTCGTGAAGACCATTTCCGAATACGGCACCCCTTATACCCTGGGCCGGCGGATCGGCTTCGACGTGTTCACCACCCATATCCACCGGTACGCGGCCATCGCCCCCATCTCTTTCGGCAAGGCGGCAGTGCTGGCTTCCGTCCTCACGGGGATCTGCCTCCTCTTGTGGCTGGTGCAGGATTTCATCACCCGGCACCACCAGTATGCCCTGGTGGGAGGGAAGGGCCAGCGGCAGGCTTTCAAGAAGCTGAGCCCTCTGGGTCGGATCGGAGCCTGGGGCTTCCTGGGAGGGATCTATTTCCTGGCTGTGGGGATCCCATATTTTTCCGTGATTTCCACTTCTTTGATCCGGCTCCGGGGATATGGGCTGGCGGCAGGGAATTTCACCTTCCAGCATTACCAGGAACTCCTGGGGACCAGTGACGGGGCCTTGGAAGCCATCGGCAACAGCTTTGCCATTGCTGGGGCGGCGGCCACCCTCTGCGCGGTGCTGGGGACGGCGGCGGTCCTCCTGGTCCAGAGCCTTCCCCTGCGGCTGGGGAAAATCCTGGAAGGGCTGAGCCTGGTGCCGGAAATGCTGCCAGGGATCGTCCTGGTCATCGGCCTCATGCTGTTCTGGAACGATTTATATGAGGTGCTGCCCCTGTACAACACCCGGGCCATCCTGGTGGTAGGGTATACGGCCTTGTTCCTGCCCTATACCGTCCAGTATGTGACCAGCGCCTACGGACAGATCAGCGGGAACCTGCTGGCAGCTGGCCGGGTGTTCGGAGGGAGCCGGTTCTATATCTTCCGGAAGATCACTTTTCCCCTGCTTCTCCGGGGAATCGGCGCCGGCTGGATGATGACCTTCATCATTTCTGCCCGGGAACTGGTGGCTCCCAGCCTCATGGCGCCGCCGGATACCTTGGTGATCTCCACCTTCATCCTGCGGGAATTCGAACAGGGCAGCGTCTCCCTGGGCATGGCCATGGCCGTGCTGTGCATGGTGCTTACCACCGGGATCCTCTTGGCGCTGCGTCTGGGGAAAGGGAAGGCTTCCTCTGGAGAGAACTGAAAATCAGACGGGAAACCGGACTTTTCCAGAGACCGGGACCGGGGATTTGTTTCCTCAGGTCCCGGTCTCTATGGTATAATGACACTATTCAAAGGAAAAGAGGTGGCATTTTGGGCTGGTGTAAAGGTGTTGGACTATCTGTGGCGCTGCTGGTGGGGCTCTGTGCGCCTGCGGCAGCGGAAAAGCTGCTCTTCATTCCCCTGGACAGCCGGCCGGTCTCCCTGGCCTATACGGTGGACAGTTTCCGGAAGGCAGGGGTGCAGGTGGTGACCCCGCCTGGGGAATATCTGGCCAATGACCGGCAGACGGGGGACCCGGTGAAGCTCTCTCAGTGGCTGGAACAGGAAGCCCGGGGAGCGGACGGGGCGGTGGTTTCTCTGGATTCCCTGATCTACGGGGGCTTGGTCCCCTCCCGGACCCATGAGCTGGATCCCCAAGTGCTGGCCGAACGGGCAGAAGGACTGCTGGCTTTCAAAGAGAAGCATCCCGGAGTCCCGGTCTATGGCTTTGCCACCGTCATGCGGTCGCCCAAATGGAGCAGTGCCCCGGCGGAACCGGCCTATTATGCCCAATACGGGCCCCAGATCTTCCGGTGGGGCGCCCTCCGGGACCGGCAGGAACAGGGGCTGCTGGTCCGGAAGGAGAAAAAGGAGCTGGCCGGGCTGGAAAAAGACCTGCCCTTGGAAATCCGCCGGGATGTGTTGGAGCGGCGGAAAAAGAACCTGTTCGTGCTGAAGGGCCTTGTCCGGGGCCTAGAAAAAGGGAAGCTGGATTATCTCCTGATCGGCCGGGATGATTCCGCCCCCTATTCCGAAGCCCATCGGGATGCCCGGGAACTGGAAAAATTCAGCGATCCGGCATTCCGGTACAAGTTCCGGAGCTTTTCCGGGGCAGATGAACTGGGGATGGTGCTGCTGAACCGGGCCCTGAATAAAGCCCGGGGAGAGACGCTCCTGGTGTATGCTTACTATAATGAAGGAAAGGGACCGGCCACCGTAGCCAGCTATGAAGACAGTCCCATCCGGACCAGCTATCGGCAGCATGTGCTGGCTTCCGGCGGCTATCCCGCCCAGTGGGACAAACGGGCGGATCTGGTGCTGGGGATCTATACTCCGGCAGATGGGGTGACCTTGGGGGCGGATGATCCCCGGAATGGGGAAGCCTTGGACGAAAGGGGACAGCGGTTCCTGGAAAAGACCTGGGACTATGTGCAGCGGGGGGCCAATGTAGGGATCGCGGATGTGGCTTTTGGGAACGGAAGCAGCCGGGGGCTGGTCCACGCTCTGTTGGAAGAAAAGGACGGCCAGGAACCCCTGGGGTATCAGCTGGGGTCCTATGCCGGGTGGAATACCGCCAGCAACAGCCTGGGGTACGCTTTGGGCCAGGGGATGCTCCGGCCCTATCTGGATCCCCAGGACCGTCAGGAGCTCCTGACCGTGCGCTACCTGGATGACTGGCTGTACCAGAGCCGGGTCCGCCAGGAAGTGCGGAAGGAACTGATCTGGCCCAGCCAGTGGCCGGACGGGAAACTCACGGACAGCCAGACGGAACAGGCGGAAAGAATGGTGACGGAGAAGATGGTGCAGGAAGGCGCACCTCTTCTAGGCGGACGGCCGGAACGATACCGGTACCGGCTACCCTGGCATCGGACATTCGAAGTAGAAGTGGCCCTGCGGGCCAGTTCTTAGTAAACGTCTCACGCTTAATGTCTCACGTCTCACGCAAAAAGAGACCATCTGGTGAAGCCAGATGGTTTTGGATGCAGAAAAACCAAAAGCTGGGAAGGACGGAGTTGTGAAATGTTTCCGCGGCTTTGGTGGCGGGTATTTTAGAAGCAGATGCGTCAGTATCTGGTATCCTTTGGCGTGGGACGTGAAGCGTGAGACGTTGGGCGGCAGATGTATCAGCATCTGCTTTTTATGGACTGCGGACCAATGAAGGCTCATAAAATACATGCAGGGAGGATAAAGGTATGACCTATTACGAAGAAGCCATGGAGATGAAGGACGAGATGATCCGGCAACGGCGGGATTTCCATGCCCATCCGGAAACTGCCTGGACGGAATTCCGGACCACTTCCCTCATTGCAGAGGAACTCCAAAAGCTGGGGTATGAAGTCCTCATGGGCAGCGACATCCTGGATGAAGGAGCCCGGATGATGGTGCCCGATGAAAAGACTTTGAAACAGTGCGCCCAGCGGGCCATCAAAGAAGGGGCCAACCCGGTGCTGGTGGACCGGATGAAAGGGGGCATGACCGGCTGTGTGGGGATCATGCATTTCGCCAAACCGGGGAAAACCGTGGCCCTGCGCTTCGATATCGATTCCCTGTTCGTGGCGGAAGATCCGGCTCCCAGCCATCGGCCCAGCGCCCTTGGATTCCAATCCAAGCATCCGGGGCTGATGCATGCCTGCGGCCATGACGGCCATGCCACCATCGGTCTGGCAGTGGCCCGGCTGGCAGCAGCCCACAAAGACCGGATGGCAGGTACCCTGAAAATCTGCTTCCAGCCAGGAGAAGAAGGAGTGGTCGGGGCCAAAAGCATGGTCCGGAGCGGCATCGTAGACGATGTGGATTACTTCATCAGCGGGCACATCGGCCTGGGCAATTATCACGACAGTTCCCTGGTCTGCATGACCCAAGGCTTCCTGGCCACGGACAAGATGGATGCCGTGTTCACCGGCGCTCCCAGCCACGCCGGGGCCGAACCGGAAAAAGGGAAGAATGCCCTGTTGGCAGCGGCCCAGGCGGCCATTTCCCTCCACACCATCAGCCGGCACAGCGGCGGCTCTTCTCGGATCAATGTGGGGGTCCTGGAAGCCGGTACGGGACGGAATGTGATCCCGGCCAACGGGCTCATCAAATTCGAGACCCGGGGAGAAACGGCGGAAATCAATGATTTCATGGTCCGGGAAGCCAAACGGATGGTCCGGGCGGCGGCGATGCTCTATGATGTGGGGGTGGAGATCCTGCCCCGGGGCAGCGCTACCTCCTCCAATTCTTCCCCGGAAATGGGAGAAGAGATCTACCAGCTGATCGAACCCCTCCATGTGTACCGCCACGTGGCCCGGGAACAGAAAGTCAGCGGCAGTGAGGACTGCTGCTACTTCATGAGCCGGGTCCAGGAACACGGGGGACAGGCGGTGTACATGCTCTACGGCACCGAGGAAGCCGCCGGCCATCACCAGAGCGATTTCGACTTCAACGAAGACGTCCTGCCCCGGACCGCCGGGACCATCGCCTTTTTGGTGGAACATTTTGGGAATCAATGAGGGGGGCTGCTGCATGTGCAGCGGCCTCTTTTCTATTTGCCTCCTTTAGGAAACTGTGCTATGATAAATTAAGAAGTAATAAATAAAATTACATCATCCCAGCTGCTCGGCAGCGGGAAGAAAGGAGCCATTATGCAAATCTCAACCAAATTCACCATTGCCATCCATATTTTGGCGGCTACGGAGATCTTCGGGGACCAGTACAAGATTACCAGCGATTTCCTGGCTTCCAGCGTGGGCTGCAACCCGGTGATCATCCGTAACCTGATGAAGCAGCTGAAAGGAGCCGGCCTCATTGCCGTGCGGCGGGGTCCCGGGGGAGTACGGGTGACCAAGCCCCTGGAGCAGATCACCTTCTACGATGTCTACGAAGCGGTGGAAACCAACAAAGAAGAACTGTTCAACTTCCACGACCGGCCCAATCCCCAGTGCCCGGTGGGACGGAACATCCATAAGGCCCTGGACGGCCAGCTCCGGGAGATCCAGAAGCAGTTCGAAGCCGATCTGCGGCAGCACAACGTGGGCGAAGTGGTAACCGACCTGAAGAAGGAGATCGCCGGCTGAAGGAGAAAGTTGGAGGGACCGGGCCCCTTTCGGCTCTTGCCACCGTGGACAGAAGTGCGTTATAATAGCCTCATCTTTGCAATTTATCAAGATAAAGCAGTCTTGATAGGCAGAAATGAGGAGAAGTTATGGGAAGTATTGTTTCGTTGACGGCACTTTTTTGCATCTATGCGGTCAGTGAGCTGATCGCCATGCGCACCCGAGCCATTTTGTCCACGGTGCTGGGAATCTCGGTGATCCTCCTGGCCGGGTTCTGGTCCGGGCTCCTGCCCCAGACCCTCATCAAGGACGCCCAGGTGTCCGGCATCGGTATGGGGGTAGTGGGGATGCTGATCGTCTCCATGGGGACCACCATCGATTTCACCGAGCTGAAGCAGGAATGGAAAGTGGTGGTCACCTCCGTCCTCTGTGTGGTCTTTGCCGTAGCGGCCATCATCCTCATCGGGGCTTTCGTCATGGATCCCAAGATTGCCATCTCCGGATCCCCCATCTTTGCCGGGGGCAATGCGGCCACCTTGATCATGCTGGCGGCGGCCAAGGAAAAGGGGCTGGAATACGTAGGGACTTTCTGCCTGGTGCTGCTGGTGACCCAGAAATTCTTCGGCATCCCCATCGCTTCCTTTGCCCTCCGTCACCTGGCCCGTCAGCTGCGGGTGGATCCGGGCTTTGTGGCCCAATACAGCGAGGAAGCAGAGAAAAAGGCGGAAGCCGCCCGGAAACGGCCTCTCGCAATGCCTTCCGCCTTTGACAAGCCATCCGTCTACCTGGCCAAATTGGGGTTGGTGGCCACCCTTTCCTTCTATGCCGCCAGACTCACCGGGGGCCATATCCATTACTTGGTGATGTGCCTGATCCTGGGGACCCTGTTCTTTGCCCTGGGTTTCCTGGATAAGGGGATCCTGGCCAAGACCCAGTCCAGCGGGCTGATCATCTTCTTTGTGACCATCGTGATCTTCACCAATTTGGGGGCCACTACGCCCCAGCAGGTCCTTTCCGTGCTTCCGCCCCTGATTTGGTCCGCCGTCCTGGGGGTGGCCGGCCTGTGCGCTGCTGCTTTGCTGTGCAGCCGGCTGTTCCGGATGCCCTTTACCTTGGCGGTGTCCCTGGGGATCACCTGTACTTTCGGCTTTCCTACGACGATGCTGATTTCCCAGGAAGTCTCAGAAGCCATGGGGGAAACGGAAGCACAGCGGAAGGCTCTCCTGAATTTCCTGCTGCCCAAGATGCTGGTAGCTGGGTTCGTGACGGTGACCATCACTTCCGTGGTCTTGGCGGGCTTTGTGGTGAATATCTTGTAAAAGGAGCATGAGGGAATGGATACACTGGATCTGCAGCTAAAAGCATATATCGAAGGGCACCGGCAGGAGATGCTGGCCCTGTGGGAAGAAATCGTCGATACGGAAAGCGGTCCCAAACAGCTGGACGGGGTGGACCGGGTGGGGGACATCCTCCAGCGGGAATTGGAAAAGGCGGGGGCCGCGGTGCGCCGAGTACCTGTGGACCACGCCGGAGACTTGATCGTAGGGGACTGGAACCCAGGATCGGAAGCAAGACCGGTGGTGTTCATGGGCCATATGGATACAGTGTTCCCAGCGGGGGAAGCGGCCAAAAATCCCTTCCGGGTGGATGCAGCTGGCAATGCCCATGGTCCGGGGGTGCTGGATATGAAAGCGGGGCTGGTGATCGGCCTCTATGCCCTAAAAGCCCTCCAGTCCATTGGCTGGAAGAAGTATCCCATCCGGTTCCTGGGGATCCCGGACGAAGAGACCCTCCACATGTTCTCCAATGCCAAAACCCTGATTGCCCAGGAAGCGGCAGGGGCGGCTGCTGCCTTCAATTTCGAGCCGGGACCTGTCAGTGACAGATTGGTCATCGGCCGGTACGGCGGAGGACCTGTTTCCATCACCGTCCATGGGGTGGCGGCCCATTCGGGCAGTGCCCCGGAAAAAGGCCGTTCAGCGGTATTGGAAGCGGCTCACAAGATCCTGAAGCTGGAAGCAGCCAACGATATCCCTCGGGGGGAACTGATCAACTGCGGGGCAGTGGAAGGAGGTATCGGGGAAAATACCATTCCGGATTTCTGTAAGATCCGCATCGGCATCCGGTACCGGAACCAGTCCATCGGGGACGAGATCTTCGCCCTTTTGCGCCAGGTGACGGAGGAGCGCACCGTGGAAGGGACTTGGGCGGAATTGGATGTGAGCCGGGTAATGGCCTGCATGGAGACCACAGACGGGGTCCGGAAACTCTATGACCATGTAGCGGATACGGGGGAAGCTTTGGGCCTGGGCCGAATCCCGGGCATCCAGGTAGGCGGTCTTTCCGACGCGGGGATCACCATAGGGGCCGGAGTCCCCACCCTGTGCGGCATGGGAGTCCGGGGAGAAGGGGCCCATACGGACCGGGAATATGCCCAGGTGGAGTCCCTGTACGAACGGTGTCTCTTGGCAGCGGCTGCCGTCCGTACCCTGTGAGGCGGCCATGGACCGGAGAGTCATCGCCAATGTGATCCTGGGGTTCGGCTGCATCGCCTTGGTCCAGCAGGAATTTTTCCTGGGAGCCGGTCTCATCGCCCTCAGCTGTCTGGTGCGGAAGGAGTGACGGGTTCAGCAAGAAGTTGGACACGGCCTCCGAAAGGGACCTTGGGACGTCAGAATCAGCCTTGTTGGGCTCAACAGCTGGACCATTCTGCTTATTGGGGACAAGCTGATGTCTGCCTTCTGACAGGCCCGTTAGGGCCGGGGCTGACATCTACCCAGGGATGTTGACCAGGTATGGTATAATAGATATGTATCATAAAATATTACATTTCAAAGGAGAGAACTGAAATGAAAGTATTGCTGTTCAATGGCAGCCGGCGGGAAAAAGGCTGCACTTATACGGCCCTGTCCCTGATTGCCAAGGAACTGGAAAAAGCCGGGATCGATACGGAAATCATCTACATCGGCCTCAATGCAGTGAACGGGAAACTGGATGCTTTGGTGAAGGAATGTGCCGCCAAGATGAAGAAAGCGGACGGCCTTGTCATTGGGTCTCCGGTGTACTACGCTTCTCCTACAGGAGAGATCCAGGTGTTCCTGGACCGGTTTGCAGGAGCGGCAGGGGCTGACCTGCGGCACAAACCGGCAGCTGCCGTCGCCTCCGCCCGGAGAGCCGGCACCAGCGCCACCTTGGATGTGCTGTACAAATACCTGATGTACAACGAAATGCCCGTGGTCACTTCCAACTACTGGAATATGGTCCATGGGAATACCCCGGAAGAAGTACTCCAGGACAAAGAAGGGGTCCAGATCATGGAAACCCTGGGCAAGAACATGGCCTGGCTGCTGAAATGCCTGGAAGCCGGCAAAAAAGCAGGGGTGGAAGAACCGGCCAAACCGGTGAAAGTGATGACCAATTTCATCCGCTAAAAAAATCCCAAAAAAGTGCTTGACGGCTTCTGATATTTGCCGTATAATAGCTCTTGTGTTCGGGGCGTAGCGCAGTTTGGTAGCGCGCTTCCTTGGGGTGGAAGAGGTCGTGAGTTCGAATCTCGCCGCTCCGACCATTTAATCGAACGGAACGCCACAAAGTTCAGCTTTGTGGCGTTTTTTCATGTGCAAAAGCTGCCGGAATAGGTGACCTGGATCGGCAGCCATGCTATAATTATCATGGAAAATTTTGAGCCAACCGTTATGGAGTACAGGAGGAATGCCTTGCATGTCTGAGCTGCAGGAGAAAATCGCGAAAAGAAGGACCTTTGCCATTATTTCTCATCCGGATGCCGGTAAGACGACGCTGACTGAGAAATTATTGCTATATGGAGGCGCCATCCATCTGGCTGGTTCCGTGAAATCCCGGAAAGCCAACAAGCATGCCGTCTCTGACTGGATGGAAATCGAAAAGCAGAGAGGGATCTCCGTCACCTCTTCGGTGCTGCAGTTCGACTATGATGGGTACCGGGTGAACATCCTGGATACTCCCGGGCACCAGGACTTTTCAGAAGATACCTATCGGACCTTGATCGCCGCCGACAGTGCGGTGATGCTGATCGATGCCGCCAAAGGGGTGGAACCCCAGACCAAGAAGCTGTTCTGGGTCTGCCACCGGCGGAAACTGCCCATCTTTACCTTTGTGAACAAATTGGACCGGTACGGCCGGGCTCCCATGGACCTGATGGATGAAATCGAGAAGGTGCTGCACATCAACGCTTATCCCATCAACTGGCCCATCGGGGTGGACGGCCACTACATCGGGGTCTACGACCGGCTGAAGAAACAGGTCGAGCTTTTCGACAATGACAGCAGCCACGGGTCCAAGATCCTAAAGAGCACCACCGGCAGCCTGGACGATCCTGCCATCCGGGAAGCCATCGGAGAAGCCAATCTCCAGACTTTGATGGATGATATCGAGCTGCTGGATCTGGCCGGGGACGAATTCGACCTGGAAAAAGTAGATGCAGGGGAACTGACACCCATGTTCTTCGGATCCGCCATGACCAACTTCGGGGTCCGGAGCTTCCTGGAGAAATTCCTGGAAATTTCCCCGGCCCCCCAGCCCCGGAAACTGAAGGACGGCGGCGTGGTGGATCCCACTGACGAGGATTTCACTGCCTTTATCTTCAAGATCCAAGCCAATATGAACCCGGCCCACCGGGACCGGATCTCTTTCATGCGGATCTGTTCCGGGGTGTTCGAGAAGGGCATGACCGTGTGGCATGTCCAGGGACAGAAACCGGTGAAGCTGGCCCAGCCCCAGCAGTTCATGGCCCAGGAGCGGACCACGGTGGAAAAGGCCTATCCCGGAGACATCATCGGGGTGTTCGACCCGGGGATCTTCACCATCGGGGACACCCTGTGCAATGAGAAGCATCCGGTGCAGTTCGAGGATTTCCCCATTTTCCCGCCGGAAATCTTCGCCAAGGTCCAGCCCAAGGATTCCATGAAACGGAAGCAGTTCGAAAAGGGCATCATCCAGCTGGCCCAGGAAGGCGCCATCCAGGTGTTCCGGCAGAAGGACATCGGGATGGAAAGCTTCGTGGTGGGGGTCGTGGGGGTGCTGCAGCTGGAAGTGTTGGAATACCGGCTGCTGAACGAATACAATGCCAAACTGCTCATGGACCAGCTGCCCTATTCTGTGGCCCGGTGGGTCTATGCGGATGATCCGGAACTGATTCGGAATATCAAAGGCTTGGACAACGGGATGCTGGTGTACGACAAATTGGACCGTCCTGTGGTGCTGGTTTCCAACGAATGGAACCTGAACTGGATCTTGGAACGGAACCCGGGGATCAATTTCACCCAGGTGCCCAGCGAAGCGCGGGCGATTTAAGGAGAAAAGGAGGGAATCTGCCTGAAGCAGGTTCCTGTGAAGGGAAACGCAGCCGGTGGCTGCTAACCCACCACCAGCCTGGCGGCTGGTCCCCCGCCCTTGAAAAGGGCGGATATAGTGAGGTGGACTTATGGATAACAAGAAACCTGCCATGGACATCCTGGGGGTCCCGGTGACGCCCTTTTCCATGGGGGAAGCAGTGGCGTGGCTCATGGACCGAGTGGACCGGGAACTGCCTACCCAGGTGGTCACTGCCAATGCAGAGATCATCATGATGGCCCAGAAGCTGCCGGCTTATAAGGCCCTTTTGGAAAAAACGGACCTGGTCCTGGCGGACGGGGCCGGAACCGTATGGGCCGGACGGACTCTGGGACATCAGGTGCCGGAACGGGTGGCCGGCTTCGACCTGTTCCTGGAACTGCTCCGGGAAGGGGCCCAACGGGGGACGAAATTCTTCCTGTTCGGCGCTGCCCCGGGGATCGCAGAAGCGGCGGCCCAAAAAGCAGCAGAGATCGCTCCCGGGGTCCAGATTGTAGGGACACGGAACGGCTATTTCACCCAAGCTGATGAACCGGGAATCATCCGGCAGATCAACGGAAGCGGTGCCCAGGTGCTCTTTGCCGCCCTGGGGGCTCCCAAACAGGAATTCTGGCTGGAAGAACACCGGGATGCCCTGGCTCCTGCCTTGCGGGTGGGCCTGGGCGGCAGCTTCGATGTGCTGGCCGGCAAGATGGAACGGGCTCCCAAATGGATGCAGGAAGCTTCCTTGGAATGGTTGTTCCGGCTGTACAAGCAGCCCAGCCGTCTGGGGCGGATGATGGCACTGCCCCAGTTCGTGGTGAAGGTGCTGGAATACAAACATTCCCACAAGTGAAAAATGGGGTCTGCCCCCACCATTTACCAGCAGAGTTTGGACAAAGGAACTGAGATAAGGTATAATGAAACGATGGGTGGAGGTGAAGCTGTGACCAAATACAAATACAGAATCGTCAAAGAAGGATATCCTTTCATCGGGACCATGCTGGCTGTGACTGTGCTTGCAGGATATCTGGCCGGGCCGGTGTTCGCCGTGCCGCCGGCAGTCCTGATGCTCTATTTTGCCTATTTTTTCCGGAACCGGGTGCTGGACGTGAAGCAGGATCCCAATATCCTGTATTCTCCGGCGGACGGTACGGTGATGGGTGTGGAAGAGTTTTACGATAAAGAATTTCTCAACGAACCGGCCAAAAAAGTGACCATTTTCCTTTCCGTATTCAATATACATACCAACCGGGCGCCCATGACGGGGCTGATCAAGTACATGCGCTACACCTGCGGCGGGTATGAACCAGCTTTCAAGGATTCTGCCCCTGTGGTGAATGAACGGATGGCCATCGGCCTGGACAATGGATCCAACCGGATCCTGGTCATCCAGATTGCCGGCATCCTGGCCCGCCGGATCGTTTCCTGGACCAGCCTGGGCAGCCGGCTGAAACAGGGAGAATGTTACGGCATGATCAAATTCGGGTCCTGCACGGAACTGGTGGTTCCCCGCTCGGTGGAAATCATGGTGCGCAAAGGCGATAAGGTGCAGGGCGGTATCAGTATCATCGGGAGGCAGAAAGCAGAATGAACTACAAACGCATGGTCCCCAACAGCATCAGCGGCCTGAGCCAGATGCTGGGACTCATTTCCATCTATCTGTCCATGGAAAAGGATTTCAACCTGGCAGCTATCTTCATCATCCTGGCCATCCTGGCCGATTCCTGTGACGGCCGTGCCGCCAGGGCTTTAGGGGTCAGCGGTCCTTTCGGGGTGGAAATGGATTCCCTCTGTGATGTATGTTCTTTCGGGATGGCCCCTGCCGTCCTGATCTATACCTACTCTCTCCAGCAGCTGGGAGTGGCGGGGATGGTCATTTCCGGCCTTTTCGCCTTTGGGGCAGCCATGCGGCTGGCCCGGTTCAATGTGAACGTCACGGCCATCCACGGTTATTTCCAGGGCATGCCGGCGCCGGCCGGGGCCTGTGTCATCGTCACCTTCGTCCTGGGAGGGATGCAGATCAGTCCGCTGCTCACGGCCCTGCTCACCGTTGCCGTAGCCTGCCTCATGTACAGCGATGTGAAGTACCCGGATTTCAAGGGCCATGGGAATCCCCTGTTCCGGGTGCCGGTGATCATTGCCTTCATCCTGGGGGCCCTGGTGCTCTGGAGCGATGTGAAGGCCTGGCCTTTTGTGATCATGTTCACCTATACCCTCTGCGGGGTGCTCAATGCAGTCTATGTGAAAGTGACGGGAAAACAGGCCGTCTTTAAATAAGAGGAGGAAACAAGAGGTTTTATGAGCACGTATTTCGACATCATCATGGTTCCCCTCCAAGTGCTGATTGTCTTTTTCACCATTTATTATTTTGTCATTTCCCTGTTCGGCATCCTGCCCCGGAAAAAAGAAAAGAAGATCCTGACTCCCAAAACCACATTTGCCGTCATCGTCGCCGCCCACAATGAAGAAAAGGTCATCGGCGAACTGGTGGAGAACCTCCATATGCTCCGGTATCCCGATGAGCTGTACGACATCTTCGTGATCGCCGACAACTGCAGCGACCATACGGCGGAGGTGGCCCGGAAGGCCGGTGCCTTGGTGTATGAACGGTTCAACCAGGAAGAAGTGGGGAAGGGATTTGCCCTGGAATGGATGTTCCGGCAGCTGTTCGCCTTGGACAAACAGTATGATGCAGTTGCCATCTTCGATGCGGACAACCTGGTCCATCCGGACTTCCTGAAGGAAATGAACAACCGGTTCTGCAAGGGTGAAAAACTGATCCAAGGGTATCTGGATGTGAAGAATCCCAACGACAGCTGGGTCAGCGGCACTTTTGCCATCAACTTCTGGATCGTGAACCATGTGTGGCACTTGGCCAAATATACCATCGGGCTCTCCAGCGTATTTGGGGGTACCGGCATGGTGATTGCCACGGAAGTGCTGAAGAAATATGGGTGGAAGGCCACCTGCCTGACGGAAGACATGGAATTTACCATGAAATGCCTGCTGGAAGGCATCCCCACCGCCTGGTGCCAGGATGCCATCATCTACGACGAAAAACCCCAGACCTTCAAAGCTTCCTGGAACCAGCGGAAGCGGTGGGCCCAGGGCCAGTTCGATGTGGCAGGCCGGTATATGGGGAAACTGCTGAAAGAGGGGATCCGGAAGCGGGACATCGTGATCCTGGATGGGGTCATCGATGTGTTCCAGCCCTATTTCATGCTGATTTCCACCTTCTTCGTGCTCTGCAGCACCATCTACAATTTCGTGCCCTTCTACACCAACGTGCTCTATGCCCTGCTGCCCTACCATGTGTGGCAGGTGATCGGGGTGGCCCAGTATGTGATCCCCGCCATCATCCTGTTCAAGATCAATGCAGCCCCCAAATCCTGGTTCTACACCCTGTTCTACCCGCTGCTGCTCTACAGCTGGGTGCCCATCACCATTTTGGGCTTCCTGCACCGGCATGAACATGTGTGGAGCCACACCATCCACACCCGGAGCATCAGCTTCAATGATGTGCTGGTCCCAGAAAGCGCAGAGACCGGACCGAAGCAGATCGTGCTGCCAAAAGAGAAAAGATAAGAGAAGTCAGCTGCCAACGGTTGGCGGCGGTCGGAAAGGACTCGTCCATGGGGGCGGGTCCTTTTTTCTATGGCAAGAAGAGTCCCACGCCCAGAACGGATCTTGTCTTACGCCGAAGGCTGTCCGGCTTCCTGGTCCGTAGCCGCAGCCTTTGACCGACAGGGCAAGGCGATAGGCTGTGAACCTCCCGCCAGGGACGAACGGGTCTGTTCTCCCGGCGGAGGGGCGGGGTTCAGGTCAGTACGGGTATAGGAGGACTTTTCTCATCTGGGAGGCCGGGATGGGTTTGCCTGGGACGAATCCTACGTCGTCGACCTCGAAGCAACAATGAAAAATTTTTGACCCCATTTCTGAATAACTATACTGTGATGGAGGTTCCACCGAGAACTTGTTGACACATATTCTTTTCTGTTCCATCCTTGACAAAATCCTCGCATATCTGTATACTATTTATATCAACAGAATAGTTCCGGTAGGCAAGGCTCCTACAGGGATATGGACTGCTGCCGCAACAGGATGGAGACATCCCGCGTAGGTCTGAACAGGCTGCGTCAAACAAGAAGGCGCCGCATAATGCAGTTTCACCGCCCTGTAGAGTTAAAGCTCGTACGGTGGCAGTGGATGCATCCAATTCCATTGAAAATAGGTTTGTTTTTGTCGCCGTTCGGGAAAGCCCCGGACGGCTTTTCTGTTATGTGTAATCAAGTCCTTGAAAGGTGGTGGCAAAGCATGGACGGCGCAAGTGGAGGCAGTCATCCTCACAGTTTGGGCAGCGGAATTTCCACAGACTGGCAGTGCCGGTCCGGTTTTGCTGCGCGGTTTTGAGCTGACGGCCTCTTAAAGAGGGGGAACGGCCCTCGGATTTCTTTAGGAGGATATCATGAAAAAAGAAAATATGGATAAAAAAGTCCAGGCAGCAGCCCGGGAAGCCCAGGCAAAGCTCCAGCAGGCTGCTTCCCTGGCTAAGGAAGAAGTACTGGCCCGTTACGGGTCTTCTGTCACGGGCCTCACCCAGGAACAGGCGGAAACTTCCCGGGACAGATACGGTGCCAACAAGGTGACCCGGGAAAAGAAGAAGAGCGTCCTTACCCGGCTGGCCCAGGCCTTCATCAACCCTTTCACGGTGATCCTGTTCGTCCTGGCCGGGGTCTCTGCAGTGACGGATATCATCATCCCCCTCCAGCAGGGGGAACCAGAGGAATGCAATCCGGTGACCGTGTGCATCATTTTGACCCTGCTGCTGATTTCCGGTGCCCTGCGGTTCATCCAGGAAACCCGGAGCGGGGATGCAGCGGCCAAACTCCTGGAACTGATCACCACCACCTGCACGGTGATCCGGGATGGGGGCAAAAAAGAGGAGATCCCCCTCCAGGATGTGACCGTGGGAGATCTGGTGTTCCTCTCCACCGGGGATATGGTGCCGGCGGACCTGCGGATCCTGGAAGCCAAGGACCTGTTCGTGAGCCAGGCTTCCCTTACCGGGGAAAGTGCGCCCCAGGAAAAGATTCCCCAGGCCATCCCGGACAGCAGCCAGAAAGCGGTGACGGAACTGTCCAACTTGGCCTTTATGGGCACCAACGTGATCTCCGGTTCTGCCACCGGCTTGGTGCTGGGTATCGGTGACCATACCCTCTTCGGGAGCATGGCCAGTTCCATGGCCCAGGAAGCCCCAGAGACCAACTTCACAAAGGGGGTCAATGCCGTATCCTGGGTGCTGATCCGGTTCATGCTGGCCATGGTGCCCGTGGTCTTTTTCGTCAACGGCATCACCAAGGGGGACTGGGTCTCTGCCTTCCTCTTCGCCATTTCCGTGGCGGTGGGGCTCACCCCTGAGATGCTCCCCATGATCGTCACCACCTGTCTGGCCAAGGGCGCCGTCTCCATGTCGGAGAAAAAGACCGTGGTGAAAAGCTTGAACTCCATCCAGAGCTTCGGAGCCATGGACGTGCTCTGCACCGACAAGACCGGGACCCTGACCCAGGACCAGGTGGTGCTGGAATACCATCTGGATGCGGACGGCCGGTCCAGCCAGCGGGTGCTCCGGTACGCCTACCTGAACAGTTATTTCCAGACCGGCTACAAGAACTTCATGGACCGGGCCATCATCCAGAAAACGGAAGAAGAGGAACAGGCTGATCCCCAGCTGGTGGATCTGTCGGAAAACTACCAGAAGGTGGACGAGATCCCCTTCGATTTCGCCCGGCGTCGACTGTCCGTCCTGGTGACGGACCCCAAAGGCCGCACCCAGATGATCACCAAAGGGGCCGTGGAAGAGATGCTCTCTGTCTGTACCTTTGTGGAACGGAACCATGAACCGGTACCCTTGACGGACGCACTGCGGAAAACCATCCGGTCTGTAGCTGATCATCTCAATGAAGAAGGGATGCGGGTCATCGCCCTGGCCCGGAAAATCAACCCCTCCCCGGTGGGGGCTTTCGGGGTGAAAGATGAAACCGGCATGGTGCTATTGGGCTACCTGGCCTTCTTGGATCCTCCCAAGGAAAGTGCCGCCAAAGCCATCGAAGCCTTGAAAGATCACGGGGTCACCACCAAGGTGCTCACTGGGGACAATGAAAAGACCACCCGGTGCATCTGCCGTCAGGTGGGGCTGCCGGTGGAACACATCCTTTTGGGCAGCGACCTGGAAAAGATGGATGAACAGCAGCTGTCAGGGGAAGTGGAACGGACCACTGTGTTCGCCAAACTCTCTCCGGACCAAAAAGCCCGGGTGGTGGAAGCCCTCCAGGCCAAGGGCCATACCGTGGGTTTCATGGGGGACGGCATCAACGACGCTCCGGCGCTCAAGATGGCGGATATCGGGATCTCCGTGGACAGTGCCGTGGATATCGCCAAGGAAAGCGCGGACATCATCCTCTTGGAAAAGAGCCTGATGGTGCTGGAAGAAGGCATCGTAGAAGGCCGGAAGACCTACGCCAACATGATCAAGTACATCAAGATGACGGCTTCTTCCAATTTCGGGAACATGTTCTCCGTACTGGCTGCCAGTGCCTTGCTGCCGTTTTTGCCCATGAGCAGCCTCCAACTGATCATCCTGAACCTGCTGTACGAGATTTCCTGCATCGCCATTCCTTGGGACAATGTGGATGAGGATTATTTGAAAGTCCCCCGGAACTGGGATGCCTCCAGCATCGGCAGTTTCATGCTGTGGCTGGGGCCCACCAGTTCGGTGTTCGACTGGATCACCTACTTGGTGCTTTACTTCGTGATCTGTCCCCAGCTCATTTCCGGAGGGCTGACTTACAACCACATCGCCCCTGATGCGGTGATCGCTCAGGGCTCTTTGGCAGGCATGCCTATGCGGGAAGCCTATGAATCCCTGTTCCAGGCCGGGTGGTTCGTGGAATCCATGTGGACCCAGACCCTGGTCATCCACATGATCCGGACTCCCAAGATCCCCTTCCTCCAGAGCCATGCTTCCGCCATGCTCACCACCCTGACCTGTGCCGGCATCGCCCTGTGCACCCTGTTGCCCTTTACCGGGGAACTGGGGAGGGACCTGGGCTTCCTGCCTCTGCCGGGAGTCTATTTCGGCTTCCTGGCCCTGGTGGTGCTGGCTTATATGCTCCTGGCCACCAGCATCAAGAAAGCCTATATCCGGCATTACGGGAGCCTGCTGTGAGGGGATAGGACCGCCCACGTGTAGCGTCTCACGCCTCACGCCGCAGGGAAAGGAACCCGCCTGCTGCAGGTTCCCTCCTAAACGACCAACGATGAACGAAAGGAGGAACGGGCCATGTTGAACCTGATGGATGTAGAACCGCTGTTCTGGATCGGGTTGGGTGCCGTGGCTGCAGTAATCTGCCTCATGCAGATCGTCTGCTGGAGCCAGGCCCCGAAAGCCCAGCGCCATGGATGACCGACGACGATGGGTACATGGAAAGACGCCATTGGGAAAGAACGGGAACGTTCCTTCTGCAATGGCGTTTTTTTGCCGGTACCATGGATGCTGACAAATAGGATCATATGATGAACAACGGGTAACAGAAAAAGCAGCTTTTAAAATATTTTACACAAAAACGTGAAATTATTGTATAATGGTATACATTCACAATAAGGGGGAGATTTGTATGAGTCAAAAAGAAATCGCGGATTTTATGGAAAAAAGCCGGATCAATGAACCTGCCACTCCAGAAGAATTCCGAGAAGCGGTCCTGGGAGCCTACAAGGACCGGGCCCGGCAGATCTATTTCATCTGGCGGAAGCTGAAAGAACTGTATCCAGAAGTGGATGCCAACCGGGTCATCCGGGAGGGGAGCTGGGATTTCGGGTATTACCAGGGGCAGCAGATCGCAAAAAAATATGGGGCCGAGAATGTGGGGCCCAAAGAAGCCCTGCTGGGACAGACGTCCCGGGGCGGACTGCAGGTGTTCCAGCAGGAAATCACCGAGCTGGACGATGACAAGGCAGTGAAGATCTTCCATCACTGCCCCCATGTGGAAGCCCTCCAGGAATTAGGCCTTGCTCCGGAAGAAATCAAGATGTTCTGCCGGGATATGCTGGGCCATTGCGATTATGCCATCTGTGCGGCTTTCCCCAACGTGGACATCGATTTCCCCACCACCATTGCCGATGGGGAAGGGAAGGGCTGTGCCATGACCATTACCAGAAAGAAGGAGAAATAAGATGGCAGAAACGAAGAACAAACTGATCCGGAAGCCCACCTTCGGGGAGGCCATGACCCCTCTTGTGGGCATGCTGATCCTCCTGGGGCTGGGCTATGGAAAATTCGGCCTGCCCATCCAGGCCCTCTTGATCGTGGCTGCTTTCGTGGCCTCCCTGATCGCCAAACGGGTGGGCTACGGCTGGGAAGATATGATCGCCGGCATCACCGATAAGATCCACAGCAGCCTGGGGTCCCTGTTCGTCATGGTCTGTGTGGGCGGCATGATTGCCAGTTGGATGGTCTCTGGGACCATTCCTCTGCTGATCTATTATGGGATCCAGATCATCAATCCCCATTATTTATATGTGACGGCCTTTTTCGTCTGTGCAGTGATCTCCACCTTCACGGGGACTTCCTTCGGGTCCGCAGGGACCGCCGGGGTGGCCATCATGGGCATCGCCATTGCCCTGGGCTTGCCCCTGGATATCACGGCCGGAGCCGTTTTGTCCGGTGCCGTGTTCGGGGATAAACTGTCCCCCCTGTCCGATACCACCATCCTAGCCCCCATTGCAGCTGGGACCACCCTGTACAGACATATCCGGAGCATGATGTACACCACCGGGGCTGCATCTATCGCCTGCATCGTGGTCTATACCATCCTGGGCTTCAATACCAATGTGAGCACCCTGTCTAATCCGGAACAGGTGACCGCCATGCTGTCCAACCTGGAAGCCCTGTACCATTTCAATCCCATCCTGCTGCTGCCGCCGGTACTGGTGTTCTGGGGAGCCTATACCAAAAAGCCCACCATCCCCATGCTGCTCCTGTCTTCCGTCATCGCCCTGGCTATGGGCATGATCTTCCAGGGATTCACCCTGAAAGTGGCCCTGAACGCTTTTGTGAAAGGCTTCAATGTTTCCATGCTGCCGGCCGTAGCCGGAGGGGTCAAGACCCTGAAAGTCATCAACACCCTGCTGAACCGGGGCGGCCTCATGGGCATGATGGGGACTGTACTGCTGGTGTTCTGTGCCTTCGCCTTTGCTGGGATCTTCAGCAAGGCCGGCTGCATAGAAGTGATCCTGGAACGGGTGAAGTCGTCCATCAATTCTGTGGGCAACCTGATCGCTGCCACCGTGGGCTCCACCCTGTTCATGAGCATCGTGACCGGGAGCTCCTACCTGGCCATCCTGATTCCTGGGGAAATGTTCCAGGACCTCTACAAGAAATTCAAGCTGGCTCCCGAAACCCTTTCCCGTACCCTGGAAGACGCCGGGACCTGCGCTGTGCCCATTGTGCCCTGGTCCGTGGCCGGGACCTATATGGCCGCCACCCTGGGCGTCCCTACCGTCCAATACATGCCCTACGCCGTCCTGTGCTACGGCAGCATGATCTTCGCCCTGATCTATGGGTATACAGGACTCTTCCTGATCAAGGCAAAGGAGGGGGAGGAAGAATAAAAACGCAGTGATATTCTCTGTCATTGCAGGATTCGTTATGTGAAAATGGATTAAAAAGCCGGCAGGTGAGGAATGGAATCCTTGCCTGTCGGCTTTTTATGTTGCAGTGTGCTTTTAGGTTCTGCTTTTTACGGTAATTTTGTCAGCCTGGCAATCTCTTCTTCTGAAATCCCTGTCTGGTCAGCGATATCTGCAATTGACTGTCCCTTTTGCAGCATCCTCTTGATGATTTCAAGCTGCGCTTTTTCCAGGCCTTTCTTCTCCCCCAATGCGATGCCTTTTGCGATGCCTTTTGCAAGGCCTTTTGCAAGGCCTTTTGCTAGGCCTTCTTCTTCAGCCTCTCTTTGGCGTCTCCTGATTTCATCACTTAAAATCATGTACTCTCGCCTCACTTTATCCATGCTCTTGACAAAATGGACTTCACGATCCAGGTTTTCTACAAAATGTCCTTTAGCCGCTTTTCCATCCACATACCGGAGAAAGGCAGCAATATCAGGATCTGCTGCATTTTCGCTGCCCTTGCTGTTCAGGAACATCCGGGTCTCTTCGTCCTTTAATTGTACCTTGTTATCCTCTTTACAGCAATGGGTGAATGTGTAAATGGGCAGACCCTTGTGGAAGGGGTCAAAGGTGCAAATGAAGATTACGTAAGAGGGGTTCAGTTCTTCATACGGTTTGCCCTTGTCCAACAGTTCTCCATCAATCATGCTTTGGTAAAAACGGCTGCGTTTGGCCAGGTCGTTCTTGGGGGAGTTGGAGCACTGCATCTCGATGTCATAGACTCGGCCTTCGTCATCTTCTACATAGACATCCAGACGGATGCTTTTGCCGTCCAGGCGGAGGTCTATGGTCTTTTCGAAATCCAGGTAGCGAAGAGAACGGACTTTGATGTTCAAGATTTTTTCGATGAGATGGGTGCAAAGCCGTTCATTGCGCATGACATGTTGGAAGAGAAAGTTGTCCCGGATAGTGAGTTCGTCAAAAGTCTTGATTTTTTCCATTGCTCTGCCTCCTTGTAGAATGGATATAGTGAATCCATTCGGCAGGAAACAGGAAGTTCCTTCCTTGTTTTTAGATAGACCGTCATTAAATGGAAAAAAACCATCATAAGCTGCAATCGTTCCAATCACAACAAGACGATGGGCAACTGAAAGAACGCCATTGGAAAAGAACGGGAACGTTTCTTTTGCAATGGCGTTCTTTTATTTATCCTAATCTTTTCCCAGGATTTCCAGTACTTTAATGGTCAAGGCAATTCCTTTAAAATATTCATCTATGGAAAGATGCTCATTGGGAGCATGATTGTCAGAATCTGCGTCGCTCCAGCGGACCTGTATGGCCGGAAGGCCAAGGATATTGGTCCATAGGTAATCCGGTGCAGAAGATGGCCGGCAGGGATAGATTACGTAGGAACCATAGATTTCTTGGGTGACTTTTTCAATGGATGGCAGGAATGGGGTATCCACAGGAGTCTTGGAAGGTTCCAGATATCCGTCTTCCAAGCTGACGGTTATCCCTGAATCATCCAGAGAAGCAAGATAGTCTTTGACTTTCTGGAAGATTTCCAAAGGCTTTTGCCCTGGGACCAAGCGGATATCCAGCAGTGCTTCTGCTTCGGCAGGAATTACTCCATTGGCTCCGCTCTTTAGCCAGCAGATGTTGAAAGCCGGCTCTCCCAGGAGATGCTGATAGAAAGCTGTTCCGTAATGACGGGATTTTGCTCCATACATCCGATTCAAAGCTTCTTCAGAATCAGGCAGCTGTTCCAGAATCAGCTTTTCTTCCCTGGAGAGGGGGATGATTCCGTCATAAAAGCCGGGGACCAACACTCGGTCTCCCTGTTTTAGGCCATGGAGGATTTCTACCAGCTTCCAAGCTGCAGAGGGAAGGACCGGGGCATAACGGGCATGGACATTGCGGTCCATGGTTTTGACAGTAATCCGGATATTGAGATCTCCTTTGGCTCCAAGGGCGATGATTGGACGATTGCTGGGATCTTTAGGTCCGTCACTGAAAAATACTAGGTCAGCCTGGAGCTCTTTCTTATGTTCCAGGAGAAATCCAGGGAGTCCCGTGCTGCCTTCTTCTTCGCACCCTTCAAAGACAAAAAGTAGGTTGACAGGCAAGGGCCTTTCGGTTTCCTGATAATACCGGACAGCTTCCAAGTGGGCCATTAACGGGGACTTGTTGTCTGCACTGCCTCTGGCGAAGACCTTGCCCTCCCGGATCATCGGTTCGAAGGGATCCGAATGCCATTTATGCAGATCTCCTGCCGGCTTTACATCATAATGGGCGTAAATCAGCACGGTCTTTTTGCCCGGATCCTGGCCCAGCCGTCCAATCAGCAAGGGATATGGTTTGACGGGTTCTTTGGCAACTTGGATCCCCAAGGTTTCCATCCGATGCTTTAGCCAATCACAGCACTCTTCGACTCCCTCGCCGGTGGCGCTGATGCTTTTGTGACGGATCAAAGAAAACCAGTCTTCTAGGAGTGAAGAACGGTTCTCTGTCATATATCTCTGTATTTCTGCAAGTGAATTTTCCATTTTTATGCACCTTTCTTGTTGCAGGATTAAAAGGGACCGTAGTGGACCATCTGGGCAGCAAAGACAAGGACACTGCCTACAAGAATCCAGAGCAGGAAAATCTTCCACATGAAACGCATCCAACGGTCATAGGGAATATTTGCTACGCCCAGATTTCCCATCAGCGCACTGGACCAAGGTAAAATATAATTGCAGAAGCCGTCGCCGAAATGGTAGGCAAGGACGGCCGTTTGCCTTGTAATCCCGACCATGTCCGCCAAAGGAGCAAAAATCGGCATGACGGCACCAGCCTGGCCGCTGGCAGAAGTGATGGGAATATTGATCAGTAGATTTGCCCAGTACATGGCTATTCCTCTTGCCCCCAGCGGAATCCGTGTCATGATGAGAGAAAGGGAATGGACGATGGTGTCCATGACATGTGCATTGGAAAAGACGAAAGTGATGCCTTTGGCTATCCCGATAATCATGGCTGTAGCCAAAAATTCCTTGCAGCCATCTACGAAATAGAGGGCTGTTGTGCTAGGGGAGAACCCGGCGATGCAACCTACGATGATGCTCATCCAAATAAATACAATGGAGAGGTGCTGAGTTTCCCACTTCCAATAAATGCAGCCGTAAACCAGGATGCTCAAAGAGACCACTAGGGTCAGGAGGCAAAGAATCTTCCTCAGGGTCAGTGGTTCTTGACTGCCGTTCAACTCTGGCATCTCTTGGGAAGTCTGATCCAGATCATACACGGGGCTCTGTTCAGGATGAGCCTTGATCTTTTTTGCATAGTGGACCACAAAGAGCGCAGTGAAGAACCAAAAGACAAACAAGGAAAGGAAACGGTAGCCAATCCCGGAATAGGGAGGAAGACCGGCTATGGTCTGGGCCACAATCGTAGAAGAGGGGTTCAGGGTTCCGGTGGAAAAACCGATGGCTCCTCCAAGGATGGGAATGGCGGCACCTGTCAGAGAGTCAAATCCCATGGCTTTTGCCATCATGACCAGGATGGGTGTGAATGCCATAAAAATAGTAACGGACTGGGTCGTAGCAATCAAAGCACAGATCAGCATCAAAAGAGGGATGAAGATGGCTTCCTGATTGCCGAATTTTTTGACCACAATCCAAATGAGAGAATGGATGGCGCCTGTTTTCAGGAGCACATGGAACCCGCCACCGGCAATCAGTGTACTGAAAATCAGGACATTTTGAGAAGAAAAGCCTTTTACTACCAAAGTAGGAATCTGCCATAAGTGGACATAAGACTTTGCAATATAGGAAAATTGATCAGGCTGTACGATTTTTACGCCATTGGCTCCTGTAATCCTTGTGTAAGCACCGGAGGGAATCAGCCAGGTCAAGATTACAGAACAGATCAGGATGAGGAACAGGATGACGAAGGTATGGGGAATCTTCACCGAACCATCTTTTTTTCTTTCAAAGACTTTCATGCTGCCTTGCCTCCTTATAGGATAGAAAAGAATATGATGGGTTTCAATAGCCAATCTGTGCGGCTAGCATCAGAAGCAGTGTCCCTACGATGACCCAGATCCCGAATGGGGAAGGATAAAGTTGCAGAACCCATCCCCGAAGTTAAAGGCAAGGACGGCCGTCTGACGGCTGATCCCAACCAAATCGGCGACTGGGATCATGATGGGCATGGTGGTAGCAGCCTGGCCTGAACCACTGGTGATGAAGAAATTGATGATGATATGGATATAAAACATGACAGGGGCCTGGAAGGCCTTGGGTACATAATTTAAAATCTGCGCCAGATTGAAGACAATGGTATCGATGATCAGGCCTTTGTTGATGATCAGAGTGATTCCATAGGCAAAGCCGATCATCATAGCTGTTCCTGCCATTCCCTTGGCGCCTTTGATAAAAGTCTTGCACATATGGTTGGGGTCCATGCGGCAGGCAATCCCGGTGAAGATTCCCATATAGATGAACATGGTGCCGCAGGTCTGCAGATCCAATCTCCCCTGTATCCCAAGGTAAATCATAGTCAAGATACATAGAATGATAGTAATCAGTCCCGGGATGTTTTCCTTTTGGAAAGTTGGGATATGGTCCAGATTCAGGTCTTCCAGGCCCAGGTCGATTCCATAGACATAGCTTTTCGTAGGATCTTTCTTGATTTTCAATGCATAATGGACTACATATAGTATGGTGACAATCAGAAACGGAATCATGCAAAAAAGACGGTAGGCAAGCCCGGAAAAAATCGGGGGCTCAGCAATGGTCTGAGCCGTACCAGTGTTGGACAGATTCATGGCTCCGCAGGAAAATCCTACGGCGCCTCCCAACATGATCATGGAAACGCCCACTATGGCATCGAATCCCAACGCTTTAGCAATCACAAGACCGACGGCAGAAAAGGGAATCCAAGAATTAAATCCGGCAGGTACACAGATAATGGCGAACATGACCATAATCCCGGCTACGATGACCCATTCCTTGCCTTTTACCTTCTGGCTGATGGAACCGGCTGCCCCCTGCAGCACCTGAGAATCCAGAACGATTCCCAGTCCGCCGCCGGCACACATGAGGGCAAAGATGATCTTGCTGGCTTTGACCATCCCAGGATAGATGAAGTTGAAAATGGTCAGGGGATTCACAGGGTGCTGAGAGACATAGTGGAAGGTACTGGGATCGACTACCGTCTTTCCGGCAACTTTAATCCGGGCATAGCTTCCGGCAGGAATCAGGTAGGTCAAAATACAGGCCAGTACCATGGCTCCGATGATGATTAGGAGCGAATGGGGGATGCGTAATTTCTTGATGTTTTCCATAAGGTTCTCTCCTTGTTCCATGTAACAATACTTGTTTTAGTCTGTTAAACAGTTTCACAGATGGTATTCTTGATACCGGCCGCAGCAGGGGTTTCCGAAACAGATAAAGATTTGATCGGTGGAAAGATTGATAATGATGGAATAAACTGTTGAATGGCCCACATCATCTGCATGACGGCAAATGGATTCAGGATACCCCTCATGGTTCCTCAGAATTTCCATGATAGTAGAAGTTCCCATGGTTTCCCGTTTTTCAGCCAGGAGCTTTTTCAGCTGCTTTCCTCGGTCTATGGCCGGATCCATGGCTCGATTGCGGGTCGGATCCACCGTGAAGCGATTTCCTGTCCCTATCATATTCTGAGTAGGGAGGACTTCATCTTCTCCGCCGGGATAACATTCAAAATCCACCGCCTCTCCTTCGCGGCTGGCCAGCAGCATATTGGTGGATACTGTCCGGAATCTCTTTTTCTGGATGGCACAAGCCTCATCGAAGGACTGGGCTTCCCAGACTTTTTTTCGGATGACCGTACCTGGCACAGCTGTCCCGGCATAATCCATATGGGAACGGAGAGCGGAATTGACCAAGGCAATCCCTTTTGAATTATAGCCGTCTCGGATCAGCTGGCCGGCTTCAGCTACCCCCAAAGCCCGAAAACCGTCAGGACGGATGATATGCAACAATACAAGATGATGGCTGACCCCTCTGCCAAGGTCACAATTCTTGAATATGAATTTCTGATCTTTCTCCTGGTCGATGAACACACCTGTGGTACATTCATGCTGCCAGTCGAATTGAGAGATTTCGTAGCGGGCATTGACAGCCATGATTTCTCTTACATCCCGCCCTGCACCAGCTGCAATCCCGCGGATTTCGTCCATGATCTCCGGAGAGAATCCTTCGGTGACCTGGTTGAATTTTTCTGCGAAGGTCAGGACTTGTTCCCAAGTGAACTTTTTGGCAAACTTGTTCTGATAGTATCGGATGGCTATTTCGATTTCCCGTTTTGCCTGCTGGCCGTATTGTACTCCGCGTTCAAAAGGAGTAGCAGCCTCCATGTGGATAATTTTGAACATGTTGAATTCCTCCCTTATCAATCGATAATTTACAATTGCGATGATAAAAAAAAGATTATTATGACTTGTTGTCAGTTAAATTATAAAAATCTCTCTTAGAGAAAGATACTATATTCTAGTTGGAAAAATTATAACCGATGGTTATAATAAATAGGGAGGGATTCTATGAACACAGATTATATCCGTTATATCAAGATGATTGCCCAGGAGGGAAATGTGAGCCGGGCTGCAGCTGCTCTGTTCATTTCCCAGCCGGCTTTGCTGAAGGCACTCAATAAGATAGAAGCCAGATTGAAGATCAAGCTGTTTACCAGAGAGAAACGGCGAATGATCCTTACCAAAGCAGGAAAAGTATTCCTGGCAGATGGAGATAAAATCTTGGATTTGGAAGACATCCTGCTAAAGAATATGGAAGCTATGTCGGAAGAAAAGAAGGAAACCGTTACACTGGGGATCCCGGGAGAAAGAGGCGCCAATATGCTTCCGCTCCTGATACCACTGTTCCATAAAGCGTGCCCGGATTACCGGCTGAAAACAGTAGAAGGCTATAGTGAGATGCTGGAAAATTTCCTGTTGGAAGGCACTATCGATTTGGCACTCTATAACCTTCCAGTCAATACGGAATCGCTGGTCTGGCAAAAATTAGCAGATGATTATGTGGTAATCGGGGCGTCCAAGCATTCCCGTTTTGCTCGAAAATTCGACCTGTCACAAAACTCACTGCATTCCCCGTATTATATTTCTCCCCAACTGCTAAAAGACGCTGAATTCAATCTTGTAAAGAAAGGGAGGGGTACAAGACGGATTGCTGAACAAATATTCGCAGCAGCCAAAATCCATCCGCCCATTTATCAGGAATATGACCGTCATCAGACATTGGTCCGCGTTTGTTCCATAACCGACCAGCTCTGCGTCACCCCTTGCCATACGCCTTTGCAGTTAGGAATCGCGGATGATATGTGCTTTTTCACTACAGAAAGGGATTTAGTCAATCGACAGGTCATCATCGCCTGGCTGAAGGAACGGAAACTTTCTGAAGCAGAAAAGAAGCTGATTGCACTGGCCCAGGTCGTGGCCCAAAAAGTTGGACGGGAAGATCCCTGCAGCTTTCAAGTGGTGGATGCTATCCTTCGATGAGAAGGGAAATTTGTATGCAAAAAAACTGCTGCACGTGAATGATACACGTACAACAGCTTTTTTTCTCATGCAGCAAGCTCAGCGGGGGAAAATCCAGCGGATCGCATCCGGGAACCGCTGCTTCCAGAACAGCTGGGAGTGTCTTGCTTCCGGATAGATATTGTATTTGATTTTTTCCTTGGGAATCTGCAGTTCCATGTATTTTGTATAGAGCAGATCTGCGCCTTGGAGGAATTCTTCTTTGGTAGTGAATCGGCCGAATTCGTTGGTCCCCACATCCATATAGATCCGCTGCAAATGGACGGCATCTACAGTCTGGAAGAAATCGATTACGTTCTGCTTCCACAAGGCTACAGAACTGCTGAGTGCGGCCAGGCGGCTGAAGACATCCGGATAGGCAAAAGCTGCGTAAACCGCCAGGATGCCCCCTGTACTGTAGCCCAGGATGGCTGTTGCATCGGCCTCTCTCCGGGTCCGGTAATTTGCGTCCACCCAGGGTTTCAGGGAGCGGACCATCCATTCTGCATACGCTTTGCCTTTTCCGGCGATCCCTTTGACTCCGGGCCGTTCTCCGTCTTTCAACACGAAAGGCGTATACAGTTCTGTCCGTTCGGCCCTGTCCTTGGGACAGCACAGGGCCACCAGGATGAATTCAGGAAGATATCCTTTATAATCTTGGTAATATTGGGCAAAATCCATGCTGCAGTCGCCCCATAAAATATCTTTGTCGAAAAAGGCATCCTGGCCGTCGTTCATATACAGGACCGGGTATCTTTTGTCCGTCTGCTGGTAGCCATCCGGCGTCATGATGCGGACGGTGCAGGAACCGGAACCCATCAGAGAAAGAGAAAGCTGATATTCTTTGATTTCCATGATTTCACCTCAATGATTTTTCGATTACATGAATTTGCTGAACATGAAGCTGGCAATCACCAGAAGGATGGCCCCGCCGATCCGAGAGGAAATGGCCGCATAGGGCATCAGTTCCATCCGTTTGGCAGTCCCGAGCACCTGGACATCCCCGGATCCTCCTGCATTGGCCATGCACAGACCAGCCGTGATCATGGCTTCAATGGGATAGAAGTGGAAAAGTTTGCCCACCAGGGCTGCCCCAAGGCATGCTCCCAGGACCACGACGAAAACGTAGACGATGACTTGGATGGAGAGGACCTTGATGTAATCGTTCAGATTGGTGCTCAGTCCTACGCAGAACAGCAAGGGGAAGGACAGATATTTGACAAAAAATCCCTGGATATTCTTGGCTGCCGCTTTCAGATCGTCAGGCACACAATTGCTGATGTTCAGCAGCATCACGAAAATGATCATGAAAGCGAATTTATGGATCTTAAAGCCCAGATGGAGATAGTTGTTGATGAGAGAAACCTTGCCGGCATAGTAATGGGCGCCCATGTAGACGAAGAGAGCCAGGGTAAAAGCAGCTGCATAGGTGATCATGCTGATTTCCGCATTTTGTTTCTGGGCCGGACCTTCCTTGCTGAGGGAAGGGACATCCAGCAGTTTCCCATTCCCGGTCAGGGCGGGAAAACGTTCTCCCAGACGGTTCAAAAAGGCGGCAAACAGTACGGCCATGATATTGCCCAGCATCAGGACGGCAAACGCAGAGGCATACCAGACGGAGGGATTGTTGCCAGTGACTTCACCGTAAATCTTGCTCATGGGGATGGCACCGGCACCGTTCCCGCCTCCCATGATAGGCATGGCAATGGAAAGGACGGATTCTACAGGACTGCTGCCCAAGAGAACCGCCGCACCTGCGCACAGGATGAAAGAACCGGCAATGGCCCCCAGAATGGTCGGGATGTAGCCGATGAAAGAACGGATGAGGAGCCGGCGTTCAACGGACAATACAGATCCGAAAATCAGGATGACGACGTATAATTCCAGAAACCCTTGGCTTCCGTTGAATACGGTCATGGTCTTGATGGTGCTTTCCGGAAACAGCTTGAAAGTATTGATGAAGGAAGCTGCCAAGTTGGCAAACAGGATCCCTCCGCCCAGCCAGTCTTTCCAAACTGGGATCTTGTCACCGATCAGGCCGAAGGCTGTGCCTACGATCATGGCGCAGGCAAAGGCCCCCATGATGTTGTTGAGAAGGTATCCCTGACAGGCAATGAATACGGTGATTGCCAGCAAGGCGATGTACATGCGCAAGGGCATGCCCAGTACGGTTGTTTTCCCAGATCCACTCATTATGATGATTCCCCCTGTTTCGAAATAAAAACATTCCGGAATGTATTTGCCAATGCATCGTACGATTTTTTGTGCTTCCATCATAGTATTTTTCAGCAGAGATGTCGATGAGGGGATTTTAATAACTTGTATGCGGCTTTTTTCATATTCTTTTGTTCTGGCGGTATATAAGGTATAATAAGTAGAAACTATGATGGATGGAGCAGCAGGTGTTGAAATGATTGACGGAAAATATAGATTCATATTGACCATTGCCGCCAAGCGAAGCTTTTCAAAAGCGGCTGAGGCCCTGTACATATCACAGTCCCATTTAAGCCATCTGGTGGCTTCCGTGGAAAAAGAACTGCATATCCGGATCTTTGATCGGAGCAGGAAGCCTCTGTCCCTTACAGAGGATGGACTGATCTACGTGGAATATATGGAAAAGATCCTGGCTTTGGAGAAGGGCCTGAAAGAAGCTTTGCAGAAGGAACCGACCCGCCAGGAAAAAATCATCCATTTGGGAATGGGGCCGGCGCGTACCCCCTTGGTCGCTCCCCTTGTTTTGAAGTATTTCGAAAATCACTTCCCAGATATCAGGATTGAAATCGTCGAAGACAACAGCAATGAAGGACTCCTGAAAAAAGTCTTGGATGGGACATTGCAGCTGGCCTTCTATACGTCTCCGGACCCGCCTGCAGAAGTGGATCGGGTGGTCCTGTATAAAGAACTGCTTTGGCTGGTCCTTCCGGCAGATCATCTTTTGGAAACGGACAAAAGGGAAGATACCCTTTATTCTGAGGACCTGAAGAAGTTGGAACAGAATAAGTTCCTGGTGCTGCAGGAATCTTATGGCCTGGGCCAGTATGCCCGGGAGTTCTTCCGAAAATATGATTTCCACCCGAAAGAAATCTTCACAGTCAAGAACCTGGAATCCCTGCAGAGCTTGGCTGCTTCCGGCATCGGCATCACCCTTCTTCCCACAACCTGGAAGGAACGCTCTTTTACAGAGATTTCGCCCCAGTATTATAAAATCGGAGAACCTCCTTTTGGCAGAGAAATCTATATGATCTATCAGAAATCCCACGAACTGACAGAACCAGAAAAGGTCATCTGCAGATTATGTTCCCATCATTGAATAAGAAAGCCATTTTCTGAAAGAACATCGCCACGGATGATTGACGATGGACAAATGAAAAAACGCCATTGAGAAAGAACGGGAACGTTCTTTCTGCAATGGCGTTCTTTGGTTAGGGCAATCCAATAAGAAACCAGACACGGCCCTGACGGGCCTGGAGACGTCAGACGTGAGCTTTGTTCGGCTTAGCAGCAGGTCCGATCCACTTATTGCCAACAAGCTGTCTTCTAACATCTGAAAGGCCCGTCAGGGCCGGTCTGACTTCTTAAATCTGACTTCTAAAAGGCCCGCTAGGGCCGGTCTGATTTTTTTCCTATTTTAAAAGAAAACTGTCATGAAGGGGAATTTATTTCCTTATACTATTACAAAAATCCAGAAAAATAAAAATGATTTTCATGCCAAGAGCAACCTCTTTGAAGAAAAACATCCTCTTTTAGAGTAAGGCATCCCTTGTTCCTAATTCACCGCAACAGGCATTCGCCTGTAAGGAATCAGAAAAAATACCGTTGGAAATAAAAAGAATATTTAATTAACATTAAATCAAGGATAATTTCTTATTCCAAAAGTCGAATTGAATTGGAAAGAGGGAGTTTTGATGACGAAGAAAGAATTGATTCAGGCGGTTTTAAAGGGAGAAAAGACGGACCATATCCCATATTCGATGTGGAGCCATGTGCCGGGAGTGGATCGGGATCCTGAGGCAATTGCAGAAGAAACCTATCGTTTTTACAAAGAATACGATGTGGATATCATCAAAACCATGAACAATGGCATGTACAGCATTGAAGATTATGGCTGTGAAATCGATTATTCTGACGTCCTGACAGGCGGTGTGGCCAAAATCGTTACGACCCCCGTCCACCGTGGGGAGGACTGGATGAAAATCCAGGAAATCTCCATCGAAGAAGGAGCACTGAAACGGGAACAGACCTATTTGGCCCTGCTGCTGGAAAAATTGAAAGGGGAGGAAGTCCCTGTTGTATTCACCGCTTTCAGTCCCATTACCACGGCTAATAAACTGTGTGGCAACAAAGTACAGGAATACGTGAAAAATGGGTATGGGAAAGAGGTCCATCAAGCTCTAAAGGCGATAACTGCGACTACCCGTAAATTGGTCCAACGGGTCATCGAGATGGGGGCTGATGGGATTTTCTTTGCCACCCAGCTTTCTTCTTATGTAAAAAGCGATGAGAAATTTTATGAAGAATATGGGGCTCCTTATGATAAAGCAGTCCTGGAAGCTTCCAAAGGATGGTGCAATGTACTCCACGCCCATGGGGATGAGATTATGTTCGATCTGCTGAAGGATTACCCGGTCCAAATCTTCAATTACCATGCCTGGCAGAGCCTTCCTTCTGTGGGAGAAGCCCAGGTATGCACTGGAAAGACCCTGATGTGCGGGATCGAACGGATGGATATCACGAACCACAGAAAGAACGAAATCCGCAACGAAATCTATGAATCCATCAAACAGACAGGTGGACGGCATCTAATCCTGGCTCCAGGCTGTGTCATCCGTTATCCGTTGGATCAGGAAATGCTGGCCTATGTAAAAAATGTAAAGGTGGAAATCGAACAGGCCCTGCTGGTATAATGAATGAAAACAGCCGGGAGGGATCATTGTGGAAGCGCAGGCATTTATCAGGAAAAGAATCGATAAACTCAGGAAGACAATGATCCATCTGGGGATGGGTGCCGTTATCCTTGAAAAACCGGAAAATGTCATGTATTTTACAGGCTTTAATCCGGTGCTGAATTCCATGCCTGTTTTTTTCATCATGGAGCAGGACAGTGAGCCGATTCTTCTAGTCCACTGTCTCCGGATGAATCATGCACGGGAAGAAAGCTGTATCGAGCGGATCGAGACTTATGGTATGTGGGGAGATGTCCCTTCCCTGGCCAAGGAACCGGCCGAAGCCATCCGGCTGCTGCTGGGGAAATGCCAGGGGCATTTGGGACTGGAGACAGAGTACATCTCCTTTGTACGGTATAAAAATATCCTGCAGAAAATCAAGCCAGAGGGCATCCAATCCATCTCTTTTATCCTCGACCATCATAAATTGGTTAAGGATCCTTATGAAATCAGCCGGATCCGCAGATCGGCAGAATTGGTCGATGTGGGTGTCAAGACCACCATCGATTTTCTGGGGCAGGGGTATTCGGAAGCAGAGGCCTGCACCGAAGGTCAATATGCCATGCGAAAACTGTGGCACAAAAAATTCAGAGACAGCGAAGTCTGCGGATATGGGACCAGTGAAGGAGGGATGATCGACAGCCTCCATGTATGGTGCCTGTCAGGAGGTCATATTGCTTATGGCTGCGACTGCCCCAAACACTATTACCCCAAAGAGGGGGATCTGACGCTGCCCATGGCCTGGGCCAAAACAGATGGGTATCATGCGGAAAATGAGAGGACCATCATCATTGGACATTTGGATGAATTCAAACAGCACGCCTATGACAGCATGCTGCGGGCGCGGGAAGCGGTCTTCCGAATCTTAAGACCAGGGACGCTGTTCAAAGATCTGTATCTGGTTGCGGCACAGGTATACAGTGATGCTGGCTTTGAAAAAATCCTTCCCGGCCGTGTAGGGCATGGGGTGGGATGTTCTGCCCATGAGTTCCCCTCACTGGATTCCAAGAACGAAATTCCCTTGGCTCCTGGAATGGTGATATCAGTGGAACCAGGATTGATGGATAAAGCCTGGGGCGGTGTCCGCCATTCTGATACAGTACTTATTACAGAAAGTGGATATGAAAAACTCACAAGACTTGAAGCTGGGAAAATCATTCTTTCCCGGCATCCGTGATATACTCCTGGAGATTTTCTCGGACAATCTGGATGAAAGCTTTCAATATGGGACTCTTGGCTTCTTCTGAAGGATAATTGATGGCAAGGGTCTTGCCGATATGGCCGGGGAGCGGATGGATGATATGTCCTTTGGAAAAAGGATAATGGCAGCATGCTACCAGTGTCTTCGGACACAGCATGAAGCCCATTTCTGCATAGCATAAGGACAGCATGGTGCCCACATCCCGGACCTCCATTTCCTGGACGGGAGTGATTCCAAGCTTTTTCATATATTCCCGTCCGATTTCACCTACTAAGGTATTGCGGGACATAGTAATATATGGACAATGAGAAAGGATATCTCGGATATATTGCTCATTGTAAAATCGGAATTGATGTGAATTGCGGCTGGGAAAACATTTACTGAGCACAGAAGGATGGACAACGAGTATAAAGGGATCATCATAGAGCGGAAGGCTGGTGATCCCTTTTTGTGTTTCCGGGATATAGCCTATGGTGACATCCAAATGTTTTTTGATTAGGAGATCTTCGATTTCAGGCGTATTCCCTTCAAACATCTGTAATTGGACCAGTGGATATTTTTGCTGGAAATCCCGGATAATGGCAGGCATCATGAACTGAGCCCGTGAGAATGTACATCCAAGCTTCAGAGAGCCACTCTGGGATGTCTTGAATTTAGCGATATCCATCTCCATTTTTTTCATTTGATTCAGTAGGACTTCTGCATGAGCCTTCAATAAAAGTCCTGCTGGCGTGATTTCCAAGGGTGGCCCATAATTGAACAATTTCACGCCCAGGTCGTGCTCCATCTTTTTGATATGCCCGCTCAGTGTCTGCTGGGTTACATGGAGCTTTTTTGCCGTGTTATTAAAATTCAATTCCTCTGAAAGCAGAAGAAAATATTGGAGATTCAGAAAGCTGATCAAGGTCCTTCCTCCTTTTTTGAATCTATTCATTATAGCATATTGAATGTTATAGCATGGCATTAACTTAATCATTCTGCCTTTAGGGCAGATTTTTTTTGCTCGATTTTTAACAGGCATAAGCCTGTCAATCGGGAGAGAAATAACCGTTGGAAGTCTAATTGGAATTTAAGTAAACTGTATGTGAAATCAGAAAATATTACGATTTTATGCGATTGAGCGGGAGGGAGTCCGATGGAACAAAAAGTCTATGACACTTATGTTGCCATCCTGAAAAATGAATTAAAGGTCGCTCTGGGGTGTACGGAACCCATTGCCATTGCCTATGTGGGAGCGAAGGTACGGGAAGTCCTGGGCAAGATGCCGGAGCATATCGATGTATACTGCAGCGGGAATATCGTGAAAAATGTCAAAGCCGTGGTAGTCCCCAATTCAGATGGACAGCGGGGCATCGATGTGGCTGCTGCTTTAGGGGTTATCGGCGGGGATGCATCTCTGGAACTGGCGGTATTGGAATCCGTCAAACCGGAAGATATCCAGCTCTGCAAGAAATTGTTACAGGAAAAATTCGTGGATACCCATCTGGTGGAAGATGTGGCCAATCTGTACGTTTCCATCAAAGCCACGGCAGGCGATGAGTCTGCAGAGGTGGAAGTCAAAGAGTACCATTCGAACATCACAAAGATCGTGAAAAATGGAGAGGTAATCTTTACCAAAGAGGAAGAACATCAACAAACAGATTCCAGCGAACCGGATAAGACGCTGCTGAAAGTAAAGGATATCCTGGAATTTGCCGATACTGTGAAGATTGACGATGTGAAAGAACTCCTGGACCGGCAGATCCAATACAATACGGCCATTGCCCAGGAAGGTTTGGAGCATCCCTATGGAGCAGAAATCGGACGGACACTGATGGAGGATTTCGACCACAGCAATGTGAAGCTCCAGGCAAAGGCGTTCGCAGCAGCTGGATCCGATGCCCGGATGAGCGGGTGCCCGCTGCCTGTGGTCATCAACTCCGGGAGCGGGAACCAGGGAATCACCGCTTCCCTCCCCGTGATTGTATACGGTCGTTATTACCATTTGCCTCAGGAAAAAATCTATCGGGCTCTCTGTGTCAGCAATTTGATCTCCATCCACCAGAAACGGTTCATCGGAAGCCTGTCCGCCTATTGCGGAGCCACCAGTGCAGGCTGCGGCAGTGGTGCCGGTATCGCCTACATGATGGGGATGTCTTACGAAGAAATCTGTGATGTGATCACTAACAGCATCGCTACCATCGGCGGGATGGTCTGTGATGGAGCCAAATCTTCCTGTGCGGCCAAGATTGCTGCTTCTGTGGAAGCGGCACTGGTGGCTGTCCACATGGCCAAAAAGCATAGAGCCTTTAAAAACGGAGAAGGCTTGGTGAAGGGGGATATCGAGGAAACCATTGCAGCCATTGGGGATATGGGCCGGGTCGGCATGAAATCCACCGATGTAGAAATCCTGAACTTGATGCTGGACAAAAAGAAAGTGCAGCAGCCGTAAAAAAGGGGGAGTAAAAATGTTTGGAATGAAACCGATTACCGGGGCGATGATCGATTCCTTATTGTGGTCAGCTTCTTTGCTGGGAATCCTGCTGTTGTTTGCAACCTTTATCCGGGTACGTTTCCAGTTCTTGAAAAAGTATTATATTTCAGCTTCGCTGATTGCCGGTCTCATCGGCCTCATCCTGGGGCCGGAAGTCCTGGGAGTCATCCCTAAAGATGTCATCAGTTCCTGGGGGGCACTTAGCGGACGGCTGATCATCGTAGTCCTAGCACCCATGCTGATCACCGGCAGCTTTCCCCAGCTGGGCAAACTGGGACGGGTCACGGCTTCTCAGTCGGTCTGGTCTTGGCTGGCCACCGCTGCCCAATATGCAGTGCCTTGCCTGATGAGTGCCCTGCTCTTTACTCCAGTCATGGGCGTGAATCCTTTGTTTGCTTCTGTCCTGGAACAGGGATGGGCCGGCGGCCATGGCACAGCCGGCGGTATGAAGATGGTGTTCGATTCCCTGCATTATGTGGATGGTGCTTCTCTGAGCATCACCTCAGCAACGGTTGGTCTGCTGTACGGGGTCGTCGGTGGGACCATCGCCATCAACTATGCAGCCCGGAAAGGGTACATTCATAACGTCACCACCCATGATGAAAAGGTGGATGAACTGCTGGGCCATGATCACAGTGAAGTCGGCTCCAATATCACCATCAGCCGGAACGTCATCGATATCTTTGCTTTCCATGCCGGACTGGTGGGCGGGGCTATCGTCATCGGCTATCTGCTGATGCGGGCCATGAAACTGTTCTTCAACTTCAATCTGTACTGGTTCATTGCAGCCATGCTGGGTGGATTGGTGGTACAGGCGCTGATCATCAAGACAAAATATAACAAATGCATCGACCGTCCCACCATGAGCCGTATCCAAGGGCTGGCACTAGAATTCCTGGTGGCAGGGGCCATCGCTTCTGTCAAGATTACCGTCATCGTAAAATATGCCCTGCCGTTGATCATCCAGCAGGGGGCCTTCATGATCATCATGCCTGCACTTTTGTTCTTCTTTGGCCCTCGTCTGTTCAAGACCAACTGGTTCGAAAATACCATCGTGGTATTTGGGACTGCCTGTGGCGTGGTAGCAACCGGTTTCCTGCTGCTGCGGCTGGTGGATCCGGAACTGAAGACAGAATCAGCAGAAGCTTTCGCTGCCAGCCGTCCCTTCTGCTCTCCTTTCATCGCCGGTGGCATCCTTACCAGTATGATGCCGAACCTGATTGCACAGTATGGGAATCTGACCGTAGGCTTTGCCTGGACCGCAGCCTTCCTGGGTATCGTCCTGATTGCCCGGGTGGCAGGACTGCTGAAATTTACCAAGCAAGCTGCTTGATTGGAATTTGAAAAGTAAATTGAACAAGAAGAGGTGTGAGCCATAAGATTCACACCTCTTTTCAGCCACTGGAGGAAGCAATCATGGATTTTACCATATTGGGAATGGGAAAGACCGGCCATGCAGCAGCCTGTTATTTGATGGAGCAGGGCCATAAAGTCACTGTATGGGACCGCAATCCGGATAAGCTTGCAGCGCTGCAAGAAAATGGAATCTCCATTTATGGGCAAATCGTTGGAGAGTTCCGTCCTGAATCCTGCCAAGCTATCGGAGAAGCCGTTGGAGAAAGCCGATATCTCTTGGTATTCACCACGGCAATCGGACACCGGCCCATTGCAGAAGCGTTAAAGGGAAAGCTGCAGCAGGGGCAGCGGATCCTGATCTTCAACGGAAATTGGGGTGCTGTAGAATTCGCCGAATGCCTGGGGAACGAACTGGAAGAAAAAGAAATCATCCTGGGAGAAACGGGAGCCCAGATCTTTGCGGCCTCTCTCAAAACGACGGGCCAGAGCTATTTGAAATCTTTGAAGAAAGCCGTTAATTTCAGTACCTACCCGGCTTCCTGTGCGGAAACAGTCAGTATCGAACTTCTTTCTGTCTTTCCCCAGCTGCACCCGGTGGGCAATGTTTTAGAAACTTCTTTGAATATGTCCAACCCCATAGCCCATTGCCCTCTGGATTTGTTCAATCTGGCAGCCATTGATGCGGGCCAGGAAAAATTGATGTTTGCGTCGGAATATACGTCTCCCAGAGGGGTTGCCTATACGGAGCAAGTGGACCGGGAACGGCTTACCCTGTTGGAGAAAATCGGTGTTAAGGGACAAAGCCTGCTGCAGCTGTTCAATAAATCATGGCAGAGCGATTATACGGATCTGTATACGGCTTTCAAAAAAATCAAAAGTTATCAGACGGCCAAATCTCCCACCGACTTTGCTTCACGCCATTTTACAGAAGACATTCCTTTCGGCATCCTGCCAATCCAGAAACTGGCCCAAAGACATGGAGTGGAGACACCCTATATCGATGCCATGCTGGATCTGTACCGACTGGTACTGGGAGAAGAATTCGGCCGGGGAGAACCGGATCTTACTGAGGTTGATTTAAAAAAATATATTGGATAGGAAAAAGGACCGTGGAAATGTTATCCATGGTCCTTTTTCAATGATAAATTAAAAATCCGAAAATTCCTATATTTCTGCAGAAACGTAGTAAAATGGAATTGTATAAAATAAATACAGGGAAGGAGTTGGGGTACAGAAAATACCATAATGAAAAACGGTAAGCATCGTCTAAAAATTGCTGAACAAAGGGGGAAATATCAATGAAACGATTTTGGCATCTGTTGGCTATGGGGATTTGTCTTTTCTTGTTTTCTTCAACTTGTCAAGCGGCTGTGCAGGATAAATATCCGCTCCCTGCTCCTTATGCGCAATTGGAAAAACAGTATCTGGAAGAATATCCTGATTTACAGAAGACCATGGATGATATGATCCTGACTACAGAGAAACAAATGGCAAAACCTCAGAATGATATCCTTCACAATCGGATATGTACGGCCCTGGTGTACCAGATGGCAAAACATGATAAGCTTTCTAAAAAGGAAACTCGTCTTGCCATTGCTGGGGACTTACTGCATAATATCGCCAAACAGGATAAGGATTATGTACTGAGCAATCCTAAACTGCTGGAAAATACTATCGAAATGACAGCGGAACTTCGAAAAAGAGGATATCTGAAAAAATCCCATGAATTCATGGAGAAAGCGGAAATGTTCCGAAATCCCAAATTGGGAAATAACCAGGGCTTGATCCATCATTTGACGGGAGCAGTCTTGGCCGGGGAACTTTTGCAGAAAGAAGGCTTCAAACCAAAAGACATTGCTCTGCTCCAGGCCTGCATTGTAGAACATTCGACCGGATACTGGTATTTCAGAGATCAAGTAGATAAAATGTTCCCCGAAGTACCGGAAGCCTGGAAATATGTCTATCCGGAACCTGAAAACCGTTTGGCCGACTATATCCATGATGCAGATTTGGTATCTCAGTTTGTCCCTGCATCTGTAGTTCCGGAAGGCAGCAAGTGGCGGAATCTGGCAACCAATCGCTGGGGAGCTGATCAATCTGCCAAATCCCAGGCCCACGTGGTCTATTATGTATTTGACCGGCTGTATGGAGAAGCGCGTACTCCCATCGGAAAAGCCATGGCTAAAGAAAAATGGGACGGCATTTCTTCTCAATTGAAGCAGTTGATGGGAATCAAACAGGAGGAAGATCCTATTCAGCTATTTGGGATTCCGGCGTTTTGGAAGAAATAGATTAAAAGGGGAATTGTGAATTTGGGTGAATTCACAAGTCCCTTTATAAATTTGAAAACAAAGAAAAATGGAAACACTGTCAGTGCAAATCATCTTCTTTTAATGATTGATTACTGTACTCATATAAAAAAGCTACAATAAATTTCATGGAGCGGATATAGTCATCCACTTTGAGATTTTCATTGGGAGAATGATGATTGCTGTTTGTATTGCCTGGGCCGATTCCAATAATCTTTAAATCAGGAATCACTCTGCGTAAAGCTATAGCTGGACCTGCTCCCAGTTGAGTTATTTCTTTAACCAAGGGTTTATTGTAAGCAAGAAGAGCCGCTTTTTCCAGACAGGCAGTTTCTGGAATTTCCATGGATGTTTTTACCGGGAAAGTACCATCCAGATAATCAACTTTTATATCCGAAAGACCTAATTTTTTAAAGTGCTCCTGTAGTAATGTTGCAATCCGATTGGGATCCTGATTGGCAACTAAATAACAGGATAGTCTTGCATGAGCGTCATGCGGTACGATGCCCCGGGGTTTAATATACATTTGCCCTGATTCCAGTCCGCAAATTGACATGGTTGGAGTAAAATACATTTGCTTTTTTAATTCCAATCCAGATACATGATTGACAAAATGGGCTAATCCTAATTTCTCTTTCTCAAATTCTTCATCATAAGGAAAGTCGCGTAATATCTTTAATTCGTATTCAGTTGGGGTTTCGATATTATCATAAAAACCTTTAATTTTAATTTTTCCATCGGGTGATTGAAGAGATGCTAAAGCCCAAATTAAACGCCAAGATGCGCTGGGCACAATGGAACCCATACGGCCATGTACATCATTTGTTGCTGTTTTGACGCTTATATCAAAAGAACAATTACCACGTACACCATAACGGGCCCACGGGCCACCATTTCCCTGGCGGCGCCCATTTTCCCAGAAGCAAATATCGGCTTTGCAAGCTTCTCGAAAGAGTGCAGGATGATTCTCAACATAATCCATCATGGAGGGGCTTCCACTTTCTTCATCACCTTCAAATAGATATTTGATAGTGACGGGAAGTGTACCTGTAACGCTGAGAATAGCTCTGATAGCTTGGATACGAGAGAGCAAAGGACCTTTGTTATCTGAAACACCCCGTCCGTATAGGAAATCCCCCTTTTTTGTTAAGGCAAAAGGCTTGCCTGAAGCCCATTTCGTCGGATCGCCTGCTTCGACTATATCATAATGGTTGTAAAAAAGAACAGTTTTTTGCTTGAGACCCTGTTTTTCAGAAGTCAGGAGATCGTTTCCCTTATTTACTTTTAATCGATGTGATGGTAGACCTGTTTTCTGCAGCTGCTTTTCTATGAATACACGAGCTTTTTCTCTTTCATTTTTTTGAGAAGCCGTACTTTCTATCGAAATGAAGTCTATTAATTCTTTGATATATTCCTCTCTATGAGCATCAATAAAAGTAAAGATGTCGTTTATCTGGGAATTGACCGATTGGTTTCCTTCTTTCATCTACAATCACCTCATTCTAAGAAGTTACAGTTTAATAAAAAAAGTCACTGATATTAGAAAAATTAACATATTGCAATCAGAATGTATAGTATATATAATTTAAGATAAAGCTAATTTATTGTTATTTTTTCAAAAAATGTTTACTTCGTTACTATTTTAGCAGGTATAAATCATGGATTTAAAAGAAGAAAAATATATTACGATATTAGCAAAATATGGAAATATTTCAATCGCAGCTGATAAATTATTTATCTCTCAACCAGCACTTAGTATGTATGTGAGAAAGATAGAAAAGATCCTTGGAGTAAAGCTTTTCGATAGGAGTGGCAAAAAGTTTGTATTGACTCCTGCAGGTGAATTATATGTACAAAAAGCAAAAGAAATGCTTCGCTTAGATGAAGAATTCCATGCGGGACTGAATGATTTCAATAACAATATGAGTGGAAAACTTTCCATTGGAATCGAATCTTCACTCAGTCCTCAAGTCTTATCTCAGCTTCTTCCGGCATTTCACAAAAAATATGCCAACGTTAAAATCGACATCCATGAGATGCTGAACAGTTCTTTGGAAGAAATGCAGAAGAAACACAGTTGTACCTTTTATATTATGCACTTGAATAATCTATCTTCTGAATTTCATTGTGATTGTTATTTTCAAGATCAGTTGCTACTTCTTATGTCGAAAGAAAGTAGACTGACAAGATATCTTCAGTCTAACAATAAAGAAGATTTATATCCATATATTGATTTAAAAGTCTGTAGGAACGAACTCTTCATTCTCCCTAAGACCATACAAAATATTCGACGACAGTTGGATATTATTTTTGAAGAAGAAAATATTTATCCTTCTGAAACTGTTGAAATTCGTATGTTTGATTGTGCTGCTGCACTGGTTTCTGAAAATATGGGAATCTGCTTTGTGAGGGAGTCTTATCTAAAGCAGCTTCACCTGAAAAAGCCCATTATCAGCTGTATTTTTTCAACGCCCCAATTACGACAGAATAATATCTATATTTGTTATTTAAAAGACCATATTCTTACGGACTATGAAAAATATGCGTTAACGATACTGAAATCATGTTATCCATTTCAATAAATAATTCAGCAAAAGAGCCATTGGTTGCAAAACCAGTGGCTCTTTTATGTTAAAAATTTATTTAAGCCAATACACTTGAATGAAATAGTGAAATAAAGTAACAAAGTTAACAAAAAAGACACGAATAAGAAAATATTAATTCTATTCTAAGATATATATAATATACATCTTAAGGTAGATATGCTATTTTAATAATAAATCATGAAACATTTAATAGTGATTTAATATAAATGTTAGGGAAAAATGATAATTTAGCAAAGAAATCCAATTAACTTATTAATTTTACTATGCATAAGTATAAAGTAATATAAATGCATAATTATTAGGAGGGCTTATTTATGTGGAAATATATCCTGAAACGCTTTGCTATGCTGATTCCTGTTATGATGGGAACAATCCTTGTTGTATTTTTTATCATGGATCAGTCGAATGTAGATCCTGCAAAAATCATGCTTGGCGATGCTGCAACTGCAGAAAATATTGCTCATCTCCATAAACAATTGGGATTGGATGATCCTTTCTTTGTTCGTTATTTTCGATATTTGGGGAATTTACTCCATGGTGATTTGGGGATTTCCTATACTTACAAAACTTCTGTAGCAGGGCAAATCGCTTCCCGGTTGCCAAATACAGCAATTCTGGCTGGATCCGGTGTGTTTCTGACTGTGATCATTGGCATTCCCTTGGGAGTTATTTCTGCAAAACACCAATTCAGTATATTTGATAATGTTTCAACGGTCTTCACCTTATTTGGAGCAGCGGCTCCTGCTTTTTGGGTCGGGCTTGTGCTGGTTATGGTATTTAGCCAGCATCTTCACTTATTCCCTGCATCTGGAATGGGGAGAGGAACTGTCGGTCTTTTAAAATCCCTTATTTTGCCGGCTATCACTCTGAGCTTGAGCGGTACTGCCAATGTTGCACGGACAACACGTTCTTCTATGTTGGAGGTCATCCGAGCTGATTATATCGATACGGCACGAGCAAAAGGAACAGATGAAAGGACAATCACTCTCCGTCATATGTTGAGAAATGCTTTGATTCCGGTAACTACTGTAGTTGGCTTGAATTTTGGTGTATTGCTTGGTGGATCGGTCCTTACTGAAACCGTATTTGCTTGGCCAGGGATTGGGCGATATGTAATCGAATCCATTAAATCACAGGACATACCTAGTGTTTTAGGATGTGTCGTTGTCCTTTCCATTTTATTTACTGTGGTCAATCTTTTTGTAGATATCTTATATGCTTATATTGATCCTAGGATTAAAGCACAATATAAAAGTGCAGGAGGTTCAAAATGACTCAGCAGGGAATGAAGAAGGCTACAGGAATGAATGAATATCAGGGAAGAAGCTTATGGGGAGAAGCATGGCATCGGTATAAAAAAAATAAAGTCGCTGTTGCCGGATTGGTTGTAGTCATCGCACTCCTGATTATCGCACTGGGGACGATTGTAATCGATCTTGTAACTCATGAAAGCGTCTATAATGAATTGGTTTTGAAGCAGGATATTTATCGAAAACTTGCAAAGCCAAGTATGCAGCATATCTTTGGCTGTGATGAATATGGACGAGATATTTTTTTCCGGATGGTCTGGGGAACTAGATATTCTTTGTTTATTGGGGTGTCTTCTATATTATTTGCTTTAGCAATTGGATTGGTACTAGGTTCTATTGCAGGTTATTATGGCGGTAAAATTGATAATTTCATTATGCGAATCATGGATGTTTTTCTTTCTATTCCCTCAATGGTCATGGCAATTGCCGTCGTCACTGCTTTAGGTACAGGAACTTTTAATTTAGTCCTTTCGATTGCTATCCCTCAGATTCCACGATTGGCACGAATAGTCCGAGCTTCTGTCATGACTGTTCGTGATAGAGAATTTATAGAATCAGCTAGGGCGGTTGGAGCCAACGATAGGCTGATTATTACTCAATATGTTTTGCCGAATGCAATGGCTCCTATTATCGTGCAAACTTCACTTTATATTGGACAGGCTATTTTGGCTATAGCCGGGTTGAGTTTCCTTGGTATCGGAATTCAGCCCCCAACGCCAGAATGGGGTTCGATATTAAATGCGGCCAGAACATATATGAGACAGGCTTGGCACATTTCCCTGATTCCAGGATTGGTAATTATGTTTACGGTGCTTTCCCTTAATGCAGCCGGTGATGGCTTGCGAGATGCGCTGGATCCAAAGTTAAAGAATTGAGGGATTTGAATATGGCATTCTTGGAAATTAATAAAATCAATATCGACTATGTTACTGAAGATGGGGTTGTGGAAGCTGTCAATGATATAGATCTTTCTTTAAAAGAAGGAGAATCATTAGGACTCGTTGGTGAGACCGGCGCAGGGAAAACTACCTTAGCAAAATGTATCATGAGAATTCTGCCAGAAAGAACAGCTAGGATTAATTCTGGAGAAATATTTTATAAAGGTACTGATTTGTTAAAGCTAGAACCTGAAAAAATGAGGGAGATCCGTGGATCAGAAATCGCTATGATTTTCCAGGATCCTATGACAGCGCTGAATCCAGTGTTAACAGTGGGCGAGCAAATTGCAGAAGCGGTACAGAATCATCAGAAAGTCGATGATGCAGAGGCTATGAAAAAAGCAGAGGAAATGCTTGAATTGGTAGGTATCCCTGCTGCCAGAAGTTCTGAATATCCTCATCAGTTCTCCGGAGGAATGCGTCAGCGTGTGGTGATTGCTATTGCTCTTGCTTGTAATCCTAAGCTGCTTATTGCGGATGAGCCAACAACAGCTCTGGATGTGACGATTCAGGCCCAAGTGTTGGAAATGATCCAGAAACTCCGTACTCAAATGAAAAGTTCCCTGATTCTCATCACTCATGATTTGGGGTTGGTAGCACAAAATTGTGAGAGTGTTGCCGTGATCTATGCAGGGGAAATCGTAGAATATGGAACAGTCCATGATATCTTTAAGGATATGAAGCACCCTTATACGGTAGGTCTTTTCACTTCTATTCCCAAAATCAATGAAGATGTGAAACGTTTGACACCGATTCCAGGAAATACGCCCGATCCTGTGCATCTTCCCAAAGGGTGTAAGTTTTGTACAAGATGTGCGTATGCGACAGAAAAATGCCAAAATGAACATCCAGAACTGTATCAATCCAGTGAGGGCCATTTTGTTCGCTGCTTTTTGAAAGGTCAGGGGGGAGAGAAATATGGAAAACAGTAGGGAGGAAATACTTAAGGTCAAACACCTAAAAAAATATTTCAATACTCCTGCCGGGATCCTTTCCGCAGTAGATGATATCAATTTTTCTATAAAAAAAGGGGAAACATTAGGTGTCGTAGGTGAATCAGGGTGTGGAAAATCCACATTAGGGAAATCCATCTTGCGATTGGAAGAGCCTACAAGTGGTGAGGTTTATTTCAATGGAAAAAATGTGACCAAGATGGATAAAACAGAATTAAAACAGATACGGAAAGATATGCAGATTATTTTTCAGGATCCTTATGAGTCTTTGAATCCACGGATGACAGTGAGTCAATTGATTCAAGCTCCTATGATCATCCAGGGAGTCTATAAAAAAAGCCAGCGGGAAGAAATGAATAAGAAAACCCTGGAAATCATGGAACAAGTGGGACTTACCAAAAGATTGGTAAATACCTATCCTCATGAATTGGATGGAGGGAGAAGACAGCGGATTGGTATAGCAAGAGCCTTGGCACTAGAGCCGAAATTCATTGTCTGTGATGAGCCTGTCTCAGCCCTGGATGTTTCCATCCAGGCCCAGATCCTGAATTTGATGCAGGATTTACAGGAAAGCATGGAACTGACTTATCTTTTTATTACCCATGATCTTTCTGTTGTCAAACATCTTTCGACGCGGATCATGGTTATGTATTTGGGACAGATGGTGGAAATGGGTACACCTCAGCAATTGTTTACAAATCCACTGCACCCATATACAAAAGCGCTGCTTTCGGCAATCCCTGTACCTGATCCAGATATCAAGATGCAGCGGATTCAACTGAAAGGCGAAGTGACGTCACCCATCAACATGAAGGCAGGTTGCCGTTTCGCCAAACGCTGCCTTTTTGCCAAAGAAGTTTGCAAAAAGGAAAATTGCCCATTGGTTGATGTGGGACAGGAACATTACGTAGCCTGTCATTTAGTCCAACAGAAATAATTTGGGAGGGAGACAAATGAGAAAAATAGTAAAAAGGACATTGAGCTTATTTACAGCAGCTATGATCTGTTTATCTTTGGCAGGCTGCGGAGGTGGATCCGGTAAGGAAGGGGCTGCAAAGGATACATTGACAGTTCTGAAAAATGAAGATGTGACCTCCCTTGATCCTGGCAAAGCCATGAACCAGCGTTCGTTTTCCATTTACAGCCAGATGTTCGAGGGTCTGGTGAAATACAATCCAGATACGAAGAAAATAGATCCTTGCCTGGCTACGGATTGGAAACAAATCGATGATACCACTTGGCATTTCAACTTGAGAAAGGGAGTAAAATTCCATGATGGGACTACGATGACTTCGAAAGATGTTGTTTATTCTCTTATGCGGTATGCCAAAAGCCCGGTTGTTTCAACTTATATGGACTGGGTGGCTGATATCCAGCCAGATGGGGATTATGCAGTTACGATTAAAACCAAAAAGCCTTATGCGACACTGATCAGTTGTTTGACCTATCCTGTTGCAGTGATTTTCCCTCAAGGTTATTTTGAAAAAGTAGGAGAAAGCGGATTTGGACAAAAACCAGTAGGTACGGGTCCGTATAAGTTCGTGAAACGGGCAGAATCTGATTCTATTGCTATGGAGCGTTTTGATGACTATTGGGGTGATAAAGCCAAGACAAAGAATCTTGTATTTAAGATTATCCCTGAAGGATCTCAGAGAACTGTTATGTTGCAGAATGGAGAAGCAGATATCGTAACCGATGTAATTACTTCTGATGCAGCTTCTATTGAACAAAATGATAAATTGAGCTTAATGAAAGCCAATAGTAATAAATATTATTCTTTGATGTTTAAATGCAATTCGAAGACTCCCATTAAGAATCCAAAAGTCCGTCAGGCAATTGCTTATGCAATCGATAAAAAGCCTTTGGTTGATGTCGTAATGAATGGGTATGGTCAGGTTGGTTCCTTGTTGGTGACTCCCACTGTAAAAGGGTACGATAAAGCGAAAGATCAGGGGAATCTGTACAATGAGACAAAAGCCAAAGAACTTTTAAAAGAAGCAGGATATCCCAATGGATTTGAAATTGAAATGTATGTTCGTTCCGGACAGCCTTATGAAGAACTGACTACAGTAGTACAGGATCAATTGAAAAAAGTTGGAATCAATGTAAAGCAAATTGTAATGGACAGCAACAAAATCCAGGAAAAACTTTTTGCTGGGGACGAAGTTCCTATCGAAATCGGCTTCTTTAATAATATTACTGGAGATACTGATTTTATCATGCAGAAACTCCTGCCCACGACCTATGGACAAACATATTTCAATGATGAAATGACTGTACTGATTAATAAAGCTCGGAATGAGAAAACAGAAGAAGGCAGAAAAAAAGTTTATGATGAGTATTTTGATTTAATGGCTAAAGATAATCCACAGATTAGCCTATTCTATGAACAGATGCTGATTGGAATGGGAAAACATGTAAAGGGCTTTAAACCCAATCCCTTAGGTGCTCACCAATTCTCTACTGTTTCTGTAAGTCAATAACGGAATATAATATGGCTTGTATGGCGTCTGATCTGGAGTGGAGAGGACGCCATTTTTCAAAGGAGATTATTATGGATATTTATCGTTCTATTGCTGATGAAGTCAGTGTTGAAAATATGTTGGAAACGAACAAAGAAATTGTGAAGTACGAAAGATTGTCTGGCTCATCGGATGAAAGGCAAGCAGTTGAATATTTGAAAAAAAGGCTGGACGAATATGGGTTTGACACTCATATCTATGATTGCCAGGCGTATATCAGTCTTCCCAAAAAATGCCAATTGGAAATCCAAGGGGAAAAAATATATGCGCAAACCCATTCCATGGTTCCCAGCGGCCATGTTGCCAGTAAAATTGTGTATTGTAGCAATCAGGATGAATTGAAAAGCAAAAATTACAGGGGAAAAATCGTTATGATACCAGGGTGGGCCACGTTCCCGGTTGTACAGATTGCTCAGGATCATGGGGCTGCCGGAATGATTTTCATCCAAAAGGCTGTTATCCGTGAATGTATTCCTTCTGGCTGCTGGGGAAGTCCAACCCGGAATGACTATCATCTGTTTCCACGGATTCCTATCGTGACCGTTATTGATACAGATATCCAACCATATGTTGATCGTTTGCAGCAAGGCGGATCTTTGGGAGCTGAATTGAGCACGGAAACGGATACAGGATGGAGAACGATACCCCTTTTGATTGGAGAATTAAAAGCACCAGTCGATACGCACTATTTTGTGCAATTTACAGGGCATCAAGATTCCTGGTATTATGGAGCAATTGATAATGGGACAGCCAATGCACTTCAAATCGAGATAGCAAGACTGGCAAAAAAACATCAGGATGAATTAAAACGAAATTTCAGGATAGTCTTTTTTTCGGGACATTCCCATGGCAGATATGCAGGATCAGCGTGGTATGCTGATCATTTTTGGGAAGATTTGTATGAGAACTGCATGCTGAATATCAATAATGACAGTCCCGGAGCAAAAGGGGCTGAAGATATGGCCCACTCCATTGTTATGCCGGATGCTAAGAGCTTGGGAGTCCAGATCGTGAAGGAATTGACAGGTCAGGATTTTATAGGAATGAGACCTGGAAGACTGGGAGATCAAAGCTTTTGGAATGTTGGGTTGGCCAATGCTTTTGCTTCATTTTCCAGACAGAAAAAGACCCTTCAGCCAGATGGTACAATAGGACTAGCTCGAGGGAATGCAGCATTAGGACCAGGATGGCATACACCCGACGACCTTCCCAAATGGATAGATAAAGAGAATTATTTACGGGATGGGAAAGTGTATGCGGAATATATCATGACCTGCCTTACGGAAGATATCATTCCGTTGGAAGTTGAAAAAGATGCAGCTGATATCATGAATATCTTGGAACAATGGAATCAGGAAGCTAAGGGAAAATTTGATTTAAGTGGATCGATCCGACTGGCTGAAAAAGTAACGGATCTATGCAGTCGTTTTTCCCAAGCTCCTTTATCCAAGGACACTAAAAATGATGGGATTGTCAAGCTCTGCCGCATTTTGATTCCCTTAGATTTTACTAGGGGAAATATCTATGGAACGGAACCGGCTATGCCCATTGATCCAATGCCCTGCTTATCGCCAATCCATGATCTTGTTAAAGCGGATACATCGGACATGGACAAAAATGCTATTCTTGTTGAACTGACTCGTTCAGTGAACTTCATTGATCACAGATTGCATTGTGCTATCAAGGTATTGAATGAAATCCTGGATGGCAGGGAAAACTGAAAGGATAAAAAATGAGTATGGATGACTTGAAAGAAAAGCTTCTTGCAGGAATAAATAAAAAAAATCTGCTGGAGACAATCGACGAATTCAACCATCTTTATCGCTATAGTGGTAAAGAAGAAGGGGAACAGGCTGAAAAATATATTGAATCTAAATTACAAGAGTATGGTGTAGATTATGAAACGGTTACCTATGATGGATTCTTTAGTATCCCTGTTTTTGCAGAATTAAAAGTCAAGAACCGGTTTTATGAATTGGTCGGTGATGTGTACAGTAAGGAAGCTTGTCATTTAACCGGGGAACTGGTTTATGATCAATGGAGTGAAGCCTCTTCTCCGCTGACAGAATTGGAAGAAGAACAGAGGATGGCTCGTTTTAAAGATAAAATCGTACTTACTTGGGGTGCGGGGAATCGCAGTTCGCTGGCAACTTTTGCCAGACAGGCCCGTGAGGCAGGAGCACTTGCAGTACTTCATATCTGCAAGACAAAGGGTCATTATTGCCATCACACAAATATAGGGATCATCTGGGGGACACCCGGATTTGATGAAGTCCCCTATATGCAATTCCTTCCGGCTGCCGGACTATATAGAGAAGATGGGGAAGAGTTAATTCAAATTATCTCGAATAATGATTCTGTCCTTGGTGATTTAACCATCCGGATGGATACAAAAATACGAAAAAGTTCCATGGTCGTGGCAAACATCCCTGGAAAATCCCCCAATTATGTATTGGTTTCTAATCACTATGATTCATGGTATGAAGGAATTACGGATAATGCAGTAGCTGATGCTATTTCTCTGGAATATGCAAGGATTTTTCAAGAGAAGCAGGATCAATTAACCAGAGGAATCCGGATTGCCTGGTGGTCTGGCCATTCTGATGCGCGTTTTTCAGGGTCCACTTATTATTGCGACAGCCATTGGAGTGACTTAAGACAGCACTGCGTTGCCCATGTGAATTTAGATTTGGCCGGATGCAAAAATTCTGATCAAATCCGCTGCCGTACGACTTGCACGGAAGGGATGGCCTTTACTGCTAAAAAAATCTTAAAATATACAGGAACAGAACCTCATGAGTATATACCGATGATACGGGGTGCTGATCAATCTTTTTGGGGGGTCAATGTTCCAATAACGATTATGCTTAAATATGAACCGAAGCCAGAAAATCGTTTGTCAGATTGTCCAAGTGGTGGACCGTGGTGGCATACACCTGAGGACCGCATTGATAAACTGGACGAAAAAATAATGATGAGAGATGCTGCTATCAATTTAGAAGTAATTGAGGAATTGGAAGCTGCAGATCCGTTGCCTATAAAAATTCCTGAATTTATGGAAGAATATACAAATCACTTACAAAAAATCCTTAGTCAATTGGGTTCTTCGTTTAATGCAGAACCAATCAAGGAAAGCTGGAATGAGTTAAGAAAAGCAATGGATGTCGTGGCAGAAAAACAATCTGCAGGGAAATTGCAGGATATAGACATTAAAGAAACTGTTGGACGACTTCTGCATGTAATCTATTGCCACGATTCAGAGACAACTCATGATTATGGAGATTCCTTTGGCATCTTCAAAGCATTGGACAAATTTAATGGCTTAGAAGAAAAAAATTGTTCAAGGGCTTACTTTACAATCGCTAAGACTGATTTTCTAAGGACTCGTAATCGGTTGATTCATGGCTTTAGTGAAGTGATTGATTATATTTCTCATTTATAAATGGGATTTGTATGAATGGGTGTTAAATCGATCATCCAGAGCTTTATGATCAGCTGGCTGTTGTAAAGGACAAGATACAAGAAAACCAGGGCTGTGGAACAAAGCCGACAAGGGATATCGGCCGTTTTACAGCCCTGGTTCGTATGTTGTGCTATTTTTTCATCTCTTCAGCCAGCTTCTGCACATATTCCACGGGTACTTTGGCTCCCGCAGCACCTGTTCTACAGACATACCACTGGAAAGAAAATTCAGTAGCAGCTGGCGCTGGCGCTCTTCCATACCTTCTTCTTTGGCTTCATTTTGGCGTCTCCTGATTTCATCACTTAAAATCATATACTCTCGCCTCACTTTATCCATGCTTTTGACCAAATGGACTTCTTAGTCCTGACTTTCTACGAAATTTCCTTGCGGAGGTCGATGGTCTTTTTGAAATCCTGCAAAAATCATGAATTATATCGAAAAAATTATAACAGTGGTATAATAAGAAATATCTTATTCTATCTGGGAGGTTGTTGTTATGGGGAAAAAGAAAGATGGGGTGAATTTCAATCCCTACTTGGTCTTACTGGTGATTGTCCTTTTGTGTACTATCGTTTCTTATTTTGTGGCGCCAGGGGCTTATGACCGTGAGAAAATCAATGGACTGAACGTGGTCATCGCAGACAGCTATCATCCTGTACCGAGGACGCCGGTTTCCTTCCTGGAAATGTACCGTTCCATTCCCAAAGGACTGGAAGGTGCGGCTACCATGATGTTCGTGGTCATGATCATTGGAGGCGTCGTCGAGGTCTACAACCGTACAGGAGCCATCGGGGCAGGTATTAAATCGCTGCTGCAGCTGTCCCATAAGATTTCCAGCCAATGGATCCTGGCTGTGGTCATGGGCGTATTCTGTGTCATCGGCGGTATTTTGGGATGGTCGGAACAGATCATACCTTTTGTGCCGATCATCATCTCTTTGGCGCTGGCATTGGGGTATGATTCTCTAGTGGGAATGGCTATTTCCGGTTTTGCCTGTTTGATTTCCTTTGCGGTGGGACCTTTTAATGTCTATACTGTGGGTACGGCCGATGTGATTGCCAAGCTTCCTATGTTCTCTGGATGGGAACTGCGGCTGGCAGTCCTGGTGATCGTTACGGCTCTCAGTATGTTCTGGGTCCTTCGCTATGCTGCTAAAATCAAGAAAGATCCGTCGAAATCACTGATGAAGGACATTGACCAAACGGAATTGAAAATTTCCATTCCAGAAAATGTCCATATGGATGGAATCAAAACCGCCTCTTTATTGATTATGGCTGCCTGCTTTGCGTTTACAATTTTTGGCCTCTTAACCTACAAGTGGTCGTTCAATGAAATGGGAGCGATTTTCCTGATCGGTGCTACTGCCGTCGGTATCATCAACCGCATGAGCCCGACGGAGATGACCAATGCCATGGTCAAGGGGGCCCAGGATGCTTTCCCTGGTGCGCTGATCATCGGGCTGGCCCGTTCCATCCAGGTGGTCATGGCGGATGGGGGCTTGGTGGATCCGCTTGTCCATGGACTGTCCAGTCTAATGGGGACTGCTTCCACATATAGTTCGGCTGTGGGTATGTTCATCGTCAATCTGTTCATCAATGCGCTGATCCCTTCCGGGAGCGGTCAGGCAATGGCTGTCATGCCCATCATGATCCCTCTTGCCGATATGCTCCATATCACCCGGCAGACCGCCGTGCTGGCGTTCCAGTTCGGTGATGGGATTTCCAATACTTTTTGGTTTACCAACGGTACCCTTCTGATTTATTGCGGTTTGGCCAAAGTGCCTTTGAAAATCTGGTATAAGTTCATCATTCCTCTGCAAATCGTGTTTTTCCTGATGCAATTGGTTTTCCTCTATATTGCAGTTACCATGAATTATGGTCCGTTTTAAGAAAGGTGGCTGGATCAAATGATGCATGAATTGCTTTCTTGTGATACCTTGGCTGTGGCTGCAGATAGGAGTGCTTGCCACAGCCATATGATGGCAAAGAACAGTGACCGGCCCATAGGAGAGGCCCAGCCTCTGCAATGGTTCCCTCCTTCTAATCATGAAGCAGGCGAAAAGCTGGAAATTACAGGGATGGAGATTCCTCAAGTGAGCCACACCTATGGGGTCCTGGGATCCAAACCGTATTGGATGTATGGATTCGAAATGGGCGTCAATGATCAGGGCGTGGTGATTGGCAATGAAGCAGAAAATTCTCGGGATAAAGACTGCGAAAAGACGGAAGGAATCTTGGGGATGGACCTGCTCCGGCTGGGACTGGAGAGAGGGGCGACGGCACGGGAAGCTTTGGATGTGATCGTGGCCCTGCTGGAAGAATACGGCCAACTGAGAAATGCCAGTGCGCTGTATCAATCCCATTATGAAAATTCTTTTATCATCATGGATCCCAGGGAAATCTGGATCCTTGAAACAGCTGGCAGACGCTATGCTGCCAGCAGGGTGAAATCTGGGGTATGCAATATCGGGAATTGCTATACTCTGGAAAAGGATATCGAGTTGGCATCACCTGATCTGGAAGCCCATGCAAGGGAAGAAGGGTGGCTGCTTCCGGATGAAGAATTCAATTTCTCCAAAGCCTATATGAAAGACTTTGCTGCACAGACTCTTGCAATCCCTCGGTGGCGGCGGGTCAGACAACTGTCCCAGGAGAAAAAAATCCATGATCTGGACAGCCTGAAAAGGATCTTCCGCGACCATTACGAGGATGATCCTGTTCTGCAGCCCCGTTACGGTGCCTCCATCGGTTATCTGCCCACCGTCTGCCGTCATGCACTCCAATGGGATATGAGCCAGACCGCCTCTTCCATGATTGCCTGGTACCAGGAAGGTCTTGGCGTTGTGGTGCGGGAAGCCTATTCCCAGCCCTGCTGTTCCCTCTATCTCCCGGCTTATCCGGGGGTTCCGCTGCCGGCAAAGATGTCTTTTGCGGAAGGGACTTTTTCAGAAGATTCCCTGTGGTGGCAGATGGACCGGCTGGCCAAAATCATCGGGATCGATTATGACCGTTTTGCGCCCGCTGTCCAGGAGAAGGCAAAGAAAATCGAAGCGGAAATCGAAGCGATGGCTTCTGCTGCTGAAAAACAGGCGGCCGGGGCAGCGGACGCTGAGAAAAAGCAGATCCTATCCAAGGTGATGGAAGACAGCTCCGCCATAGCAGAACGCTTTGCCTGTGAGGAATATGGACGGATCAAAGAAGAGCTGCATGCCATCGGCGTCAGAGAATTGTGCGGTCCACGGGCTGAGTTCCTGAAGAAGTATGCAGAAGTGACAAAGATGGATATCCTGTAAAGCGAGCAGCAGTGCCCTTATAAAGATATTGCATAACTTGGACTTAACTATCTATCCATTGATGCTGGGAAATGACTTCGGCCGGGGAGAACCGGATCTAGCCGAAGCAGATTTGAAAAAATATATGGAATAGGAAAAGGGCTGTGGAACAATGCCGACAAGGGATATCGGCCGTTCCCACAGCCCTGATTTTCTGCTATATGGACAAATCAGTCATTTTTCAACAGTCACGTCTTTTCCATAGTATTTCATGGAAATCTTTGTCAGGGTACCATCTTTTCGCAGTTCATCCAAAGCCTGATCAATGGCCTGCATCAGGTCTTCATTTCCTTTTTTGACAGGAATCCCGCAGGTAATGGTATTTTCTGCAGTATCCACAATTTTAAGGGGTGTCTCTGGCTTCTGTTTCAGATAATCAGCCAGGACAATATCCATCGTAACGGTACCTGCTGTACGGCCGGCCAGGACCAGATCAATGGACTGGACGAAATCATCCACGCCGACGAGGACACCTCCGTACTTTTCTGCTGTCCTGCCAAGATTGCTGCCCAAGACCTGGGATACTTTCTGTCCTTTCAGATTTTTAAAGGAAGTAAGGGTCTGATTGTCTTTCCGGGTCACTAACACTTCATGGATGTAGATATATGGTTTGCTGAAGTCGAATTTCTTTTTTCGTTCTTCTGTGATGGCCATTTGGTTTGTAACGGTATCGAAGCGGCCGGCATCAAGCCCTGCAACGATGGAATCCCATTTGGTTTCTATAAATACAGGTTTTACGCCCAATTTTTTCGCAACTGCTTTACCAATCTCTATATCAAATCCAGTCAGATTCCCGTCTTTATCATGATAGGAAAAAGGAGTGGAGGTCCCTTCTGTGGCAATCTTGATTTGCCCAGCTGCCTTGATGCGTTCCAGGGCACTCTGTTTGGACGCACTCTTTGTTGTGCTGCTGCCACATCCGGCGAGCAGTCCGGCAGTCAGAATGATAGAAAAAGCGGTTAAAACAGTTTTCCTGAAACTCATAGATGATTCCCCCTCAATCATAAACATACTAAAATAGTATGAATTAAATTTAAGATTATTATACAAAGAATCGCTGATAAGTCAATAAAGTGTGGATAAAATTTTAACTAATCATTACATAACTGTAAAACCGTAACAAAATGTACACTGCGAAAGGAATGCGTCCTACGCGTATACGCCTATTTCTTGGAAGTTGGGAAGAGGCAAGCCCAGGTTTGGTCATAAAAAGAAGTCAGAAACGGCCCTGACGGGCCTTGAAACATCAGACGTCTGCTTTTGCTCGAATTAGATGCAGGTCCGTCCTGCTTATCGCCAACAAGCTAATGTCTGACTTCTGAAAGGCCCGCCAGGGCCGGTCTGACTTCTTTTCCTTACAGTACCCCACTGCTGTCCGTGGTCGTGATGTATTTGGCCGGGATGGGATGATCCAGATGATAGATGATGGTGATGGGCTGGCTGCCGTTCCAGCTGGAGAGTTGGGCGGTGCCCAGGAAGGTATAATTCTGGGAATTCCCTTGGGCATCTTTTTTCTGTTCTCGGACAAAGAGCAGGACGATATTCCCCTTTTCTTGCTGCTTGATGTACCGCTGTCCGGTGGGGGATTCTGGAGTGGTGGCATTTTGGCTCTGCCAGTGGAACAGCCGGTCATTGATAGAATAATCTTCATACCGGGTGGTTTCGGAAAATTCCTTTTCCGACTTGTTCAAAGTCACCAGGAATACATCTGTGTCTCGGTTCACCAAACTGCTGTTTCCAGGATGGAGGTATTTCACACCTTCCCGTACGCTGTTGGGTTTGTTCAGTCCCAGGGCTGCAAAAATCTGATCCCGGGAATAGTTGCAATAGACTTCCAGGGCACAGGGGTAGGGGAGGCTGGCCTTATGAGGCAGGACGTTGAACCGTTCGAATTGGAGGGTCAGGATAGATTGGATTTCCTGGCAGAGTTCTGGAGTTCTCTGCCAAAGGCGAATGGCCTCCCAGGGATCTTTTAATCCGGCATCCTGCCAGTCCTTCCCCCAAAGGGTGAACTGCCACATCCGCAGGTACTGCTGTTGGAGGCTGGGCAAGTCAGAAGGTTCCGCCGGATTTTGAAAGGCCCTCTGCAGGAAAGTAAGCCAATGGGGAGAATCTATTCCTAGGAGACGGGGCATGGCCCGCTCCAGGATTTTTTCTTCTGTGGTTTCAGGGAAATCGGGAATGACCTGGGCCTGGGTACACATCCGAGCATATGTCCGCTTACCATTGTAAAAGACTTCCGGCTTCACATTGGCCGCTTTCAGGAATTGAGCCAGGGTAGGAACGGACTTTCCGGCCGCTTCATACAAGTCACGGATACATTCCTGGTAAAAGGCATCGCCCCGGAGCCTAGAACGGATATTGTCCAACACCCGTTTTTGGGCGATTTCTTCCAATTGGATGGAACAGCCTTTGGGCACATGGGGGAATCCCTCTTTTACTTCTCTGTGGATGGACACGTTATCCCGTCCCACCAGAGCTTGGAAGCGACTGGCGAAATCATATTTTCGGTTTGCCTGGGCTACAAAGTCCAGCACTGTCAGACAGTCCTTCCCTTCATCCAGGCGCAGCCCTCGGCCCAGCTGTTGAAGAAATACGGTCATGCTATTAGTGGGACGCAGGAACAGAATGGTATTGATGCAGGGGATATCCACCCCCTCATTGAACAGGTCCACCACGAAAATGAAAGTCAAGTCCCCACTGGCCAATTTCTGGCTGGCACTCCGCCGTTCCTCTTCGGAAGAATGGGCATCCAGTGCCAGAGAACAAATGCCCTTCTGGTTGAAATAATCTGCCATAAAATGGGCATGGTCTTGAGAGACACAGAAGCCCACCCCGTGGATTTCACGCCAGTCCGCCGTATAGCGTTCCACTGCATCTAAAATGGCCTGGGCCCGCTGGTTGGCCGTATGAGCTTCCATTACGTAGAGATTGGTCAGGGCCTCCACATCGTAATGGCCATTGGTCCATTTTACGTGGCTTAAGTCCACTGTGTCCGACACTCCAAAATAATGGAAAGGACACAGCAGCCGCCGTTCAATGGCTGCTGGGAGACGGATTTCCGCAGCAATATGGTCACCGAACCAGTGGAGGATATCTTTTCCATCCATTCGTTCCGGAGTGGCAGTGAGGCCAAGAAGAATCTTGGGTTGGAAATGGTTCAGCAGTTTTTGGTAGGAGGGAGCTGCTGAATGGTGGAATTCGTCCACGATGATCATGTCGTAGAAATTCGGTTCCATATGATCCCAGAGGGCCAAACTGTTGCAGGTTTGGATGGACATGAATACATGGTCCATTTGGGCGGGATGGCTGCCAGATACTGCCAGTTCTCCAAAATTGGGGTCTTTCAATACCTGACGGAAACAAGAACGGCTCTGCTCTAGGATTTCCTTCCGATGAGCGATAAAGAGGAGGCGGGCTCCTTCTGGACGGCTTTCTTTGAAACGGCGGTAATCAAAGGCCGAAATGGCAGTTTTTCCTGTCCCCGTGGCCGCAACGATCAGATTGTGCCACCGGTTCCTTTCCTTCCGTTCCACTTCCAAGGCATCCAGGATGACCTGCTGGTAGGGATAGGGACGGATGGTGAAAGAATAGGATAGTTCCTCCATCTTATCGGTGCCGTGATATCGCTGCTGTGCAATAGCCTGCTTCAGCTGAGGCAGGTCCTTTGCTGTATAGGGCTGGAAATCTGCTGAATGCCAGTAGGTTTCAAAGGTGGCGTCCATTTTGGCCATGATTTCCGGCATATCTTGCTGGGTCACCTTCATGTTCCATTCCAGTCCATCGGCAATGGCTGCATGGGATAGGTTGGAAGAACCGACATAAGCTGTGGAATACCCGCTGTTGCGTTGGAACAGATAGGCCTTGGCATGGAGCCGGGTTTCCTTTACGTTGTAGGAAATCCGGACTTCTGTATTAGGAAGCTGGGAGAGGATTTCAATGGCTTTTGGATCCGTGGCTCCCATATAGGTAGTGGTCAGGATCCGCAAATGGCCTCCTGCTGCTGTAAAGGTCCGTAAGTAAGGGAGAATCAGGGTAAGACCGGAAAATTTGATGAAAGAAACCAAAAAATCGATTTGGTCACTGGAAGCAATTTCTCGGCGGAGTTCCGATACCATGGAAATATCTTTTTGACTGTTGGTAAAGAGAAATGAGCGGGAAAGAGATGTTGCTGGCCGAGGGCGGTGGACTTCCTGGATCTGGTTGATCCGGTGTTGGAGTTCCAAGAGCAGGAAATCTTCCCGATTCACCTGATTGTCCGTTCCTAGAGCAGGCAATTTTTCTGATAGACAGCGGATCAACCCATTGGTTAGAGCCAATTCCTGCTGGAGCAGACTTTCCCCGTTCTGATCCGCCAAGTCTTTCAGACAAAGATGGACCAGCTTGCTGATGTAATCTGAAAGATATCCCACGGCCTCTTGGGGATCTACTTTGTCAGAAATCGTAGCCCAAATCTTTTTCTGGTCCAAAGCTTCCTGCAGCCACTGTCCCAGTCTCTGGGAAATTACTTTTTCATAAAGTCCATCTTTGAATCCGTCCATTGCCCAGCCTCCTTTGGTGATAGGGATATTATAGCATGGATAGAAAAAAGGCGGGGGAGAGGCTTTGAAAAGAAGTCAGACACGGCCCAGAGGGCCTATAGACGTCAGATTTTGTTCGGCTTAGATGCAGATCCGTCCTGCTTATCGCCAACAAGCTTATGTCTGACTTCTGAAAGGCCCACAAGGGGCTGGGTCTGACTTCTTAAATCTGACTTCTGGAAGGCCCGGAAGGGCCGGTCTGACGTCTCTCTTTCCAACCCGATCTATGCTATAATATCTTCCGAACAGAGTTGATCATTTCGTAAGGAGGAGTTGCCATGCTGGAAATTGGAACGGCTGCGCCGGATTTTACGCTTCCGGATCAAAATGGGGTCATGTATTCTTTGTCCGACTATCGGGGTCAGAAGGTAGTCCTGTATTTTTATCCCCGGGACAATACGACCGGCTGCACCAAACAGGCCTGTGCCTTTGGGGAGCTGTATCCCCAGTTCCAGGAGAAAGGGGCTGTAGTGCTGGGAGTCAGCAAGGATTCTGTGGCTTCCCATAAAAAGTTCGAAGAAAAATACGGCCTGCCTTTTACCTTACTTTCTGATACGGAAAAAACCGTGCTCCAGGCCTATGATGTGTGGAAAGAAAAGAAACTGTACGGCAAGGTATCCATGGGTGTGGTGCGCAGCACGTATCTGATCGATGAACAGGGAATCATCGTCAAGGCCATGGGGAAAGTGAAACCAGCAGAGAATCCTGCCCAGATGCTGGAGGCGCTGGGATGAGGGTGATCATTTCTCCAGCCAAGAAAATGCAGGTGGATCTGGAATCGGGGTGCAGCTGCACCCCGCCTTCTTTCCTTCCGGAAACACGGAAACTGCTGACCTGGCTCAGGGGGCTTTCCTTTGAGCAGCTCCAGGCATTGTGGGCCTGCAGTCCGGCACTGGCAGAGGAAAATTATGCACGGCTCCAGCGGATGGACCTGGACCAGGGTGTTACGCCGGCTTTGCTGGCCTATGAGGGGATCCAGTACCAGTACATGGCTCCTGCCGTGTTCGAAGATGGACAGATGGACTGGGTGGGAGAACGGGTCCGGATCCTTTCGGGCTTTTATGGAGTCCTGCGGCCTTTTGATGGCGTGGTGCCCTACCGGTTGGAAATGCAGGCCAAGGGAGCTCCGGAAGGGTTCCGGAGCCTTTATGGATTCTGGGGGAATCGGCTGTACCGGGCCTGCCGGGATGAGGACGGAGTGATCATCGATCTGGCGTCCAAAGAATACAGCCGGGCGGTAGAACCTTATCTGCAGCAGGGGGAACGGATGATCCAGGTAGTTTTTGGAGAACGGGCCGGAGACCGGGTGGTCCAGAAAGGGGTCTATGTGAAAATGGCCCGGGGAGAAATGGTCCGGTATCTGGCTGGCAAAGGAGCCACAAAGCCGGAGGACATGAAAGGGTTCTGCTGGAGTGGCTATGCCTGGAGCCCGGAATTTTCCCGGGAAGACCGGTACGTTTTTATCCGGCAGCAAGAAGAGAATTGAAAAGCAGTCAGACCCGGCCCTGATGGGCCTTGAGATGTCAGACGTCAGCTTTGTTCGGTTAAGCAGCAGGTCCGTTCTGCTCATCGCCAACAAGCTGACGTCTGAATTCTGAAAGGCCCGGAAGGGCCGGTCTGACGTCTTATATCGTGAGGCATTTTCTTAATTTGATAAAGACTGTCATGATATGAAAAAGAATGTTATGAATTGAAAGGATTGGAGATTGGTCTTGTTCGATTTTTCTTTAAAGGTATATTCTTTTTAGAGGAATTAGATAAAACCAGTCTTGAAATGAGGTGTTTCCATGAAAGAACCTTTGGAACGGGTCCGGCCCTGGCAGGAGAAGGTGGATCCGGAGCATATCATCGACTTTTTGAATGCCTGTGAAAAAACGGGATTGGAGATCCATGGCATCATGATTGCCGTCCATGACCGGGTAATCTTTGAAGCGTACAGTGCACCGTACAATGGCCAAACACCCCACATCATGCATTCTTTTACCAAGACATTGACCAATACGGCGGTAGGACTGGCTTTTGCAGATGGGCTGCTGCAGCTGGATGATCCGCTGCTGAAATACTTCCCGGAACAGGCCCAAGGTGCCAACGGGTACCTTCAAAAATGCACCCTCCGGGACCTTCTGACCATGCGGAACGGCCAGGAACGGTCCATCGGGGGCAATGAATGGCGGCCCCTGAAGACAAGCTGGAAAGAGGCATATTTCCAGGTGCCTTTCGACAAGGAGCCGGGGAAGACCTTCATGTATTCCAGTGGGAATTCCTATATCCTTTCTTATATTGTCCAGCAGGTGGAGGGCAAGACGGCCCAGGAACTGTTCCAGGAACGGGTAGGAAGGAAAATCGGCGTCGGGGACTTCCCCTGGATGAAGAGCCCGGAAGGAGTCTGCTCCGGAGGGAACGGAGCGGAACTGACGGTGGAAGATATGCTGCGGATCGGGCTGCTGTACCTCCACAAGGGCAAGTGGCGGGGAGAGCAGCTGCTGCCTGCTGAATGGGTGGACTATGCCTTCGGGTTCCGGGATCCCCTGCCTTCTTTCGAGGGCAAACAGTACAATTTCCATTGGGAACGGAAGAATGGGCTGGATATCTGGGCGGCCAAAGGGATGTTCGACCAGATCTGCGGTGTCATCCCCAAGTACGATATGGTCTTTGCCATGACGGCAGCCGATGAATCCTACCAGGCGGAAGAACTGTTCCAGCGGGAAATCCTAGACCGGATGGGATCCCCTCGGAAAGAACCGGTTTCCCAGGGAGAAACGGCCATGGAAACGATCCTGCGGGAAAAGGGACTGCGGCTTTCCCTGCTGGACCAGGACCATTCAGTAAGGGATCATGTGGAACTGCCGGATACCTTGGTCTTCGAGCCGGAAGAAAACCCGGACGGGATCCGGCGCATCCGGCTGGAGTTCGGGGAAAAGACCTTCCGTTTCGGCATGGAGGACGGCCGGGGAACCCATGAGATCCTCCATGGGATGGATCATTGGATCCAGGGGACCACGTCCATGACCGGTGCCTATCTCCATCATCAATATGAAAAAGAGGACCTCCAGGTCTGGGCAGAGGCCCATTGGCAAGATGCCAGGACCCTGCTGCTGAAATGGCGGTATCCGGGGATGCCCTTCTTCGACCAAGTGAAGATCTCCTTCCAAGAAAGACAAGTGCTCATCGACCGCTGGGTGAATATGAATTCCCAGGATACCTGCCGGCCTACGTTGGTGTTGAAAAAATGAAATAGAGGGTGCTGCACCGTACGGTGCAGCACCCTCTATTTCATTTCCTTATTCTTTTCTCATTCTCCCACATTGGGCAGCGGTCCGCCGCTGTTCCGTCTCTGCCACTGGTAGCCCAGGAACAGGATGACGATGCCGATCAGGTCGGTCATGCTGCCGGGGATGATCAGGCAGAGCCCGCCGATGAAGAAGGCTATCCGCTGGAGGACGTTCAGGGGATGCTGGCAGAAGCCGATCATGGCCAGGGACAGGCCCCACATGCCGATGATGGCGGTCACCATGGCCATCAGGATGGTGGGGGCGGTGGCATTGATCATCAGCAGCTGGGGTGCCAATACGAAGATATAGGGCACCACGAAGGCGGCAATGGCCAATTTTGCTGCGGTGACCCCGGTCTTCATGGGGTTGGCGCCGGCAATCCCGGCCCCTGCGTAGGCTGCCAGGGCCACAGGAGGCGTCACGTCAGCCACGATCCCGAAGTAGAAGGCAAACATATGGGCGGCCAGCACGGGTACATGCATCTGGACCAGGGCCGGAGCGGCAATGGTGGAAGTGATGACATAGTTGGCGGTGGTGGGTACGCCCATGCCCAGGATCAGGGAGGTGATCATGGTGAAGAACATGGCCGGGAGCATCTTCCCGCCTGCCAGATCCAGCAGGGCGGTGGCCAGTTTCAGGCCCACGCCGGTCTTGGTCACCACACCGATGATGATGCCGGCAGAGGCGCAGGCAATCAATACGCCCAGGACGGACTGGGCACCCACGATCAGGCCTTCTACAAACTGTTTGAAGGTAATGCGGGTGTTCTTCCGCAGGCAGGCGCAAACGATGGTCAGGCCGATGGCGTACAGGGCGGCCCGCATGGGGGTGTACCCGGTGACCAGCAGATAGACGATGACGATCAGGGGAAGGGCCAGGTGCCCTTTTTCTCTCAGCAGAGGGCCGAACTTGGGCAGTTCTTCCCGGGGAGTCCCTTTTAGACCGTATTTCTTGGCTTCATAATGGACGCTGAGCCAGATGCCGGTATAGTACAGCAGGGCCGGGATCACTGCAGCCTTGACCACTTCGATGTAGGGGACGCCTACGAATTCCGCCATCAGGAAGGCGGCGGCGCCCATGACCGGCGGCATCAGCTGGCCTCCCGTGGAGGCGGCGGCTTCTACGGCACCGGCAAAGGAAGGACGGTAGCCCAGTTTCTTCATCATGGGGATGGTGAAGGAACCGGTGCCGGCCACGTTGGCCACAGAGGAGCCGGATACGGTGCCCATGAGGCCGGAGGAGAGCACGGCCACTTTGGCGGGACCGCCCACGGCCCAACCGGCCAATGCGTTGGCAAAGTCGATGAAGAACTTGCCCAGGCCGGTGGCATCCAGATAAGCTCCGAACAGGATGAACAGGAAGATGAAGGTGGAGGAGACCCCCATGGGGACCCCGAAGATCCCTTCGGTGGTGAAGTACAGATGGCTCACCAGTTCGTCAAAGGAGACCCCTCTGTGGGCCAGGATCCCAGGCATATAGGGACCTAGGAAGGCATAGGCCAGGAAGACCAGGGCCACGGTGAGCATGGGCCAGCCCACGGTCCGCCGGGTGGCTTCAAAGACCAAAAGGACCCCGATGACGCCGATGGCGATATCCGTAGGGGTGTTCATCCCGGCCCGGGTGACCAGTTCTTTGTAGTTGACCACCAGATACATGGTAGCTACGACGGAAAGGACGGCCAGGATCGCATCCAGGGGATTCATCTTTTCCCGGGACCAGGATTTCCGGGCCGGATAGAGCAGGAAAATCAGCACCAGGCCGAAGCACAGGTGGATGGTCCGCTGGAGATGGGCGTCCAATACGCCGAAGATGGCGGTGTACAGCTGGAAGCCGGAAAAAAGGATACAGACGGCGCAGATGATGTAATGCCAGATTCCCACAGGATCCCGTTTGTCCGATTCTTTGTCGAATTTCTGCATGACTTCTTCCGCAGACATGCCGGCATCCGGGGCTTTTTTCTTTTCTTCAGTCATACAATCACATCCTTCCATGGGTAGAAATCTGTGACAGCCAGAACTCATAGCGTTTCATGGCTGTTACGCTGACTTTGGTTCCTTGTCCGTAGAGGGTACAGAGATCATAGGTCCTGCCTTTGCAGTACAGGACGGGCATGGCCTGGATGGCGGTCCGGAAAGTGACCGAAGGATAGGGGCGGTCGAGGATCATCTCGAACTTGCCCTTTTCCTTCAAGGGAAGGAACTGGCCTTCGGAAGCATCGTAGGGGAGGCCCACACCGAAGGATTCGTAGATGGTGTGGGTCATGGTCATGGCGTGGGGTCCCTCCACCCGGAAATATTCGTCGCAGGGTGTCTGCTGGACGGAATGTTTATAATGATAACGCCACACGTCTCCGGGGCGTACAGGGACCGCCAGGGCCTGACCTGTTTCCGGCAGGATGGCCAGCACCAGCTGGCTGGCATACCCATAGGATCCGGCCAAGAGCAGGAACAGCAGCAGGAACAGGAGTTTCAGCCGATTTTTAAAAAAAGACCGAACCCCACGGGAGGGTGGCGTTCGGTCTATCCGATTGTTCATGGCAATCACGCAGGCTTTTTATTTTTCATTGAAGAACTTTTCAGCCCCGCCATTGAGAGGGATGGACATCCCGTCTTTCCCGGATTCCTTGGTGATGGCCTTGGCCACGTTGTGGGCTGCTTTCATCCGGTCCAGGTTGCCGTACAGGGCTTTCACTACATCGTAGCCCAGGTCGTTGCTGAATTTGTCGGTGACTACCAGCATGCACTTCACGGCGACAGCTTCCACATCGGAATCGACCTTATTATAGGTCTTTGCGGGGATCTTGATCTTGGTGTAGTACGGATACTTCTTGATCAGTTGATCCGCCATGGCGGCATCCACAGGGAGCAGCACCACATCATGCTGGGTAGCCAGGTCCTGGATGGCAGCGGTGGGGAACCCGGCGGTTACGAACGCCACGTCCACGTTGCCGTCTTTCAAAGCGGAAGCCGCTTCCCCGAAGGACAGGTACTGGACCTTGATGTCATCGTAGGTGATCCCGGCAGCTTCCAGGATCTGGCGGGCGTTGGCTTCGGTACCGGAACCGGCGGCCCCTACGGCCACCCGTTTGCCTTTCACATCGGCCAGGGTCTTGACGCCGGTCTTGGCGGTCGTTACGATCTGGATGGTTTCAGGATACAGGGTTGCCAGGGCTTTCAGGTTCTTGACTTCTTTGCCCTTGAACATTTCCAGGCCCTTGACGGCATAATAGGAAATGTCGTTCTGGACGAAGGCGATATCCACTTTGCCTTCCTTCAGCAGGTTGACGTTGGCCACGGAGGCACCGGTGGACTGGGCAGAGGCGTTGGCCCCTTTCACGTTCTTGTTCAGGATGTCAGCCAGAGCACCGCCCAAGGGATAGTAGGTACCGGAGGTACCGCCGGTGGCGATATTGATGAATTTCTTCTCACCGCCGCCGCTCTTCTTGTCTCCGCCACCGCCGCCGCAGCCGGCGAACAGGGAGACTGCTGTGGCCATTGCCAACACCGCAAGTACGAGTCTTTTTGCTTTCATAGCTCTCTCCTCCATTTTGAACAGATTTTGAACAGGACTACAAAAGGAAATTAGGCCAGATGATCGACAACCCCTGCCTATTTCATTGTACAATTAAAGTATATCCCCAGTGTAACATTTTGTCAAGGCGAAAACGTGAAGGTGTAACGTTACAAAGTTTACAATTTACAAAAGTAAATACTGTATACAATATTCAATAAACTTATGAAAACTGTAAAACAAGGAAACTTTGAAATTTCAATTAATTCTGCTATACTAATTTGTATCGGGAATTTTGCTGCTGAAGGTCTGCTGCCCAGACAGGAACAGCAATGGAGGCAGAGGAGAGGGGAAAATCATGGACATTCGCCATTTGGAATATTTTGTGGAGGTCGCCCGTTTCCGGAGCTTCAGCCGGGCTGCCCGGGAAATCCATGTGGCCCAGTCGACGCTGAGCCGCACCATCCAGGAACTGGAAACGGAATTGGGGAACCAGCTGTTCCGGCGCAGCTACCAATCCATTGCCTTGACCGAATTCGGGGAACGGTTCCTCCAAAAGGCCAATCAGGTGCTGGCCGGCTTTCGGGAGCTGAAAGCTCTTTCCCAGAAGGACAGCCGGGAAATCTTCGGCAAATTGTACGTGGGGCTGCCGCCCATTACGGCGGTGACGGCTTTTTCTTCGGTGCTGGCTGGCTTCAAGAAAAAATATCCCTTCATCAAAGTGATCCTGTTCGATGCGCCCCCCAAGCAGGTGGAACGGATGTTGAAACAGTCCCTGCTGGATTTCGGCGTATTCCTGCCCCGGAACAGGTCTCTCTACGACTGGATCTGGTTCGACCAGGACCTCCACGGACTGCTGGTCACCGAGGACAATCCCCTGCTCCAGGGAGCTCCTTCGGGATCTGTGGGGTATGCCGGCCTGGGGCAGGAACCCCTCATCATCTACAACCAGGATTATCTGGTCCATGACCAGCTGCTGGAAGGGTTCCAGGAAAACCAGATGCTGCCCAACATCATCCTGGAAACCAGCCAGCTGGAGATGATGCTCTCTCTGGTCCTCCATCATGCAGGGACGGCGGTGCTTCCCCGGAAACTGTGCCGGCAGCTGGCGGCCATCCACCCAGGGCTGGGCTGTCTGGATCTGGAAGACAGCCGGCTGAAGATGGACCTGGCCCTGACCTGGCTGCGGAGCCACCCCTTGTCAGAAGCTGGTAAACTGTTCCAGGATTTCCTCCAGCAGCATCTGGCGGAGAAGGGGTTTGTGTTTGAGAAGGAAAATTGAAAGGGGCTGCTGCAAGCGCAACAGCCCCGTTTCTCACAAATATTCACAATGGAGTTCCTGTAATTTCTTTTCCACAAAGGGCCGATCCCAAGTGCGGTCTTTCTCCATGGTTGCCATCACTTGGGCTTCGTGGGCATCGATGGCCAGGGCCTTTTCCAGGATGGCTTCTGCCTTCAGCGGCGGGATGACGGTGAGGCCGTCCTGATCCCCGCTGATGATGTCCCCGGGCCAGACCACCGTATGGCCGATGGCAATCGGTTCATTGATGGTGCCGGGGCCGTTCTGGAAAGGCGTGTTGGGAGAGGCGGCCAGGGCGTAGACGGGGAAATCCATCTTCCGCAGGGGCTCTACATCCCGGATGGCTCCGTAGACCACGATGCCGGCACAGCCGTGGAGCCGGGTGAAGGAGGTCATGAGTTCTCCCACGATCCCACGTTCCGTATATCCGCCGGCGTCGATGACGATGATGTCCCCGGGTTGGACCATATCCAGGGATTTATGGAACATCAAGTTGTCCCCGGGAGGGCACTGGACGGTAAAGGCCGGCCCCAGGAGCGGGACCTGGTTGACGGGACGCAGGCCACTGGGGAGGGAAAATTCACCGAACATGGCATCCACCAGGTTGGAAACGGGGACGCCCCGGAATTTTTCGATCAGCTCTTTGGCTGGACGGGGAAAATCGGTACGGATGGTGCAACAGCTTTCATTCATAAGACAAATCTCCTTTCAAGAAATCCACTCAGAGCATGTTGGGCAGGAACATGACGATGGAGGGAATATAGGTAATCAGCAGCAGGACGACGATCCCAGCAGCCAGGAAAGGCACGATTTTCTTGCACACTTCGCTGACCGGCGCATGGGCGATGTTGCAGCCCACATACAGGTTGATGCCTACCGGCGGTGTGATCAGGCCCAGTGCCATGTTGACGGTGAGGAATACACCGGCATGGAGCAGGCTGATGTCCAGTTTCCGGAACACCGGGACGATGATGGGGATCAGGATGTAGAAGGCGGAGTTGGGTTCCAGGAAACAGCCGGCAATCAGGAAGATGATGTTCACCAGGAGCAGGATCACGTATTTGTTCTCGCTGACGCTCAGGAGGGCGGCAGAAAGGTCACCGGCCACATGGCTCACGGACAGAATCCAGGCGAAGAGGGAGGCAGCTGCGATGATGTACATAACTGTGGCCGAAGAGATGGCGGATTCGTACAGGATCTTGGGCAGGTCCCGCAGCTTGATTTCCCGGTAGACGAAGACCCCTACTACGAAACCGTAGACGACGGAGACCCCGGCAGCTTCTGTAGGAGTGAAAATGCCGCTGTAGATGCCGCCCAGGATGATGACCGGCATGATGAGGCCCCACACTGCGTCTTTGAAGGCTTTCCAGCGTTCTTCACTGCTGGCTTTGGGCATCCGCTTGATGTTGGGATTGTTCCGGGAATCCCAGAGGGCAGCGATGATGAAGGAAATCCCGATCAGGATCCCGGGGATGATGCCGCCGGCAAACAGTTTCCCTACGGATACGTTGGCGATGGAAGCGTAGACGATGAAGGCGATGCTGGGCGGGATGATGATGCCGATGGCGCCGGAAGCACTCATCAGGGCAGTGGAAAGGGAGCGGTCATAACCAGCCTTCACCATAGCAGGGATCAGGATGGTCCCCAGGGCGGCCACGGTAGCCGGGCCGGAACCGGAGATGGCGGCGAAGAAGCAGGCTACGATGACCACCACGGCCACCAGACCGCTCGTGGTATGGCCCACAAAAGCCTGGGCCAGGTTGATCAGCCGCTTGGAGATGCCCGCATAATCCATGATGACGCCGGCCAGGATGAAGAAAGGGATGGCCAGCAGGGAGAACTTGGCGATGGAGGAGAGCATGATGTGGGACACCATGGTCATAGGGAACCCGCCGGCCAGGATGGCCAACATGGTGGAGATCCCCAGGGATACGGCGATGGGGACATTCAGGAAAACCAGGAGGAAGAACACTCCGAATAAGATGATACCAATCATATCAGGCAGCCTCCTTTCCATGCTGCTGCAGGGACAGATAGGTCCGGAGACCGGACTGGAGAGAGCGGATCAGGATCAGGACGGCCCCCACGGGAATGGAAAGGCTTTCTGATTCCAGAGGGACACCCAGGCTGGGGGTCACGGCATGGAGCAGGCTTTCGTGATAGACGGTGAGGCAGCCGTAATAGAACAGCAGAAGGGCAAAGGCACAGGAGCAGACGGTGGAAAAGAGCACCATCTTTGCCTGGTTTTTCTGGCTCATCTTGTCCGTCAGGAAACTCATCCCCATGTGGGCAGAATATTTGTAGGCGGAGGCGATGCCGAACATGGTGACCCAGACGAAGGCGATGACTGTGATCTCTTCCGTGAAGGAGAAAGACTGTCTGAACATCCGGGCGACCACGTTGATAAAGTTCATGATGGACATGAAGGCCAGCAGGATGACGATGCAGCCTTCTTCGAAATAATCAAGGATTTTCATGCTGGGCTCCTTTCTGGTCCGGGTATACGTAACCGAAGGCATTCATCACTTCATCGGTGAATTCAGCCCGGTATTTGTCGTAGATGGGGGCCACGCATGCTTGGAAAGCGGCGATCTCTTCCGGGGTCAGGTCGGTGACTTTCATGCCGTTGGCTTCGAATTCTTTCCGGGTCTTTTCTTCGGCAGCCCGGGAGACGGCCACTTGTTTGGCACAGGCTTCTTTCCCGGCTTCTGCAAAGATGGCCTTATCCTCTTCGCTGAGCTGGTCCCATACCTTGTTGCTGACGCTGAGGACGATGGCATCATAGGCGTAGTTCCACATGGACATGTATTTCTGGACTTCCTGGATGTTCCCGGCTTTGATGAAGTTCACCGGGTTCTCCTGTCCGTCGATGGCGCCCTGCTGCAGGGCGGTGAACACTTCCCCGAAGCTCATGGTCACCGGGTCAGTGCCGAACATCTTGTACAGGGTGGTGTACTGGGGGATGCTGGCGATCCGGACTTTCAGGCCTTTCATATCTTCCGGGGTCTTGATTTCCCGTTTGTTGTTGGTGATCTGGCGGAAGCCGTTTTCACACAGGCCCAGCACATGGGCTCCTTTGGCCTCCATCAGCTGGCTGATCATCTGACCTCCCGGTCCGCCGTTGAAGACGATCCGGTCCACGTCCTGGTAGCCCCGAGGGAATAGCCAGGGCATGCTCAGGGCACCCAGCTTGGGTTCGAAGGTGGCGATGATCATGGTGGAGTGCATATCCACGTCCGTGGTGCCGTCCAGCAGCATTTCCACCCCTTTGATCTGGTTGCCGCTGGAGAGCTGTTCGTTGGAATAGATGGCCACTTTGTAGCGGCCGCCGGTCTTTTCCTCGATCTGTTTCTTGAATTCCCGGGCACAGGCCATCCATACACTGGAATCTGCGGTGGTGACGTTCATCCGCAGTTCCACAGGCTTTTTCGGTGTAGGGGCACTGGTAGACGGCGTGCTGTTTTTGCCGCAGCCGGTGAAAAGGCACAGGCTGGCAAGGCCCAGGACGATCCCTTTCCAAAATTTCTTCTTCACAGTTCTTCCTCTCTTTCTGTACAGGCGGGAACCCAACCGAGGGACCCGCTCTTTATTTCGTAATTCATGATACTCAGTAAAATTTGAATTGTCTAATATTTATGACGGATATGGGGTATGCGGAAAACGGATAATAGAATGGAAACTGTTGGCTTGGTGGAAAGATGGATTAATGACAATAGAAAATTGAAATGCGCATACAGACAATTTTGATAAAAAGACAATAAACTTTCATTCAAAAACTAATGGATACAGAAAAAGTAAATAAACTAATGTATAATTAAAATGTTGTTGCAAACGAGAAAACTTAGCAGTACAATTATCCCATCAGAAGAACGGCTGCGCGCGAGCTGGTTTTTGTGATGCACCCACTACGATATTCAGGAGGGGAATGATCATGGGCATTCCAGCAGAACTGGAACTGCTGAAGCATACAGATACTGTCAACGAGCTGCTGGCTCGCTACGGGGTCAAATTCAGCATCTACAAAAATAATGAATTCAAGGAACAGCTGTTTCCTTTCGACGCCATCCCGCGGGTCATCGGTGCAGAGGAATTCGCCGGCCTGGAACGGGGACTGAAGCAGCGGGCGCAGGCCCTGAACGAATTCTTGAAAGACATCTATGGGGAAAAGCGGATCATCAGCGACGGGATCATCCCGGAAGATTTTGTCTTCCTTTCCAAGGGGTATATGGCGGAGTGTGACGGGGTGCAGCCTCCCAAGGGCATCCACAACCACATCTCCGGGATCGACCTGGTAAAAGGGAAGGATGATACCTGGTATATCCTGGAAGATAACCTGCGGGTGCCCAGCGGGGCTTCTTATCCCCTGATCGCCCGGGAAATCTGCCGGATCTGCTGTCCGGAAACGTTCCGGGATATCCGGATCGATGACAACCGGAACTATGTCCAGCTGCTGAAGAAGACCATGGACTATGTGAACTGCGGGGGACTTTCCGTGGTGCTCACGCCCGGCCGGTATAATTCCGCTTATTTCGAACATTCCTATTTGACAGAAAAGACCGGGGCCAAGCTGGTCAGCGGCCAGGACCTGATGGTGGAAGACAATCATGTCTATTACAAGAACTATAACGGTACCCGGGAACGGGTGGGAGCCATCTACCGGCGGATCTCTGACGAATACCTGGATCCCATGAATTTCTATGGGGATTCCCTGATCGGCGTGCCCCATGTGTACGATGCCTTCCGGGCGGGGAATGTAGCCGTCCTCAATGCGGTGGGCAACGGAGTGGCGGACGACAAGGGCATCTACTACTTTGTGCCCAAGATGATCCGGTACTACCTGGGAGAGGAACCCATCCTCCGGAATGCTCCCACTTACCTGCCTTTCTACGAAGAGGACCGGAAGTACTGCGATGCCCATTTCGATGAACTGGTGTGGAAGGATGTATCGGAAGCTGGGGGCTACGGGGTGGTGTTTGCCAGCAAGATGACAGAAGACCAGAAAAAAGATTTCAAGGCACTTTTGGCGAAAGATCCCCGGCACTTCATCGCCCAGGATGTGATCGATTTCCAGGATCTGGATATCTTGGACAAAAACGGGAAACGGGTACCCCGGAAGGCGGACCTGCGGGCCTTCGTACTGCTGGGCGAAGAACCCATGGTGTGGCACAGCGGGCTTACCCGGTTCACCACCGATCCAGATTCTTTCATCGTCAATTCTTCTCAGGGAGGAGGTTTCAAGGACACATGGGTATTATCACGGTAAATCAATCAGACTGTCTGTTTTGGCTGGGACGCTACATCGAACGGGTCTATACCACCCTGCGGATGTACTGCCAGGAATACGATCGGATGATCGACGAGATGCAGGACAGCTATGAAGAATACTGCCGGCGCATGGGGATCCCCAACATCTATACTTCCCGGGAAGATTTCCGGAAACGGTATCCCTTCGATGCGGCCAATCCCCATTCTATCCGCAGCGCCCTGGACCGGGCCTACGACAATGCCATCCTGCTCCGGGGAGAACTGGGCACTCACTGTCTTTCCTATGTGGAGATGACCCTCTATGATTTGAAAAAAGCAGAGGGATCAGAAGCACCTCTCATCGCTTTCCAGGCTTTGGTGGATCACATCCTGGCCTTCTGGGGGATCGTGGATGACGTGATCGAAGCGGAACAGGTCCGCAGCATCCTGAAAACCGGGAAAAGGGTGGAACGGATTGACATGTATGCTCGGATGAAGTATGATTCCAAAGAAGTGGCCCACGAAATCCGCCGTCTGGCAGGACGGATCCCCAAGACCGGCCTGGTCTATGACCAGGGCGCCATCGAACGGCTGATGGAACTGGGACGCCAGGACCCCATGGATTATGGAGCAATCTTGGAACAAGTGGATGAGATAGGAGCGAACTTGATTTAATGAGTCGAAATCTGCATTTTTCCTACCGGATGGAGATCCAGTATTCCCAGCCGGTGGAAGGCGGCTGTTATACCCTGCGGACCATTCCAGAAAGCGGAGCGGTGCAGCAGGTGACGAAACTCTCGGCCCGGCTGGAACCGGGAGAGAAAGCATGGCAGAGCCGGGATCCCTTTGGCAATCTGCTGCAGTGCGGCCGGGATCAGGGGATGATGGAACGGTTCCTGTTCGAAGAAACAGGGGAAGTGATTACCGGCCTTAGGGACAGCGAGCCAGCGGAACCCTATGCCCAGCTGGTGAAGTTCCGGTACGGGGGCAGCCTGGTACAGCCAGGACCGCTGCTGGAACGGTTCTGGGCCGGGCAGCTGGAACCTGTCCTGGCCGGGAAAAATGCCCTGGAACAGGGACGGATCATCATGGAGAAGGTCCATGACACCATGGTCTATGCCAAAGGACGGACTGGCATGGCCACCACTGCCGAACAGGCCTTGGAGCAGGGCAGCGGGGTGTGCCAGGATGAATCCCATGTGATGATCGCCCTGTGCCGCCTCAGCGGGATCACCGCTCGGTACGTGGCAGGGTTCCTGTACGGAGAAGGGGAGAGCCACGCCTGGGTGGAGGTGCTCCACGATGGCCGCTGGTATGGGCTGGATCCGACCAACGCTATCCCTGCCGGAGACAAGCACATCCGCATCGCCGTGGGCCGGGACGTGGGGGACTGCCCCATGAACAGCGGCATCTTCTATGGCAGTGCAGATCAGACCATACAAGTCAATGTAAAAGTTTGGTAAAAGAACCGGGAGACAGAGCCGGACTGGCAGCGGCCAGGGCCTGTTTCCCGGCTTTCTTTTGCCTTTTTTGCATATCGAATCCTGTTCCCATCAACCGTAACCTATGGTACAATAAACTATACGACAACAACCGGGAGGACGGATAAGCGCATGCGTGGATATACAAAAGTGACCATCACCCGCAAAGGGGAGAAAATGGCCCGGGGCGGGCACCCCTGGGTGTTCGGGGACGAAGTGCTGGACATTGCAGGCCCTGTGGAAAACGGGGACCTGGTGGATGTGGTCAGCGAGAAAAAGGGCAAGTACATCGGCACCGGCTTCTACAATGACCATTCCAAGATCCGGGTGCGGCTCCTATCCCGGAACGCCAATGACAAGTTCGACGAAGCCTTCTTCGAACGGCGGCTCCAGTATGCCCTGGACTACCGGAAGACCGTGATGCCGGGAGAAGATTTCAAGGCCTGCCGGCTGATCTTCGGGGAAGCAGATGGGTTCCCGGGGCTCACCGTGGACCGGTTCAATGATGTACTGGTGGCCCAGGTCCTTTCTCTGGGCATGGAACAGCGGAAAGAGCTGCTCTTCACCCTGCTCCTGAAGCTGCTCCGGGATATGGGGGAAGAGGTGAAGGGCATCTACGAACGGAACGATGTGAAGATCCGGGAGCTGGAAGGCCTGACGGAAGGCCAGGGCATCGCGGATATCTCCGGCAGCACCCTGACGGAAGGGGATTTGATGCCCATCATCACGGAAAACGGCCTCAAGTACCGGGTGGACGTGGTGGATGGCCAGAAGACCGGGTTCTTCCTGGACCAGAAATACAACCGGCTGGCGGTTTCCCGGATCTGTGCTGGGAAACACGTGCTGGACTGCTTCACCCATACCGGCCCCTTTGCCCTCAATGCGGCCAGGGGAGGCGCTGCCAGCGTGACGGCGGTGGATATTTCCGGAGAAGCCCTGAAACGGGCCCGGGAGAATTTCGCCCTCAATGGATTTGGAGAAAAGATCCAGACCGTAGAGGCCAATGTGTTCGAATATCTCACGGAGCTGGAGGAAAAGAAGCAGCATCCCTTCGATTTCATCATCCTGGATCCCCCGGCCTTCACCAAGAGCAGCCATACGGTGAAAAGCGCTTTCCGGGGTTATAAGGAAATCAACCTGAAGGCCATGAAGCTGCTGCCCCGGGGAGGCTACCTGGCCACCTGCAGCTGCAGCCATTTCATGAAAAGCGAGCTGTTTGTGGAGATGCTCCACGAGGCGGCCCGGGATGCAGTGGTATCCCTGCGCCAGGTAGAAGCCCGGCAGCAGGCCCCGGATCATCCGATCCTGTATAATGTGCCGGAAACCGATTATCTGAAATTCTATATCTTCCAGGTGGTGTAAGTCCCCCGGCGGCTTCCCCTGAGAAACGAGGTGTCCCATGTTCAAAAAAATCAGCCTGATGCTGGCATTCTGCTCCTTGGTGGGCGTGGGTGCCCTGCCGGTCTTTTCCGGTACGGCCCATGCTGCCTCTACGGAAGAACGGTTCCAGCAGTCCAAGATCATCATGATGACCACCCGCAACGGTGTGCCTTTTTATGCGGAACCGGGGAAGGACAGCCTGACCCTGGGCTTCTATCCCAAAGGGACGATCTTCGTGCCCATCAACCAGACACGGAATGCAGTGGAAAACAAGGTCTACAATCTATGCATCCGCTTTGACGGCGCCGTGGGATGGCTTTCGTCGGACGACGTGGCTTTGACGCGGAAGTAGGAAGCGGGGGAACGCTGACCGGAAGGGACAGCCTTTCCCACCATAAAGGCCCCGGGGAGGACGGGGACCGATGAGGGGAGCGTTCAGCATTGATGAAGAGAAAGAGAACCATTCTGTAGAAGAAAAACAGGAAGAACTGGAAGAACGGGTGGAGAATGAGCTGATTTCCGCCCTGAACCGGAAGGATAAAGAGGCCGTCCTGAAGCTGGTGGAAGATTCCCACCCCATCGACTTGGCCTATGCCCTGGAAGAAGCCAGCGACAGCGACATCGTGTTCCTGGCTGCCATCCTGCCGGACCAGCAGATGGCCGAAATCATCGAACAGGCCGATGATGAGCTCCAGGTCCGGATCATGAAGCTGTTCGATCTGAACAAGATCATCCGGATCTTCCAGCACATGTCCAAAGACGATATCGTAGATATCCTGGGGGATATGCCTGCCAACCGGCGGAAGGAACTGGTCCGGCTGATGAAGACCAGCGACCAGGAAGTAATCCGGAACCTGTTGGGCTATGGGGAAAGCACGGCCGGCGGGATCATGACCACCGAATACATTTCCATGCGCAGTACGCTCACCGTGAGCCAGGCCCTAGAAAAGGTGAAGGAAATCGCGCCCAAGACAGAAGAGATCAATATCCTTTATGTGCTCAATGAAAAGAAGCAGCTAGTGGGGACCGTGTCCCTCCGGGAACTGCTGGTGGCCAAGAATTATGACACCCTGGACGATATCATGGAAGACAACGTGATTTCCGTGGAACCGGAAGCGGACCAGGAAGACGTTGCCCGTCTGGTATCCAAATACGACCTCCATGCCATCCCTGTGGTGAACAAGCGGAAGGGCATGCTGGGGATCATCACCGTAGACGATATCATCGATGTCATCGAAGAAGAGAACACCGAAGATATGCTGAAAATGGGCGGTGTCAGCAAGGAAGAGGACGTGGACAGCACGGTGCTGGAAAGCGTGAAGCTCCGGCTTCCCTGGCTCTTGATCAACTTGGTGACGGCGTTCCTGGCTTCCTCAGTGGTCTCTATGTTCGAAGATACCATCAGCCAGGTTGTGGCCTTGGCTGCTGCCATGCCCATCGTGGCCGGCATGGGGGGCAATGCGGGGACCCAGACCCTGGCCGTGGTGGTCCGGGGCATCGCTTTGGGAGATATCAAGCTCCACGGCAACGGGATCCGGATCCTCCGAGGCATCGCCGTGGGCTTCATCGACGGCCTGGTGAATGGGGTGATCGCTGGGGCCGTGATCGTGTGGATGAACCACAACTTGGCCCTGGGTCTCATCATCTTGGTGGCCATGATCTGCAACCTGATGATCGCGGCCCTGGTGGGCTTCCTGGTGCCGGTAATCCTGAAAGCCCTGAACTACGACCCAGCTGTGGCCTCCAGCATCTTCATCACCACCTTTACCGATGTGTGCGGGTTCTTCATCTTCCTGGGCCTGGCTAAGGTATTTCTGCCATATTTGTTACAATAATGGACCTATAAAAAAGTTTTTCTTAAAAAAAGAAAATTTCCTTGACAAGATGCCCTTATCCTCGTAAGATAAGGGCATGCTTTTCAAGGAAAGGCTAAACAAATCCATAAATAAATCTGATGATGGGAAAGAGTACTTTCTGGATGCGTGCCTCCAGAGAGCCGGTGGATGGTGTGAACCGGCGGCCTGGCCGAAAGGAAAATCCTCCCGGAAGAGACGGGCTGAAGCAAAATTAAGTCCGGACGGCTGTTCCCCGTTAGTGGAAACGCGTATGTTGGTACGTTGCAGAGTGCTCTCAGGCTGCAAGGCTTGGGGGAAAATGGGTGGTATCGCGGAGCTGGCTCCGTCCCTTTTGGGGACGGGGCTTTTTTGTTTCCGGAAAAAGAAAGGATGGATGGAAAATGGATGTAAAGAAAGTCTGCAGTTTAATCGGAAAGTATTTCGGCGTCATCGCTGTGGTGTTCCTGGGTATCGGGCTCTTCGCGCCCCACGCCTTTGCCTGGGTGCTGGGAAAGGCCTACGGGGTCTCCATCCTCAGTGTGATGCTGGGGATCATCATGTTCGGCATGGGGATGACCACCAGCCTCCACGATTTTGCCCTGGTGCTGAAGCAGCCGAAGAACATCTTCTTTGGGGTCTGTGCCCAGTATTTCGTCATGCCAGGCCTGGCCTTCCTGCTGTCCAAGGCCTTCCATCTGGATCCTGCCCTGACGGTGGGAGTGGTGCTGGTGGGCACCTGCCCGGGAGGCACTTCCTCCAACGTGATCACCTTCATGAGCCATGGGGATGTGCCCTTCTCCGTGACCATGACCAGCTGCTCCACAGTGCTGAGCCCCATCATGACCCCTCTCTTGACTTACCTGCTGGTGGGCAAGCAGATCTCTTTTGATCCGGTGGGGATGTTCGTCTCCATCCTCCAGATCGTGTTCGTGCCCATCGGGGTGGGCCTGGCGGTGAAGAACTTCTTCCCCAAGTTCGCGAAAGAAGCTGTGGATTACCTGCCAGCCGTTTCCAGCCTGGTGATTAGCTTCCTGATCGCCGGGATCATCGGGGCCAGCCGGAACGCCATCTTGAACAGTGCCGGTCTGATCCTCCTGGTGGTGATGCTCCACAATGTGCTGGGCTACCTGCTGGGCTTTGCCATCGGGAAACTCACTGGCATGAGCTGGAAACAGATGGTGGCCCTGTCCATCGAAGTGGGGATGCAGAATTCCGGTCTGGCCACCGGCCTGGCCAAGGCCCATTTCGCCTCCATGCCTATGGCCGGTGTCCCGGGAGCCATCTTCAGCGCCTGGCACAACATCTCCGGCGCCGTCCTGGCCTATCTGTACACCAATTACCTGAATGAACGGTTCGATTCCCAGTACGAAGAAGAAGGGGAACTGAAGCCGGTGCCGGTGAGGGTGAAATAAAGGGGGGTGAAAAAATTTCACCCCCGCGGCCAAAGGGGCTGGGAAGAAATGGCTTTTCCATTTCTTTCCAGCCCCTTCTTTTATTCTTCCTCTTCAATCTCCTTCGGTACCATATCTTCTGTTTTCAGAGTCCCCAGCTTGGCCCGTTTGGCATATTCGGCGGTGGCGGTGAAGAGGACGTCGCTGCTGCTGTTAAGAGCCGTTTCACAGGCGTCTTCGATGATGCTGATGATGAAGCCCACGCCCACCACCTGCATGGCGATGTCATTGCTGATCCCGAAGGAAGCACAGGCTACGGGGATCAGCAGCAGGGAACCGCCGGCCACTCCGGAAGCCCCGCAGGCCCCCACGGTGGAAACGATGCACAAGAGCAGGGCCGTAGGCAGGTCCACCGATACCCCCAGGGTATGGGCGGCGGCCAGGCTCAGCACAGAAATGGTGATGGAAGCCCCGGCCATGTTGATGGTGGCCCCCAGAGGAATGGAGATGGTGTAGGTATCCGGGTTCAACCCCAGCCGTTTGCACAGATCCAGGTTCACCGGGATGTTGGCGGCGGAACTGCGGGTGAAGAAAGCATAGATGCCGCTTTCTTTCAAGGTGGCCCAGACCAGGGGATAGGGGTTCTTATGGACATTCAGGTACACGATGGCCGGATTCATCACCAAAGCCACCAGGAAGTAGGAACCCAGCAGCACTCCCAGCAGGCTGAAATAGGAAATCAGGGCGGAAAGGCCGCTGGCGCTGATGGACTGGGTCACCAGGCCCATGATCCCCAAGGGGGCGAAGTGGATCACCCAGGTGACCACCTTGGTGATGCCGGCGGACAGGTCTTCCAGTACATGCTTGGTCTCCGGGCTGGCGGCTTTGTGGAGGGCCAGGCCGATGATCACCGCCCAGGCCAGGATGCCGATGTAGTTGGCGGTGAGGATGGCGTTCAGGGGATTGTCCACGATGTTCAGCACCAGGTTGTGGACCACTTCCGCAATGCCGCTGGGAGGATTCACCTTGGCGTTGCCCAGTTGGAGCATCAGGGTCTGGGGGAAGAGGAAGGACAGGGTCACTCCCACGATGGACGCGGCGAAGGTGCCGATCACATAGAGGGTGATGATGGGTTTCATCTGGGTATCGCCCCCTTCTTTCCGCTGGACCATGGCATTCATCACCAGGATGAACACCAGGAGCGGGGCCACTCCCTTCAGGGCTTTGACGAACAGATCCCCGAAGATGCTCACTACCGGCACGGCACCGGGCAGGAATACGGCAAGCAGGATGCCGATCACCAGGCCTACGGCAATCTGGTTGATCAAAGGGATTTTACGGATGGTACGGATCAGAGAGTTCATAAAAGACTTCCTTTCTAAAGCAGAAAATAGCAGGAACCAAGATCAAATCAACGGCTTTAAGTATATAGAATTCACGAAAAAAACACAAGTGTTTTTTCCAGATGCACTTTTCCCGGAAGGCTTGAAGAAAAACACCATTCATAGTATATTTATAAGAAGTGCACCAGATTTTTCCAATCTGTAACAATCGTAGAAGGCGAGGTATCACTATGTCAAAAATCATTCTGACCGGGGACCGCCCCACGGGACATCTCCATGTAGGCCATTTTGTGGGTTCTCTCCAGGAACGGGTCCTGCTCCAGGACAGCGGGAAGTTCGATGAACTGTATTTCATGATCGCCGATGCCCAGGCGCTGACGGACAATGCGGAAAATCCGGAAAAAGTCCGGCAGAACGTGCTCCAGGTGGCCCTGGATTATCTGGGAGTGGGCATCGATCCCCAGAAATCCATCATCTTCATCCAGAGCCTGATCCCGGAACTGTTTGAATTGACTACCTATTATATGGACCTGGTCACCGTGGCCCGGGTACAGCGGAATCCCACCGTCAAGGCGGAAATCCAGCAGAAGAACTTCGAAGCCAGCGTGCCTTTGGGCTTTTTCTGCTATCCAGTGAGCCAGGCTGCAGATATCACCGCCTTCCATGCCACCCATGTGCCGGTGGGGGAAGACCAGAAACCCATGCTGGAACAGTGCCGGGAAATCGTCCATAAGTTCAACAGCGTCTATGGGGAAACCCTGACGGAACCGGATATCGTGCTGCCTTCCAACAAAGCTTGCCTGCGCCTGCCCGGGCTGGACGGGAAAGCCAAGATGTCCAAATCCCTGGGCAACTGCATCTACCTGTCCGATGATGCGGATACCATCAAGAAGAAAGTCATGAGCATGTACACCGACCCCACCCACATCCAGGTCAGCGACCCGGGCCATGTGGAAGGGAACCCGGTATTCACCTATCTGGATGCTTTCAGCCGGCCGGAACATTTCGCCGCCTTCCTGCCGGAATACGCCAATCTGGATGAACTGAAGGCCCACTACCAGCGGGGCGGCCTGGGCGATATGAAGATCAAACGCTTCCTGAACGAAGTGCTCCAGTCCGTATTGAAGCCCATCCGGGAACGCCGGGAATATTGGGAAGCCCGGAAGCCGGAAGTGGTGGAAATCTTGAAGGCAGGCACCGCTCGGGCCGAAGCCAAAGCAGCCCAGACCCTTGCAGAAGTCCGCGCCGCCATGAAGATCAACTACTTTGAAAACGACAACCTGCTGAAATAAAGGGAGTGATTCCTTGGGCAAGACTTCCACGAAGGATATGACCCAGGGCGGCATCTTCGGCCATCTGTTCTGGTTTGCCCTGCCCCTCCTTTTCGGGAATCTGTTCCAGCAGCTGTACAATGCAGTGGATTCGGTGGTGGTGGGGAATTTCGTAGGGTCCGCCGCCCTGGGCGGGGTGACTTCCGTCATGCCCTGCATCAATACCCTGGTGGGCTTCTTCATGGGGCTGAGCACCGGGGCCAGCGTGGTGATCGCCCAGTATTTCGGGGCGAAATTGGGACCGGAACTGCGCCGGGCGGTCCACACCTCTCTGGTGGGGACCTTCCTCCTTTCCCTGGTATTCATGGCCTTGGGCTGGGCCATCACCCCTTTCCTGGTGAAGAGCATGCAGACGGCGCCTACGGTGGCACCTCATTCCATCACCTACTTGCGGATCTACTTCGCCGGCATCACCGGCCTGATGATCTACAACATGGGGTCCGCCATCCTGCGGGCGGTGGGGGATTCCAAACGGCCACTGTATTTCTTGGCCCTGACCTCCTGCCTGAACGTGGCCCTGGACCTGTATTTCGTCATCGGGCTCCGCTGGGGAGTGGCGGGAGTGGCCTATGCCACCATCCTGAGCCAGTTCGTTTCGGCAGTGCTGGTGCTGGTGGTCCTTTTCCGCAGCCGGGAAATCTATTCCCTCACCTGGCGGGAAATGCGCCTGGACCGGACCATGCTGAAACGGATCGTAAACGTGGGGCTGCCGGCGGGGATCCAGATGGCTCTGACAGCCTTTTCCAATATTTTCGTCCAGTCCTATGTGAATGCCTTCGGGGCGGATTATACTGCCGGGTGGGGCATTTACATCCGGATGGATATGTTCGTGATCATGCCCATGCAGAGCATCGCCCTGGCCATCACCACCTTCACCGGCCAGAATGCCGGGCCTGGGAAGGCAGAACGGATCCACAAAGGCATCCGGGTGGCCATGACCATGGCATTTGCGGCTACCACCTGCCTGGTGATCCCAGAATTCTTCCTGGCCCCCCATATCGTGCGGCTGTTCAACCAGGAACCGGGGGTGGTGGAAAAAGGTGTGCTTTTCATCCGCTGCGTGTGCCTGTTCGATATCTTTGCCTGCATGAACCAGATCCTGGCCGGGATGCTCCGGGGTATCGGAGATGCCCGGGCCCCCATGGTGATCATGCTCTTTTCCTTTGTGCTGTTCCGGCAGCTGTATCTGTTGGTGGTGAGCCATCTGACCCCCAGCATCATCCCCATCGCCCTGGGCTATCCCATGGGCTGGATGATGTGCAACCTGCTCCAGTGGATCTATTACCACAAGAGCGGATGGGAGAAACGGATCGTGAAGCTGGAAAGCGCCTGAGAGAAAAACAGAGTGCTGGATGGATTTATTCCTGAAGGAGGAATGTTCGATGAACCGTAGATGGACCGGACTGCTGCTGGCTGGGGTGACGGCATTGGGCCTCTTCACCGGCTGCGGCAGCGAAAAGAAAGGGGCGTCGGCAGCCCAAGAGAAGGCACCGGCTGCGGCCCAGGCCAAAGGGCCCCTGACCCTGGAATATACCTATAATAAAAAAGAAGGCATGGCCTCCAACCAGATGGCCGCCTGGATCGAGGATAAGGATGGGAAACTGGTCCGGACCCTGTTCGCCACCCGGTTTACTGCCCAGGGAGGGTACAAGACCCGTGAACAGGCCCTGCCCCAGTGGGTGAAGAAATCCGGCCTGGCCCAGCTGGACAAGGCCAAAGTGGATGCCCTGACGAAAGCCACCCCCCAATCTGGCAAAGTGACCGCAGCTTGGGACGGCAAAGATGACAGCGGCAAGACAGCACCCGACGGCACCTACAGACTGGTGGTAGAAGCCACCCTGTACATGGACAGCGATGCCCTCTATACCGGCACCTTCCAGAAAGGCGGGAAGGAACAGACATTGGAGATGAAGGCAAGCCTGACCAAAGAACCGGAAAAGAAAGAGAACAAAGACCTGATCACCGGCGTGAAAGCGGTGTATCGGCCGGAAAACAAGTGAAGAGTAAAGAGTGAAGAGCGGGGTCGCTCGGCCCCCTTATGAAAAGACGTCAGACACGGCCCTGGGAGGCCTTGAGATGTCAGAGTCAGCTTTGTTTGGCATAGCACAGCAAGTCCAATCTGCTTATCACAAACAACCCTGATGTCTGATTTCCGAAGGGCCCGTCAGAGCTGGTCTGACGTCTTTTTTTGTCCATAAATTCACCCACCTTTTCTGTTATACTGGGGACAGGAGAAATGAGGTGGAAAAGATGCTGATTTACAGTGACAGGCAAAGGGGATCCCGTAAAATATATCATCGCCAGCAATGTTCCTTTGGCAGACGCATCCAGAAAGATCATGCAGGGTATCTTTACACAGAAGAGGAAGCTTTGGCACAGGGATACCGACCCTGCAAACGGTGTCACCCGTACCAAAGTGTGAACGCTCTTTATGAAAAAGACAAAAATCATGTGGATGGACTGTGTCATTCTTTTGGGTTCCAATGTCACATACAGGGCGATGATCTGCTGATTTCCAATCCTCTGGAAGTATGGCTGATTACCTTTTCATCTCGTTTGCGAAAAATTTTGATTTATCATGAAAGCTGTAAACGCTTCTGTACTGTTGTGCAGGGGGAGGAACTGATCCGTGGGTTCCATCTCCAGCCCTGGGAATTCCATTCCATTGCGGATACCCTGTTTCGCATCCATCGCCATTTGCAGAATTATACAACTGGTTCTGGAGTTCCTGTATACAAAAAGAACGCTGCCCAGCGTCTGCTGAAAGAAGGCCCGCAGAAAAATGACAGGTATCGGAAAAAGAACCGCAAAAATCATCAGAAAAAACTGGCAAAACAGGCTGGTCTGCATCAGGAAACAAAACATGTATTGTATTTGCTCCAGCAATTGAAACGGGGAGAGGAACGCTCTCCACAGGAGTAGATGTCGATCCAAAAGCGAAATGTGTGTCCCCCTGAAAGGGAGAAAGAACTCGCTTCAAGAGAATATGGGTTCATTGGAAAAAGAAACTTACTCTGGGAGATCCAGGGTAGCTTTTTCTTATATTTATAGAAAATTCTATCGGTAACAGGAGTTCTCAGAGTGCTTATGTTATAATGAGTACATCTGTTATTTCGATGGATTGTAGTTTTATATTCTGACTGAAAAGGCAGGACGGTGCCCATGGAAGTTTTCAACAATACAACGAAGATTGTGAAAGATGATTTGCTGCAGAAAATTACATCAGGATGCAAGATTTCTATTGCGGCCGCCTGTTTTTCCATTTACGCCTATCAGGAATTAAAACAGGAATTGGAAGCCTGTCAGGATATGCGTTTTATTTTCACATCTCCCACTTTTGTGGAAGAGAAAACGAAGAAGGAACGGAAAGAATTTTATATCTCCCGTCTCAAGCGGGAAAAAAGTCTGTATGGAACGGAATTCGAAATCCGGCTCCGCAATGGACTGAAACAAAAAGCCGTAGCTAAAGAATGTGCAGCCTGGATTCAGAACAGGGTGCATTTCAAAACGAATACCACACGGGAAGCCATTACGCCTTTTATGATAGTCGAAAACCCAAAGGACACCTACACCTATACTCCCTTCAAGTCTTTCTCTACAGTGGATTTGGGCTGCGAAAGAGGCAATCAGATGTCAAACCTGGTCATGCGGGTGGAAAATCCGGAAAGCCAGGAATACTTGCGTACTTTCAATGAAATTTGGAACAATCAGGACAAGCTGAAAGATGTAACGGCAGAAGTCATTGACACCATTTCCAATGCCTATCAGGAAAATTCCCCTGAACTGATTTATTTTATGACTCTGTACAATATTTTCAGCGAATTTTTGGATGATATTTCTGAGGATGTCCTGCCTAACGAAGCCACCGGTTTTAAAAACAGTGCCGTGTGGAACAAACTGTACAATTTCCAAAAAGATGCGGCTCTGGGAATCATCAATAAGCTGGAACAGTACAATGGCTGTATTCTGGCCGACAGTGTAGGGCTGGGCAAAACATTTACGGCCCTGGCAGTGATTAAGTACTATGAAGGCAGAAATAAAAATGTACTGGTTCTTTGCCCCAAAAAATTGTCAGAGAACTGGATGACTTACCGGAGCAATGTGGTTAACAATCCTTTGGCAGCTGACCGGCTTCGTTACGATGTGCTGTATCATACGGACCTTTCCCGGAAATCGGGCATGACCAGCATTGGACTTCCCATAGACCGGATCAACTGGGGAAATTACGATCTGGTGGTCATTGACGAATCTCACAATTTTCGCAATGGCGCCGGAACAGAAGGAAAAGAGAACCGGTATGAAGTGCTCATGAACCGGATTGTCAAACCAGGGGTGAAGACCAAGGTCCTCATGCTCTCAGCTACCCCTGTAAACAACCGGTTCTATGATCTGCGGAATCAGCTGGCTCTGGCTTATGAAGGGGATGCGGGCGGCTTTTCAAAACTGTTGGATACCGATTCAGATGTGAATACCATTTTCCGTCAGGCCCAAGTGGTCTACAACAGCTGGTCCAAACTGCCAGAAAAGGAACGGACGACCCAGCGCCTTTTATCTGAACTGAGCTTTGATTTCTTCAAGGTCCTTGATTGTGTGACCATTGCCCGGTCCCGGAAACATATCCAGACGTATTATGACATGAAAGATATCGGGCCTTTTCCCAAACGGAACAAACCGATTTCTCTTCGGCCTAAACTGACGGACATGGATTCTGCCATTACTTATAATGATATCTATGAAGCCCTTTCTCAATTGCGTCTGACGATCTATACCCCTACAGAATTCATTTTGTCCAGCCGGCTGAAATACTATGTAGGTGACGATGAAAACATGAAAAAAGGCCGGGAATACGGCATCCGCCGGCTTATGAGCATCAATCTGCTGAAACGGCTGGAAAGCTCTGTTTGTTCTTTTTCTCTGACACTGAAAAAAATCACTGACTATCTGGAAACCACTTCCCATATCATACAAGAGTTTCAAAAAGGGAAAAAGGTCCAGCTGGATGAGTTGACAGATCTGTCCAGTGCAACAGAGGAATTTGACGAAGATGATATCAACTCTGATTTTTTTACCATTGGTCGGAAGGTAAAAATCAATCTGGAAGATATGGATACCATCTCCTGGAAACGGGATATTGATCATGATATCGCCGTACTCCTGGACCTTCGCCGGAAAATTGCAGTTATAACGCCCGAACATGATTATAAACTGATCCAATTGACAGGGCTGCTGCAGCAGAAAATCACCCACCCCATCAATCCAGGAAACAGAAAAGTCCTGATTTTTACGGCTTTCGCCGACACGGCCGAATATCTGTATGAGAATCTGGCTCCTCTTTTAAAAAAAAAGTTTGGAGTAAATACGGCGCTGATTACCGGGGCCAAACGAGAACGGACAAGCATTCCTGATTTCCGTCCCGATATGAATCATATCCTGACTTGTTTTTCGCCTGTTTCCAAAGACAGAGACATGATTTATCCCCAGGAACAGGATAACATCGATGTGCTGATTGCTACGGACTGTGTATCGGAAGGGCAGAACCTCCAGGATTGTGATTACTGTATCAATTACGATATCCATTGGAATCCTGTCCGGATCATCCAGCGCTTTGGGCGGATTGATCGAATCGGGAGTAAAAACAAACAAATCCAGATGGTGAATTTCTGGCCGGATTTGACTCTGGATGATTACATCAATTTGAAACAGCGGGTGGAGACCCGGATGAAAATCTCGGTCATGACTTCTACTGGAGATGATGATCCTATCAATGCGGAAGAAAAAGGGGACTTGTCCTACCGGAAAAACCAGCTGAAAAAGCTCCAGGAAGAAGTGGTGGATCTGGAAGATATGTCCAACGGAGTATCCATTATGGATTTGGGGTTGAATGATTTCCGTATGGATTTATTGAACTATGTGAAGGAACATCCAGAAATTGAACACCTGCCTTTTGGAATCCATGGGGTAGTACATGGTGAACAGCCTGGAGTGATCTTTGTGTTGAAAAACGTCAATGAAGCGGTAAACATTGACAAACAGAACCGTCTCCATCCCTTCTACCTGGTCTATATGGGAATGGATGGTCAAGTGATTTCCAGCTATCTCCAGCCGAAAGACACCCTGGACCAGATGCGGTATATGGCCAAGGGGAAAGCAGTGCCTGATGCACGGGCCTGCAGTCGATTCAACCGGATGACCCGGGATGGAGGCAGTATGGACAAAGTATCCAGCCTACTGGAGGATACCATTGATTCCATCATCCATTTGAAGGACCAGGAAGAGGTGGAAAGTTTCTTTTCCAGTGGAGAGACGACTTTTTCTGCCGGCCTGTTCACGGGTCTGGATGATTTTGAACTGATCTGTTTTATGGTGGTGATATGATGAATTCTTTTCCTTCGGGGACTTATCTGCATCGGCGGATACCCAAAGAAGCCTTTTACAAACATCTTTCCTTAACAGGGAAACAGAAAGAGAATTTTACCCATCAGATTGAAGCGCTTTATATAGAGAACAGCCTCACCGCGGACAAGCTCCATCTGGAGAAAAAAGGCGACGTGGTGGAAATCGATGTATTGCGCATAGAACTGCGGGAAAAAGAGCTGGATTCCAGTCTGTTGGAAGTCATTGCCCGGCAGAACCCTCATCAGCTGCTGTTTCTCCTTTGTTTTGAGAACCAGGAAAAGATGGGCCTGTATTACAAGAAACTGTACCTGGCTGAATGGGCTGATGACGGACAGACAGCCATGGAATTGAAAGGCTTTTCTTTGGAAGAAATCTGGAATGGCTTCATCCAGCAGATTGCTCTGGGTGAAAAAAACGAAACGCCAGCACCGAAAGAATCCCTTGATGAAAAACTCCTGCGGAAAGAAAAGATTGCCCAGCTGGAGAAACTGGTGGAAGAAAAAGAGAGGGCTGTCTGGAAAGAAAAACAGCCCAAAAAGAAGTTTGGCATGTATCAGGAACTGCAAAAACTGAAAGAACAGTTGGAGGGTTTGAAAAATGGATAAAATGAAAATGGAAAGCAAGAATCTGGCCGATGAAAAGTTTCAAAAATTGGCGGCATTGTTCCCCAATGCAGTAACAGAAACCAAGGACAAAGAGGGAAAAACCGTACGGGCCATTGACAAGGATGTGCTGATGCAGGAAATCAATACGGCCGTAGTGGATGGACGGCAGGAACGGTATGAGTTTACCTGGCCGGATAAGAAAGAAGCCATCCTGCTGGCCAATCAGCCTACTACCAAGACCCTCCGTCTGGATCGAAAAAAGTCTATCAGCCGGGATTGTACACCGGGGGGGGGACATTAATAGCAAAAATATATACATTGAAGGGGACAACCTGGATGCACTGAAAATTCTCCGGGAAACCTACCTGGGCAAAGTAAAGATGATTTACATCGATCCGCCCTACAACACGGGCAATGATTTCATTTATGAAGATGATTTTTCCCAGAGTATGGAGGAGTATGCCCAAAATAGCGGCCAACGGGATGAAGAAGGGAACCGGCTGGTGCAGAATAGCGAAAGCAATGGGCGATTCCATACGGATTGGCTGAATATGATGTATCCGAGATTAAAGATTGCGAAAGATTTGCTTTCGGATGATGGGGTTATTTTTATCAGTATTGATGAAAATGAAAATAGCACTCTTAAAACGGTCTGTGATGAAATTTATGGACCTTCTAATTTTATCGCACAGTTGATTTGGAGTGCTGGTCGTAAAAATGATTCAAAATATGTATCTATATCACATGAATATATTCTTTGTTATTTTAAAAACAAAAAATACATAACAGATCATAAGATTATCTGGAGAGAGAAAAAAGAAGGATTGAATGAAATCTATGCAAAATATGACTCACTTAAATTGAAGTATGGGTCCGACCATTTAGCGATAGAAACGGAATTACGAGATTGGTATAAGAATTTGCCAGATAATGATCCAGCTAAAGAACAATCTCATTATAATAAAGTAGATGATAAAGGAATTTATTTTTCAGATAATATTTCATGGCCAGGCGGTGGAGGTCCAAAATATGATTTGATACACCCTATCACGGGAAAGCCTGTAAAGGTCCCGTCTCGAGGATGGATAACCAATAAAAATACAATGCTTGAATGGATTAAGGCAGGACGCGTAGATTTTGGCAAAAATGAAAATTATGTTCCAACTTTAAAATCCTATTTAAAGGATAGAGAATTCGCTGTTCCTTATAGTGTTTTTTATAAAGATGGTAGAGCTTCATCTAAGCGGTTGGCGAATCTTATGGGAGATAAAGTATTTGAAAATCCCAAAGATGAGGAGATAATTCAACGTTTGATAGAGTTCAGTGGAACTGCTAAGGAAGACATAATATTGGATTTTTTTTCCGGATCTGCTACAACTGCACATGCAGTTTTTCTTTCTAATGTTCATCAAAAAAGTCAAAGAAAATTTATTTTAGTTCAAATTCCAGAAAAAATATCAACTGCTCATTCATCTGCAGAAAGAAGCAAAAAAGTTGCACAAAATGCTCTAAAACTTTTAAAAAAACTTAATTTACCAGAAAATATTTGTTCAATCGGCGAAGAACGCATCCGTCGGGCTGGAAAGAAAATCAAAACAGAGACCGGGGCTGACATCGATTACGGGTTCCGCTGTTTTTATGTGGATTCCAGCAATATGGAAGAGGTGTATTACAAACCTGGGGAAGTCAAACAGGACCAGTTGGATCTGTTTGCGGAAAACGTAAAGCCTGACCGTACTCCGGAAGATCTGCTTTTTCAGGTGATGCTGGAACTGGGAATTTTGTTGTCTTCCAAAATCGAAGAACTGGATATCGATGGGAAAAAGGTATTTTCTGTAGAAAATGGCTATCTGTTAGCCTGCTTCGATACAGCTGTAACCGACGAAGTGGTGACCGCCATTGCGAAAAAGCGTCCTTGTTATGCCGTATTCCGGGATAGTGGCATGGCCGATGACAGTGTCATGGCCAATTTTGAACAAATCTTTGCCACTTACAGTCCGGATACCGTAAGGAAGGTGTTGTAAATGGCTGCTATGAAATTCAAGTATTCTACCCTGTCCTACCAGACCGATGCGGTAAACAGCGTGGTCAACGTGTTTAAGGGACAGCCGTACCATGATTTGTTCAGCTATCAGCGGGATACGGGAACTTCCCATAAGGGGACAAATATCTTGGATCTTTTGGGGTACGGAAATGCACCTGTGGAACTTACGGAAGGGCAGCTGCTGGAGAATATCCACGCTATCCAGGATCAGTACAATATCCATCGTTCCTCCCATCTGACCAATCCCATGGGCTGCTGTTCCCTGGATGTGGAAATGGAAACAGGCACCGGGAAAACCTATGTGTACATCAAAACCATGTATGAACTGAACCGGCAGTATGGCTGGAATAAATTCATGGTGGTGGTGCCCTCCATTGCCATCCGGGAAGGAGTCCGGAAAAGTTTTGAAACCATGGAAGACCATTTCATGGAAGAATATGGTAAAAAAGCCCGGTTTTTTGTGTACAATTCCGCCAATCTTACGGACATTGACAACTACAGCACCAGTACGGATTTGTCCGTTATGATCATCAATGTCCAGGCTTTCAATGCCCGGGGCAAAGATGCCCGGCGTATCCGGATGGAACTGGATGCGTTTCAAAGCCGCCGCCCTATCGATGTGATCCAGGCCAATCATCCCATCCTGATCCTGGATGAGCCCCAGAAAATGGGAGGAAACAAGACCCAGCAGTCTCTGAAGGAATTCAGTCCTCTTTTTACGTTAAATTATTCGGCTACCCATAAAGAACACCATGATATGGTGTATGTTCTGGATGCAGTGGATGCTTATCGGCTGCAACTGGTGAAAAAAATCGAAGTTACGGGTTTTGAAATCAAGAACCTCCAGGGAAACAATGGGTATCTGTTCCTGGAAGAAATCAAAACAGACCGGCATCATCCGCCGAAAGCCAAACTGGAATTCGAAGTCCGCCAGCAGCAGAAAATCAGTCGAAAAACAAGAGTAGTTGCAGTGGATGATGATTTGTACAGCCTTTCCAATGAACTGGAACAATATAAGGGATATCATGTCAGCGAAATCAATCCTGTTACGAATTCCCTTACTTTTACCAATGGAGTTAAGATTGAAAAGGGAATGATCTGTAGCAACGGACAGGAGGAAGAACTCCTGCGCCGAATCCAGATCCGGGAAACCATCCGTTCCCATTTTGCCAAAGAACAGGAACTGTTCCATAAAGGCATCAAGACCCTTTCCCTGTTTTTCATTGACAAGGTGGACCATTACCGAAAATATGATGATGAAGGCAATGAGCTTCCTTCGGAATATGGGACCATGTTCGAAGAAGAATATCGGCGGATACGGGAAGAGAATCGGGAGCTGTTTGATTCTGCTTATCAGGATTATCTGGACAGTATCTCTGTGGAAAAGACTCATGCCGGTTATTTCAGTATCGATAAAAAGGGCCGTTCCGTTGACAGCAAGGTCAAACGGGGAGATGAGAGCAGTGATGACGAGTCCGCTTACGACCTGATCTTAAAGGACAAGGAAAAGCTGCTGTCTTTGGATAACCCGGTCCGGTTTATTTTCTCCCATTCGGCACTGCGGGAAGGATGGGACAACCCCAATGTATTCCAGATCTGTACTTTGAAACACGGTGGTGATAGCAGCACCAACAAACGGCAGGAGGTGGGGCGGGGACTGCGCCTTTGTGTGAATCAGGATGGGACCCGTATGGATGAACGGGTCTTGGGAGACCAGGTGCAGCAGATCAACAAACTGACGGTTATTGCCAGCGATGGGTATGAAACCTTTGTGCGGGACCTGCAGAAAGACATCAGCGATACTTTGTATGACCGTCCTTCCGTCATTACTGCAAAGTATTTTACCGGGAAAAAGATTACGGTACAGGGGCAGCCTCATACCATTACGGAAGCGGAAGCTTCGAAAATCCTCATCTATCTGGCCAAGCATGATTATATCAGTGATGATGGCCATGTGACGGATACCTATAAGACGGATGAAGCCAACCATGTCCTTAAACCTGTGACACCAGATCTGCAGGGGATGGAAGCAGGCATCCATGTTTTGGTACAGCGGATCTTTGATCCTGAGGCTATGGCGGCCATGATTGAAAACGGCCATGCCACAAAAACACCAGCCAACCAGCTGAATGGCAACTTTTATAAAGACGAATTCCAGGCCTTATGGCATGCCATCAATCACAAGTACACCTATATTGTCCAATTTGACAGTCAGGAACTGATTGCCAATGCAGCGTTAGCCCTGGATGCAAAACTCAAAGTGTCCAGGCTGGTATATGCGGTGAAAACAGGGAAACAAAAAGACCAGTGGACTGCAGAAGATATGAAACAGGGCAATGGCTTTGTGAAGGAAAAGATGGATCAGCCACTGACCGAAGTGAAAATTGCCCAAGGAAGCCAGGTCAAGTACGATCTGGTGGGAAAAATTGCGGCCGAAACTCATCTGACCCGCAGAACCGTGGTGGCTATTCTTCAGAGAATCAAACCGGCCACTTTTGGACAATATCAGGCGAATCCTGAAGAATTCATTGCTAGATCCATTCAATTGATCAATGAGCAGAAGGCAACGCTGATTGTGGATCAGATCACCTACAATAAAACCAGTGGAACCTATGACAATTCCATCTTCACGGCGGAAAAGTATCAGGATATCACCAGGGCTTTTCCGGCTAAAAAAGGCATCCAGGATTATGTCTTTACGGATGGGTATGCGGAGAAATCTGTGGAGCGGAAATTTGCAGAAAATCTGGAATTGGACAGCAAGGTTGTTGTCTATGCCAAATTGCCCAGAGGATTTCAGATTCCCACTCCTGTTGGCAATTATGCTCCGGATTGGGCCATTGCTTTCCAAAAGGGAACGGTAAAGCACGTGTACTTCATTGCTGAAACAAAAGGCAGCCTTTCGTCCCTGGATTTGCGGCCTATTGAACAGGCTAAAATCCAATGTGCGCATAAATTGTTTTCCATGTTGGCCAGTGAAGATGTGGTGTACCATGAAGTAACGACGTATGATGATTTGATTAGAGTGTTAAGTTAAAAAATGCTGCAGAGGGTGCTGAATGAACCAATTCCTTCTGCAGCATAATTTCTAATGGGGAAGGGTGCAGAGAATGAAAGTAAATAAAAAGAAACAAGAAATAGTGGATGTTACGTTGTTCTATCTTTATTTGGTAGCGACAAATCCGGTGCTGATCAGACCTATCAATAAAGCATGGGAGAAATTTCCGGCTCTGTATGAAGAGGGATTTTTGAAATCCAAGTTTCGTAAAGATCCGATGATGAATCGGATGACGTTGGAATCCACACTGGCTTTACGAAAAGTCATCGGCTTTGGAGAGGTGGAAGGATTAAGGAAAATCATTGAAATCGTCATCGAAAAGCATCCTTTTGCCCGGCTTTTAAAACCAGAAGATACAGATAAAGAGTATTTCGACCGGGTAGAGAAAAAATTGCGTACCAATCGAGATACATTGGAAACTGTGATGATTTATAGCTGGACTCATCCAGGTTGGACAACAAGCCGTCAAATCCATCCCAGGATTGAACCTTATGTAAATATGATTACAGAACAAGTCGTTGGATATAAAAAAACTCCGACAAGCCATAAAATGATATATTCGGTGGCTGAATCCATTGTTAACTATGCATTTCCGGCAGAAATTATGCGATATGGAGAGTTATTTCATGTGAGAGATACCCATTACTTTTTGACAGAGGCCATCAATCAGTCAGGGGTGTTCCTTATGGACTTTCAAAAAGATCATCCCACCAGAAAAGAATTGTTGGATGCAGTTTATGTAGGATTGGAAAGTCAAAAAGATGACCTGGACGAAGAGTTTGAAGATATTCGCAGAACGAAGAGTGTTCCTTTTACTTCTCCTGTCATGCATAAAGTAATGGTGCGGACCATGGAATGGCTGGTCATAGAGCATTTGTGCAAAATGCTGTATAAAACCAGGCAGCTGGCATTGGAAGAATATGACCGTCGGAATCAGGAAGAAATACGGAAAAACAAGGAAAAAATCGATATCGTTGCTCAATTGAAAGCTGAGGAGGAGAAAAAGCAGGAAAAATACAATCAGCTGCAATTATCTTATGATAAACTGAAATTAAAAGAGGACGCTTTACAGGAAAAGGTCAATGCCTTACAGAAACAACTAAAGGAAATCGAACATCAGCCTTTGATTACAGTTCTTGCCGAAGAAACGAAAGAACAGATAAAGTATGAGGATGGTACGATTTTGGTGGGAGGTCAACCCAAGTGGCAAAAACAGTTTTCTCAAAAGCATCCCAATGTGAAAATCATGGATGGCTTCAATCACAATATCAACGCTGATGTTTTTAATGAAAAAGTACCTTTGGTGATTTTTAATGTTTCGGGTATGGCTCATACCGTTTTCTATCATATTCAGCCTGTTTTAAAGAAAAAAGGGATTCCCATCCAGTATATTAATGGATGAATGGAAGTAGGGGGAGTTTTCTGTAAAAAGAACCCATCTGCCTCTGGCAGATGCTGTTAAACTTGTAATCCCGCAGGCCACGGACGGGCGGGCCTTCGGCTCGCCCCTACAGCGTTGGGGTCGGGATGTTGTTTGTACGGTCAGTTGGACGGGGATATCGGAGGCCCCTGTTGTTCACGGCGCTCATCAGAGACGGCGTAGGAGCTCGCCGGAGGCAAGCCCATCCCGGCCGCCGGTTTTCACGTTCAAAAGCAGATGGGGCAGCATCTGGTGTCCTTAACGATGAACGACTCACGATGAACCTGTCAGCGTCCGTCCTGTCTATCGCGTCCAAGCTGACCTCTGACTACTGAAAGGCCCGCCAGGGCCGTTCTGACGTCTTCTCCTTTCTGTCCCCAATTTTCCCCACCTCTTTTGGTATACTGGAACCAGGAAAACAAAAGGAGGTATGGATTATGAGCTTTGTGCTTGCAGAAGATATGGATTTTGGTACGGTGGAGACGGCGGTCTATGGGTATGTGAATTTCTGTCAGGGGCCGGATTTCTATGAATTCCGGATGAGTCCGGAGGCGGCGCGGCCTTTTATGGACAAAATCGATGGGGCCATTGCCGGGCTCAACAAGGTCTTGAAAAAACTGGATCCCCAGGCGGAGCCTTTGGACCAGGTCATTTACCAGGAAGGGGACGAGGACAACAAGGGGACCATTGTGTTCACGGCCTGTCTCCTGGGGCCGGTGGCCATCGATGGGGACTGGATGAGCGAAGGGGACGCCCTGAAGTTCATCGATGAGATGGATCCGGAAGGGAAGCAGAACGTGACCTGCGACCTGGTGGCCGACCAATGCGATTTCGGCAATATCGTCACCCTGCAGCTGAAGCGGATCGATGGGAGGGAGTAGCTCCTGCGGGGCAGGCACTGGTCTCTAGCCGACGGAGGGAACCCGTCAGGCGGGTTCCTTAATGATGAACGACCAACGATGAACGATGAACCACATTCCAGGAGGTGTTTGATCATGGTGCTGAAAAACCGGCGAATCAGCCGGGGAATGCTGGCCGGCTGTCTGCTGCTTTCTCTGGCGGCTGGGGGGAAGGCCCTGGCCCGGGAACCGGAGATCATGTCCAATCTGGGGGCCGTCACCATCAGCTGCTCCATCTATAAAAACCAGGCCGGGGTGGCGGGGGTGACTGCCGGGATCTCCCAGAGCCAGGTGGAGGAAGCATTGGGGGCGCCCCGGTCGGTGAAATACGGACGGGGGACCATGGAATATTCCTATCCCTCTCGGACCCTGCTGTTGGTCCATTTCAGTCCGGAAATGCCCTATGTGCTCATGGACATCAAGACCACCAACAGGGAGGATGCCACCCCGGACGGGGTCCAGGTGGGCATGGCTGAAACAGTGCTGAACGATGTGTACGGTGAGGCGGATGCGGTCTGGACCAAAAGGTATGAATCCCCCAAGATCCCCGAAGAAGACAACGCAAAGAACCACGCCAAACTGGACGAAACCATCTATGAATACCACGCCAATAAAACCACAACCCTGGCTTTTACCGTGAGGCAGGGCGTGATCCGGGAGATCCACGTGCATCAGGCGGAGTGAGGAAGAGAAGAAGTCAGACACGGCCCTGACGGGCCTTGAGACGGCTTGATAAGAAGTCAGATTTGTTCGGCTTAGCAGCAGGTCCGGACTATTTATCGCAGACAAGCTGACATCTGACTTCTAATAGGCCCGCAAGGGCCGGTCTGATATCTTGTTAAAGGCCGTTCTGACTTCTTTCGTATCCCATTGACTCCCTCCTCTTCCGGGAGTATACTGTTAATTACTATTTTACAAGTAGGAATTAACACCAGGAAGGGACGAGATACATGGCTGATTTATCTTCGCGAACGGCGTCTTTTACGGATTCGGTGACCCGGCGGATGACCCGGATTTCTTTACAGTATGATGCGGTGAACCTGAGCCAGGGGTTCCCGGATTGGGATCCTCCCAAAGAGATGGAGGAACGGCTGAGCCAGGTGGCCTTTACCGGGCCTCACCAGTACGCCGTCACCTGGGGCGCTCCCAATTTCCGTCAGGCCCTGGCGGCCAAGCAGAAGCATTTCACTGGGCTGGACATCGATCCGGAAACGGAAATCGTCACCACCTGCGGCAGCACGGAAGCCATGATGGTGGCGGTGATGACGGTGACGGACCCAGGGGATAAGGTCATCGTGTTTTCTCCCTTCTATGAAAATTACGGAGCCGATGCCATCCTCTGCGGGGCAGAGCCCATTTACGTACCTCTGGTGCCCCCAGATTACCGGTTCGACCCGGAAGTGCTGGAAGCTGCCTTCCGGCAGCATCCCAAGGCCCTGATCCTGTGCAATCCTTCCAACCCCTGCGGCAAGGTGTTCACCCGGCAGGAACTCCAGATCATTGCAGATCTGGCGGAGAAATACGATGTGTGGGTGATCACCGATGAGGTATACGAGCACATTGTGTACAAGCCCTACCAGCACATCTACTTTGCCACTCTGCCTCGGATGCGGGAGCGGACCCTTTCCTGCAGTTCCCTGTCCAAGACCTATTCCATCACCGGCTGGCGGCTGGGATACATCATCGCCCCGCCGAAGGTGATCGATGAAGCCCGGAAAGTCCATGATTACTTGACCGTGGGGGCGGCGTCCCCTCTCCAGGAAGCAGCGGTCACCGGGCTCCGGTTCGGGGATGAGTATTATACCTGGCTCCGGGACCTGTACACCGACCGGCGGGATCTGATGCTGAAGGGGCTCCGGGATATTGGCCTGAAGCACACGGAACCCCAGGGAGCCTATTACATCATGGTGGATATCTCCGATTTCGGCTATGCCAGCGATACGGAATTCTGTGAGGATCTGGCCAAGTACGTTGGCGTGGGGGCCGTCCCTGGGTCGGCCTTCTTCCACGAAAACATCACCAGCTACATGCGGCTCCATTTCGCCAAGAACCGGGAAACCCTGGAAGAAGCCCTGGAACGGCTCAGGGGGATCTACAAGAAGATGCCGGTGAGGAAATAAGAAGTCAGATCGGCCCTTCGGGCCTTTCAGGACTTCAGACGTCAGCTTGTTTGCGATAAGCGGACCTGCTGCGCAGCCGAACAAATCTGACGTCTGACGTCTCAAGGCCCGTCAGGGCCGTGTCTGACTTCTTTCTTTTTCAAAAAGTTTAACTTTCTCCGCCTTCCCTTGCTGTATACTATAGAAGCACTATTACAGCACTGGGGGGGCGGTTTTATGTTTGAAGGCAGCATCCGGGAGGTGGTCCGGCCGGACCGGATCCTTTCCTATTTTGAGCAGGAGAAGGCTGTCCTTTTGGTGGTAACGGCTACTGGCATCCTGTACAACCTGGGTATGGGAGCGGGGCCTTATTTCGAAGGCCAGCTGGCTCAGTGCCTGTATGACATTTTCCAGGGGAAGGCTGCGGCCGGGGACATGGTCCGTCTGGCGGCTCTCTATGTGGGGGTGATCTTCTTAGTCCAGCTGTCCCGGGCCGGGAAACGCTACAGCGTCCGGCTGTTCTCCAACCGGGTGAGTCGGACCATGCGCCATACCCTGTACCACAGCCTGGTGCGGCTGGATGTCCGGGAACTCCAGCAGGAGAACCTGGGGAATTTGATGACCAAGGCCATGGGGGACGTGGACGCCTGTGCAGAAGGGATGCGGAAATTCACCACGGAAGTCTTCGACACCGGGGTGGTGATGGTGGTGTATCTGGGGCTGTTGCTGGCTTATGACTGGCGGCTGACCCTTTTGGCCTGCAGCTTTACCCCTCTGGCCTATTGGATCGCCAACCGGCTGAAAAAACAGGTGGCCCAGGCCAACGGGGTCTACAAGGCCACGGAAGCCCGCCTGAACACCCTGACCCTGGACCGGGTGAGCCATGCTTTGACGTACCGGATCTACGGCCAGGAAAGCTGCCGGGATGCCGCCTATGAAACCCAGCTCACTGCTTACGAAAAGGCCAGTGCCCGGGCCAATATCTTCGAAGGGGCCCTGGGGCCTTTGTACGATGCCATCGCCATGGCTGGGACCGTGGTGATTTTCTATTTCGGGGCCCGGAATGTCCAGGACATCGGCTGGGAAGCCTGGAACATCGCCAGTTTCACCACTTTCCTGGCCTGCTTCACCAAATTGGCGGTGAAGACCAGCCATGCAGCCAAACTGTTCAATGCAGTCCAGAAAGCCCAGGTTTCCTGGCAGCGGATCAAGCCGCTCCTCCAGGCGGCCGCCCCGGAAGGAAAAAACCGTCTCCTGGGGCCGGTGGTACCGGTGACCTTGGAAGTCCGGGACCTGGCCTGCCATTATCCGGGCCAGCAGGAAGGCCTTGCCGGGATCTCCTTTACCGCCCGTCCCGGAGACATCATCGGCATCACAGGGCCGGTGGCCTGCGGCAAAAGCCTGTTGGGAAAGGTTTTCCTGGAGGAAGTCCCCTGGACTGGATCGATCCTCTGCAATGGAACGGATTTCCGTACCCTGGACCGGGAACAGCGCCGGAGCTTGGTTTCCTACCTGGGCCATGATCCGGAGCTGCTCAGCACTTCCATTGGGGAAAACATCGCCTTGGGGGACCCGGTGGACGTGGAAAAATTCCTCACGATGACCAACCTGAAGGAGGAAGTGGCAGCCATGCCCCAGGGAGCGGATACTCCGGTGGGCAGTGAAGGCACCCGGCTTTCCGGAGGACAGCAGGCTCGGATCGCCCTGGCCCGGACCCTGGCCCATGCCCGGTCGGTGCTGGTGCTGGATGATCCTTTTGCGGCTGTGGACCGGAAAGGGGAGACGAAGATCCTGGAACAGATGCGGCAGGCCTTTCCGGACCGGGTGATCCTGCTGATCTCCCACCGGCTCACCCATTTCCCGGAATTCACCGGAGTGCTGTTCTTGGATCAGGGATGGGGAAGCTTCGGGACCCATGAGGAACTGATGCAGCAGGAGCCCGGCTATGCCCGGCTGGTGAAGCTCCAGCAGGAAGGGGTGGATCTGGATGAATAGGAAGAATCCTGTGTGGGAAAGCGTCAAAGGGACTCTCCGGACCCATCCTCGTTCCGGGGCCCTGGTGGCAGTGCTGGTGGTCCTTTCCGTGGCCACCTCTCTTTTGCCGCCGCTGGTCCTGGAACGGGCGGTGGACAGCCTGACGGAAGGCCGGGGAATCCCTTGGCAGCTGGCGGTGCTGTACCTCGGCCTTACGGTGCTGTCGGACTGCTTCGAAACGGCCCAGAACGGGGCCATCACCGTATTTGGACAAAAGGTGACCCACGGACTCCGGTCCACCCTGTGTGCCAAGCTGGACCGGCTGCCGGCCGGATATTTTACCGGCCATCCCAGCGGCCAGACCACCTCTGTGTTCGTCAATGACGGGGATACCATCGATACCCTGTATTCTGACGGCATCGTAGGGATGCTGGCCGATGCTTGCAAGCTGCTAGGGATCTTGGGGATCCTGTGGAGCCGGAGCCGGGGGCTGTTCCTGATCCTCTGCTTCCTGCTGCCCCTGCTTTTTGTGCTTACCCGGCATTTCCAGAAGGGGACCCTGGCCGCCCAGCGGGAAAACCGCCGGGCCATCGGCCGGGTGAACAGCCACGTGCCGGAAACCATCCATAATATCCGGACCATCCATTCCCTGGGGAAGGAACAGTATATGGAAGAACGGTACGATACCCTGATCACTGACAGCTTCCGGGCCATCAACCGGGCCAATGTGTTCGACGGGGTCTATTCTCCCATCATCCTGGTGACCCAGGCGGCGGTGGTGGCAGTGATCATGGTGGGAGCAGCCTTGGGTCCTGCCTGGGCGGATCTGTTCGGCCTTTCTGTAGGGTCCGCTGTGGCAGTCATCGCCTACGTGGGAAAGATCTTCGGGCCCCTGGAAAGCATCGGCATGGAGATCCAGAGCATCCAGAGCGCCATGGCGGGGATCCAGCACATTGGAGAGTTCTTGGGGGAAGAGGAACGGAAACCGGCCTCTGCGGAACCTTTGCCGGAAGACTTAGAAGACAAAGCCGTGGCCTTTTCCCATGTGACCTTTGGATACGACCCGGCCCAGCCCATCCTAAAGGATTTTTCCTGCAGCCTGGAGCCTGGGGAACAGGCCATCCTCATGGGGCCCAGCGGCTGCGGCAAAAGCACCCTGTTCAAGCTGCTCCTGGGGCTTTATGCCCCTCAGCAGGGGACGGCGGCCCTCATGGGGAAACGGGCTGGGAGCCTTCCGGAAGAAGAAAAACGCAGCCTCTACGGCTGTGTGGAGCAGGAATTTTCCCCGGTACCCGGAACGGTGGCAGACCAGGTGACTCTCTTCGATGCTTCTGTTGCCTCAGACCAGGTGGATCGGGCCCTGGAACTGGTGGGCCTGAAGGAAGCTGTGGATCGGCTGCCCCAGGGGAAGGATACCCTCATGGCCGACGGACTGTTCTCCCAGGGGGAACTCCAGCTGCTAAACATCGCCCGGGCCGTGGCCAAAGAGCCTCGGCTGCTGCTCTTGGACGAAATCACCGCCAATTTGGACAGCCAGACGGAAGAAAGGGTGCTGAAGGCCCTGGAACGGGCCGCCCAGGGCCGGACCGTCCTGAGCATCTCCCACCGCTTCTCCCGGATGATGGAGGGGCAGAGGATCATCAGGATGGGGTGAATTTGCCCCCTCTTCATTTCTTTTTCACCTTCCATGGTGTACAATGATCACTTGTTAAATGAATTGTAAAGGAGCGGATGGTTTTGCCCAGATATCTTACTTGGAAAATGCTGATGGAGGAATTCAAGAACGGGGGGCCCCATGTGCATATGATGGCCTTCATCCTGTTCAACATCGTGGGGATCGTCCTCCTCCATTATGTGTTCAAGGGCCTCATCGCCTTTCTCTCCAAACATACCCGGGGCAGCAAAGAAGCCTGGGAGAGCACCTTCCGGTTCCTGCCGGTGCTTTTGGGGATGATGCTGGGGAGCAGCCTCACCAAGAACATCCTGGATCTGCCTACCTTTGTCCGCCACGGACTGAATATGCACTTCCACAGCCTGGTGATCTTCACCATCACCTTGTTTACGGCCCATCTCATTGCGGCCTATCTGAAATCCCGGCTGTCCAAAAGCGAGGAACGGTCTTCCTCCATGTCCATCCTGGCCACGGTGGTGGATATCGGGGTATACATGGTGGGGTTCCTGTTCATCCTGAATTCCTACGGTATTTCCATTTCGCCCCTTTTGACCGCTCTGGGCGCTGGCGGGTTGGCTTCCGCCCTGGCCCTCCAGGATACCCTGGCCAACCTGTTTTCCGGCATCACCACCATCTTTTCCAAACAGGTGCGGATGGGGGACTACATCAAACTGTCCAGCGGGGAATCCGGCCGAGTGGTGGACATGAACTGGCGGAACACCACCATCCGGACCGCCACCGGGAACATGATCATCGTCCCCAACAAGAACATCGCTGCCAGCAACCTGACCAACTACGAGCAGCCTCTGGCGGAATGCACCATCACCATCCCCATTACGGTGACCTATGGCAATGACCTCCAGAAGGTGGAAGATGTGACCTTGGGCGTGGCCCAGTACGTGTTGGAAAAGAGCGAATACGGGGTCACCGGCTTCCAGCCCCTGGTCCGGTATGACCAGCTGGGAGACTACGGCATCCGGTTCCAGGTGGTGCTGCGGATCAAGAACATCCTGGATGAAGCCGCCCTGCGCCACCAGTTCATCAAAGTGGTGTACCGGAAATACCAGGAAGAAGGGATCACTCTGCTGGTGAGACATGATTGATCATTGACACAAAAAAGGTGCCCGCAGGCACCTTTTTTTAGTATCCCAGCTTCTTCTTCAACCCTTCCATATCTTTCTCCGATAAGAAAGGCCGGATCACATCCAGGTAATATTCCGCTTCTTTTTCCCGTCCGGCCTGGTGGCAGGTCTGGGCTCCGCCGGCAGCCAGCCGGAGGATTTCCACATTGGGGCCCAGGGGGATCCCCTGTTTTTCTGCGAACGCCGTCAGTTCTTCCTGGGAAGCGGGGGCCAGGTCTTTTCCCAGCTTCTGGACCGCCGTTTCCAGCTGGGCTTTCACAGTCTCTGTTTCTCCGTAGTTCAGGCTCAGGAGGAACGCGTACCGGGCTCCCTGCCAGTCTTCCCGGCGGAGCAGCAGGATTCCTTCATTTTGGTAGCAACGGGCCAGGTCTTTGGGACGGAAGGCCTGCCGGAAGGCTTCCCGGTTCACCCGTCCGAAGCTTTCCCAATCCTCTTCCTCTTTCAGTACGGCCAGATAGCAGGCCCGTACCGGGGCACTGGCCGGGTCCCATTTCAATCCTTTTTCCAAGGCTTTCCGGGCTGCCTTCGTCCGGCCTTGGGCCAGTTCCAGTTCTCCCAGGGTGAGGTACAGGAGATGGAAGGGGAAGGGAGCCTGCTGGATTTTCTTCTTCGGCTGGAAGAACTGCCGGTACATCACCATTTCCATCGGCTCTGCAAAGGAGCGAAATTCCACTTCTGAATCAGGCTGGAACAGGGCCGAATGTTCCGCTTCCTGAAGGTGAGGCTCCAGGACTTTCCGGGCGCCGTCGAAATCCTGGACAGCGGCGCGCTTCCGGGCTTCTTCCAGATCTTTCCGGAATTTCTCGAAGGCCTTGCTGAACAGATCCGCAAAATGCTGCCGGCTTTCTTCCGGCATCAGTTTGTACAGCAGCTGGCTGCAGGCCCGGCTGATCTCCCGGTGCAGGGGATGGTCCCGGTACAGTTCGATGCAGCCTTGGAGATATTTGATGTCCTTCTGGGGTTCTCCCGTCAGGTTGTCCGTGATCGATTTGATGATAGTATCCAATTCTTCCATGATGCAAAGCCTCCGATTTTTCCATGCAATATCTTCTTTATTATACAGGATAGTGGGGAAAAAGGCGAGGGCAGTCCTCCGTTGTGTTATAATGGTCCTATCTGAGACAGATGGGAGGTAGCGGTATGGTACAGCATGGGAAAGTACCCTTTTTGTTGGGAGGCCCCTGTCTCCTGCTCCTGGCCCGGTGCTTTTTGGCGGGGATCTTCGGAGTTTACGGCAGCCTGGCCATGGGGATCGCCCTGTGGATGATCTTCTGGTGGATCACCCGGCCGGTAGCCCTGACGGTCACCGCTCTCCTGCCGGTGGTGGCCAACGCTTTTTTTGCCTTGGCTCCCATGGACCAGATGCTGGCCCAGTATGCCTCCAGCAGCATCGTGTTGCTGTTTGCTGCCACCCTGTTGACTCTTCCCTGGGAAAGGATCGGGCTGGATCACCGGATCGCCCTGCGCTGCCTGGCTTTCATCGGGCCCACCATGAAGAGCCAGATTACAGTATGGTTCTTGGCGGCGGTCCTGTTTTCGGTGGTGCTGCCCAATGCCGTGGTAGTGGCTGTTTTCACTCCCACCGCCCTGGCCATGCTGAAGGCCACCGGCTGTGAAGGGAAGGATCCAGCAGCGGGGCCCATCCTCTGCGCCATCGTGTTCGGGGCTGCGGTGGGAGGCGTGGGGACTCCTGTGGGAGGAGCCATGGATGTGATCGCGGCCAACCTGTACCAGCAGGCCACCGGCCAAGAATTCCTCTTTACCCAATGGTTCCTGGATTTCCTGCCCTATCTGCTCCTGTCCGCTGGCTGTACCCTGGGCGTCCAGCTGCTGCTGCCGGAACCGGTCCATCAGCTCCAGGGAACACGGGAATACTTCCTCCAGGAATGCAGGCGGATGGGTCCCTTGAAGCGGGATGAAAAGATTTGCTTGGGACTTTTTGCCCTGGCCCTGGCCGGATCTTTCCTGCGGCCTCTCTATGCGGCGGCTCTGCCCGGCCTGCTGCCGGCCTACCTGTACGGAAGCCTGGGCTTTTTGCTGTTCTTCTTGGAGGGAGAAGACGGAAGGCCCCTTCTTTCCTGGGAGTATGCCCAGCAGCATATGATCTGGGGTGTCCTGATCCTTTTTGCCGGAGGGCTGGCCATGGGGAACCTGCTGGAAGCTTCCGGAGCCAACCGGAGCTTGGCCCAATGGACCGCGTCCCAGGCTCCTTCTCCTGGGCTGCCCCTCATTGCCGGGATCGTATGCTTGGCGGCTTTCCTCTCTGAAGTTTCCAGCATCACCATTTCTGCAGCCCTGACGGTCCCTTTGGTGATTTCTTATACCCAGAGTGCAGGGCTGCCCCTGCTGCCCTACTGGATGGCTGCGGTCATGGGCTTCAACGGGGCGTTCCTGCTGCCCACCGGGATCCGGGCCATCCCCTGCGGCGCCGGCCTCTCTTCCCGGGACCTGTTCCGTCGGGGACTGCCGGTATTTGCGGTACGGCTTTTGTGTGCAGTGGGGATGGGATGGCTTGCCGGACTAGGTTGACTCCCGACCCAGAGGGCCCTGTTGCCCCTGCCGCAGGCCCATGGTATACTGAATGGAATGAAGCAAAGGAGGCTGGCTGTTTTGCCCATGACGGAGAAGAAAAAGAAAAGATCCTGGCTCCGGTCCAAGATCACGTTCCTGGTACTGACCCTGGTGGTGATCTTGGGGGTGGTGGGGTACAATTACCGGACGGATATCGAGATGCGCATCATCCACCTGAAGCCCCAGCCGGTGCAGAAAGTGGAACTGGGGAAACTGGGGCTCCAGCTCCAGCGGTTCAACACGCCGGAAATCACCAGCTACGATGTGGACAAGATCCTGAGCTTCGTGATCCGGGACGATAAATTCTATCTGGCCCTCCGGAGCCAGGACGGAGACAGCACAGCCGTCCAGGCTTATGAGCGGCAGGAAGGGAGCCTGTTCCCCTTCCGGAATTTCGGGAAAAAAGGCACCTACACCATCCCGGAAAAGATGGTCCTCAGCGTGAACATCGCCGGCAATGGGGATGTGGTCTATGTGAAAAAAGGGCTCCACACCCTCCGGGATGGGAATGACATCATCAGCCTGAAGGGGAACACCACCGCCACCCGAGTGGCCTTCCTTCCAGGCTATGAGCAGGCCTATCTCTACGGCAACGATAATTTCACCCTGGCTGATTATCGGGACGGGGCCTTTGAAAAGAACCATCCTTCCTTTCTCCACAACCGGGCCAAACCTTTTGCCGGAGGCCTGACCCAGGTACGGATCACCGGGAAGGGGGTCATCTTTGGAGGAGGCCGGATCAAACCCAACGGGCTCAATATGGTGGAAGCCTTCACTCCCCAGGGCAAAGCCCTCCAAAGCTATGGCAGCCCCATCCAAACAGACAAGGATTCCATCTACAATCTGATCGATATGGCGGTACTGGACCATTATCTGGTGGTCATCGATGGGTTCACCTTGAAATTCTGGACCCGGGAAGGGCAGTATCTGGGGAACCTGAACAGTTCCAAGATGCTGGGGGACAACCTGAACTGTGCCAAACTGGCCCCCATCGACGGGAATACCCTGGGAATCCTGGCCTTTGTCCGGAATGCCCAGACCCGGTTGGTGGAAATCAAGATCTTCGCACTGACGTTTCCGAGGTAAGCCGGGGGCTGCTGCTCATGCAGCAGCCCCCCTTTTCACACGAAAGGAGCAACCATGTCCAACATCCTTCACTGCCTCCAGCTGGGGGAATCTATGAGGGACCGGTTCCTGGAAGAGGCCCGGTCCTTTCCCTACGGTTCTGCCTTGTTCCTGGTGCCCAACCGGTATTTTCAGCAGAAGATCCGGGAAAAGGGCGTGATCCGGGCTGCCACCATCGATTTCCTGCCCCAGGAGATCCTCCGCTGGAACGGGGGGACTCCCGGGTTCCGGCCGGTGAATCGGCCTGCTCAGAAAAAGATCCTCCAAGAAGCCCTGGACTATCTGGAACCCCATTTGGACTATTTTTCCAGTTTGGTTGGGAAAACCGGCTTCCGGGACAATCTCCTAGCCCTGTTCGACGAATTTTCCAGGGACGGCCTGGAACCGGAGACCTTCAAAGAGGTGCTGCTTTCCTGGAATCGTGAGGAGCCCCTGAAAAACAAGGATATGGACCTGGTCCGGCTCTACACGGCCTACTGCTTTAAACTCCAGGAACTGGGGCTGGAAGACCTGCCCCGGATCTATACCCGGGCGGCAGAAACCTTGGAAGAAGGAGGGACCATCCCCTGGAAAAAATGCTATTTCAGCGAATTTTACCAATTCGATCCGGTCCAGCTCCGTCTGCTCCGGGCCCTGGGACGCTGCTGCGAAGTGGAAGTAGGTCTGTTTTATGACCCTGGCCGGCCGGCACTGAGCCAAGTGACGGAAAAAATCTACGGAGACTTGGTGGGGGCTGGATTCGCTCCCGTCCAGGAAGAACCGGTGAGGTCGAAACCGGAAGACCTGACGGCACTTACCCTGGCTTGGAAGCCAGGAGCCCGGACGGAAACGGGAGCTCCCCATATCCACTTGGGAGAAGGGGTGAGCCAGGAACAGGAAATCCGCCTGGCCCTCACCTCCATCAAGGGACGGCTCCAGCAGGGCGTGAAACCGGAAGAAATCCTGGTCCTGGTCCGGAAACTGGCAGATTATCAGGGTCTGGTCCGGTCTTTTGCCGAATATGGCATTCCCTGCCGGCTGCCCCAGGTGGTGGATCTGCGGAGCCAGCCCCTGCCGGATTTTCTCACCAAGCTCATGGCAGCAGTCGGGGAAAAAGGGAACCTTTCCCTGTGGCAGGCCCTATTCCGGTGTCCCCTTATGGAAGTACTCTATCAGGTAGACCGGGAAAAGCTGGATCTCTCCTATACCCAGCTGTATTTTTCCACAGCAGAAGCCTTCCGGCTTTTCCTCCAGCGGAAGGAACTGGTAAGTACCGGGTTCTGGGACCTGGTGGATTTCCTCCAAGACGGCCATACTCCGGCCGAGTGGCAGGAAGGATTCCTGGACTGTCTGGCCCAGTGGCAGCTTCCCCAGGCCTGGGGAAGGCTCCATCAGGAAGGGAAGGTGGATCTGGATCAGGTGAAACTGCTGACCCAGACCGAACAGTTTGTCCGGGAAACCTTGGAGGACCTGGTCCGCACCTGGGAACTGTGTGGAAAAAAAGAGGCTGTCCTGTCCCTGAAAGAGGTCAGGACATTCTGGAAGGATTCTTTGGACAGGGGCCCTTTGACCCTGACGCCCGGCGATTCCCAGGGCATCCCTGTGCGGGAGGCGGGAGAGATCCAGGGGGTCTCTTTTCCCTATGTGTACCTGCTGGGTGTCCGGGAAGGGATGTTCCCTGCGGTGAAACGGGAAAGCTGGCTCTACAACGATCAGGAACGGGCAGGACTGAACAGCCTGGGGCTGGAGCTGAATCTGACGGCCCGGGCCCTGGATACGGACCGGTACTTTTTCGGTTCTGCAGCAGCCCTGGCCTCCAAGGAGCTGTATCTCAGCTGGTACAGCGATGAGGAAGGGGGAGCCAGCCCATATATCACAGAACTCCAGAATTTTTTCGGAGCAGACAGCCTGCCGGTGACCGTGTACCAGAATGATCCGGACCATTGTGCCAGCCGGGCCCAGCTGGTGGATTTCCTGGCCGAACAGCCCCGGTTGGCTCCCCGGGAACAGGCCTTCCTGGCGGAACAGACAGGCAGTGATTTCCCGGAACGGTCCCGCTCGGAATACCGGCGGTGGGAAGAAACGGATAGCCCTTGGAATGGGACGGTGCCGGGCCTGGTGAAAAAGCCTCTCCATCTGTCCGCCTCCGCCCTGGATGACTGGCTCCAGTGCCCTTTTGCCTATCTGGCTTCCCGACTGTGGAAAATGGCTCCCTGGCAGGAACGGACGGCTTTTCCCACCCCGGATAGCGTGGGGGATCTGATCCATCGGACCCTGGCAGCTTTTCTGGGGAACCACCTCCAAGAAGGGCTGACGGGCCTTCCCCCAGAGGAGTTGGAAAAGGAACTGGAAAGGACCTATGGAACCATCTTTGCCCAGATGCACCAGGAAGGAAAAATCGTCACCAGCCCCCTTTTGGACCATCTCCGGGAACGGTATGGCAAATGGCTGCAGAACTGGCTCCGCAAGGAAATCGCCTATGAAGAGAGCGACCAGTTGGGGCTGAAACCGGACCAGGTGGAATGGAGCTTCGGACGGGAGCACAGCCCCTGGCCGGAGCTGGCGAAAACCATAGATGGGGAAAAAGTGTACTTTTCCGGTCAGATTGACCGGATCGACACCAACGGACAGAAATGGGCGCTCCTGGATTATAAAACAGGACAGCCCCCTTCCGGCAAGAAAATCCTCCAGGGCAAAGCGGTGCAGCTGCCCCTTTACTTGGAGGCCCTGGAAACCTTGGGGACGATTTCCCAGGAGCAGATCCTGGGGGCCGGCTATGTACAGGTGCGCAGCGGGGAACGGATGGGGGGAACCTGGAACAAGGACGTGAAGAAGGCCTTCCCTTGGATGCAGAGAGCAAAGCCTCCGGAAAAGGAAAAGGCACTCCAGGCAGCCGCCCAGGCGGTGGAAGAGGCGGTCCGGGAAATCCGGGCAGGTCATTTCCCCGCCCGACCGGAAGGGAATTGTCCCGACTGGTGTCCGGCCCGGGATCTGTGCCGGATCCGGGAAAATCCCTACGGGACCGCTGACAAAGAGAAAGAAGAGGAGTGAAGCCATGGCCAGTTTTACCAATCAGCAGCAGGAAGCCATCTCGACCCTGGACCGGAATGTATCGGTATCCGCCGGTGCCGGTTCCGGCAAGACCCGGGTCCTGGTGGAACGGTTCCTGAAGATCTTGGGGGACCGGCAGGCCACCGCCCAGGAGATCCTGGCCATTACCTTTACCCGGAAAGCTGCCCGGGAAATGCGGGAACGGGTCCAACAAGGAATCTTGGACCGGCTGGGGGCTGCAGAAGCTACGGATGACAAAACCTACTGGCAGGAACAGCTCCGGCTGGCAGACCAGGCACCCATCACCACCATCGACAGCTTCTGCTCCCAGGTGCTTCGGGAAAATCCGGTGGAGGCAGGACTGGATCCCAATTTCACCGTACAGGAAGAATACCAGATCCGGGCATTCCGGGAAGAAACGGCCAGTGCCTTCCTCCAGCAGGGGATCCAGCAGCAGGATCCGGATCTTACAGCACTTTTGGAGCAGTATCCAGCAGACCAGCTGGCTAGGATCCTGACGGCCCTCATCGACCGGCTGCCGGAAATCCTGGCCCTGCCTGGGGGACTGGCGGCTGCTTATGAAGCCAGCCTGGGCCGGGAAGAAGAATACAAAATCGCTGCAGAGGCCGCCCTGGATGCCCTGCTGGCTGCCCGGGACCAGGCATCCCCCAAAAACCGGGAAAAACTGGAAGACCTGTTTGGCCAGCGGGCCGCCTTCCACCAGTGGATCGCTGGGGGAGACGGGGACGCTGCCCTGGCAGCCCTGAAACCGGTTACGGCAGCGGGAAAGGTGAAAGACCAGGTGAAGGAAGTCCGGGCCGCCTTGGAACAGCTGGCTGCCCTTTCTTTGGATGCCCAGGGGGCGGACCAGGCACGGCACTGGGAAAAGGTCCTCACCTGTTTCCGCAAGGCCCTGCTGGATGCGGCGGAAACCCGGGAAATCTACAGTTTCGGCTATCTTTCCGCCAAGGCGGTGGACTTGCTGGAGCAGCGGCCCAATGTGCTCAACCGGTATAAGAAACGGTTCAAGTTCCTCATGGTGGACGAATTCCAGGATACCAATGAAGAACAGAAAAAAATGGTGTATCTCCTCAGCGGAGGCAGCAGCCGGAGTCTCCAGGGCCGGAACCTGTTCGTGGTGGGGGATGCCAAGCAGTCCATCTACCGGTTCCGGGGGGCGGATGTGAGCGTGTTCAAGCAGGTCCGGGACGCCATCGAGGCCACCGGAGGACGGAACATCGTCATGGATGACAACTTCCGTTCCGCTCCGGAAATCATCCGCGCCTGCAATACCCTATTCGACGATCTTTTGGGTACGGACTCCAATGCCGATGTGACGGCCCAGCCCCTCCACGCCCATCAGCCTCCTTCCCGGAAGCCGGTGTTCGCCGTCCTGAAAAAAGGAGAGTGCAGCCCCAAAGAATGTCAGCAGGCAGAAGGCCGGTACGTGGCCCAGGCCATCCGGCAGCTAGGAGAGGAGGAACATCTGCCTTACGGCCAGATGGCCATCCTGCTGCCGGCCATCCATCTTTCCCGGCAGTATGAAGAAGCTCTGACGGCACTGGGCATCAAGAGCCAGGTCAGCGACGGCAAAGGCTTCTATGACCGGCAGGAAATCGTGGACTGGATCAACTTGCTGACTTTCCTCCTGAATCCTCGGAAGGACTGGGCCCTGGCCGGTTTCCTCCGGTCTCCTTTTGCTGGGCTCAGCGACCGGCAGCTGACGGATCTCCTGAAGCCTTGGCCGGAACTGAGCCTGTGGGAAAGCCTCCAACAGAGTTTGGAGGAGCCCTATAGCACCTTGGCCCAGAAATTGGAAAAACTGCGCCAGATTGCCCAGTTCCAGTCCCTGCCGGAACTTCTGGACCGCTTCCAGGAAAGCTTCGCTGTGGACCCCACCCTGCTGGTTCAGCGGGGTGGACGGGAAAAACTGGCCAATTTCCGGAAACTCCGGGCCCTGGGCGTCCAGGCAGCCATGGAGGAGGGCAGCACCGCCCGGGATTTCCTGGACCGGCTGAACCTGATGCGCCAGCTTTCGGCCCGGGAAAGTGCAGCCAATCAGGAAGCAGATCCCGATGCGGTGAAGATCATGACCATCCACAAGTCCAAAGGATTGGAATTCCCGGCGGTGTTCCTGCCGGATTTGTCCAAAAAAGATCCTCCTGACAGATTGGGGATCCAGTTCCTGCCGGAAGAAGGCTTTGGGGTAAAAGTGCTGGATCGGGAAGGGAACGACCGGGAAACATCGGTCTATGCCCGGCTGAAGGAAGAAGGGAGCCGTCTGGAAAAGGCGGAAAAGCACAGACAGCTGTATGTGGCCATGACCCGGGCGGAAAGATTCCTGTATCTGGTGAACGTGGACGAAAGCAAAGAAGGGAAGCAAAAGGACAGCGACCCGGAAAAGGAAAAATGGGGGCAGGCCCTCCAGCGGGTATTCGCTCCGGAAGGGCCCAACGGAGACCAGATGGACTGGGAAGAACTGTCTGTGGCGGAAATTTTGGCAGACACAGAGGAAAGGCAGGAAGGGGAGGCGGATACCTTTGCCCTGGATCCGGCAGTCTATGATCGGATCCAGCCGGTGACCGTGCCTCGGAACTTGGAACTGTCCGCCAGTGCCCTTTTGGAATACGATACCTGTCCCCGGAGTTTTTACTACCATTATTTCCAGCATATGCCCGGCCTCGATCCGGAAACGTTCGGTACGGGGAACCATCGGATCTCGGCCATCGAACTGGGGACCTACGTGCACAAAGTGCTGGAACGGCTCCAGGAAGTGCCGGAGGAAACGGCTTTAGAGGAAGCCCTGGAGGTGCTGGACCATCCGGATGCTGAAAAACAGGTGTTTCGCCGGGAAGGAAAGAAACTGGTGGAACGGTATTGCGCCAGCCCCCTGTACCAGGAACTGAAAGACCTGCCTGCCCAGGCAGAGCGGGATTTCGAACTGCCCCTTTTTGTCTTTGGGGACAGCCAGGTGGTGTTCCAGGGGAGCATGGACAAATTGGTGACTTTGGAAGACGGAAGGCTGGGGATCGTGGATTACAAGACCGGCCATCCCCCGGCGGACGGAGAAGAGAAGCAGGGCTATACCCGGCAGCTGGCCATCTATGCCCTGGCAGCGGAAAAACTGTATCCCGGGAAGGAAGTGGCTTGGGCCAGGCTCCATTTTCTCCAGGACTGCAGCAGCTGGGAGCTGAAGGACCGGAAGGCGGAAGAAAAGAAGCTGGGAACACTCCTGGAAAACCTCCTTGCCTGGGACCGGGAAGACCAGTTCCCAGTACGGAAAGAGGGCTGCCAGTGGTGTCCCTACCGGTATTTCTGTACCTTTTAAAATCCTTTAATTTTCTGTCCATTCATGGTAAAATGACCGATGTAGTATGTGCGAAGGAGGCCTTTTGTGGCAATACGCGGTATCTTATTCGACTTTGACGGGACGCTGGCCAACACCACGCCCCTGATCTTGGCCACCTTCCACCAGACCCTGGACCATTTCGTCCCGGGGAATCAGGTGGATGACCAGACCATCATCAACGCCTTTGGTCTGCCCCTCCGGGACGGCCTGGCCGGGATCACCGGCTGCACGGATCCGGAAGAGATGGACCGGATGGTGACCTATTACCGCCAGTACAATACAGCCTGGCATGATTCCCTGATCCGTCCTTTTCCCGGTGTGAAGGAAGGCTTGGAGCAGCTCCGTGCTGCCGGGGTGCCCATGGCCATTGTCACCAGCAAGTTCAAAGCCAGCTGCCAGCGGGGGCTCCGCTGCCTGGGACTGGAGAAGTATCTGGACGGTATCATCGGCTGCCAGGAATGTACCGCCCACAAACCGGATCCGGAACCCATGGAAAAGGGCTTGGAATTTTTGGGCCTCCGGGGAGAAGAATGCCTATGCGTGGGGGACAGTCCCTATGACCTGGTCAGCGGAAGGGATGCCGGATGCCGGACCGTCAAGGTGGGTTGGACATCCTTCCGGCAGGAATTCTTCGACCAGTTCATCCAGCCGGATCATGTGATCCGGTCTCTGGGAGACTTGCTTTCGCTGCTTGATGAAACAAATCCAAAGAGGTGATAGCTTTGCGCAAAATCGGGATCATCGGCGGCACCGGTGTAGAGGATGCGTCCTGTTTCGGACAGCTCACTCCCCTTACTGTCGCCACGCCTTTTGGCAGTGCCCACTGCCTGAAAGGGACGGCTGCCGGCCATGAAATCTACTTCCTGGCCCGGCACGGACTGGACCACAGTGTCCCGCCCCATAAGATCAATTATCGGGCCAATATCTTTGCCCTGAAGAAGCTGGGGGTCACAGAGATCCTTTCCTTTACGGCGGTAGGATCCCTGAACCGGGGTCTGCCTCCTGGGACTTTCGTGGTCACCAGCCAGCTGCTGGATTTCACCAAGAGCCGGGTGAATACCTTCTTTAACGGGGAGAACGGCCAGGTGGCCCATGTGGATTTTGCCCAGCCCTATTGTCCGGCTCTCCGGGAACGGCTGATCCGCTGCCTCCTGAAACTGAGGCTCCGGCACAGCAAGCAGGGGACCTATGTGGTGACGGAGGGACCTCGGTACGAAACGGCGGCGGAAGTGAAGATGTACGCCTGTCTGGGCGGGGATGTGGCCGGCATGACCAATATGCCGGAAGCGGTCCTGGCCCGAGAAGCGGAAATCTGTTATGCCAACTGTTCGGTGGTGACCAATATGGGGTCAGGGCTGTCGGTCCGGGCCCTGTCCCACGAAGAAGTGACGGAAGCCATGGAACGGCTGGAAAAACAGATCCTGTCCATCATCGAAGCTTATGTGCAGGAGGATGGTCCTCTGACCCAGACCTGCCATTGCCACGAAGCCCTGAAGGAATACGGGGGCTTCCGGCTGGAGGCTTTCGGCAGGGACGAAAAGGAGGAATGACAGGGCACTATGAGCTATGACATTGTACTGAAAGATGTGGAACTGACGGAGCCCGGGGAGGGGAAGCGGTTCTCCATCGGGATCAGCGGCAGCACCATCGCCTACATAGGCACCGATCCCATTACCGGTCGGGAAGTGTTGGACGGCCGGGATCATCTGGCTGTCCCTGGATGGGTCAATGCCCATACCCATGTGGCCATGACCCTGTTCCGCAGCTATGCCGATGACATGGTGCTGATGGACTGGCTCCAGAACCGGATCTGGCCCCTGGAAGCCAAACTGGACGGCAGGGCGGTGTACTGGGGCAGTCTCTTGGGCATCGCAGAGATGATCCGGACCGGCACCACCTGTTTTGCGGATATGTATTTCTTTATGGAAGAAACCGCCAAGGCTGCAGCGGACAGCGGCATCCGGGCGGTGCTTTCCCGAGGGCTCACCGGCAGCAGCGCAGCGGACGGGGCGGCCCGTCTGGAGGAGAACACAGAACTGTACAAGACTTGGAACGGGGCCCAGAACGGCCGGATCTCGGTGATGTTCGGCCCCCATGCTCCCTACACCTGCAGCCCGGATTATCTGGAATCCGTCATCGCCCGGGCCCGGGAACTGGGGGCAGAGATCCACATGCATCTTTCGGAAACGGCCGGGGAAGTGGCAGACTGCCGGAAAAAGTACGGCAAAAGCCCCATCGCCCTGATGGAAAGCTTGGGGATGTTCGAAGGGGGGACCCTGGCGGCCCACTGTGTCCATGTGGATGAAGAAGACATGGACATCATGGCCCGGCATGGAGTCCGGGTGGCCCACAACCCCCAGAGCAACCTGAAACTGGCCAGCGGCATCGCTCCTGTGGACCGGATGCTGGAAAAAGGCATCACCGTAGGCCTGGGCACCGATGGGGCCAGCAGCAACAACAACCTGGACATGCTGGAAGAAGTGCGGCTGGCGGCCATGCTGGCCAAGACCCAGTCCGGGGATCCCAAAGCGGTGCCGGCTTCCCAGGCCCTTGCCATGGGCACCTGGATGGGGGCTGAAGCCGTGGGGCTGAAAAATGTCGGGAAGCTGGAAGTGGGCCAGAAGGCGGATATCGTGTTATACGATATGGCCTCCCCGGCCTGGTACCCCCGGCACGATCGGACTTCTCTGTTGGTGTACGCTGGGTCTTCCGCGGATGTGGATACGGTGCTGGTGGACGGAAATCTCCTGCTGCGCAAAGGGGAACTGACCACCATCGACCTGGAAAAAGTCACCGCGGAAGTGGGACAGTGTCTGAAGGAAATGACAACCAGTGCAGAGTGAAGAGAAAAGAGTGAAGAGCGAAGACGGCGGGAATCTAATGCTTCCTTGCGAATCCGTAGGGGCTGCACGCCGGAGGCTCGCCTCGATGAACGACTCACGATGAACGAAAAACGACAATAAAGGAGTGTTTGGTGTGGCAAAGATCTTGAAGAAACTGCAGCTGGCTCCTGCAGTCTGGGAATTTGAAGTGGATGCGCCTCTCATTGCGCACAAATGCAAACCGGGACAATTCGTCATGGTGCTGGTGGATGAGACCAGCGAACGGATCCCTCTGACCATCGGTGATTTCGACCGGGAAAAAGGCTCCATCACCCTGATGGTCCAGGCAGTGGGGAACACCACCCGCCATCTCTGTGAAGATTTCGCCCAGGGAGACGAGATCCAGCACATCCTGGGGCCTTTGGGCCAGCCCTCTGAAATGGGCAGATTCGGCACCGTGGTCATGGTCTGCGGGGGCATCGGTGTGGCGCCGGTCCATCCCATCGCCCGGGCCTACCATGAACTGGGCAACAAGGTAATCACCATCATCGGGGGCCGCCATAAGGACCTGATCCTGTGGCGGGACCGGATGGAAAAGATCAGCGATGAAGTGATCATCACCACCGATGACGGGTCCGAAGGCATTAAGGGCTTTGTCACCGATCCTCTCCGGAAGATGCTGGAAGAAGGGAACCATCCGGATCTTGTGGTCGCCATCGGCCCCATCATCATGATGATGAACGTGGCCAAGGTCACCCAGCCCTTCAACGTGAAGACCACCGCCAGCCTCAGCTGCCTCATGGTGGACGGCACGGGCATGTGCGGCGGCTGCCGGGTACAGGTGGGCGGAGAAAGTAAGTTCACCTGCTGTGACGGGCCGGAATTCGACGCCCACCAGGTGGATTTCAAGAACCTGATGCAGCGGTCCAAGATGTATAAAGACCAAGAAGCAGTAGAATACAGTTGCGGGGGGCATTGCAGATGCGTGGAGGAATGAGAAATCCCATGCCGGAACAGCCGGCAGATGTACGGAACCATAATTTCGAGGAAGTGGCCCTGGGCTATCCGGAAGACACAGCGGTGGATGAAGCCCAGCGCTGCCTGAACTGCAAGAATCCCCAGTGCGTCAAAGGGTGCCCGGTGAACGTGGACATCCCTCAGTTCATCCATGCCCTGACGGAACGGGATTTTGACGGCGCCATCCACATCCTGAAGAACAAGAATTCCCTGCCTGCCGTGTGCGGCCGGGTATGCCCCCAGGAAAACCAATGCGAGAAGCACTGCATCCTGGGCATCAAGGGAGAACCGGTGGCCATCGGCCGTCTGGAACGGTTCGTGGCGGACCGGGCCCGGGAAAACGGGACGGATATGGTGAAAGAAGGCCTGGCACCCAAGAACGGCATCAAAGTTGCCGTGGTGGGGGGCGGCCCTTCCTGTCTCACTGCTGCCGGCGACCTGGCCAAGATGGGCTATGATGTGACCTTGTTCGAAGCCCTCCACAAGGTAGGCGGGGTGCTCATGTACGGGATCCCTGAATTCCGTCTGCCCAAAGCCATCGTCCAGCACGAAATCGAACAGCTGAAGGTATTGGGCGTGAAGATCATGACCGACGTGGTGATTGGACGCACCTTCACCCTCCACGAGCTCCTGGGCGAAGAGGGCTTCCAGGCGGTGTACGTAGGCACCGGTGCCGGGCTGCCCCACTTCATGCGGATCCCTGGGGAAGCCCTCAACGGGGTCTATGCCGCCAACGAATTCCTCACCCGGGTGAACCTGATGGGGGCTTGGAAGTTCCCGAAGATGGCCACCCCCGTGTATGTGGGGAAGAACGTGGCCGTAGTGGGGGCCGGCAACGTGGCCATGGATGCTGCCCGGACCGCCAAACGACTGGGGGCGGAAAACGTCTATGTGGTGTACCGCCGCAGTGAAGCAGAAATGCCCGCCCGGAAAGAAGAAATCGAACATGCCAAGGCAGAAGGCATCGAACTCCATATGCTGAACAACCCGGTACAGATCCTGGGGAATGAAGAGGGCTGGGTGACGGGTATCGAATGTGTCCGCACGGAACTGGGCGAACCGGATGCTTCCGGACGCCGGAGCCCGGTGGAGATTCCTGGCTCCAACCATGTGTTCGACGTGGATATGGTGGTGATGGCCATCGGCCAGGGCCCCAACCCCCTGCTGAAACACACCACTCCGGATCTGGTGACCAACCGGAAGGGCCTCATTACCGTGGATGAAAAGGAAGAAACCTCCATTCCCGGGGTCTTTGCCGGCGGGGACATCGTCACCGGGGCGGCTACGGTGATTTCCGCCATGGGGGCCGGCAAGAAGGCGGCTCTGGAAATCGACGCCTACCTGAAAGAAAAACTAGGGAAGTAACACAGGAATGAAGAAACTGAAACGCTGGGGGCTGGCTGCGGCGCTCCTGTGCCTGGGGATATTCCAGGCCCGGGGGACAGCGGCTGCAGCGCCCAAAAACACCTATAAACCTGCCAGCGGAGGCTATACCCTGACGGTGCCTCCCGGCAGCAAAGAGATTTATCATACCTCTACCGGGATCCGTTTCACGGTGGGAAAGGACTTCTTGGTCAGTGCGGATCTGTACACCCTGCCCAGCTTCGTTTCCGTCCCCATGAAGCAGTATTCCGCTGAACAGCAGAAGGAATTCAAGAAGTTCCTGGGTAAGATCCAGGATCAGGAAAACGATACCATCCAGGAAGAAGGCGGTTCCCAGGCTCTGGGCAGCCAATCCTCTCTGAATGGGATGCTGGGGGAAAAGCTCCGGAAGTACCGGGCCACGGCAGGAAGGACCGAAACCGTCAAGCCGGAGAAACGGGAAGCTTCCGACACCTATACCTATGTAGCGGTGCCGGAAGACAAGCTGCGGACCCACCGGCCCTTTTTGATCGGCCGGGCGTACCAGCCGGAACGGAATGTACTCCTGCTGGTGAACGTAAGCGCTCCGGAAAACTTGGAAGCCGCGGCTCGTTCTGCCCTCCAGTCCTTGTGTTCCGATCTGGCACTTTCCCGGGTGAAGTATACGGACGTGAACCTTTTGACGGTGCCTGGCATGGGTTATGAGATGGAGATCCCCAGCGGCTGGCGGATGTACACTCTCCGGGCGGACAATGTACTGTTCGGCCGGTCTCTCAGCAGCGTCCATACCGATGGGCTCATGATCCGGGAATTTTCCGACGACACCTTTGCGGAACTGGGGAATTCCACTCCGGAAGGACTGAAGGAAGCGGAAAATGCCTTTATCCAGAAGGTGACCCGCTACACCCCCAACATCACCGTGCTGCACCATGAACCCATCTCCGTAGGTACCCTCAACGGGAGCATGGCAGAATGCACCGATACCGGGGATCTGAAGAAGGTGTTCGTAGTAAATACCTATTTGATGAATCCCCAGGGGAATGGCTATCAGATCCGGTACCAGACCGACGATACCATCAACTACGATCTGAAACTGAAAGCCTTCAAACAGTCCGTAGAAAGCTTCAGCCTGCTCCAGGACAACGACGGAAGCGGCCTGAAGCCGGGGAAGGATATGTGAAAAGGAGGTGTTGCACGTTAGGTGCAACACCTCCTAGCTGTAGAGACGCATAGCGGCTCAAGTCTGGAGTCTGAAGTCTGGAGCCGAAGGCAAAATTTGCAAGCAAATTTTTGAATATGTAATGTAGGACCTTTGGACGAAATGATCTCTCCTATTGATTGCGATTCTGGTTCTACAGAATCAAAAGGATCCGTCCAGCCAGACGGATCCTGTCCTGAGGCTTCCGACTTCAGACTCCTGACTCCCGACTAGGGGCTGTTGCCTGTGCAACAGCCTCCTTTTCACATTTATGTCACAAATCATTCATAATCTATTCATCCAGAAAGGTATACAATAAAAGACATAAAGTGACTGGTCAGTCCAGTGCTTTTTTGTATGTATAAAAATGAACGGGAAGAAGGAATCTGCAATGAAAAAGAAAGTATTTGCAGTCACGCTGGCAGTTTTGGCCACGGCTGCCTCCATCGGGTGCGCTGCACCGCAAACCAGCTGGGATCAAGGTGAATGGCAGCTGGATCTGGGTGCCTGGGATCCCAAAGCCAAATTCGATGGCAATGAATCCGACACCAAATGGAACTTCGACGGCGGCCTGGGCTATGGGCTTTCCGACAAATGGGCACTGGAATACAAATACCGGGGCCTGAAGACCAAAGCCGGGGATTTCAAGACCGACGGAGACCAGAATGAAGTGAACTTGGTGTACAGCCTGGGCAAGAACTGGGCTCTGTTTGGCGGCTGGAACCGGATCAACAATGATTTTGATGGCAGCTACCATGGGATCCATACCGGTTCTGCAGACAGCGTGATCAACAACGTAGCCCAATTCGGGGTACGGGCAAAATACGATCTGGCCAAGAACTTGGCTTTCTATGCAGAAGGCGCTCTGGGCACCAAGAAGACCAGCCAGTGGGATGCAGGCCTGGCTTATACCTTCGCCGACAACTGGGATCTGAACGCCGGCTATCGGTATGTGGATACCAAGCTGGATGACGACAACAACATCAAATACCGCGGCTTCCTGGTAGGCCTGTCCTATCGGTTCGGCGGCCACAAGAAGGCTGCTCCGGCCCCTGTAGTGGAAGAACCCGTGGCTCCGACGGTGGCTGAACCTGTAGCTCCGGCTCATGTGTACAACGACTACTATCTGGACAGCATCCACTTCGATTCCGACGTGGATACCCCGAAAGCTTCCGAAGCCGGCAAACTGGCCAACTTCGTAGCCGTAGCCAAGGCTCATCCGGATTCTACCTTCAAACTGGTAGGGAACACCGACTCCGATGCTTCCAACGCCTACAACGAAGACCTGTCCAAACGCCGGGTACTGAACGTGGCCAAATATGCCAACGACAACGGTGTGGACGCTTCCCGTATGAAACTGAACTACAAGGGTGAAACCAACCCTGCTTCCTCCAACGCCACCGAAGCCGGCAAAGCCGACAACCGCCGTGTGGATATCTGGGAACATAAATAATTGAAAAAGCAAAAGGGCTGTTGCACGGGCAACAGCCCTTTCTTTTTCCCCTTTCTTCCCCTATAATATCTCTATCAGAAAGGTCGTGATTCTACCATGGAAACTTTGGAAAAAATTGCTCAGGCAGCCATTGCCTATGATAAGGGAGATCCGAAACGGATCCACCATTTGCTGAAAGTCCATGCTTTTGCCCGGCTCATCGGGCTGGGGGAGGGACTGGATCCCCGGACCTTGTTCCGGCTGGAAGCCGCCGCCTATCTCCATGATATCGGCATCCACGAAGGAGAACGCCGGTTTGGCCGGAATGACGGGAAAATCCAGGAAGAACTGGGGCCGGATGTGGCCCGTCCCATGCTGGAAGAAGCCGGCATCACCGGGGAGGAAGCAGAACGGATCCTCTGGCTCATCGGCCATCACCACACTTACACCAGCATCGACGGTCCCGACGCCCAGATCCTGGCGGAAGCGGATATGCTGGTGAATCCTTACGAAGACGGTACCAGTCGGCAGCAGAATGAAGCCCTGTATCAGCGGCTGTACAAAACGGAGACCGGGAAGCAACTGTTTGAGGAACTGTATTTGAAGGAAAGATGAAGAGGGGATTGCACGTGTGAAAACCACACACGTGCAACAATCCCCTCTTCTTTTTTTATAAATGATTTAAAATTTAAATTAATAATCAAAAATACAATTTTATTTTTCTATTATAATCCTCTATAATACATTCCAAAAGCTGAAAACATACAGTATGAAAAGGACAAGGAGGAATATGTCATGAAAAAACAAGATGTGGTCCTGGTCACCGGTGCTGGTCAGCTGTCCATGGCCATGGCCCGCCGGATGGGGTATGGAAAGAAAATTATCTTAGGGGACAAGAATGTACAGCATGCCAAGGACATTGCCCAGATTATGGTGCAGGCTGGCTTCGATGTGGACCCGGTGGAGATGGATCTGTCCGATCGGGTTTCCATCCAGGCCATGATCCGAAAAGGCCAGGAATTCGGGGATATAAAATATCTGATCAACGGAGCCGGGGTTTCTCCCTCCCAGGCTTCCATTGAAACCATCCTGAAGGTGGATCTGTACGGCACAGCTGTGCTGTTAGAAGAAGTGGGGAAGGCAATCGCTCCCGGCGGTGCCGGAGTGACCATTTCCAGCCAGTCCGGCTGGCGGATGCCGGCTTTGACGGCAGAACAGGACCGGGCCCTGGCCATGACCAATCCAGAAGAACTGTTGGAACTGGACCTGCTGCAGCCTGAAAATATCCGGGATACCCTTCATGCCTACCAACTGGCAAAACGGTGCAATGAAAAACGGACCATGTATGAAGCTGTCCGGTGGGGCCAACGGGGAGCCCGGATCAACGATGTGGCTCCCGGGATTATCGTGACTCCTCTGGCTAGGGATGAATTCAACGGTCCCCGGGGAGAGTTTTACAAGCATATGTTCCAAAACTGTCCTTCTGGCCGGCCTGGTACGGCAGATGAAATCGCTACCATCGGGGCTTTCCTGCTCAGCGATGCAGCATCCTTTGTCAGCGGTTCCACTTTCCTGGCAGACGGCGGCGCCACTGCTTCCTATTACTATGGGCCGCTCCAACCCGGGCTATCAAGATGAGACAGGAACAGGTCAGACAGGAAAATCCGGCTGTTCCCGGTAGCAGTCCTGGAGAATCCGGATAAAGTCCCTTACGCTTTTCCGCTGGTCTTCCCTATGGGTGGCCAGCACACAGGGGATGGTTTCTGGACAGATAAAAGGAGTCCAGGCAAAGGCCCCCGTATGGTCGTCCAGGAATCCAGGGGACAGGACAATGCCCCGGCGGGAAGCCACATAGGTCAGAGACATGTCATGGCTTTCGCTGTTGAAATACTGGCAGCCGGAAACCTGGACCACCCGGCGCTGGACCTTTTTCAGAGGACTCTGGGAGGGACCGCCCACCATCAGGGTACGACCGGCCAGGTCCTCTTCCCGGATTTCTTGTTTTTGGGCCAGAGGATCCTCTTTCAGAGTCACCAGATAGATCCGGCTGTCAAAAAGGGGATGGAGCTGGATATCCGGGATATGGTCCACATCTTCTCGGAAAGCAAAGCAGATGTCGTATTCTCCCTTAAGGAAAGCCTCGATGCCATGGTACCAGTCGAATCCCGGGGTCACGGAAATTTCCGGGGCCTGTGTCTGGAGGCGGATCATGGCTTGGGGCAGGAAATGGATGGCGGACCGGATGGGGACCACGATCCGGATGTTTTCCCGGTATTTCACGGCAAAATTTTGACCTTGTTCAATGGCTGTGTTCAGTTCTGTCAGGATGTTTCCCAGGGTAGTGACCAGCTGGGCTCCGGCAGGGGTCAGAGAAGCCCCTTTTCCCGAGCGGTCGAAGACCTGGAACCCCACCTCCCGTTCCGCCAGTTTCACTTGGTAGGTCAGGGTAGGCTGAGAAATGAACAACTTTTCTGCGGCTCGGTTAAAATTTTCCGTCTGGGCCAGGGTAACGATGTATTCCATCTGTTTGGTATTCATAGGGTCTCCTTTTTTATCATAATAGAAATATTAAATCAATCATAGCACATATCAATTTGAAAAGGCAAAATAAATCAGCTTGTAATCAAAGTACTTGAAAGAAGAGGAAGCCAAAGCAGTGTGTTGTAAAGGAGTAAAAATATGGAATATGTGAAATTTGGCAATACAGGTATGGACGTATCCCGGATTTGTCTGGGCATGATGAGTTTCGGCAAACCAGGGAAGGAAAATGGTGTCTTTCCCTGGGCGAAGTGATCTATCGGGAAGAAGAACGGGAAATCCTGCCCCTGTGCCAGGACCGGAACATGGCCGTGGTGCCCTGGAGCCCCCTGGCCGGCGGCCGCTGCGCCCATCCCTGGGGAACCGTGACGGCACGGAACCAGGTCGATGATGTATCGCCCCTGGTGTGGGGGGCAACGGATACCCAGGACAAAGTTGTCATTGACAATTTGGAAAAGGTTGCCAGGGAACACGGCTGTACCATGGCACAGGAATCCCTGGCCTGGATGCTCAGCAAACCGTACATTACGGCGCCCATTGTAGGGACCACCAGCGTCCGGCACGTGGAAGAAGCCGTATCGGCTTTGGATATCCATTTGGCTGAGGATGAAATCCAGGCATTGGAAGCGCCTTACAGACCCCATAGGAAGACCGAGGCTTATTGATAAGGATAAAGAAACTGAAAAAAATCTGCCCGGCAGAAGCAGATGGCATCGTCAATCGGGCTGCAGCAGAGGCGGTGAACACGTGTACCCTCCTGGATGCCAGCCCATCAGACAGTTGGCAGGATGGTCAGGACGATGGACCCGTTTTTCCCGACCCTCCCTACGTTCACAGCTTTTTCATCCTGCGGGTTACGGATTCTGCTATAATAAAGGGTGTTGTACGGAATTGTACAGCACCTCTTTTTTAGAATCATCAAAGGAGCCAGAAAGTATGGAACAGCAGGAAACGGGCAGAGGCCCGGAACAAGTTCAGCAGGTGCGGCAGGATCCTTATGAAGGACAGAACCCGGAGGATCCTCAGGTCCGGCAGGGAGACCCATCACCGGATCTCCGTGCAAAAGAGCAGGCACAGGCCAGGCACCGGAAGAAGAAACGGATCGCCTTGGGGGCAGTCCTGGCAGTCCTCATCGGGGCCGTTTCCGGCTGGTATTTCCTGTATTATACCCGGACACCCCAATATGCGGTGAAACAGATCCGGGAAGCGGTGAATAAGCACGACATCGTCACTTTCCAGGACCATACGGACTTGACGAAGGTGGTGGAGAAAGGGTATGATTCCCTCCTGGCTGCCCAGGGAGAAAACGATGTGGAAGGCGGCTATACGGAAGGGGAGAAGGACGAGATCACCCGTCACCTGGAGGAAGTGATCCACAATGGGGTGCTTACCGGGGACTGGTCCGATCCCTACCGGAAGACCCACCCGGACAAGGTGCTGCCGGTGGACTGGACAGCCCTGAAGGTGAAGGACATCCAGCCCGGGGCCAGCTATCCCCAGGACGCCCTGGTGAATGTCCAGCTGGAAAACCCCAGCGTGGGGACCGATACTTTGGTGCTCCACATGCAGAAAAACGCAAAAGGGAACTGGCAGCTGGTGGAGATCACTAACTTAAAGGGATATTACGGGAAAATCCTCCAGAAAGGCGCCCAGACCAAACAGAAGAAACAGGCGGCGGGGGTGGTCAATGCCGTGCTCCAGGCGGCCCAGGGACTGGAAGAGACCCCTCTGGCTCCGGTGTATGAGGTAATCCGGGATAAGGTCCAGGAGGCTGCCGGCAGCGGGGATGGAGAGGAAAACGGTGGGAACTCGACTGGCACCCGGCAAAAGAAAAAAGGCAGCCCTGGAACGGTGCTGCCTCCCGCCGTCCAGGGGCCCGGTGCTGCCAGTCCGGAAACCCTGGAACAGCAGCGCCAGGCCCTCCAAAAAGTGCTGAACAGCCCCATTGTGGGCAAATTGGTGGAAAAGCTGGTGGACCACCAAGACGAGATCCTATCCAAACTGGACCAATTGGCCCAGGCTGCACAGAACGGCCAAGGAGATGCCGCCCTCCAGCAGGAAATCAGCAAATACCAGGGCCAGCTGGAGACCATCGGAAAACTGCTGAACCTGGCGGCGAGATATCTGCAATAAAAAGAGGTTGTTGCTGAGCTGACCCCCAATTGTTAGACCAAAAATCTAACAATTGGGGGTCAG